>RCUS01000002.1_pt1 | contig 388124 bp, 500 predicted proteins | sample 2166221 | NCBI WGS metagenome assembly RCUS01 (sample SAMN09932758, study PRJNA488358) | compost metagenome | isolation source: compost soil in cyclohexanecarboxylic | place: Germany: Experimental Botanical Garden
ATTTTTACGTTATCACTAGTTATATACTTCAGAAACCCTACAGAATTAAAATTTAATTCTAGCATATCTATAAACATATCTAAGTTAGCATCATTAGATAAGTTCTCTTGTTCCATCCAGTCTCTTATCAAATTGTTGCTTTCTATTACCCTAGCATTATATTTACCTATATCCCTAATAGCTTTCTTTATTTCTTTTGGTACGTTAACTTTAGCCATAGCTTATATCCCCACCTTTTCTGTTACACATACATTATGCTCTTCTATAGTTTTAACGTCTAACTGCCAGCCTACAGAACCTATATTACTACCAAAAGCTAAATAAAAACCATTAGAAAATTTACAGACTACAGCATATTTTGAAGTAGAACCAGTTAAGCTCACAATATCGCCTGCTCTTATTTCTTTGCCTTGTATATCCACCCAACCTGTAGGTTCGCCTTTAGGTATCCATTTATCAAATATCTTACAACCATAGCCTATATCCATCGAACTCACCCCTTTTTAAATTAGCTATAGTACCCTTCTAATTTCTAAGTTAGTTTATACGTTACAATAATATAATCAGTTTTACCAGCAATAACAGGACAAAGAGTAGTTATGTTATCCACTACCCAATAAGAATTCTCTGATAAGAAATTATTTATATGTTTCGCTACAGTATCCTGTAAATTACCTTGTAATTCCTACATCTCAATATGAGATTTTTTACCCATCAAACTCACCCCTAAATTAAGTTATTTACTACCCAATCAAAGTCACCATTATCCCACACATAATTATCTTTGTAGTATATACCCTTTTCAGTTTCTACATTAGCTTTATACTTACTAAAGAGAGTAGATAAATTTGGTACTTTGTACCAATGTAACTTGTGCTTTCCATAAGTTACTGTCCCATTCTCTAATGTTATTTCTACATCTTCATTTAACATACACTCTATATTTTCAAAAATAGATACTGTAGCATTTCTAAGATATAACATGTTATCTGCTAACCAAGAATTAAAACTCAAATTACCTACTGTGTACTTATTCTCAGTCATTTTTAAATCTTCTATTTTAGTGTAAGTTTTAAAGTCATAAGTATCTTGCAATAACATTGTTCTCCAGTCTAAACAAGCATTTTGGTCATTCTCTACATATACCCTATGCCCCTCTAAATAAGGTAATAACCAATAGATGTGTCTAGCATCTACAGTCTCATATATTGTTTTTGTGTCAAAATCTATTAAACTCGTTGTTCTTCCCATAACTGTTAACCTCCTTTACTTCTTTATTTTATTATACCATGTTTTCTAAAAGGAGTCAAGTATTTTATCTTACCATAAATAACTATAGTAATTTCTAAATCATCTATACCTTTAAAATAACTAGACATTCTACTGTATACTCTTGCTTTACTTAGACCACCTATTCCTGTTCCTAATAAAGGTACTGCTATTGTTTTTACCCCTAATTCCCTAGCTTTTACTACTATATTCTCCATTAACTTATCTATTGTCTCATACTTAGAAGTACCTCCAGGACTAGCCATTGTAACAGCATGAAAAATATACTTAGCTTTTAAATTCCCCGCGGTAGTTACAAACACAGAGCCTACGCCTACCCCATTAGCAGCCTTTTTAGCCTCTTTTTCCACTACACCCTTAGTTTTATAGTTTATAGCCTCTGCTACCCCCTTAAAGCGAATATACCGCCCTAAAAAGCCACCCATATACCCCTTGCCATTACTTGCATTAACTATTACTTCCTGATCCATTTCTAGTATATCCCCAGTTCTTACATCACAACTCATTTTTATCCCTCTTTCCTATCTCTTTTATTACTTTTATTTAAAGGTAAATCATCCTCACATCTATTAAAATTTGAGCATAATATACAAGGTAAATCCCATAGACACTCTTGAACCTTTTTAAGCTTATTATCTTGTTTTGTAGTCCATTCATCAAATAACTTACTCAATATATACACCCCTTCATTAGTACTTTATTATTATACTTTTGAATCATGCACATACTCCAAAATAAAGAAAAACACACAATCTTAACCCTTTAAGAAAGTGTGTTTTACTAAGTAAAAAAATTACTTTGGTCGATAAGGTAGGAATCGAACCTACTACCACTCATGTATCAGACGAGTACTCTACCATGTGAGCTACTTATCGTTATTTAATAAAGTCTTATAAATCTGTGCAGTATTATCATCTATAACATTCATTATAACGTTATCAGTTCTTACATTACTAATACCTACTACTTGCTTATAAATTAACTTTGTATCTTTCTTATTTTCAGTTAAATATTCTTCAAGTAATGTTCTAGCATTTTCACTACTTTTTGCTATAATATTAAATTCCATACTAAATGTAGTTCCATTTTCCTGTTCTAAATTAGCTTTAAGCACAAATATACTGACTTCTCTTAACATAATAGTCCCCTTAATAGTTTATTGGCAGGGGTAGAAGGTATCGAACCTCTTGACATTGGTTTTGGAGGCCAACCACGAATCCTAACGTGTTTAAGTCTCTACCCCTAGAAACAGGTAGATGGCCAACCATGAAAATCTACCTATAACTGTTTAATGTGATAACCCTAAGTTAGGTTGAAACACACAAGTTATATCAACTACGTCAAATATAACTTACCAAAGTCCCCTAACCTATATAGTAACATCACAATCGAGAATCAAACGTCCTTAACCCCCATTATTTGAATGTAGCCACTATATAACTTTTTCCCTACTACTGACGTATCATAGAGCTTCCATGTATGTACGTTTAGTATAACATATTATTATTTTTTAGTCAAGCTATTTATTCCATTTTTTATAGTTTTTTAAAAAATTTACTATAATATATACCTAGTTGTTATTGCTTTAGCCCCTAGTGATTTATAAAAGTCATGTGCAGGTAAGTTATACCAACATTCTAACTCTACACGTAGACCTAATTTCTTTACTATATTTATTACTTCTTTTCCTAAACCCTTACCCCTATGCCCTTTTTCTATATAAACATTATGTAAATATAAAATTCTAGCATTATCTATATCCGATACAGTTAGATTATATTCTAACATACCTACTACAACGTCATCTACTTGAATAAGATAAGCATAATAACCCTCTTCCCCTATATGCTTTATCGCTCTTTCATAACTATAATTCTCTACAACTTTATCTTGCAACCCCAGCTCATTTGCATACTGTTGATGTTCTTTTATTAGAGCTACTTTTAACTTTCCAAACATAAGCAACTTTCCATCTTTTTGATTACTGGTTTCAGTAACTTTTACTAATTTCATTTCTGCACCTTCTTTACTCTTTTAATACTAATAGCCTGTACATATTTATAGTATCCATGCTAAAATTTCTCTTAAACATTATAAAATCTTTAAAAGCCTCTGCAAATTTTCTATTAGCTGATAAATGATTATAATTTTGAGAATAAAAACTTACCCCTTTATACTTGTCATTATATAAGAACTCCCCTATACCTACTATAAGACTCCATAGCATTCTAGTACTATCAGTAACCAATTGAACATAAATAACCTTAGTCTTAGGATCATAATAAGAACTTTTACCAGTCTTTTCTTCAATATCATCATGAACTATTACCATCGGTATACTTTTTATACTTATCTTTTGACTTAACAATACCATAGCTGAATCACACAATGATTGGGTATCATAATTAAGTTTGCTCATTTTAAAACTCCCTCTTTTTTTATTTCTTCCCTAGTAATAGCATCCACTACATTATACATAGTCAATGTAGCTTTGGTTGTTATTACCCTATCATAGTCAGTATAACTACAACCCTGTTTTATTAAAAAGTCCATAGCAATAACAGAATTTTTAAGGTATCAACAAATAGCCCTTTTAAACTACCTTCTGTAGATACTACTTTTCCTTGTTTTATTTGCACATTTAAACAACCTAATCTTATAGCTAAGTTCAATGCTAAATCTTCTTTTATTACCCTTATAATCTTAGCATATTTTTCACACTCCTACTTTTTCTTGAGTTTACTAACCTTGACTTTTACTGGTCTTGACTGCCTTTCTAATAAAGCTTGTTCCTTCTCACGCTTTTCTAACTTTTTTATATTGCTGTAAATATCTTTTAATTGAGAATCCGAGTAATAAAAAAGTACCTTTACTATGTCTTCCCATGTTTTGCACAAGTTTGTACCCCTTGCTTTAGATAATTTACCTACTTTTAACAATAAAGTTATCTCCTGTGCAGTTAAATATTGTACATGCTCCCCTTTAAATGGCGTTGTATACTTTTTAGCCCTTATAGGTAATAAATCCTTAGCTTTAGTTACCCCTTGAAATTTATAACCCTTTATTTCTCTTATCTTATTACAAGGTATAAACATACCATGAGGTGTACCATAATTCCCAAAACCAGCATTATCTAAAGCCTCTACAGTTATCCATGGTCCCAATACTGAGTCTATACATGACTTTATTTCTGTTTCAGTTAAAGTCAAATTATTTAAAACATTGCTAGATACCCCTAGTGCTAATTTACATATGTAATATATAATTTCCCCTATTGTACTGTCATATTCTAGCATTAAATTAATAGTTTTACCTATGCAATAATGACATATAGCAGTCTGTGAATAGCCCTCTGGATGTTTCATAACTGTTAGTCTCTCCAAACCCCTATTACTCCCTACCCTAGATAAACCCCTCACAAAATCTCTTGTTAGCTTTAAATCCTCGTACCTAGCTAAACTACCCCCTTTATATTTTTCCTCTAATAACTTTATACTGTTACCCTTTATTTCTATTCTATCATCTACTTTATACCTATTCGCACCTATCAAAATATCGTCAATTAAAGATGATATAGTTACTTCTTCAAAAATAGCTATCAATATATCTCGTGGCACTGAATTGAGACTACTATCTCTAGTAATCTTATTGCTCACTATAAACTTAACAAGTTGTCTAGTGTTATAATCTATCATATTTTTCACCCCTTACTTATACTTTTATACTTTTATATAGTTCAATTAGTTGTGTATCCGTATATCTTCTACGCATTTCACTTAAATACTCTAACGTCTCATATATAGAAAATCCCTTTTTTCTTGAATAATCTTCTATTTTTATAAGTAAATTCTTACTGTCATCTGGTAGTCCTTTTATTTTTTTATACTTATACCTTTCAACATAACTATAATTTCTAATAGGTAACAATTCTGTAGCATTGGTTATACCCGTTAAATCATAATTAACTATATCATACAAAATATAACCCCCTATAGTCATACCCACACAAGAACTAGTATGGTAGAACCCTTTAAAAGATAATGAATACGCGGATAACCAAGGTCCTAACACAGTTTGTATAGAGTTTCTTATTACTTCTTCATTTAACTCTTTTTTATTTAACATTTTGCTAGACAAACCTAATGCTAACTTAACAATAAAATATATTATCTCCCCAGGCAAACAATCGTTTTCTACCATAATATTAACTGTTCCACCTATAAAATAATTGTAAAAATCCGTTTTTCTATAACCACCTGATCGTTTGAACACAGTTAAATCCTGTAGCCCTTTATACTTCATTGTTAAGTCTAAAAATCTCTGCATAATAGAAGAAAAATCTAGCTCTTCGCAACTTGCCAAACTATTTCCCTTATAAGGAGTTTTCAATATTTTTACAGTATTATCCTTTACTATTATTTTATTTTCTTCAATATACTTTCTAGTACCTATTAACGTACTGTCAATAAAATGCGCGGCCTGTAGTTTCAACCCCATATCTAGTAACCGAGATATTTCTATGTCAAATAATCTTTTCCCCATGTCTGGTTTATCATTTAGTACTAATTTTAGACAATGCTTATCCATATCCTACAAATCCCCTTTATTTTTATAGCTACTATATTTTAGTACTATAAACTAAGCTGACTTATTTCTTAAGTCAGCTTTATGTTTATCTTTTCTAGTATAACTACCTTTACCTTTCTTAGATTTGTGTACTCCTATACCCCTTCCTATTTCAGAAGTTATAAATTTCCTAGAATTTAACTGTAATTCATTCATATCAATTATCATACTGGTTTTACTTTTATTTTTCTTTTTCATATAGTACAACCCCTTATCCCAATTTATCAAAAGCTTTTCTTCTACTTATAATTTTTTGTACCCCTCCTATCTGTCCTTTAATTATTCCATTAGTTAGTCCCTCACAAGCTGAAGCAGCTTTAACTAATTCTTCTGTAGTCATAACAAACCTAGCGCCTAGCCAATCATATACTACAAAGTTACCTTTAAGTATTCCAGCTATAGTTAATGTCTTATGTTTTACAAAATTTAAATTTTCATCGTATGAAGGTAAACGAGTAGCACCATGTTTTTCTTGCCCATTCCAAGTCGGATCTTCATCTGTACCGAAAAACTCTATGTTTCTGCACCCAATCTGTTTTAAAGCTATATAATTTTCATTATTTTTATACTTTGGTATTACTATTTTCTCTCCATTAATTTCATCCAAAAGTAAATAGCCAATAATCTTATTGCCCTGCCTTATATAACCAAAAAGCATAATCCTCCTTTTTAGATTGTTATCTTCTACGTTTTTATTCTTTTTCGCCATTAGTAAATTTAAAAAACTCATATTACTTACCACTCCTTATAAAACAGTATAAGTATATTATAACCTTATCAAAAATAGTATACGACATATCTAAAGAAAATATACTTATAGTTCAAAACATACATCTAAAATAGTCAATATATCATTTACGGTTATATTTAAACTCTCGCATAAAAATCTAATATTCTCCGTACTACTATTATCATTATTTATAAGTTCAAGTAAATCATAAAAATTTTCCCCTATATACTTATTAACCCCCTTTCTTTATTTTACTTTATTCACTATCTTTTGTTTTGGTTGCTCTACCTTTTTCTTTGCATTATCTAATTTAGAAGCCCATTCTATAGGATGCCCATACAAGCTACAACCCATATCTACTTTAAATGCGCAACCAACACAGTTATTTAAGGAATAACTAGTTTTACATGCATTGTGTAGTGAAGTCGCAGCTTTCAATATCTTAGTTCTTATATACTCTTCCTTTTCATCATTAGACATTAAATTTACATTTTTCATACCCTATACCTCCCTTATATTTGGTAACTTATTTATACGCCAATATTTAGGCGTTTCATCATAGGTAGTGTCTACTTGAACCACTGAAAATATACAAGCCTTACACACAACTTTTGTTGCCTCTGTTATTTGGGTTGCCCCCTCGCTAGTCATATAAAATTACCTTCAATTAAAGTAATCCACTATCACTTCTATTTATTTTTATTAAGCCCCAATTTGTCCCTTATTATTTCACAACACATAGTCCAATATACTTCTATAGGACTACTGTAAATATTTTCAGTATCTTTCATACTTAATTCTGAATAATTATCTAAAAATCTAACTAGTGCTAACCTACTAAGTACAGGTATAGAATTTTTACCATAAAATTTACAGCTATAAATAGACTCCTCAAAGTACCAATGTCTGAAAAAATCTTGCACTTCTTGTGGTTGTTTTAAAAACATTTGCGTATCTATATATTGCATAATTACACTCCTCCTTCTTATCTATATTGTAACTATTACTTTATAACCTATTTTTACTGCATTATTAACTAGCTATACTTATTATACTATAAAATTTAATTATTGTCAAGTGGCTTGATAAATAAAACCTAGAGAAACTAGTCCTCTAGGTTTTCTATTACTTATCTTTATTCATTTTCTCAAAAGCGTTAAACACTATCTGAGGGTTTTCAAGTATTGCTAAATGACCATAACCCTTCTCTACATGTAACTTACCTTTCTTTAGCTGAGAAATCATATCTTTCTGTTTATCTAGAGTAGTTAATGTATCCTCTGCACCATAAAATATATTTACTGGTACTTTAACTTTCTTTAACCCACTATCTATATTTAATACCTTATCTATAGCAAAATCATTGTTGATAGCCCCAGTTGGTGCTAATAACCCCGCTAACTTACCTACTAAAGCATCATTAGAAGCCTGATCTACTATAGGACTTTTTAAAGCACCTACTATATATGATAATGTTGGTACTCTAGTTTCACCAGTTACTGCAGGTAGCTCTACCCCATAATAATTAGAAGCAGCATCTATCATCCCTACAGATTTAACTAATTTTTCATATCTCATACCTAAATCTAAAGCTACAGAACCCCCTAAAGACCATCCTTGTACTTCCGATTTATTAGATAACTTACCTTGTGCTACTAATTTAGTCATAAGAGAAGCTATGCTATCTCCTAACTTATTAAACTCATCTTTAGCAACTGATTTATTTCCAAAATGCCCAGGCAAGTCCACTAAAATAACATTATACCCCTTCTTAGCATACAATTCACCATAAGGTATCATAGCATCAGCATTAAAAGCCGAACCATGTATTATCACTATAGACTTAGAAAAATGCTTCTCTCCTAATTGAATATAAGATAGATACTCTCCTTGAACCTTTTCATACTTTCTCTCATAATTGTATACTGGTTTTATGCAAGATACTGAAGGCTTAGACTCTTTACTTAGAGCTGATATAGTAGCAGCTTGTACTGGTACTGTTTGAGTCATCACCCCACATGCTAACAAAGTAGATAATAATATTTTATTCCTTTTCATTTCATATTCCCCTTTAACACTTATAATAACTTAACTATTTAGCCACTTACTACTTATTACTTATATGAAATTAACCTACTTTTACCAATATACCATAATTTAGCCTATTTTACAATATTAAAAATAAAAAGTGTGTAAAACTTTTTACACACTTTCAGCTTATAATTTATTTATTTTCAGCTCTACACTGCAGATTTAATGAAAATCACCATTGTATCATTCACTAACCTAAAACTATTTACAGTCCTATTTAGTAATTTCTCCATTTTAGCTAAAGAGCCAAAATCAGTCTCCAATATTATACCACTATTCTCTCTTATAGCTACCCTATTAGTAGTTACCCCTGCTTTCTTTACTAAATCATTAACTTTCATAACTTACGCCCCCTTCTTAGAAAAAGTGAATATAGTACTTATCATGAAAGAAGTTTCTGAACTTATCTATATTCGCTTTATTTATATTGTTATCACAAATAATATGTTCATTCTTATCATCTTTCTTAGTCCTAAAATACTCATAGACTTGATTACTAGTCATTATTTTCAAATTAGGGTATAAGCTATTAAAGCCTTTTATAGCATCCTCAGTTATCACATCTGCTACATTTTCCCCTTCTACATATGCATCTCTACTTAAGAAATAACAGAACTTAGCAACCAAACTTCTTGGTAATAACTCATCATTTACAAAAATTACTTGCTTTCTATTTTGTATAAGATTGATAGCCTCTTTTACTGCCTCTGTAGTTCTACCACTTTTACCTTTCTCCATAACATACACCCCTTCACCTATTTTTTGTCATTAATAATGTCCGTTAAGTCCATTATATTTCCCGATCCTTGAACTGTAGGTAATTTTCCATCCCATTTTTTAATCCATTCAAGCTTAACCATATCTTGATTTACTTCTTTCGATTTTAGTCTTAACGCTTCTGCCTCAGCTTTAGCTTGTTCAACTTGTTGCTCAGCTTCAACCTTGATACGTGTTAGGTCTTGTTCAGCTTTTAATGCATTCTGCTGTGCGGTTTGTTTAGACTCAACCGCTTTATTAAACTCCTCACTAAAATCAAAATCAAGTATATTGAATTCTCTAATATCTAACCCATAAGAACTTATTTTCTCATCCAAAGCAGCCTTAATTTCATCACTAACTTGTCCTCTTTTTGTAATTAGTTCTTCAGCAGTAAATTTAGCAGTTACCCCTTTTACTACCTCTTGTATTGCTGGATGTATGATTTTAGACTCATACTGAGTACCAACTGTTCTAAACATATTTTCAGAGTTATCTTTATCTAAAATATAACTTACAGCCACATTAGAACTTACAGTCTGTAAATCTTTAGATGCCGCAGTACTACTCACTTCAACCTTAGTCACCCTATTATCCATTACATAAACTTTAGTTACAAACGGTGCCTTAAAGTGTAGACCACTAGCAGTATTAGTCCCAGATACAGCTCCAAACCTAGTTACTACCCCTGTAGTACCCTCTGGAATACTAAATGTACATAGCTTAAACAATAACACTAACAATATTAGACCAATAGGCCAAACCGCAATTTTTAACCCTTTTTTCACTATTTATCACAACTCCTTTTATTTTGTATACACTTATATACAAAATCGGAATTGTTTTCAATAAAAAGAACCGCATATGTAATATATGTGATTCTCTAACTATAGCCCCTACTTATACACTCCTGTCTTACCTCTTTTTGTAGCTTCTATATTTAAGTTATAGACTTTTATTTTGTTTTTCTTTATAATCGATAGTAATTGACTTGCAGTGTAACCAGTATAAGCCCCTAAAGAATTGACAACCATCAATACAATTTTACCCCTATCTACGCTATTCCCTATAAATAGAAGGCCATCATTTTCTATTACCTTATTACTGTCATTTAAATCAAAAACCATTACATCATCTATACAACCATTTATAGGTTTTACCTCATTATACTTAATAATAAAATCTCTTTTTATAAATGAAGGTAAACTGAATGGAAACATAAAAACCCCTATATTCAGAGTCTCATCATCTATACACTTTATGCCTTTTATTTCATTACCTTGCTTATATACCCCTAATAACCTTAACATACTATTATCCCTCCCCTATCTATGATTTAAGCTTACAAATCTTCCCCCAATTTATATTTATGCATGAAGATTTTTTGTTTCATAACCTTAAATAACTTACTAGCAAAATCATAAGTCTTAGCAACATTATCAAATATTCTTTTATTCCCTGCTACTCTCTAAAGTAGTACATTAAGTAAACTTTTCTCCTTTTTTCTTCTTTAATATCCCCTTACCTTGCCTAAATGAGGCTGCTAAAGACAAATTATATATTTTACACCCCTCTTTACACATGTCCTTTATTTGTCCTAGAGTATACCCTGTATAATGCCCTAAATAATTACACACCATTAATATATCTTCATGCCTATCATCATTCCCTAAATATATTAAACCCGCATTTTCTAGTACATTGTTATTCATATCCAAAACTATTACATCTTTTAAAGCACCCCTATTAAGTACTACATTATTAAAAAGTACTAAAAAATTAGCTTTAACATTTGTAGATAATTTAAATGGTAACAAAGAAGTATAAACTTGCAACGTCTCATCATCTATATATTTTATCCCTTTAATATCCCCTTTATCTTTGTACACTGCCAGTAATATCAACATAACTTTTACACTCCTATACTAAATATTTTTTATAACTCTTCCCCTAATTTATATTTATGAGTAGTGATTTTTTGTTGCACATCTTTAAATAACTGGCTATCAAAATCATAACTCTTGACAGGCCCATCAAATATTTTTTTATTCCCTACTAGTCTTAAATTTAACGCCACCCAATAACCACTCTGTATAAGATTAGAGAACTCATAGTATGAACAAGAAGTATAACTGCCATCTTCGTGTTTTACTATAACCCCTTGTCTAGACCCTTTTCGTTTTACTATCCCATAAACTATAACCCTATGTTTGCCTTCTATACGTTGAGTATTCAATGGTTTATTACCAGACACCTTACTCATTTCTTTTCCTACCATGTACTCTCTAGCCTTAGCTAAAGCACTAGATAGTGTAATATCCCTTGTAGCTACATCTAGTGCTAATTTACACCTCATTTCACAATCATAAGGTATTATTTCAGCTAACCGTTTTGTATGCCATGCAACCCTTCTATCTATATCCTCTCTGTAACCCATGTTTATTCCTCCTTTAACCTAAACTAGATTTCCACTTTCTACTACTTATACCTTTCATCCCTTTTATATCCGCTTCAGTGAAAAGATTAGACTCTACTATACCCCTTCTTACTAATTCTTCAAAACTAATAGAATCATTTATAACACTTTGAGAACTTTTATACAGCTTAGTTGGTATATCTACATATAATTTCTTTTTAAACAACCCTTTTTCTTTTACTGGTCTACAACAACCTAAATTTATTGTTACTAGTTCTCTTCCACATGACTGTTCCATATTCTCCACTTGAAAAGGCCTTTTAAATATCGCATACTGAATCATAAAGCCCCTCCTTTCTATAGTTAGATTATTTCCTATTCTCTTATATTTTAACCCTTTATTTCTTTAATGCTAGTGTCTTTACTAAGAGCTATACTTACATTATTTTTTACTCCTTATAAAAACCCCCTACCCCTTTAAAAAATAAAAGACACCTCAGTATTCAAATACTAGATGTCTCTAATGTGTTTATTGAGTTAACTGCATATTGCTATGTAATTCTACATAGTCTAGCAATGTTACACCCTCTTCTGCTATTATACTATCTATTTCATTCTTTACGTCCTCCGTTATAAGCTCATTAGGTACATCCGCCTCCCATAAAGAAACAAAACCTATCTCAACTTTAATATCTACGCCCCTATGTTTACTTAATTTATTATTTTGGTCATACTGTACTAACGCATTATCAGCTAGTTTTTTAGCATTAAACATATCTCTTGAGTAATAAATACTCTCCAAATTATAATTTTTACCCTCGTCTGTACTTACAAATAACTTAGTGCAAGATAATAACGAACATAATACCCCTTTGAACATAAAATCTTCAGGTATTGAACTTATATTCCAATTTATAAAAAAATTAGCCCCTTCTATAATCTCATCCTTAGCCCCTAATAAGCATGTTATTGTAGCTAATTCATCATCTATATAATAGCTTACATTGATACTTACTGCATCACCATTTAATTTCTTTAATTTAGTTAAAAAATCTATACCATCTTCATTTGTTATATAATCTGGTAAATCATTTAATATGTTAACTATTGGAGTATGCCTATCTTCTATAACTATTCCAGATTGACTTGGATTAGTATCTTTAGTTAATTTATTGAAAAACCCAACAAAATCATCTATACTTTCCCCTTCTTTATTATCTCTATAAAGCATAGTTATCAGCTTATCTAAACTTAAAATACCAATATCTATTTTTGTACTTAGTTTAGCTTTTACCCCTTCTTTTAGCTTTAAAAAATTGGTTTCTATACCATATGTTTTGGACTCTACTCTCTCAAAAATATTATTCATACTAATTACCTCCTTATTTTAACCTTATTATACTATAATTATACAAATTAGTCAAGTAATATGTCTACTATAGATAATAATTTTAAGACTTTATATACACTTACTACATACTTTATACTATACAATTAACTAAACTGTAAAAATTATGCCTTTTTCTCTGTTAGTAACCCAAATATAAAAAGATACTGTAGCTACAGTATCTTTTATGCACGAAATTATTCAAATGTAATCTTTGCTAAATAGCTTCCCCTCTTCTATACATATGATTTTGTACTTTATTTAGCATAGCTTTAAAATCAAAACTATCTTCATCCATAAGCCTTATGTTTTCATCAAATATTATTCTATTGTTTTTTATTGTTATATTAGGTACTAGCCAAGAACCACCTTTTGCAATCTCCGTAAAGTGTTTGTAATCCGTATAAGAATACTCCCCTTTTTTTAACGTTATTACAGAATGCCTTTTACCTTTAAGCAGCCCTACTACATAAGCATATATAACATTATCTTTACCATCTGGTACTATATTAGTAGCTTTTGCTCTTACTAACCTAGCCTCATTTAAAGCAGTAGCTAAAGGCATTCTACAACCAGCTACCTCTGTAGCTAATCTCTTACAATCTTTATCACTTCTAGGTAATATTTCAGACAAATTATCCATTGCCCAAGTATACCTTTTCTCCTTGTCTTCTCTGAAATTATATGACATGCTTAGATACCCCCTCTTATTTTTATAACTACAATAAAAGTTTATCCATAATATACTTTTTATATTCCTAGTATACTATTTTTAGAATATACTACGAATAAAAAATATCAATGCAATAACTATAAATACTATAATAGCTATAAGTAGCTTCTGAGATAACAAATCTAAGGAATTACCATAAGCTAATGATTCCATACCTACTATGCTTACTATCACGTTCCCATCTTTATCTTTTATATATTGTATACTCACTAAATCATTAGTATTATATTTAGGCTTTATTTCCGAATAATATACTGTATTACCAGTTAAAATCTCCCCATTATCCTCAAATGTTATACAATAAGTAGTTACACCATTAGATAATTGTTCTAATCTCATTACAGTACCTTCTACACACTTTTTATTCTTAAATGGATCTTTATTCAAATGTAAAATTAACTTTCTGAATAAATACAATACTAAAACAAAAATCAAAGATACTAAAGTTTCTTTCATTCACTAATCTTCCCCTCTAGCTATTATTTAGTATACGTAAAAACTAGACCAGTGCTAATAGTCTAGTTTTTGCAACACTCTTGAATTTTTAGATTATACCAGCATTCGTATAATCCATTCAATAACAAACAAATAAAATCAAGATTTATTCAATTAATACTAGTAAGTTTTTAAATTTACCATCATAGCAGGTGAACCCCTCGGTTGTTAGTACGTAACATGTGAATTGTAAAATGTAATTAAAAACGTTAAGTGTTAACCTTGACTAGTAAAGTGTACATTTTCTATTAATACTTTATTCAAAAAGTAGAATTATCTAAATTTGTACCATCAAATAATATGAGATTATTCAATGAAAATACTAGTTATAAATATCCTATTTCTATTATTTACTTGTTTGCTATTGGATGGTTTATACCACCCCCTGATCTTAGTTATAATTCTATATTTTCTCTCTTTTCTGGTCTAACACGTAGTATATCCCTTATTGTTACTACACAAGTAGTATTTGCAGCTTGAATTGCTACTTCTATCTTGTCCAATCTTTGCTCTAATTCTCTCTTATAATCACCTAACCCCTCTTTGTCATAATTTAAAGTTATTAATTGATAATAAGAAGAAGCAACTGTACCATAAGTTCCATCTGATTTTCTAGTCTTAGACTCCTTACAAGTATCTAACACGTCTGTTACTTTTTGTAACAAGCCTCTAAATTCCTTTAAATAGCACAAACCATCTTGAATGGTTGCATCCTGATCTAAACAATCTACATTTAATCTTACTGTACTATTAGCTTTAGACAATATAGATGAGTATTGTGCTATAGCTTTTGATAACTCTTCTACTAAAGCAATACTAGTCTCTAAAGGATACTCTGATTGTTCTAGAACCTCAGTTACACCATTTAACTCCTTTATAGCAGTATTAACTGCATTCTTTTTTAAAGTGTGCAATATAGCCTCTCTTTCTTTTTTCAAAGAGTCTATTTTCAATCTTAATTCAATTAAATTAACTTGCATATTATACCTCCTCCGATTTAAAAATTGCACTTACTTATAAGTATATAGTCATAAGAATATTCCAAAAAGAATACTGTATCTATAAATATATTGGTTATCTAGATACTTTATAATAAACTCATTACTAAGAACCCAAGCTTACCCCTCTTACTAGTTTACTATAAACTAACTAGATTATTACTCTAGTTATATTAATCATCAGAATCTTTGTCTCTAGCCTCTTTTAACCCATAGAAAATCCCATCTGACATACTTATATACTTACGTATCATATTATCTATATAATCAGATATTAAACCTTCTTCCTCTAATAAGAGTTCTTTTAACTCTCCATCCACTACTTCATAACCATGTACCTTATAACTACTAAGTATAGCGTTAATATCTATATTGAATTCTTTACAATATTTTTCTTTCTCTTCCTTTGTACCCCTAGATAGCATTATTAATGCATTAAGTTCCATTAGCATGTAATAACTTTCAGTCACTAATAAAATAGACTCACCTTGATTTACTGCTTTTGCTATAGCATATATTAAACTACCAGCCTCAGTTATAGCTATAGACCTTTCTGGCATAATATATTGTTTCATATTTTTATTCTCTTCTATCATATTATCTAATTCTTTTGTCCCTTGTGTACCTACTAAAACCAGTAATTCTCCCAAAACTTGTACCCCTTTCTTTATTAGCACAAATAAATATTATTCCACGTATAACCTCAAATTTTCTTTTTTTACCTCTGCAGTATTTAATAATTTTATATAACCATCTTCTTCCGCTAACTTTATTAATGCGCCTATAACCTTCTTCCAACTACAATCAAAATTCTTAGAACTAGCTCCTATTGCATAGCATAATCTAAGTCTAGTTTTAAAATAACGATTATTGTTGTTCTTCAAAAAAGTTAGTACATCGTGATATCTAAGCCCTTCTAACGTTCTCACTTCACAATTAATTGGTTTATCTAAATTAAATTTTATACCCACTAGCATTAATTTTTACCCCCTAACAATCTAGTTATCCTAATTCAACATTTATATAATTCAATGAAAAAGCAGCATTTTTATATGCTACTCTAATATTTTATCACTAATAATAATTAACTTAATTAATCATAGTTCTCCACATAAATAGGCAAATTTTCCTTTCTAACTTCTGCAGTAGTTAATAATTTTACATACTCTTCCTTCACAGCTAGAGAGACTAATTCCCCTATGACCTTTCCCCAATTACAATGGAACTCTTTATCACTTAAACCAATTGCACAATATAAAGTAGTCTTTGATTTAAACGCCATATTATCATGTAATCTCAAAAAATTTAGTACTTTATAATACCTAGAATCTCTTAAAGAGCGTACTTCAAAATCTATTTTCTTAGCAGTATTAAACTTTATCCCTACAGACATAGTCTACTCCATTACTTTTTATATTATTTGCACTTCCAAAAACCCCTAAACTTATTAAAAGAGTGCTTGAGGACATCCCAGACAGGTTACTATAACAGTAATTCCCCCATCACCTATACTGTCCCTTTTCCCCAATATCTGACCACTTGACTTACTACAAATAAGTCGGTCTACAACATACACACATCTTACCATAAGGTAAGTAACTCAACGGATCTGTGAGTTATTAACACTATAAGGCTATATAGAATAGACTTGGCGTAGACAGAGGGACTCGAACCCCCACACCCCATTACAGGATGAATGCTTTAGCAAAGCACTGCAGTACCATTATGACATTATGCCTACATATTATTAGATTATATACCATCTACTTAATATAACGCCCCTCCTTGGGAGGTGAAAAGAACCATGCCACTAGTTCTTTTCAAAGCAATTATACCTATAGAAGGTAGAATCATTTACATATACTATTATACTATAGAATAGATATGTTGTCAATAGTAAATTTAATTGTTTTTTTTACTTATTTATTTACTATTACTTATTAGTAATATACCTCATACATTTTTTCAAAAAATAATTATATTCATTATACTCTTAATAGATGGTCATGCTCAAATGAACTACTAAAACCATGTATAGAAGTTAAATTAGCTATAAAATATTTAACACACTCACTTAAATTTTTACATTTTTTATACTGTTCAGAATGGTTTCCTTTCAATATATAAAAAATTTCTCTTTCATTATTTCCAATAGTTATTACCAAAGCAGTAGTATCTACCCCATAATCTCTTGTAGACTTATTATAACTTACATAGTATTTATCCTCGCTATTGCTAGTTACAACTTCATTTGTAATTAATATCGGTACACCACCATAATACTTTATCATAGCTCTTAACCCTCCCTTCTTAGTTCCATCCTAACTCTAAAACTTGCTTTTGTACCGCTTTAAATTCTTCTAAAGTCATACATTCCAGATTATTATTAGCCTTACTACCATCTATAAATTCTGTAGTAGTTTTGATAGTAATATCTTTATGTTTTCTATAGAACTCTATATATTTAGTTTTTAACATACCAATTCTCTGCATCTCACTTCTATTGCTCTTTTTAATGTACTGAATTCCCATAGCGCTATTCTCAACTCTAGTATAGCCTAATGCCTCAAACATTTCTTTTGCATCAATCTCTAATACCCCCTATTAGTTAATTAGAAATCAAACTTAAGTGGTACTACATTTGCCTTAATAACCTTATCCAAGTATCCCTCTTTGTCTATATTTTCCTCCTCTATATCTACAAAAACACTACCTACCTGATCTACACCACTATATAAATATACATGCTCTTGACTTTCAACATCAAGTACCAACTTTATTTTGTTTATAGTCAGTACTACCTTATCATTTACACCAAATACAGGTATGAAACCCTTATCTCCAACTTTATACTTAGGTTTTACTTTAAAATTGAAACTTGTCATATTAATACCCCCTTTATTAATAGTGTTTTTTACACACATAACCATCTTCTTCTACCCAGAGCATATTGGAATCCAAATCAACTGCATCACAACGACAACATTTTGTCATACCATAGTTAAACTCAGTTAATTCCTTATCAGCATTAAACTTATCATAGTACTTCTGTAATTCTTTACTTGACATTATACCCCTTGTTACAAAAGCCATTAACCTTTTTACATTATCACGTGTAACTGGAATGTTATCCCAACCATGCCAATCGTTACGTATAAACCACAGTTTTTCTACCTCAAATAAAGATAATTGTAAGCACTGTTCATCTATCATAGATAGAGCTTTTCTAATAATATCTAAGTTAGCTATATCCATTCTTATTTTTGCATCTTTACGTAATATATCCATACACTTATCATATACCATTGTTAACCCTCCTAATAAGTAATAAGTAATAACTACTTACTCTATGATTATATTATACTATACCTTTTATACTTTGTCAAGTAATATATAATAAAAAGGGGGTATGCTTATACCCTACTTTTTTATTTTTATTTACATACTTATTATAGCATATATAACCAAATAAGGCAGCTCCTCATTTTTAAAATACAACATTTCTTATACTTCTCTTATAATCTCATTATTCTTTAACTTCTTCTTTATGCTTCTCCTTCTTCATGTTTCTCTATCTTCTTCAAAATCAATTAACCTTATATAAAAAGAGAAGAACTTAGCCCTAAACCAGTTTCTTCTCTTTCTTTACTAACCCCTTATTCATTTATTACCTAATATTTTAGCACCTAAAAATTATTAAGTTATACTTTACTGTACTTATATTTATTAAATGCAAGATTTATTAGCTTATCTACAAGACTAAAATGGTATATCCCCTAATATTTTAGCCTCTGCTTCATCATCAAAAGATGTACCTAAATTTCCAGTTGTACTAGCACCAAAACCAAAATTATCAACTGATGCTTTATTCGGTTTAACTTCGGTCTTTGGTTGCTTTTGATTATAGGAATTATTTGAACTCGTAGGCTGACTATCTTCAGCACCTGTGTAAACTGGTTTTGCACCTTTACTTAAAAACTCAACTCTCTTCGCTACTATAAACAATTCGTAGCTATAGCCTTCGCCAGCTTCTAATTTCTTAGACTTAGAACTTAACCTACCATCTACCCCTATTGTCGAGCCTTTTACCATATAAGTACACGTATTTTCTGCCATCTTACCATAAATAAAAATAGGGAAAAATTCTGTTGCCTTTTCATACTTAGTTATTTTCTCCACTGCAAGTATTACCTTACAATAAGGTGTACCTACATTAGGCATAAATTTCAACTCTGGATCATATACAAGTTTACCTATTAATACTAAATCATTCATATTACTACCTCCTGTTTACTATATTGTAACTCCTAATTATTTTCTAAAATAAAAAGACTAAGAATTATTATTGAATTCTCAGTCTTTATTAATTATACATAAGCCCCAATGACCACAAGTAAACTGTCATATAACCAATCAAATAAATCGTCACCTTTTTCTACCTTTACATATGCTTTATAGATATCATATCTATAAAATACCCAAGTACCATTCTCTTTCTTCGCTATATATCTATATAGTAGCCCATCATCTGTTTTACTTGTACTTATAGTAAAATTTAAACTTACATAAGTATCATTCTCTTTTCTCCAGTCAATTACCTGTTCCATCCCTACACCTCACTTAATCAATTTTAGTACTTCTAACCCCTTATTATCAGTTATTATGCTATATTTCATATCTTTAGGTATTGTAAGTATTTTGATATCCTTACCACATCCAAATTCAGTTACTACTTTAACCAAATCTTTATCTTCTCTGTTTATATACCCCAACTCCTTAGGGTAATCTAGTAAAACACCGTCACCATCTGATATTAATTCCTCATTATTAATGATATTTCCTAAATCTTTTACAGTAAACCAAAATAACCTATAATCCATACTACAAAAAGTCCTTAAATCATCTAAGCCTAACTTCTTAAAAATCTTTTTGTTACTTGAGTCATCTGCTATTTCAATATACATATAACCTTTAGTACCCTTTAATTCCATATACTTCAAAAACTCATATTCATTTAGTAATAACCCTTTTTTCTTTAATACTACATCCTTTGTTTCCATTTTTAACCCCTCCTTACTCATAGTAGTTCCTAGTGACCAAATAATTAAGTAGTGTGGTAAAAGAAAAAAGTACCTGACAAACTAATAGCTGACCAGATACTTTTTCAATATAGAATGTTGTGTAGGGACAGCTACATTAACATCTATATATATAATATATTCTTATGACGAAAATAATCTATAACCTTATTCTCTTATGGTAATATTATACCCTTTACTTTTACTTTTATACAAAAAAAGAATGAGAATATTTCATCTCATTCTAAAGGAGGCGTTTGTACTAATACAAACAATAATAGTATCTTTATGTTCCTACACTTAATAGTACTTACTAATCCTACTTATTTTCAAAGTATATTAAAAATACTAAGTATTTTCATAAATTGTTACTTTATTTCTACCTGTTTCTTTTGACTTATATAAGGCCTTATCCGCATTTTCTATTAATTGTTTTGCAGAGTTACCCATAGTAGGGTATGAAGCTAACCCAAAACTAGCAGTAACACCTGCTGTCTGAGTACCATCTGTTAACATTAAACTAGATATACCCAGTCTAATAGCTTCTAATTGCTTAAAAGCAGTATTTATACCCTGTTTCCCAAAGAAAATGACAAACTCTTCTCCACCATATCTTGCTATCCAACTATTTGCACCTAATTTTTCTTTTATATATTTACTAACTTGTTGTAATACTATATCTCCAAACTGATGCCCATAAGTATCATTGAACTTTTTAAAGAAATCTATATCTAATAAAGCTACAGCAAAACTCTTACCTAACTCCTTATGTAGATTTATTTGTTCTACTAATGTAATATCTATAAATCTTCTATTGAATACCCCTGTTAATTGGTCTGTAGATATTTTAGATATTAAGTTTTCCGTATAAATTACATTCTGAAGAACTAATGCAGTATTATTAAATATTTTATCATATAAATCTTTACGTATATTATTAGCATATTCATGATTAGTATGCTCTAGAAATACGCCCCCTATTATATTATTATGTATTTTCAAAGGAATAAAAGCACTAAACTGAATTTGCCTTTCTTTAGCTGAAGCATAATCTAAATACCCCTCATCAACCATTTTTACTTTCCCGCTAACATTACCTAATGTTTTTAACTGAGCATTACATATTTTCTCTATACTTGATATGTACGCTTTACTAGAATTTGAAGCTACTACATTTAGTACTGAACTATTATATAATAGAATTGTTATATAATCTAACTTATAATACTGTTGTAATAATAAACTAACCTCTTTAGAAGCTTTAGTCAATGAATTGTTTTTATAGTTTACTTCTAATATTCTAGCTATCAAATTATTCATTTCGTCAGTAGTATCACTACGTTGAACCACTCTCCTATCATTCATAATAGCATTACTTTCTTTCGATATAGCCTTTACACCCTTACGTTTTCCTACCATAAATCCTATAAGATAACTAATAATAGCAGCTATAACTAAACCTAAAGTATATATAATTATTTTTACCATATATTCACACCCCCTACTATTTTCATTCTACTGTTTACCTCTTAAATTATATATACTTAATCTTAATTAAACTCAATAAAAAGGTGTTGCTATACAACACCTTTACTTACTTCCAACCTATTGCTACATCAAATCTACCACCTTTTTTAGTAGACCATATAGATAGACAAATTATACCTGAATTTTGCCTACCTATTTTATACCACTTAATAGCCCTTTATAGCCTTAAAACCCCTTCATTAACAATATACACTTTAAAGACTATAAAACCATACTAGCAGAGTACTAGCGTTAAAATTATACGCCTTACACCTATAGCTTCTTCCTTTTAAAGAAACCACCTACTAATAAACCCCCAACTGCTAAAGATGAAGCTATTACTAAAGAAGCGGGAGAAATATCTTGAATCATTATACCCCTATTCGTTAATGATATCGCCTTACCTAAATTCATTAAATAAGGTACACCTATAGATGAAAGTACCATACCAGTACCTACTATAAATCTAGTATTACTAACTTCATCTTTTCTTTCCACTTTTTGTACTTCAGCTTCTTTTGGTTTAGGTAAAGTATATTTTTCTACATAATCAAAAGTACCATTAAATGCACTTAGAATATATGCCCCATTCACCTGTTTTATATAACCATTGCATATCATAATATTTTTTTCCTTCATTTGTTGTAAATCACTTTCTTTGGCTTCCCCTATAGAACCATTGGACTTTCTAAGTACCCAACTATCCTTGGTTTTATACAATACAACATAACGCCCTCTAACATCGTTGTATCTTCTTAAGTCACCATTCGTACCCTCTAAACAATTTTCCCCTAGTCTTACCCCTTCTAAATTACCTATACCACCTTCTATTTTACTTATTAAGTCATTCTGATGCATATATGTTGCTATATTTCTAGCCTTATCATATACTTCTAACCATTCTATCTCAGAATAATTTTTATTGTACCTTATCCCTACTAGCGTATACCTAGCCATATTTAACACTCCTTTATTATTTTAATGCTCCTACAGTATATTTATTTATCAACCTATATTCTTTTAGCAATCCATATTTTTCTATCCCATTTTCTACTTTAGTTAAAGACTTTAGACTATTCTCACATACATGTGTAGTTATCCTAAAATATTCTGATGACTCAGATAAAAACTCACTCAATATTTGTATAGCTTTATTTTCACATAAAGTCTTAGCATCCTTAGACTCAAATATACCATATGATGAAAAGAAAATTTCTTTGAATTTAAACTCAGAAGAGTTGACATTCAATAAATAATTGAACTTTTCCTTTGTTAATAAGCCCTTACCCCTTAACCAGAATAAAAATTCCCTTCTCTCTATAAAGGCCTCCACTAAAAAATACACATTTTTATTGTACTCATTCTCTAATAATCTTAAATAACAATAGACTAATTTTTTATTCATACTATATCTCCTTATAAAAATAAGATGGTATAGACCATCTTATTTTTCTCTTTTTATTATATTATTTAAAATGAAGAAACTAATCAAACCACCTATAGAACATACTAAGTATATTACTATATCCAAAATAGTTGAAGAATGCATTATGCCATTTCCTATTGATAATCTATACCAAGATACTGAAATGCTTACTACTAACAGTAGTATAGCTAGTACTATTTTGGCATTCTCGTTCTCTCTTATATATTTCAAGGTTTTCATATAATCCCTCCCTTTATAGTATTATATGCTTAAAGGAAAAGAAATATACCTAAAACTTAAAGTTTTTATTTACAGCTGACTTTTTAAAAGTCTGTAACTTACCAGCCTCATCTATATATGACACTACATAAAAATTTGAATCTGGTATTTCAGTTATAGTTAACTCCACATTCATGGCTTCCTTTATTTGATGTATATACTGCCTAATATCACACTGTGTTAACTCCAATAAAGTAAATATGTCAAATAAGGTTAACTTATTATATGCTACCCATGCATTATCTATAGATATAGTAAATATATCTAAATCAGCCATTACCCTTGTATTTACTTCGTCTATATCCGTTACAACAATATGTTCTGAACCTAACTCTTTTCTTCTTTCAATTATAGTTTTTAAATCTAATAATAACTTATCTTGATTATTTTTATCATCGTCATCCCAAAAGAAAGTGCTTAATTTATTTAACCCCATTATGTTAACATAAGCTAACTTTTCAGCATCAATACCAATAGATTTTAGGACTAAATTCTCTATTGTTTTAGTATCAACATGTACCATTTCTTCCGTTATAAATAACACATCATACCCCTTATCCAATAATCTAGATAACTCCTGTATTCTTATATCGTTAGCGTGTGTTATTGCTATTCTTTTATTTAAAGCGAAACTAGAAACAGTGTTAGAAATATACCTGTTAGAATACAACTCTAATGAAAAATCCCGCGTTATCATAACTTCAAAATTACGCCATTTACTTATGGTTAACCAACCCTCTGTTGCTTTTACTTGATTAAACATATTATTTCCTCCTTAACCTTATTATACTAAATATTATACCATAAATAGTATTTAAAGTCAAGATACTTAATCCTATTAAACTGTTAAACTTACTATATAATCAAAATTATCCGCTATTATAGTATTATTTTTTATAATAAACTCGTTTAACTTTTCAGTATATTCATGATTAGGTATATACCAAACTTTACCCCCTACTTCTTTTATTAACTCTTTTATATTCAGTACTAATAAACACCACATACTATCACTCACAGATACCCCATTTTTCCATAACACTGATGTTAATTTATATCTCTGAACACTACCCCATTTGTTACCTTCTTCATCAATCTCATTGACTAATACTCTCTCAGCCATACAAACATTTACTTTACACATTATACGCACCTCTTTCGTTATTATTTTTATTTCAACTAATTATAAGCTATATCATACTGACTAAATAACAATTTTAACATTTATTTACATTATATGTTAAAATTTTCTTATTTAATTAGCTAAACAACTTATAATCATCTATAAAATATTACCCCATAATTACTATAATTTTTATTGCACTCTTTAACAAAAAATAGTATAATTAATTTGTTAAATTTTATGTTATTTTTTAAGAATTTAGAAGGGAGCTGACAAAATGGCATTTTGTACAGTAAAAAACATTAATGTATATTATCAACAAATTGGTAATAAAGAAAGTGATAAATCAATAGTTCTAGTTCATGGTGCTATGGGATGCGCAGAACAAATGCAACCTATAGCAGAACAGTTACAAGAGTATAATTGTATTATATTCGACCTACCAGCACATTTAAGAAGTACAGGAAACCCTATAGAGTCTATAGAAGAATACGCAGATTTTATGGAAAACTTCTTATTAACTCTAAAAGACGAAGGTATCATAAATGATGACCTAATAGTTATAGGGGGTTCAATGGGAGGCTCCATAGTAATAGAACTATTAACTAGAAAACTCGCTATAATTAAGAAAGCAACTATAATAAGCTCAGCAGCTAAATGGGATTTTAATGAGTTTATAGATGAACTTTTAGAATCCTTTAAAAATAAAGATGCTAAATTAGAACTCCTAGCAGGACCATGTGCAACTCCACTTACCCCTAAGGAGATACTAGAGGGTATGTTACAATTTAATGAAGCAGTAGCATCTTATGATGTAGCATTTAACGATTTTAACGCTATAAAGAATTTCGATAAAATCGATGAACTACATAATATAGATATACCATGCTTAATAATATCTGGAGATGGGGATGGTATAGCAAAGACTCACTGCTCTTTAACACTATATGATGAAATACCAGAATCTTACTTAGCAGTATACCCTAATAGAGGACATGCTTTATGTTTTGAAAAAGCAGCAGAAGTATGTCAAGAAATTAGAGATTTTCTTACACAGTATTAAAATGTAACTACATAAATAAAAGGCATATACATGATGTATATGCCTTTCTTTTTCATTTAATTTTTATTTAACCAATAATTATCTGCCTTCACAAACTTATATACTATAAAACAAGTTATGCCTATCCAAGGTATCCAAAATACAAATAACCACATATTTGACCTTACAGATTTTAATACTGCATCTATATTTTTATCTTTATTAAATGTAGCTCCTTTATTCTGTATTATATTATCGTTTAATTGTAATAATACTGTTCCGTTACTTTCAGTAGGGTACGTATAATATTTATTTCTCCTAAAGAACCCCACTGATACAGTATCTATATAGTCATAAGTGTCTACAGAAAAACTATCCGCTGAAAAATCTATACCTAGAAAATTTGCATCTGAGGTAGTACTCGTATCCCTCCCTATCTCATCCCAAGTCCAATAAGTTTCTGTTTTACCTTTAGAATCCGTTCTTGTATGTTCCGTATAACGTTCTCTTATTTCTAATATAGCATAATAATCACCATCTATATTCTCATTGGTTACAGGATCTAACGCTACCAAATCTCCAGTGACTAAAGTGTAACCCACATCAGTATCTAAAGCATACTTAAACATGTTTTCATCATTTTCAATCTTTAAAGCCTTATTATACTTTTCTGCATTATCCATTCTTATCTCTGAAATTTTATTAGCTATTAAAATACCAATAATAAAAGATACACATATTATTGTTATACTCGCAATTATCTCACGTATAGTTATGTCTGCATAGGAATAACTAGTTCTTCTCTTATGTGACTGTTTCATATAATCCCTGTTATACACTATTATTCACCAAATAAATTTTGAGGCGCATCCGAAGCTACTTCAAAATTTAAGTAATTATAATTTTGTGTTTCATACCCCAACATACCTAAAAATTGTTTGTTAGGAAATTTTCTAATATACCTATTGTACTCTTTTACTTGATAATTATAATTGTTTCTAGTCTGCATTATTAAATTCTCAGTTGTAGCTAATTCATTAGATAAGTTATTATAATTTGTATTAGCTTTTAACTCTGGATACGCTTCTACAGTAGCACTTAATAAAGTATTAACTTCTTTTATCTCCTTATCACTAGTACTACCTTTTCTAGCTTCAACCACCTTTAATAAAGTCTCTGACTCATGTTTATCATATTGCTTCACTACATCTACTAAGTTGTAAATTAAGTCAACTCTACGCTTTTCTTGTACATTTACATCAGATGTAGCACTATTTACCTGCTCTTCTAGAGCAATAGCCTTATTTTGATATCCATTTACTGCAAATACTGCTAGTAATATTACTGCTAAAGCAGCCAATCCTATAATTATACCCGTTTTTATCTTATTCATTTTTACTACCCCTTTTTTATCTTTTTTATAGTCTAACTAAAAGCTATAAACTTCCTAGAATACTTTCACTATATCAGTCTCTATAATCGTTTTTAACTTTTCTTTCCCTTCTTTATAAGCTACAAATACAACCCATTCATCATTGCTATTATGTACCTCTATAGCCACCTCTACACCATAACTTTTCCCTAATTCTTTTACAAATGTTGTGTTAAAATTACCCCTACTCATCAACATTTGTATTATTTCTATAAACTTAAAATTGTAATAGTATAATAAGTTATCTTTTATAGCTATATGCCTTATTTCTAGTGTATCCCCTATGTTAAAGTTATCACTAATAACTACGACATTTTGAACACCCTTAAATGAATTCACATAAGCATAAAGATGGTATTTTTCAGTACGCTTAGATATACATTTTAAATTAGATACATCTATAGTTACTTCTAATGCATTTAATAATCTATCTACTACAATCTCTTCTTCTTCGTCACAAACATAAATAACTGTATACCCCTTTGTTAAATAGTAGGCTAATTCAAATAAATTAACCTCAATTGCATCATCTTTATACCTTTGTCCTAGGCTTACTGCTTTATTAACTTTAGTATTGCACCAAACCTCATTTGTAATATCTCTAACCACTACGCCCTTATAAGGCGTAAGTCTAAAGTTATGCATTAAAAAATTATTATGCATTCCTTCTCGTACAAATTCAAACATTGTATACCTCCTAAAATTTTACTACAATGTTATTATACCATAAATTATTTATATTGTCAAGAAAAGATAAGAGATATTTAATCCCTTATCTTTTCTTTATTTACTCATCATAAGCCCCTTCAAATTGTACCCATGCATACTTATCATTAGTTACAGGATATTCTTCCTCTCCCAGTAACAATACTAATACCTTTTTGCCCTCACGTAACAATATTTTACCCCTCCAACAACCATTACACACATAGAACTCAGTATCTAATGGTATTTTATCATAGAAGTATAAAGTGCCACCATATATAGGATGCTTTATAGGTAATAATTCTTCATTGTGCTTTACAAATAACTGACCATCATGTAAAACAGTTTCCCTACCTAAATCATTTAAGTATATATCCCTTTTTATGTTTTTTATTTCTCTAAGTGTACTCCCATATTGGTATTGCTTAAACTCTAACTTATCAATAAGATTAGCAATTCTATCAGATGTAATTCTATCTTCTTTACTGGTACTATCATCTTTACCAACAGCGTATAGCCTATCAACATTTTTTAAATATTCATTAACTACACTTAGCATAGTACCTACTTTACCACTTTTAGTTACATATGATAAACTTAATACATTCAATCCTTTTACTTTTTTATGTTCTATAGTATAATCAAGAGTATGAAAGTTTAATACTTGTAGCAACACATTAACATCTATCGCAGGCCTAGTATTAAATATATTTATATAATCTTCCATATCTAAATTAAAATAGTATATAGACGTTACCCCTATGGTTATACATGGATACCTTGTTTCTAATATACGTAATAAGTTAGGATCAAAACCACTCTCACAAACTAAAACTGTAGGTGCTTTTGAAGATGTTACCATTTTACCTAAGGAGTCTAAAAAGTAACTGGTAGAATCTTCAGCGTCAGAGGGATCTTTACAAGTTAAACCATGCAATAATCCAAAGATAACACTTTTATTCTCATTATTATAACCAACAAAATTATCTAAACCAATTTTAATCTCTTCTTTACTTTTAGTACCTAAATATACTACCTTTTTTCCCTTTAGTAATAATTGAAGTATCTCACCTAGTAATGTATCCACTTTTCCTGTAGGTAACTCTTCATTGTGTTTAGCCATGCATAGTGTGTACTTTTCACCATTTAACTCCCATACTTCATCTGCATATTTTCTATACATAAAAAACTTATCCCTAGAATTACCTACTGTATCTACAGATATACTAGAAGCTAAACCCTCTAATATCTTTTCTTTGTTTTCACCATCTTCTACATATAAATTATAGCCCATAATTAGACCCCCTTATTCCATTTCTTTTGTTGTGAACCTAAAATCATCCGATAGGGTACAGTATTTAATAGGTGTACCCTTAATTTCAGATGTTATTAACACTCCTTTTTCTAGTAAGTTATTAGCAGTCTTCATATTCACAACTTCATACTGTTTAATATTTATAGTGCATTTTTTCTTATCTATAGCTAATATGTGGGTTACCCTACATTGTCTAGTAATATCATTGTATATTAGATATATTTTATCCCCACATTCTTTCTCTCTTTGTCTTATACAATTTATAAGTTCATTCTGCTTTTTAGTCAGTTTACCTATCATAATCCCCCACCACTTTCAAAAGTTGTTTTTACTTTTAATTACCCCTGATTTATCTTATACCTTTTTTAATAGAACTGAGGCATAATACTTTCCTCTTTCTACAGTAACAGGTCTGCCTTTGAATATTTTAGCTACTTCTTTTGCTCTTTCTTCTGGAGAAAAATCCCACGTACCAGATTTAATAGCTAATGTTATATTTACCTCTTTTATCTCTTTCTTTAGAGGTTCTTCTTTTTCCTCTACTCTAGAAAAGCATAAACTGTAATAACACTTATCAGCTAATTTAAATGCTATATCATCGATATACCCTTCATGAGTCCCTAGCGTTTTTATATCTCTCCCTTCACAGTCCCCCTCAGTAGTCACACTCCAAACACCATAGACATTTTTATACTTCTCACTTAACTCTGTTTGCTTTTTTGCCCCACAATTTGGACAAAAATTGAACTTAACGTCAAAATCTTGATTACAATTTTTACACTTCATAATTATCCTCCTATTAATTTATTCTCTCAATATACTTTTAATTCGTATCACTATCATAGTTGCCTATCAAATGCAATATATCTGTTTTTACTTTTAATTGTAGCTTATTCTCTTCATCTAAATATGCAAAACTAGCCATATGCTTAGGGGGCTTAGTCTCAGAATCATCAAATGTTATTACCTTTAAATCCAAATTATAGAAATTCTGTAGTTCCTTTATAAAATTTAAATTTAATGCAGAAAAATATAATATAGTATCTAATAGAAAAGAAAATGACATATTGTAATAGAGTATCTCCTTATCTAAAATATTTATAAGAGGAATACTAGGATCTATATCTACCTTTAATACCCCTTCTGTTACTACTACACAAGTACCAGTTAATATTTTTAACTCCCCTACCTTTTCTATTATACTAGTAGCATCAGTAATATTATCTTCATCAATTACATATAAATGAGGCATGTCAATTGCTAAAAAAGGTATTTTTGAAGTCTCTACTCCCATTAGTTGAAGTCCAACTTGTATTATTTCAGTCTTAGTACTTTTCCCTACATACACAACGCTATACCCCTTTTCTATAAGATTATAGATTTCAATTACATGTCTATTTGCAGAATTTACAACTATTTCTTTTAAATTCATAGCCTCTCTCCAGTCATCTTTATCCATAATAGACTGTCTTACAGCTTTACCTATAACAGAAAATCTATTAGCCTCCTCCTTTAAATTAGTATCATATTCCCATATTCTCACAAAAAACATTTTAATACCCTCCTAAAATTTTATTATATAAATATTATACTACAAATTTTAATTATTGTCAATAAGCACATAAAAATAAGTAGTGGTATTTAGCCACTACTTACCTTAATACTATTTAATTTAATTACTACTATGCACCTGCTTTAAAGCACTTTCTAACTCTTCAAACTCCGTTAATATATTTTTAATTGCCAACGTACTTTCTTGTAAAGAAACACTAACTTCTTCTACTGCTGAAGCCGTATTTGTAATTCTATCACAAGTAGCATTCACCTTATCTGAAGTAACAGAGAAAGAAGAGTCTATCCCTTTTACCCCATCATTTACTTTGGTTGTACTTACCAATATATCCTCAGTATTAGTATTTACAGAGTTGAAAATATTGCCTACATTATCCTTATGCTCGTCTACAGTTTTCATAATTCTAGATTTGACTTCCATCTGCTTTTCCATACTAGCTATTTTCATAACTATACTATGTAATATACTCTCCATATCCTTAGTAAATTTAGTAGATTTTTCAGCCAACTTTTTAACTTCATTAGCAACTACAGCAAAACCTCTCCCTGCTTCCCCTGCTCTTGCAGACTCTATTGTTGCATTTAAGGATAATAAATTAGTCTGTTTAGCTATTTCATTTAAAGTTGTTATAATAGTAGAAACTTGTGTACTTTCATCTTTAAGAGACTGCATAAGCTCTAATTCAGTCTCAAAACTAGAAGCTAAAGCCTTAAACTCAGTACCCAAATTAAGTATTGAAGTATTAAATGACTCTGATGTTTTCTTAGATTTTAAAGATAATGTCTCTGTTATGCCTATTTCTTTAGATATAGTATCTAAATCAGATACCCCTACTGAAACCTTTACTTTTATATCCTCCAAATCCTCAGTTTCAGTCATAACGTCAACTGCTATAGACTCTAAAGCAGAAGCTATCTCCTCTATGGTAGAGGAAAACATGTCTATACTAGGTTTCATTTTTGTACCTATCTCATTTACGTTATCTATTACACTACTTAGCTTAGAAACATAAACTTCTGATACTTTTTGCTCCTTCTCTAACTCTGAATTTACTTTCTCTATATACTTTATTCTCTTATTAGAAAACAAACAAAGAAAATACATTACCCCTAACCCTACTACAAAATATGCGTATTGCATTAGAATGTCTAAGGGTTTCATTCCAGGAAATATTATCTCACTGTAGTAAATTAAACAGTAGGTTATTATCCCCATAGCCGCTACCCCATATATCGCTATAGGTTTCATATCTTGATATAAAGATATTATAAACATAGCAAAATAAATTACAGTATACGTTGTTAATGAAGGATTATTTCTTACTATAATGAAACATATAACCCCTAATGACACTGATAAATAATACATAGTAAATTTAGTTAATTCTTTCTTTCTATGTAATATAGCAGCTATACCTACTAAACCCCAACCTATTATTGCTAGGGCTATTCTTGCCCCTAAAGATACCCCTAATATAGTATCTAGGGTCACTCTTAAGCCTATCGATGCTGTCATACAAATGATTACAAACAAATTCTTTTCTCTTATTAACTGTATCTCCACTGAGAATTACTCCTTTCACCTTCTTATTTTGTAATCCGATGTACCTCTTGATTTAAACATTGGTTAATCAATCATTGTTAATCTTCTTTAACGTATTTGATTATTAATCTATAGTAAAAAATAAAGCATACAAATCAACTTAGCTTTATATGCCCTAATATTACTTAACTTATAAAGTTTTCTACTAGTTATCGTTTAATTATTAGTGTAATACAATTTCTTTTAAAACTTGCAATCTTATCCCTAGTACCTCACCTAAACCCTTTTCTGTATCTACTTTAGACCCATATGGAAAGCAAATTTCTAATATTTTTCTATTTTCAAACACTAAAGAAAACCTACTTAATTTATTATCCCACCAAGCAACCCATGTAGTACTAGAGGAATCTTCAATTATTTCCACTTCTTCTATAGTGGTAACTTGCTCAAATATACAAAGCATCCTACTAGTAGGATAAAAATCCGAATAACCATTTTCTACTTTACCCCTATACAATACTGTTTTTTTCATCTTGTTCCCCTCTTATTTTTGTATAAACTCTAAATTTCACTGAAAATAAAACAAAGTTTAAATCATAAGTTAAACACAGCTTAATAGGCTTATACCCATTAAGACTATATATTATATCCCTCCATACACCCTTTTCATAATCTAGAAATATATAAATAAAAACACTACCTAACCATAACAAAGATAATATCATATAACTCTTAGCATCTATAACTGTATAATAAAGTAGATATAGACTGACAAGACCAATTAAACTCATTGCTCTAAATATAATATGTCTTATATACGCCTTTTTAAAATACATTAATGCTTTATCCAGTTCTGTTATTTTCACAGTAACTACATCACCCCTTTTTTACTCAGTAATCTTACTAAAATATAACTGATAGTTACTAAACTCCATTTAGTACCTTCCTCAGGCTTATAGTTAGATATTTTCTTTATTTCAAAGTCCTCTGTCATAATACAATATTCCCTATTTTTACTGTAAAAATGTAATTCTGTTTTATCCTCATTTAGCATATAATAAGGCCAGTATTTATTAATTTGTCTGGCTCCTTCATTATATGTCAGACCTTCTGAAATAACAGAGTCATATAACCTCAAATTAGTTCCAACTTCTAGCATAATAACCACCCCTTTTTTATTTTCTTTATTATACTACCAAATTATACCTTTGTCAAGTTATTGCTTAGTAGTATAATAAAGAACACTTTTTAGCCCTATACGCCCTTTAGGTACATTAGTGACTATTATATACTTAGTAGCCATTATAATAGCCAATTTAAAGCCCCTAGCGGTATTAGAACAGGCCTTAAGATATTCTTCCGTAAGAGATTTTTTATGTTTATTTAAAGTAACAAGTTCTGTATGTTTTAAATTTATTTTTAGCCCCTTTTCTTCTAAAGTTCTAATTACTAACCCTATCTTTGCCATTTCTTCTTGAGCATTACAAAAGGGGTTAGTTAAATCTATTAAAATTATAATGTTATATCCCTTATTTTCATTGACAATAGTACTTTCTCTAATTAATTTATCAGTCAAAATAATAACCTCCTTTACATTATAAAAAGTATAAAATATATTATCGCTAGTAAAATTAACATTATTCCTACTAACATTATTTTCTTCGCTAATTGTTTATAGTTATACCCTAGCAGTACTGCAATTAATATACTCAAAAAACCCAGCACTAAAGCAATTATTGAAACCATATAACCACCGTTACAATAAACTTATAAAAGTCTAAAGTTTCCTTATTCATCCTGTTTCGTCTCGCCTAAGCTACTACGATTTTCTTAACAGTCTAAAGGCTTGAATTCCCCTATACGGACTAGGGTACATATAGTAAAATATTGTTAGGTAATATTATACTATAGCATACTTAGATAGATTAATTGCAGAATTTAAATCTCTATCTTTAATCATCCCACAAACATCACAAATATAAATTCTTTCTGATAAAGATAATTTTGTTTTCTTGTTACCACAACAACTACAAAGCTTACTACTAGGAAACCATCTATCAGCTTTTATAAACTCAATATTATCAAAGTTGCACTTATACTCTAAAAATATTTGAAACCTATATAGCCCTTGATTGGCTATAGCTCTTGCTAAGTTTCTGTTCTTCATCATACCGCTTATATTTAAATCTTCCACAACTACTCTGCATGGCTTGGTTTTTACTATAGCAGAAGTTGCATTGTGTAAATGATTAACTCGTATGTTGTTTAACCTTCTATGAATAAGTCTAATTCTTTTTTCAACTTTTATAATATTCTTAGATTTATTGTAACTCCCTCCCCTCTTCTTGTTTTCTTCATATTTATTACTAACTTTTCGTTTTAATCTTTTTAATTTCTTTTCTAACTTCTTTACTTTAGAAGTTTTATTTATATTCGGTACTACTACACCATCACTTCTAATAGCTAAGTCTTTTATACCTATATCTATACCTATTATTTTTTCTGTTAATTCTACTTTATGTTCTTCTAACTCATAAGCTAAAGATAAGTACCAATACTTCCCATCAAATAAAACTCTAGGATTCTTAGGTTTTGAAGGTAGCTTAGTACATTTCTTTATCTTTACTCTACCTATACCTGTGATAACTATTGTATTTCCATATATTTTTAGCTTATCTGTTCTTTGATAGAAAGATAACTTAGCCCTTTTTCTTGATTTATACCTTGGATATCCCCTTCCTTGTTTAAAAAAGTTGGTATATGCAATAAACAAGTCTTTAATAGCTTGTTTAGTTACAGCCTCTGCAGTATCCTTCAACCACATATACTTTTCCTCAGACTTTAAAATTTGTAAATCAGTTATCAAATCTTGTAATTTTAAAGTTACGCCTTCTTTTTCATACATTTCCCGCTTTTTTGTTAATGCCCAATTATATACAAACCTTGACGTATGACAAAAGGTTAACATTTTATTCTCTTGTTTCTTAGTAGGATATAGATAGACTTTAAGAGTCTTTAGCATCTCCAATCAACCCCTTAAACATAGTTTAATCTTATTTATCTAGTCACCTTATATGTTACAAACAACCTTAGATACTTTTTCATAAACCCTCAATACACTTATTACCCCTTCTTGTTTTCTTTGTAAGAACATCTCACCCTCGTTAATTTCAATCTCTGAAAATTAGTAAGCTCTTTTATTATACTGTGTATAATAACCCTTACCTCTTAAATCAATCTCTAATTTCTTTAATGTCATATGTACCCTATCTCTGTTTATAGGTTTTACTATAAAATCCACCACGCCTAAATTTTTAGCTATAGATAAGGAATTACAATCTCCACAACCTGTGCATATAACTATAGGTGCGTCACTGTACTCCTTTATTTTTGGTATTAAGTTTAAACCATTAGTACTCAAACCATCACTATCTACTAAATTTATGTCTAAAAATATAACATCTGGTTTTTCACGTTGTATACTCTTGACTACTTTATCCGAATCACTTACAAGAGTACAAGAATAACCCCATCCTTCTATACTCCGTTTCAAAGATACCCCTAAGGCTTTTACATCTTCCACTACAAACACTTTCACAATAATCACCCCTTCATAAAAATACACTAGACTTTACGCCTAGTGTACCCCTGATCCTCTTAATCTCTAGGTATTAAATGTTTTGGTACTTTAGGCGTACCCCATAATAACGCAAGACATTGTGTTGACATTACTACATTAGATAGTAATAGTGCTACAGCAAAACCAGTTACATTTAACCCTTGTTTCTTAACAAACGTATTTATTTTCTTAAGCATATCAATTCACCTCCTAATCTTCTGTAATTGTTATTTCACCTGTAGTTACATTAAAAAGCTTATATGTAATTGGCAGAAGAAATATTATAGTAATAACTAATGATAATACTAATACATTTCTATAAAATATAGGAATGAAAAAAGATATTATAAAAGTCACTATTAACACTGTTAATGCTTTTAATTTGAACCTTTTCTTTTCACGCTTACTAACTATAGGCCTATATTCCGTACCTCTTGGTACATACTTCATTATAGATAATAATCCTAGTAAATAACTTAATATTAATAAGTATATATTTATATCTAAATTACTAGCACCAAATAAAATGACGAACAATATTATGGAATGTGTTATTAAACAACTCATGTAAGAACCCAAATGCACTCCACCCATAAAAGCTCTGAAGAATGCTAGTAAACAATAAGTTATAACCACCTCTTTACCAAATCCTAGCATTGCACCACCTAAAAACAATATTAACGTTTTAGTAATACTATCCCATACTAGGTGTAACCCATAAGCCAATGTTAAAGTATCTTGCTCACTCAAGTTTAATTTACTACTTAAATTATTAGCAATGTTTGAACATATTTGCTCCATTATTTAAAACCCTCGCTTATCTCTAAATGTACTTTATATAATTCATCTCTATTATAAACTGAATAAATAACATTATCATATTTTAATAGTATAGACTTTACTATATTTAGTCCTATATTATTACTTTTACCATATTTCTTAGCCTTTTGATTGTCATCTCTAGCTACAAAATTCATAATATCTATAACACATAAACCCTTATTAAATTCTAAGCTTATACTAACTGTTTTTATATCCGAGAAATAAGCAGCTTCAATTGCATTATCTAATAATACCCCTAGAACATCTATTAAATCAGCCATCTGCATATTTACTGCACTAGAACCTATTGACTGCATGTCCAATGTAATTCCTAACTTTTCTGCATACAAACTCTTAGTAGTCAATATACCAGCTACAACTGGATGCTTTATACTTACTAATCTGACTTTACTAGTTAAATTCTCTTTGTCCTCTTTATTTAATATACTTCTCAAAGTATCTATTAACTCATCTGTAGCTACCTTATCACTAGATAAATATACTTTTAATACTTGTATTATATTACTGTAACCATGCCAAAATATCTTTATATCCTCTAGTACACCACTAAAGGAATCTATGTACACTTTTTGAATTTCATATTCTTTTGCTTGAATCTTATCCTTAACCACAGAATTAACAAAGTGTACGCTATGTACTAATTGTCCTAAGGCCAATATAGCTATTACAACCAAAACACTGAAATCTATACTGCCACTACTATATAAATCTACAAATATAACAGCTAAAGCAATTATAAATAAGATAGGATACCCTACTTGTATTAATAATGTTGTTACCTTTTTATTATACTTCTTATTCACAAATTTTGCTATATTATTATACGAAAGTTTTAAAACATTCCTTGAAATATACATTGTAGCACTTAAAATACATATACCTATAAAACCACCTAATATATCTAAAGTAGTATTAGAGCCTACCTCAGAATATTTAAAAACTATCAACATACCTATAGACGTTATTATATCACTTACTACTGCACCTAGCATAAATATCACATATAACATTACCACCTTAGATATATGCAATCTATAAAGAATATGTATAACAGTCATTAACACAATTGCACCTATGAACGCAGACACACCTGCAGATATCTTATCATGTGTCACATAGAGATAAACATCCTTATAACTCACAATAATTATACTACATATTATCCCTACTGCATACTTAAAATACTTATTTACCTTTTTTACATCCTCTAAATACTCTACTAACGAGTACAACACTTGAACATTAAGTAACCCTAATATGGCTTTTACTATAAATACCATAATTCATCCCCTCTTTTTAAAATCTACGCCCTTAAATAATATTTTTATCACACCATTATACTTTTGACTATAGCCCCCTTTATTATTTATTAATTTATTTTATTATACTACATTTTACTCATTTTGTCAATATTTTTATACAAAAGAAGTAAGAGATTTACCCCTTACTTCTTAACTTAAACAACTAGCTAATATACTATCATTAGGTATGGTTAACCCTTTTGTATACCTTAAATAATCTTCTGCTAAAGATAAAAATATAGCTTTAGCCTTTTCTTTAACCCTTGCATCATCTGGCAACCCAATCATATCATTAACTTCTAATAGCCCTATTTTCTCATCATTTACTACAAAATCTACCCCAATATACGGAGTATTAAAAGAACCTACATAATATTTTAATACTTCTCTAATCATATTATCTATTTCCTTTATACCTAAATTGTACCTTTCTTCATAACTATATACTGTTTCTACGGGATCTATGTTCTTTATCCAACTAGTCTCACTATTTAATTTAGCAAACTTAGAGTTAACATGTTCTACTATAAATAAAGTATCTTTAGTCCCATCTAAAGTCATAATTCTAATACTTCTTGCATTAGGTATAAACTCCTCGAATACAACACTTTGTTTAGTTCTAACCAAATCTCCAGGAACTTTCAAGTACTTCCCCTCTCCTTGATGTTCATTACCTATTTTCACTACAACTTTATCCCCAATATTAGGGACACTATAATCTTTCAAATCTACAGTATTACCTTTTATATACTCCCTCTTTAGCGGATATTTAGTCACAGCCCCAATTGCTTGACACATCCATATTCTATCGTCTAACATTAAAGCCCTAGTAAAATTAGGAAATGTTACTATATTATCGCCATAAGTATTAATCATTCTCTGCTGAAACCTTCTAGCCCCTTCACCCCAATTGAAGAATAAAACTAAATCCCCTTCATTAATTACCTTGTTTAACTTAGTCAATTGACCTATTTTCTGTATACTATCTTTAGGTAAATTGGTAAGTAGATGTAAGAATATATCCTTATAAAAACCATAAGTATAAATCATATCTTAAACCCCCTCCCATAACGTTACAAATTTGCTATGTAAAGAACCCCTTAAAGGCGTTATTAAAGTTTCATTTATAGTCACATTGGCAACATTAGTTATCTTTAAGTTACCGCCTAACAACTCCTTCTCAATAGCTAATGTTAAGTCCACTCCTGTAGCTTCTTCTAAATCGGTGTACCCTACCCCTTCTAATATAGTTTTTAAAGAAGTCCTAAGACCACGTACCCAAGGAAAAGAATTAGTTTTTATATCATGCCATCTAGTATCTGATATTACTGCTATACTAGAATGATTAGGTAATAATTTACCCTGCCCCTTTAGAAAATCCAACTTAGTCTTACCCATATTGCTATCTCGTCTAAATAGCAATAATTTATTTGTAGTTATATCTACAAATATACCATATACTAAAGTCTGAATTACTAGTTTTAGCTTGTCATCCCCTTGAAGTACTTTTGCTGTCTTTTTACTCTTACTTAGCTTATTGACCATTAATCATACACACTCCTTGTATTTTTATAATTTGTATACTTTAAAATACCCCTCTATAATAATGTAATAGCGTATAATGTAACGGAGTTAATAATTCCTTAGTTACTATAGGATTACTATCAGCATATTCAAGATTTGTAACCCTTATTACCCCTTGTTTTAACAATTCCTCTATTTGTAAAATAACTTCTAAGTCACTTAGCCCTTCTACTATTTCTGCTTCAATACCTTTTTCTTTTAATATTTCTCTAAATAAATATCTTGCTTTCTTAGTGTAGCCATTATCTATAGCTGTAGTGGACTCATCTGCAGAGATAACCTCTATACTATCATGATTGACATGCAATTTACCATACTTTGATAAAAATGCTCTTTGTGCATCTGACATATAAGTTAAATTAGTGTAAACCTTAAATTCTTTAGTTTCACTATCTAAATATATACTATGCACAAAACATTGTGTAACATACATTAACATTACTGATTACCCCTCTATTTATCTTATATATTTACCATTAGCTATATCTATTAACTCCTTCTCTATATACCATTTTACTCTATTTAGATGTTTAGACCATAATTCATCTACACCAGCGTCACCTACAACATCTCCATATTTATTTAAAAATTCTATGTCCACATTCCTAGGTAATCTACTACACAGAATATCCCCAGCTACTGCAGCGTCACTATCAAAATTACTTATTTTAAACATATTTAATTTTAAACATTCGTATATATTATCTAACATTTGCTTATCATCTGTTACTTTAAGCCAACCTAATTTATCCATTTTCTTACTTAGTATTGAAGTGAGCAAATCCCTATTTTTATGTGCATTTTCATAAGCTTGTATTATTTCTTTATTAGGTAATAACTCCATTTTGTCAAAATCTTTATGCACCTTACCAAATAACTTAAATAATTCTAAAGCATTAGGATTTTTAAACCCCTCTACTCTGTATACCTTAAACTCTGCAGTATCACTATCAATAACTATATGATGTGTACACGCTTGTATTAATGCTAATAACATAATTTTACACCTCCGCCTTTGTACTGACTTCAAGTTCATTACCTAATACCCCAAACCACCTTAGACTACCTGTAATAACCCCTCTTTTATACTTCTTTACTGAATATATAAATTCATCTAAATACTCATCTGCAGCCACATCATCTATAATATCCTTGTACTTGTCAACTACCTCCTGTATTTTAATCGGTAAAGACTCTTTCATGCTAGGATCTACTAAATTTTTAGAGGTGTGAAAATTAGCTATAGGTAATTTTCCAGCCATTAATAAGTTTTTGAAAAATATATCTACGTCTTCTTCTGCATAGTCAGATGTTATTGCTATCCCCTCTTTTTTCAATTTAGCCTTCATACATTCTTCTCTTGCCTCAATATTATTAATAGTATCATTACCTATTAAATCAAGCATAGATACAGTCAGCTCTTCCATACGCATACAGTCAGAATGTACTTGACCACATACAGTTAATAACTCCCTTACTTTAGGATTTTTCGGTAATTCTACAGAATAAACTTCTGTATTCAATGTAGTACTATCTAATAGTACTACACTAAAAGGTGTACTCGCTATAAAAAATTTCATTATACTAACCTCCCATTTACTAAATCATCAAGATATTTATCAAAACCACTTGCAGTCACTTTAGCTCTTCCAGAATCTACATAAGATGGATTTTTATTTATATATTCTATAAAATTATTAGCTAATCTGATACGGTCATTTAAGAAGCTATATCCTAAGTCTAAATTATCCACTACTACTGTTGCATACCTTATTAATTCATCCCTACGTTCAGACTTATCCACTATAGCCATTATATCCTAAAAATTTTTTAACCTTTCATAGTGTACTTCTATGTTATCTAGTGCATAATTTAACCTATCAGAGTCTAAACCACTAACCATACTAGCACTTATTAAAGGATAATCAGTGTCTATATTAGAAGCCTTTATCTTATTAGCATATAATCCTTCAAGTAAAATACTTGTTAACTTAGAATTAGTGATTTTCACATTATTAAATTCAGTACCCCTATAGTTTTTAATATAAGTAAAAACTATATCTCTTCGAGCCTTTATTACATCTTCTGTGTATTCATAGTTATTTTTAATCGCTCTAACTATATCTTCTTCTGACATAACAGGCATCTTCAAATAATCCTTATGCACTTTATTGAATACCTTATATAGCTCCAATATTTTCTCATTCTTTGTTGATATAGTTCTATACACCTCTATCTGTTTTGTATCCGTATTTAAAAATATATTGTGACATACACATTGAAATAAAAATGCTAACATAATCAAACAACCCCTTACTTATTCTTGACTTTTAATTTTACGTGTTTTTATAAACTCATCAAATGTCCAAGCTTTATACAACCCTATTTTATCGTCTGTATCTTTAAGTGTATTAATATAATCTTTAGCTAAGTATATATAATAACTCCATAAGTCATCTGCATCAGAAAGTACGTCATCCTTATAATTTTTTAACGCATCTTCAATACTGATAGACCTAAAATCATGCCACATATAACTATCAAAAGCAGGATAATCCAACTCTATATTGTTTACATACCCCTTATCCAGCTTTAGTTTGTCATGTAGTACTTTAAGCATACGTAACTCGTTAGCACTAAAGCTATCAGTAAAATCTCCTTTGCACATTAAGTTATCTTTTAATACCTTATTAAGTAGAACTTGATTGAAAAATACTTTATTGTCCTTATTTACTTTCATAATCTTTCTCAGTTCACTGTCAGTTATAATAGGCATTTTTTCATGATTAATATGCACCTTTTTAAAAAGCTTTAAAAACTCTAGTGCCTTCTTATTCTTAGGTAGCTCCTTACCATATATCTCTATGTTACAAGTATCACTCTCTATTAACAAAACATGTGTACAGCATTCAAATAAATGAAATAACATATTTAATCTACACCCCTTTCTCACTTAATAATTCTTTTACACCTGAATAACCATCATAAATGTGTACTCCACCATTACTTACCGCCATCCCAAACTTATCACAGTACTCAATTTCTTCTGCATTAACCGTTTCACAAGAGTCTGCATCAAATAACTTCTCTCCTAGGCCTAAAGCTATAGCTTGACGATTTGCATCTGCCTTAGAAAATGCCTTGCATACAAGTCTAAACTGATTTCTTCCAGTATAGCCTACTTTTTTCCTTAACCGTTCAACAATTTCACCACCTAAGTGAACATAAGTACCATAGTATTTGTATTCTCTAGCCATAATAATTTTTCTCCTTTATTTGTATTTATTTTATTATACCATATAAAAGCAAAGATGTCAAGTACTTTATAAATACTTGACACCTTCTGATGTGTAAATATACATGCCACGTGGTGACATTAGATTATTATTTATAAGAGCCTCTTTATTAGTATAGTTAGATACCGTTAACTAAAACTTATAAAACCTTATAAATTATAAGTAAACTAATAAGTTTCTTTCTATCTCGTTTCTTATTTCCTAGCATTGCTAGTAGTTTAAGTAAACTTATCAAGACTTAAATTTCCCATAACGTTTGGGTATTTAGTTTGTATTTAATTAAATTGTTTCGTATTCACTATTTTAGCTTGTTATTAATTCTAAATGATTACAATCCCTTAAGTTGATAGCAGCATTCTCATCTCTATCTATTTTTAAGTTACATACATTGCATACAAAAATCCTATCTGATTGTTTAAGTTGTTTGTTTATTGTCTTACACTTACTACATTGTTTGCTACTAGCAAAATATCTAGGTACTTTATAAATTAAAATAAAGTTATTCTTGCATTTCTCAATTAAAAGTTGTCTAAGTCTATAAAACTTTTGCTCTTGTATGCTTTTAGCAAGATGCTTGTTTCTTAAAAGTTGCTTAACATCTAAATCCTCTATCACTATTTTATTTGGTAAATTATCGGTTATGTCATTTAAAATTGAATGTATATGATTCTCTTGTACGTTTGTTATTTTCCTATATAAAAGTCTTATCTTATTTTCTAATTTAATAATATTTTTAGTTTTATTAACATTTTTAATATATTTCTTAGCTAATTTTCTTTGATACCTTTTTAATCTGTTTTGTAATTTTCTAATTTTCTTACCCCTATTAATGTTAACATAATGCTTACCTTCTGAAGTTGTTATAGTTGATACTATTCCTAAGTCTAACCCTAGTTCAATATCTGTTAATTCTTCTTTGCTTAAGCTTACATCAACTCCAAAACTTAAAAACCAATGCTTGTTATCATAATAGATATAAGGATTGTAAGTTTTGAAAGTACCCCTAGTATTGCCATCAGATAACAAACTATCTAGTAACCAATGACATGATTTAGCTTTTACAGTCCCTAAACTTGATAACTTTACAGATTTGCTTGTTACTGATAACTTATCTTGTCTTGTGTAAAATGACTTCCTTGCAGTTTTATAGCCCTTAAATTTTGGATAACTACTCTTGTTACTAAAATAGTTTTTAAAAGCTGTCGCAACATTCCTCATTGCTTGTTTTAGAGTATGACTATCAATCTCATAGAAATCTAAGTTGTCATGTTTGTATTTAGTTAACATTCTTGATAATTCATTGTATGTTAAATGTCTATCATAAATATCATAATTATAATTGCTAAATTCTAAACCTAAATTATAAGCTTTTCTAAAGTAATAAACATATTGCTTGAACTCTAATTCTTGCTCTTTACTAGGAATTAATAACATCTTAACTCTTCTTATTTCTCCCATTGATAGTCACCTCCTTATTATTAATAGTTTAAATCTTATAAATTTTGTAAGATTTATTAAAGGTTATTAGCTTTTTAGTAACTGTTGGTTAACCCCTATTTCCTTAGAAATAAGCTTCTCCCTAATAATAAATAAAGGATTATCTGTAGTATCGTAACCTAATTTACTTAAAACTACATTTAGAATAGTTTTCAATTCCCCATCTTTCATAGTGCCTTTAGTAATTGATTTATCATACTCATTATAGGTATCTACTAAAGGTAAATCATTATGCTCTTCTAATATTTTACCCGCACCTAACATATCAGTATAATAATACCCTACTAAGTTCATATCACTAAAAACCTTTAAACTTAAATCACTCGTATCTACATATATAGAGTGGAAACAACATTGTATTATATTTATTAACATACAGTTCACCCCTTATACAGAAAAGTAGGGTATAACCCCCTACTTTAATTTCCTTCTTAAATACGCCATCTCTACCTCTGTATATAAGTTCTTCCAATGGTCCATATCCCTTGCCATACCATGTGCATTCCTTTTATTATTCCTAATCCTAGTTATAGTTAAGTCTGTTAGTCTAGGTAATAAATCTATGACAAACTTATTTAACTCATCCCCTACTAATTTAAAGGTTAATTCCCCTTCTTCATCTAGAGTTAATAAGAATCTAAATGCGGCTATTATAGGGAATAAAAATCCTTTTGGTATCACATAGTCAACTTCTGCAGTAGAAGAGTATAGAGCATACCTAGTTGTACCCCCTCTTTTTAACGAGGTTATACCTGCAGTTCTACCAAAGTAACTTCTACCCGCACTTAAACTATTATATGCTTCTGGCATACTAGTCTCTATAGCATTAGCTAAAGATATAAATAATGGTAAGTAATGTGCTAACTGTCTGTAGATGCTATCATCCTCCATTATATTAGTAGCATAACGCTCTACAGTTCTATGCTTATTAAAAGCAGCTACACAAGGTTGTTCTGTACTTTCATTATTGAACTTTTCAACATCAAACATATACATTAAAGCTACTAAATTCTCCACTATAACAGGTTTGACATCATTTTGCTTGTACGCTACTTGTCCCTCTAATTCAGTACTTGTTAAAGCAGTTTTTATTATATCATATTTATCCTCTAATTCCATTATAGAACTAGCAGTAACTTGTACAGAAGTATTTCTGGCAGCGGCTATCTCAGTGAATATATTATCATACCCCTCTAGAACTTCTACTGCTACATAATTTTCCCCTTCTAGATTATCTTTACTACTTGTTATAACCGCATAAGTATGCCCACCATCTATATTACCATGGATCTCTAGATTGTCAAAACTCATACCTATCTTTTTCTTTTTACTATCATATTTAACATTAGTAGCTAATAAAGTTATACCCCTATTTATTGCATGAAAATAAGTTTTATCCTTGTTTTCTAATGTACTTTTGATTTTTCTAGCTACTCTTGTACCTAAATTCTGCATTCTAGGATTACATAATGTAGGTATATTATTTGGTAAGTCCTTTACATTTACGTATAATACATACTTTCTATTAGCAGTATATACAGGATCTTGTAACACAGCACAATCTTTAACCTTAAATTCTATCCTCATCAAAAACACCCCTTGTTTTTTATTTATATACTTATAATTTTTATCATATAAAATATGTATATACATAAAAGAGTCATAGTTTTATGACTAAGGTCTTATTTATTTATGCTTATCAAAAGATATTAATAAATCTGCTAAATTTAGTTCATTCCTAGTTATACTACTTAATTGATTTGCATAAGGTATATGCATATTTAATCTTTGTTCTAATATTAAACGAATTCTCTCTATTTGCCAATCGGTATAGTTATCCTCAGTAAAATGTAAAGTTATAACCCCTTCTAGTTCTTTATCAGTATCTATTATGTACTGTTTACTATTTATATAATCCTTACTATACTCTGGTTTAATATTACCTATAATTTTAGACTTAATATCTCTAAAATTTATATACTTGTCCCCTTCTTTCTTATACTCCTCTACACTTACATCAGAACCTGCAGGTAAATATGTACTATTTTCAACTGTAAATACAGTACCACTCTTAGATAGATTTGAAGGAAGTATATAATTAAAAGTGACTTGCCTAGCAGCGTCATCTTTGTCTTTTAAACTAACATGCCCCACTTTATCATAATAGTACATATCCCTTGTTGTAGAAGATAATAAAGCTCTATCATCATCATAAGTATAATCTAGAGCTATTATACGTTTGTTTACTGGTTCATATTTTAACTTTAAACCACTGATACCATTTAAATCTTTAGCAAATTTCTTTAAATCTACATAAGATATAGAATTTTGAACATTCTTGTTTACAGCCCTTACATTGGAATACTCATCCTTTTTAAACAAAGCACTATTAGTACTAACTAATACATACTCTTTATCTTTTACACCTATTGTTATTTTAGTATCTCCATCAGAATCTGTATACTTACTAACCTTAAATGTACTGGTAGCTATACTACGTGTAAATAAACTATTAGAAAAAGGTGTTATTTCTCTATTCAACAACATTTCATTATTATATAATAGTTGCGTAATCATTAATATTCCTGCTACTATATATGCATTTACAATATCCCCTTTAGTAATTCTCATATATTTTTCCTCCCTCACTATCATATATAATAACCTCTTTTACTTTCTCTTTAGATTTATTTAACTCTGTTGTAAAAGTAGCAAAATTATTTAAACTGTTATTTAAATAGAGTAAACTATCTATAGTAGCCTTATCAGTGAGAGCTTGTCTCAATGTTTGTATATTGGTATCCGACATAGAAATATAGTTATCTTCATTCTTATAGTTTATAACTATAGAACCCTTTTGCTCCATTAAGTCTATTTTATAAACCTCATTAGACGTTATCTCCCCTTCGTATTTCTCACCTATTTGATACACTCTATCTTTATCATCTTCTTTACCTATAAGCAATATATTGTCTTTTAAAGTTTTTAAGTTGTACTTATAAGTTACTAATAATCTACCATCTTCTAAATATTCCTTATTATCTATAACAACATCTGCTTTAGACTTATTAACTAATTGACTTTCTTTAACATCCTCTTTATTATGTAACCCTTCATTATATACATAGTTTAACTCTATTATAGAATTATTGCTTTTTGAATACTTTATGTTAAGCTTAGTTACCCCTTTGTAATCTTTTGCAAAATCTTCTAAAGATACATCAGTAGTACAATCACCTTCTGTTTTAGTTATATTCTTTACATTAGTTTTATAATATGCCCCTTGTTTTACATATGTATCCTCAGACAGTAAAATATCAAATACCCATCTTTTTTCTACCTTATTGTTTTTAAGCCCTGTAGGAAAATCTTCTGGTGAAGATGGTAATATGTCATTGTTAGAACTAGTACCACTATTAATAAACTTATCCATTATTTCTCCTAGGCTTCTTAGTGACTCATCTTGTACTTTATCCCCTAATTTGTAATTGTCCCCTTTAATTTGTAAACTCCAAGTTGTTGTCTTATCATGTTCTACCTCAGTGAATACAAACTGTTCTGTAGTTAATTCATCATAACTCAAATTATTTATTAACCCCCTTGTTAGAAAAGCGTATGTAATAACCACAATAAAGCCTAAAATTACTATTTTGAATTCCACTCTAGACATAATTCAACCCCCTTAATATTTTATATTTTTCTTTTCTTACCTTACTATACCCTATATCCTTATTACTTTTAGCAGGTCTATAGTTATTAATTGTATGATAATCTAACCACATTTTAATTCTCCTTTTTACATAATTTATTCTTGACATTATCAAAATATATGTGTTATACTTAATACATACCTCAAAAAAATATACCCCTATACCCCTAGGAGTAACACAGTACCTCTTAATTTTACAATAACAAGGTGTAATCAAACACCTTGTTATTTTTTTACTCTAATTTCTTTTTTAAACTAGTATTCCAAGCAACCATAGAACCTAAAAATTCCCTATTTACCTTAAACTGATATAAAGCGGCTACTGTTTGGCTACATATTATATCATTACTCAAAATCATCTCATCAATATTAGTAGCATCTATTTTTACCAAGTCATGTTTACTTATACCTTTGAGAAAATATCTTTCTACATCTTTATTAGCTTTTATTAAGCAGCTATATATTGTTACTTTTTCATTATGAAAGCCTAGGTCTGTGTATACAAAACCCATTTTATTCCATACTACTATTTCAAAACCTAAACTTGTTAGCCTGTCCTTTATTTCATCACTAATGAATTCATATAGACCACCATATCCCTTTAATACACTATACACCTTACCTAAAGCCCCATAAGACTGCTTCCTAAGATATACATAGCCCTCTTTATCATAAGGTACTGTTATAATAGCACCCTGCCTCTTTTGTATTTTTAACTTATGTTCATCTACTTCCATAACTTTTACATTTGTATCCGTAAATAAAGTTTTATTACCCATAGAACACCCCTTTATACTTAGTTATACACCATTATATGCAGAAATGCCCAAACTTGACACAAGGTATATTCCCTTATTTACTTTACATAAGTTACTCCTTTACATATTTTATAATCTGTGAATAGGAATAGTATTTATCATAACCATCAGTACTCTTATTTATTAGATTTTCTATATACTTAGCTTGTTCATCCGACTTAGCATATAATGAATCTATATCGTCATAATGTAAAGTAAAAGTCCCATCTTTTTGATTAGTATCTATTAACTTTGTTCTTGTTTCCAAATAAATGTCATCATAGATATAATCACTTACAACTGTATTCGCTACGTTTAAGTCTGTACCTACCTTAGCGTATTTATTATTCTCACCTTTTATATACCCCTCTATATTCCCTTTGTTGTAATATATACTTAATGAACTTTCTGAAGCTAAATGATACTTAAATGTTACATTACCAGACGCTACATTTTTGTCCACTAGAGTTATAGTAGAATTATATTTCTCTGCTAACTCCATTATTTTCTTTTCATACCTAGGATTATCCCTATCTATGCTATATTCTAAATAACCATAATCATAGTAGGTAAATGTCTGCACATAAGGTAAGTCCTTCGCTAAATCATCCCTAGTTACACTTACCTTTTTACCACCTTCATTTCTGTATATTACAGCTTTACGTAAGTTTATTTCATCATGTTGAGTAGATGTCTTATATACTATGTTTCGTATAAAGAAATCCCCAAATGGTGAATTATTAGAAGTATTCATTTTAATTAAATCTTCTATATCTACAGTACTAGCCTTTAACGCCCATTTCATAGGATAATAATTAAATCTCAATAAACTTGGTTTTACCATTGGCAGTAAATAAACTAAAACTAGAATAAGAACTGTAATTAAAAAACTGGTAGAACCTACTAGTGATAATGCTCTCTTTAGTTCCTTGTTTGTTGTGTTCCTAAAATCATCTAAAAATTTTTTCATAAATTTAACCTCCATCTTAATATAGTTATATACTTAAGATGGAGGTTTATATCTAAACTTTTATAAGTTTAGTAGATTTAACTTTGTTTCACTACAAGTTTATCCTTGCTCACATACTTTCCGTCTGCTTCTGAATATACAAAACCAGATGCAGCAATAAATTCTCTCTGTTCTTCTAGTGTCATATCTATTTCATTGAGAGGTCTCTTCATGTCATTATCTGTTATGAATACATTGTAGACACAAATTGCCAACTTCTCAGATTTAAATGCACCGACATAATATCTCTTGTTTTTATATCTGAATAGTACCCCATAGTATCCACTAGATGTGTCTATCCCTATTGTCCCACCTTTACCACTAGAACGTCTTTTATATAGGTAAGAAGAAACTTCTTTTATACCTTCTGCTTCTTTTAAAAGTTCTTCCTCAGTCATACCAAATAATTGATACGCATGATTCTTTAACTTATTTTTTATAACATAAGCGGATCTTGCTATAGCAGCTTGTTTTTCTGTCTCATACATACCTAAAAATCTAGGTTTCCCATCCTCACTGTCTTTAACATAAGGAGAATAAAGTCCATTACTCTTTTTATTTACATAGAAAATCTTATCCATCTCATTCTTTACATTTTCTGCATAAGTTTCTCTATGATTTTCTGAACGTTGTAACCATCTTTCCTCTCTCAATGTATCATGAAACACTTCTACTCTCTCTAACTCTGCTTTTAATTCCTCCGCAGAAAAATAAGGAAAATTCATCTCAGCACCTGATATTGCTTCTAACATAGCAATTTCTCTTACTAAAGCAGCCATATACGGTGTGATATAATAACCAGATACTCTCTCTTGTACACTCATATTCATAAAGTAACTGACAAAGTATTCTTTATCCCCTTTTAAAGTTATTCCACTTACCCCTATATAACCTGTTTGACTATCTTTAACACTAGTAGTTAAATTCATCTGAGTGAAATCATCTAAATCCTCTTTCACCCTAAAAATAGCTATGTCTTCATCTACATGCCTATTAAAGAGTTTATAAGTAAGTCTTTCTAAAGACATCTCACCAAACTCGGTACTGACTAGATAACTATTAGTATCTTTGTTATACTTTATGCTATCCTTATACTTATCTGCAATAATATCCTCTACTATAATATTTTTATTGTTTACTGTTATTTCTTTCATCTTTTTTCCTCCTTCTAAAGTGTTTGACATTTCTTCAAACAATTTTGTTTTATCGTTAGTGTTTTTATCTAAGTCTCTATCTAAATAAGCTGAATTCATAAATACCCCTTCCTTTTAATTGCTAAAACATTACTATAAGACTGAAGTGTACATTAAACCCTCATATACACTTAGCTTAACTGATATTTTTGAGAACTATATAAGTATCCCAATTTAAGTGTTTATTTAATTATACCATGCTTCTTTAATTTTGTCAACCCTTTAATCCCTAGACAAATTCTCTACCTCATCCCTATACCTTTTTAATAATACACTACATATATATTCAATATAACTATCACATTTGAAATACCCCTTTTCTTTGTTACTATCTTCTAACGCCTTATAATAATCATGCTTAGTATCTGGATTAATTATAACGGATAAATAGCCATACTTACCTAGTATATAGTTCAATAATAATCTACTGACCCTGTCATTACCATCAACAAAAGGATGTATACATACAAATCTATAAGAAATAATACATGCTAGAAATATAGGATGTAAACTGTCTCTTTTAGTTTCATAAACGTTCTCTAATTCTTTCATGTATAGCCATATAGCCTGAGATGAATTAGTATCGGTAGATGGTCCTCCTAACAAGTTTCGTACTTGTATAAATCTACCCACAGCTGAAGGATCATTTAATAATCCCGCCATAGCTATGCTATGCATATTTAGAATTAAATTGTTAAAATCTATACTCTTATCAAACGTAATTAAATCATCAGAGTAGTCTATTGCTTTAGATAAATTTACAATCTCCAAATTTTCTTTTAGCACTTTACCTACTATAGGCATACCTGTTTCTAAAAGAATAGCAGTCTCATTTTCTGTAAAAGTATTACCTTCTATAGCATTGGATGAGTAAATCTCTTTCACTTTATTAAACTGACGTAAATTAGCTATCTCATAATCACTTAAATCTATTTGACTTAACAAAGTTCTTTGTTCCTCTATTTGTGCTAAGTAAGTTTCTATTTTTGTTGCCTTCCTTACCATTTTACCACCTCTATTCTGATATACAAATATTATACCACTATTATGACTTTTTGTCAAGTAACTTCTTAGCAGCTTCCGTATAAGTATAGGTATAATATATTCTATGCATATTTACCTCTTTTAATAACCCCATACCAAATAATATTGAAGCAGTATCTTTACGCACTGTTTCTTTTACTGTTTTACCATTATCCTCATATTGTAACCAACATCTATATTTTTCACCCTCTGAAGTATATAATATAGCACCATTTATTATCTTCTTAAGTATCTTTTTCTTATAATCCGTTAGTAATCCATTCATGCATATTCACCCCTTTATTTACTAATAAAAAGGTGGTAAAATATTTTACCACCTTCCTTTATTTATACACTAACTGGCATACATATTTTTCCCATGTGCTTGTAATCCTTTAGCTCTATATCATCTACAGTGAAATCATAAAAGTTAGTTACATTACTATTTAAAATTAATTTAGGTTTTTTAACTATTATATTAGCATAGTTATATAAGTCATAATCTTTAATCTTTACATGTCTTACCCAATCCTCTAAACAGTTTTTTATATGCAAAAAATCTCTATCCGTTAAATCCTTATAGCTATCTCCTTCCTTAAACAAGTCTACTACCCCTTTAACAGTAGTTAATTTAAGCCATCTGCCTACCTGCTTCTTCATACCATCAATTTGATTTTCATAAATATGAGCATTATTGATTACATGAGTAAATAACCCAGGTCTCAACCCTGTTACTTGAGCTATCATATGTACCAATACGGCATACTGAGTAGTATTAAAAGGAACACCTAATGGAATATCCCCTGATCTCTGAATTAACATACAATTAAGTCTGCCATCTGTTACATCCCACATAGTAAGAAAACAACAAGGTTGTAACGCCATCTTAGGTAAATCTGCTATATTCCATAAATTTAGCATCATTCTTCTATCTTGTGGGTTGGTTTTTAAACTTTCTATAAGTTTATCTATTTGATTAAACTTTTTGACTTGCGCACCATAAGCTTCACCTATAGTTCCATCTTCTTGCATCCACTCGTCCCAAATATGTACCCCTTCCTTTTGAAGTTCTCTCACGTCATTAGATTGCTTTTGATAAATCCATAACAATTCTTTTACTGCAGTTTTAAAAGCAACAAGTTTACTCTTTAATATAGGAAACTCCCTCTCTAAATCGAATTGCATAATCTGATGAGGTAACTTGTAAGTAGCTACCCCAGTTCTGTTTTGGTCATAATACCCCTTGTTTAGTATATTTTTAACTATTTCCATGTACTGATTATCCATTTTTACACCCCTTAAATATAATATAAATTACCTTTACTTGACTCTACACAACCACTTTTTACCTCATATTTTTTACTTGTATTCCATTGTTCATCTAATACCTCTATATGAGCAGTTTCCGCTATAGTAGCTAACGTGTTGAATATAAAATACATAATAATATCCCCACCGTTTTTAATAGTATTCGCAAACTCTAATATACCATACTGCATATCGAGTGTAACAGGTAGTTGAGCATACTTATTGTCCCACACAGTATTTATACTTTCTAAACAAAAAGGCAGCATCTCAGCTCTAGTCTGATTTGCTAAATCTCTAAATACTTTATTAGCACAATCTTCCCAAGCTAACTCCTTATTTATTACCCCTTCCAGATCACTCCTGTACTCTTTCTTTATAATAGCTTTTACATACATTCCTCTATAAGTTGACATTGTAACCCACTCCTCATACACTAACTAATAGTAGATTTTCCAAAACAGCCTGACAACAATAATTTTTCAAGATTATGCTCAACTCTTATTTCTTTACTATAACCCTTTATATAACCTAATTTTATTTCCACTACTTCATCGTCTAACATATGCACAAATATTCTATACCCCCTAGTTAACCAAAGAGTGCTACAAACATGTGTTTGAGTGGTGTTTATCTTACTCTTATTGCTTTTTAACGCATTCTCAGTATCTTCTAACGTAACACATAAAGTTTCTTTAGTATTACTATCATCACAATTTTTCCCTAACCATATATGCAGTTCTTTCATACGCTAGTACGCCCCCTCCTATTTTACTAATACCACCTAAGACTTTAAATTAAACTTAAAATCTAACATTTTAATATCTATTATTTTCTGCTCACCATTATTTAACTCCACACCTTATTTTTGTAGCATTGCAGCTACAATAGCAGTCTTAATTTTTTGTTCTTCCTCATTTGGATTAGCAATTAAATAACAATTCTTTAAATTCGCAAATGTTAGCCCCTTCATATTATCTATATAATACATACGTTTCCCTTTAATAACTCCTAGTCTTAAAAAACTTTTACCATAACAATCTATTTGTGGTTTTATCACTAAATCACCATCGCCTACAAGTCTTCCTAAAAGTTCCTTTGCTTCATATCCAATCATAAAATCAATTCCTCCTTGTTTTAAACATTGCTTAAAAATAGCACCCTTAAGACTTTAAATTAAACTTAAAGTCTAACTCTTTCAAATCTATTATTTTCTGCTCACCATTATTTAATTCCACCTTCAATTCCGTATCTATCCCAAAGTCTGGTTTTTTCCTTACACGTTCTAGAACTTTAATTGACTCCCCATTCAAGGTAGCCTTACCCCAGTCTAGCACTTGAGAACTAAAACTTATTTTATAACTATCGCCAATATCATCTTCAAGACTACACGTTTGCACAGAAAATTCATCCTTTCGTTTTGGCATAATTGAAATTAAATAATCTCTGACTTTAAGTGCTAATCCATTACTAAACCAATTGAAAACCTCTTCAGATTTTCTTCCATTCTGTACAGAAAAACAAACAGGTTCATCATCTAAAAAATATAGCCTATAACCTACCCAAGTATCTGTACAACACCAATTACCCACCCAATAACCTTTGAGTCTATCTTGACTTACATAGTCAAAATCATGTTCTAAATCAATAGAAAAATTTGTAGTATCAATATAACTTTCATTTTGACTCGACTTATCAATATTATTTACTAATTCAAGTAATTTCATTGCTTAACCCCCTTATCCCTCTTTATTAATATTATCCAAATATCTTTTAAATTCTCTTATAAAATCACCTTGTGAAAGAGTTAAAATCTCTAACTTACCACCATCCCACAAAGTGTAGTCCTTTCTACCCGATACTTTTATTCTTAGCTGAAATTTCATACTATCTTTATATATAGTATATATCTCAACTGTATACGTGCCATCCGAATGAAAAGACCTACCATTTGGATGCCTCTCAACCCTTTTACCTAAGTAGAGTATACTCCAGTTTATTTCCTTTAAATATTTCTCAATTTTATGCATCTTGATACCTGCTATCCCATATACAATTACAAAGGGCTCTATTCTTAAAACTAGAATCATAAGTGACTTCCCTATCAAACCAATTAGGCTTGATAAATTGATTTGCTTGTTCTTCTGACTCAAACTCTACTTCTACAGTCACTAAACCAAGTAAATTTTTAGCATATACATCTACCTCCGCCATTAAAGTACCATCTAAAGGTATCTTATATCTATTTTTGTAGATAATATGACTTAAATATAGCTTGTTCATTATTATTTCTTCATATTTAATATTCGGTATTTCAAATTCTACTTCTTTTCTAGCCAAATCCCCTTTAGATTTGATAGTCAGCGTACAAATTGATTTATCTACTCTTCTTACACGTACCTCATTAGAGTCTTGAGTTGATAAATAAGCCTGTTCAATACTTAAAGGTATAATAACCCCTAAATTTAGTTCATGTAGTTTAAGAATATTAACCATAAACTTTCTTTCTATCTCCATAAGTAATTTCACCTCAACTTCGCTATTATAGGCTTATACGTATCTTTTACAAAATGCATAATACCACTTTGTTTTACTATACCTTGTTTTAACAATACATAAGTATCCACTCGTTTTAATCTACTACCTATAAGGCTGTAACTAGCATTTTGTTCTATACTATCTAAACTTTCAACCTTTATATTCAATAACAAGAATACACCGACTGCTATTTCTACAGTTTCAGCTACTTCAAAATCTAACATAGCTAAGTTATAAACAGTATCAATGTGAGACTGCAGCCCCTTAGGACTTAGCCCAATTGTTTCCCTAGCCACAATAATACAAGGAAAACGTAAATCTACCCCTTTTTTCTCTAGTAAGAACCTAGTATCATCATGCATATTAAAAGCTAATACTATAGTTCCATAAGTATCTAGAAGAGGTTTTATTATTAATCTCAATCTTTCAGTATCCTTATCAGTAAACTCCATACTACACCTCCCAAGTGTTATAAGGCTTCATAGCCAAATTAATATCATCATACCTAGAATCACCAGTAACCTCTACACCAAACCAATCTGGTACGACAAAGTTTTTATATTGTTCCTCATCTCTAAACTGTACAGTTACCAAAACTAAGCCTAAATTAGCTTTTGTATACAAGTCTACTATAGCATATAAGTTACTAGCCCCTATAGGTATAAAATGCCTTAATAGTGCTATTTTCTCCCCTTTATATAATTTAGTCTTTAAAATTTTCTTAAAATATTCATACTCTATAGGAAATTTAAGACATACACCCCTTATCTTATTTTCTAATTTTTGTGTACATAACCATGTCCCTTTATATTCTATTTCAAATTCTATATCTATATCTGTAGATGGTATAAATACCTTATCTATTCTGTAGAACTCATGCTTAAACCTCTCACGTTCAAAGAACGGGTTATTCATATCTACTTTAAATTTTCTTTCTGGTAACATTAATAATCACTCCCCTTACTTTCTGGTAACAATAAAGTTGCACCCTTCTTTATAATTATTCTTTCACTTTCAAAATGTAGATTATAATATAATTTTTCAGCTTCCTCCATAGAAGCAGCAAAAGTCAAAGCAACCATATTAGCTCTATTTCTTCTACCATCAGACATATTGCTATCGAATACTTTATGTAATATAGTTTTTGCACTTTCACTTATACCCCTTCTTATAACACTCTGTAAAATAGGTATAGCTTTTTTTACATCATCAATAGTTGTATCTACCTTAGATACTAAATTACTTGCTTCTATTACAACATATTCTAGCAGCCTCTTATCATAATCTGAAAAACTTTTAAGCCTTTGCCTAGTTTCTACTAAATCTCTTATATCTTCACCCATGTATAGTAATAGATGCCCTTTTCTAGCAGCCTTACCATCTAAAATCCATCTTCCATCCACAGACACAAAACCACTAGACTTTATTACAAAAGGTACATAGTACCCCGATGTAACATATAAATACAACTTACCCGCTCTATCGACATAAACCTCGCCACTCTTTAGCCTATTTATACCTATAGCACGTCTTGTATCAGTAATATATTTGAATTTAGCCAACCCTACCAACCCCCTTTATACCTTGTTAATTCACATAAGTCTGGGCTATGTCCTATATAGTCACCATTAGATAAATCTAATGTATAAAAAGTCTCTACTACACTATTAACTACTATACACATAGTGTTATAATTACATTTAACCTCTTCTATAAAACAACACATTAAATCCAAATTCAAGTTAGCTTTTAAATAATCCCTTATTTCATCATCTAAGTTATCATTTACGTTCATTTTAAACTGTATAGCAAGTGACTTTCCACTCTTAACCACAAAAAGTGCATGTGTGTCCTCATTATTAAGTACAACAAGTTTAACAGTGCATTCACTAACCTTAGTATTAAGTATAGGTAAAACGTTTTTGTCTATCTCTAATCTCTGCATAGCAATCACTCCTATTTGTTTGAATTTTCTAATAAAATATTTTTAATATCAGTTAAATACACATTGCCTTCTGTATCCACTATCTGAATACTAGTGTCATCAAAGTCTGACCACTTAGCTATTTCCACTACTTTCTTTTCATCTCCTATAATTATAGTAGCTTTAGTAAAAGTATATTGCGTATCAATAAGTTGTTTATTACCACAACCACTAAAAAGTAAACCCCCCTATTAATATCGATGCTATTATACTTATTCTCTTCATTTTAAAATCTTCCCTTCTTTATATTTTAAGATATTGTAGATACTTTACTTATAGGTATTAATTTGGGTTGTTCATCACCTTCACACCATACCTCTATATTGGTTTTCTTAACTATTACTATACTTACTTTAAATATTTGTGAACCATCATTCAGTACAACTACCACTTTAAACACCTCTCCTTTAATTACCCTAATTTATTATATTTTTATTATACTATACTATTCTTATAAAGTCAAGAAAGAAGTTGATAATAACCAACTTCTTTCTACTTTATTATTCTGTTATACCTAAATGAGCTATTAAATCCATCAATTCTAAGTAGGTAGAAGCACAGAAATTATGCCTCTTTAGGTTTTTTAACCCCTTATCCTTTTCTGAATAGTTTACTAATTGAAAAGCGAAACAACCTGTACTTTCTACAAGAAAGTTAGCAGCAGTAGTGCTAGTACATATAATTTCACGCATTTCATCTTTAGTTACTTCATACATATAGCTATGTAAGAAATACTCCTCATTTCTGTACGTAGACAAGCGTTCAAATTTCGATATGTCTAAAGAAGAATAATTTAATTCCTCTTTTAACTCCCTTAATAATGCTCTCTTTAGTATATCATCCGTTAATACTCCATCTGAAGCATCGTTTTTATCTACCTTACCCCCAGGAAATCCTATTGTATTTTCTCTTCTCATTTGAAGTAGTACTAATGGTATAGTATCTATTCCAGAGTCTTTATCTAAATACTTTTTATACGGTGTACCATCTTTACAGTAAAAAACTGCAAAAACAGCATGTTTTAAGCCATTCTTTAGACTCCCTTTTGGTACTTTTATATATTCTGACATTCTTTTACCCCTTTATTTCAAATCTTTTTATTAAGTCCATGCATTCACTTTGAAAACCTAATTCTCCTATACTGTACATTTCCTTATTGTAAGTATCAAGTATTGAAGCTACAAACAACATTCTACTTTTGCCATTACCATTCTCTATACCTTTATATTCTATTATTAATGGTTGTAACTCTATAGACTTTAAATATTCTCTTACTGTAGCCATAGGTTCATCACCTTGCTTAAGGTTCAATGTCAACAAGCTTAATAAGCCCTTATTTTTGCTCAAATATTCTTTTCTCCCATAACCATGTATCAATACAGTAGCTTCGGTAGTATCATCTACTACTTTTTCCCATGCTACCTTATGTTTATTTGCCAGATCCTCTTCTTTTACCCCTTCTAATTTAGGTTTATTACTCTGGTCTAGCCCCTTTAACCAAGCTGACTTATGTTTAGTTGCCAAATCTTCTTCAACTGTACTTTTCATACCATAATCTACTGCCCATCTAATCCATATAGAATTTGTATACGCTAATTTCAACAAGCCTTTAATAGCTTGTTCACCTAGTATATGTTTTTCATACACTACATGCTCTGGTAACAACCTAGCTATAGTTTCATCACTAGTTAATTCCTGTACAATTAACTGAAGCATTACAACTACAAAAGAATTATCATCCTCTGAAGCCACATAAGTATCAATAGACCAAAATAATAGCTCTTGATTGACTTGTCCCTTTACATACTTAACTAGTAATTCCTCTATATCAGTAGTATCCGCTATCCCTAGTAGTGGTATTTCTAGATTATGCTTAGGTGTTTTTTGTAATAACATAACATTACAATCAGTAATTACACCAGCTAAAACTACTTTATCATAAGTATCTAGTAACTCTTTTAACAAACTTTGTTTATCCTCTACTACTTTTTCTTCGTTAATAATCATATTAACCCCCTAAATTTTATTTTCTTTTTACCTATTATTATGTTAACCTATTTATAAATTAAATCAGACTCTTTATTATAATAAGTCTGATTTTAATATCTGATTGAAATTGTATTAATCTATTCTTCTTATACCACAGCTTCCCATAGGTATATATAAAAGAGTCTTAAAATAAATATCAAATACTTTAGCCATATCATCTGCTAAAGAATTCTTAGCTGTGAATGGAAAATTACTATCACTACCCCTTACATTCTGTATACCTATCACTACAGGTTTTGGTATGTTAAAGCTTTTAGGTATATCATCTGCAAGTGCAAATATTTTAAAATCCTCACAGGTATCATACTTAATACCCCTTTTTACTAGATAGTCAGTTATTGCTCTAACTGGTGAAGAGTTAAAATCACATACAAGTGTAGGTAACTTACCATTCTCCAAAAATACATAATTATCATCCGTATTCTCAATTAGTAATACTATAGTATTATCCTTTGCTAACTCAGTTATATCAATCCCAATTTTCATTTACTTACCTCTTTTTATTATTTGTTACTATTATACCTTGAATTATATTAATTGTCAAGTATTAGATATAAGAAGTAAAATTACTTTAATTAATTAACTGCCTTTATAAGCCTATTTAAGCCCTTTATACCCTACCTAGCCTTTACACACCTTGAACACAATAGAAAAGCCTATAATTAGTCCTAGCATTATATTTACCCTATATTATAAACCAAGATACCTTTATACCTTTTTAGCTATAGTTAAGCATTTTTACCCCTTTTTATACCCCTGATCTTAACCACTTTTTACGCTTAATTATCACCTTTATTTTAATATTATTTTTCACCTATTATATCTATTATTGTTTACTATTCTAGTAACAATATATAACCTAATAGCATATATTATTTATATATATAAATAATTACTGACCTAAGTCTATACATTAGAAAAAGATACCTTTTTAAGATATCTTTCTTTAGTTCTATGCGTTATTTTGTAATAATACAGAATTTAGGGTTTTGTAAACAACCATTAAGACATTGTTCCCTTCCTTATTATTATAAAATTGATAAAGCGCCCCCTTTTTACTCTTCATTAGCCTCATTATTTATTCTTTCATACTCTTCTTTAGAAATACGTGTTTTATTTAAGCAACTATTAACGTATAGAGGGAATAACTCTGAATGTGAACCTAAGGCAATCTCATTAATAAACTTATGACTGTAACCAAATGTATCATCATAGCTATCTACGTAAGTTATTAAGTAATAAGACTCTGTACCAACTGAAGTTGAACCCTTTAAAGTACTATAGTCTATATAATAATCTTCTATTATATACCCCTTAAAGTTCTTAAACCACCCCTTAGCAAATTTATCAGCTTGATTATCAGTATCAAAAACACAAACCTCTTTTTTGTCAAAAACCCAAGTTGGATTTGCATCTTGCATAGCTAAATATAATGTCTTACCACTTTTAGTTTTCATAGTTATTATAGAACCTAATACTTCTTTACTCATATAAAACACGCTCCTTAAAGTTTATGTCTTTATTATACCATACATTTTTATATTAGTCAAGTAAATATTAAAAGAAAAAGAGGTTTATTCAACCCCTTAATGACTTGATATATTTACATAAAATTTGCCCTTTGAAGAACTTCTGCCATCTCATTATCCATTAAATTGGTAGTCATATCCTTTAATAAGTCATCTAAAGGTAAATAAAGCGGTTGTGGCTTACAGATACTAGCTTTATGATACTCCGTATTATATAAGTCATGGTAAACACAAACCTCTACTGAAGAATTCTCCAACTTGTTAGAAACAAGCGTTATTACTTCTAATACTTCATTAAAAGTTAATCGTGTATCTTCCAATTTATCTAGCTTATTTGCATAATCTTCTACCTTATCTGAACGTAATAAGGATAAAGACTCTATTACCAAACCCTTAACTGCTATTTTTTGCTTTTCTAACTCTTGTACTAGCATAATTCTTAGCCCTTCTAAAAAGTTTTCACTGTCTACTTGCATATCACTTTGATACATAGTTGAAAATAATACCTCATTTTTATCAATAGTTTTATACCTTCCACATACCAAATAATGATTATTCATACCTTAAACATCCTCCTTGTTAATCATTTTTACGTGAGCATAATAAATCGCATCTTCAACTTTAATTGAAACTATTTCAAAATTCTTACCTACTACAGTTATTTCCTTCTCAGCTATAAAATCTATTATATTCTGTAAAACTAATAACTTATAGAGTTCTACCCCTTCTAGTTCCTTAGTGTACAATACCAAATTTACAAACTTAACTTTATCTTCCCCTAATGCAGCTATTAATTCAGCTTCATATTCTTCATTTATATAGTCCTTAGAAAACCCTATAGCCTTTTCTTTGTCTAAAGTCCAATGAGTAGAACCATGCCACTCTTCTATTACTGCCCCCTCTTTTAATAGATGCAACGGAAAAGGTAACCCTCTATAAAAAGTACCCCTTAACTCTTTTTTATACTTCGCAAAAAATGCCTCTAAGTTATCGTCTAAGTAACGTGAACCTACAAATTGTGTTAACATATCTTTAACTTCCATAATACTTAACCTCTTTTCTTGATATACATTCATTATACTATATAATTAGTAAATAGTCAAGTGGTTTTATTTATAGAAATTAACTATAGTATCATTTTTTTTTGTTGTAAGTAAACCCTAAACCCTTCAAGTACATCTGCTAACTTTTGTTCCGTATTGAAATAGTATATATTATTATAACCATCTAATTCCTTTGTTATGTAGCTATACTTATGTCTCCCTCTCATGTTTTTCTCTGCTTTAACACTATAAATATGCCCCTTATATATATAAAATTTAGTTTCCCCTGAATACACATTTCTCCTTCTATTAAGTGTATCATCATCATAAGTGACCATCATAGTACCTATATGAAAAGCATCTTTTGTATAACTAAATACACCTTCTAAACTTTTCAATAGTTTTAAAATTCTATTTTCCCCTCTCTTGAAGGCTACCTTATAATCTAAGTTCCATTCTTCTATTACATTAATGTGAGGATCATTAGGTATTTTGTATACCCCTTTCAAAGCCGATAAGATTTTGTTCGCTTCAACATAATTCACCAATTTATCAGTCTTTAAATTCAGCTCTGAAACTCTAGCTTTTAAATTTCTATCTACCCTATTAAGAGAATCATTACCAATATATTTTAATAACCTATTATAACTTACAAATTCCTTTATTTCCTCTTCTGTAAAATACACATTTTCTATCTCTCCAACAAACATTGAGAATTGATGAATCTGTGTGTATCTGTTAACTATCTTGTAGTTAAGCCAAGTCTCATGTCTTATTTTGACTATTTCTTTTTTTACATATTTAATTAAACTATCTTTAGTTAAATCAGAATTATCACACTCATCATAAATATAGTGGCTACCCAACTCCAAGAATAAAAACCCCTTTGTTTCTTCCTCTGGATGAAAGTATTCATGCTCAACAGCTCTACCCATATATAAAACAGCAGTACAGTCTTTTAAGGGGCTATTTCCCTCCGCCATTAAGTATATATGCCCTATCTTAAGATTAGAAAATTTTCTAGTTCTTTCCTCCCACGCTATTAGTTTATTCATATACTATTTATCTCCTTTAGCTATTTTTAACTATTTTAATTTTTCTACTTCTTGAACTAACTCATTATAATTCAATACTCTTTTTACAACGAATTTAGTTCGTACCCCTTTAGCATAGCATTTAGCCTCTACTACTTCCCCCTGCAATACGTTAATTTTCATCGTTTCTGTACCAGCATAGATACGATTTATTATATTTAAATTCTCAGTAATAAGCTTATAGGCATATTTTAGCCCAGACTCTACACTACGTCTATATATAGGGTTAAACTCCATAGGTACACCAGTTATTATTATTTTATATTTCTCAACCATAATATTACAACCTACTTCCTTATTCTACCCAATAGGGTTTACCAGAAGTATAAAACGGAATTTCATACTCCTCACTTTTCAAGTTTAAAGGATCTAACCCATTTATTAATAAATTGCATTTCCTACACGCTGTCCCATACCAATGGGCTCCATCAGCATAATCAGAATATATTTCTACCCTCTCATCTGAAGATACATGGTTACATTCTTGTGTTTTGTCCTTGTTCCAATTAGCCATTAATTCTTTATGTGTATCATATAAATTAGGTATACAAAAATCACTTGTACCATCATATTGAAAATATTTTATAACCCCATCTTCAAATCTTACCTGACCTCCAGCAAAGCTCATAATTACCCCTCCTTTGTTTGATATGTTTAATATTTATACTCTACTTTTATTTCTTAAGAATTTAACATGAAAAACCCCTACTTTTAATACTTCTGCTATTTCATATGCTTCTAAGTTTTCTGTCATATCTTTTAATAAATCATCTAACTCATCATATATAGGTTCTGGCTTACCAAAATTACACACATAATTAATAGTAGAATACGTTTTAGAATCTACAGCGAATATAGGAGTTTTATCTCTATTTTTGAAGGCTAATGCTAACTCTACTACATTATTAAAAGTTAAATCTAACCCCTCTAGTACTTCTGTATTATCTATATTACATAATAGACTTTCATCTAAGCTTACTATCTTCTCTATAGTAATGTCTTTAATTTCTAGTTCATCTCTTAATTGTTCTCTTATGCTATCTTTTAATTCACTAACAAATATTTCATCACCTTGTGAACCTTTTGTAGTACACATAAAAGAATACTCTTTTTTAACATTTAAACTCATAAATGCAACAGTATAAAAACCTATTACATAATAATGATTTAACAAGTAATACCACGCCCCTTAACATTATTCAATTATAATTTTCTACCACAATGAGGACAATAAAAGAACCTCTCCTCTGCTAAAAATGTTTTACCATCTCTAGGTCTATCCTCTTCTGGACAATTATAATTATTTATCTTTATACCTACCCCTAAGTTGGTTGTCATTAAAGCCTTGCGCTTTTCTACTTCGTTATTACAATAGTCACAAGGTGTCTCTTCTTTATAACCTAGTGAGGTTAAAGTCATTATCTCTATATGCTTTAATTCTAAAGTAGCATCGTTTTTAATCTTGTTATCTAAAATCATCTTTTTTACAGCTTCTAAAAACATATACCCCACATTAGACTCTTTTGCTTCTACAACTGTAGAAAATCTTTTACACCCCTTACTTTTTATTTTACGTTATTAGTACAAATCACAGTTCAGTTAATTGTACTACTTTTCCTTTTTTGTCAACCTCATAATTAAACATTGCTCTACAATCTACACAATCGATATGACAAGGAAAATTACCATCTGTATACCCTAATTTTTCTTTTTTAGGTATTGTTCCATTTTTATTTAGTGTCGTATTAAATATATAGAGTTCTTCCCTATAATAAGTTAGATTTTCACTACCACAATTTAAACACTTTAACTTACTCAAGAGTACCCCTCCTTTTTATAAAGGCATAGTAGATATACATCCACTATGCCTTTTAATTTTTAGTCCCATCTATCCACTTTATATAATCTAGTGTTTCCATTAGAAGTGACTTTTAAAGTTACATTCCATTCAGAATCTTTTGAATAACCTACTCCACAAGCAGAAGCTTCTTCTACTCCTTCTATAGGTGTTTGTGCAGTATATGCCTCAAGAACCCTTCTGTACTGAGTCAACTCTGATTTTAGAGTTTCATTAAAGAAACCTCTTCCTAACCCTTCTGATAAGTCTTTACAATCTTTTATCAAGAAGAATACATGCTCTCCCACATGCGTTATAGTATTTTCACCCCACATATTAGGTGATTTTGTTATACCTTCTACTTCTACAAATTGTCCCATAGGTACTTCCCATGAGTTACTCTGTGTAGCGCCTACTATTGTAGGAATTTTACCTTCTTCATAGTAGAACTCAAAAACTACTATTTTTTCTTTATGTTTTAATGGTTTACCTATAAAAGTGAATACAGCTCCACCTATCTCTAATTCAGCTTTAAAAGGTGTACCACTATGATTAACATTTTCATTGTAGTTATTGACGTAGAATACATATTTACCTTCAGCAGCCTTTGAAGCCCACCTCATATTTTCTACAGGATGCTCACTATTCCTATCCACACCATTCATATCTATATCTAAGTACCCACCATAAGTATCTTTTCTAGAACCCCTATCATAGTATATATGCTCTCCTGTAGGAGTTATACAATGAAGGTCTAAATCCGTTAAGCCTTCCCATATTAAACTACACCTGATCTTATTATTCTCATATCTACCACCAGCAGCCTCTACTCTTTTCTTTACTTCACCATCTATACCTTTATGGTAATACCAACTGAATGGATTATCCCATTGAAGTATATTCTCAGAACCTTCTACCCCTTCGGTTATTAAAGCCATAAACCTATTTGGATTATCAGTTAATAACTCTACTTTTTCTGCACTAGGCAATATAGTGTTTTTAAACTTTTCCCATGTTATAAGCTTAGATGGTAGAGCTAAATCACTTGAAACTACAGGATCTACTTTTTCTCTAGGTTGTATATGCCCAAATACCCCTCCTTTTTTTGGTTCTTTAGCAGCAACTACCCCTCTCTTTTTCCATAAAAACTCTGGTATTTCTTCATAGTTAGCATATCTTCTTACTAAAGAATCAGCTAAACCTAAATCTACTATTTTTTTCTCCGCTTCGTATATTTGATTTGCACTAGGCCCCTTTTGGGAACGCATATAAGTTTCCATTTTAGCCTCAAAAGAACGCTTTATACCCTCAAATGATAACCCTTCATTTACATCTGACAATAATGTACCATACACACTACTATTTATATGACAGAAGTGCGCAGGTGCATTTGCAACCACACTCCATAAGTAGTTACGTTTTGTTGCAGTTTTTTGCTTATCATACCCCTGTTTTACTTCCTTAAACCACTTCGCTTTTTCTAGACATTTATCTTGTCTAAATAATTCCCCACTTTCAACTATAGCTAAAGTATCATTTACAACTTTTAAGCTGTACTTTTCTAAAGCCTTTATTAACATAGTAAACTCTTCCGCTTTCTCAGCCATAACTTGTCTATGAGTCATAGAACGAGATTTGTTTACTAACGTTAAAGGTACTTTAGCACTAAAGTGAGTCCATTTCACGCCTTCCTGATCATAATTAACTGGTATACCTATTTGAGCTTTTTCAGCTACAAATACCCCTGTTATAGTGCTTTCTGATATTATGTCAAGCATCCATGTAACTGAAGCCTTGAAAAATTCTGGCGTTTTATCTAAATCCCAAAAAGCTGAACGCATTTTCAAATTCTTATCTAAAACAACTAAGCCACCAAATTTCTCTATAAACAACCTACAACTGTTACAAGTATAAAATTGTTTATGCTCTTGTGGTATACCCCCAAGATAAGCATCATACAACCCTTTACTATTTGTCTTATAAAGTTTTACCCCTTCCTTTTTTAATAGCTCGTTTAGTCTAGTAGCAACACTTAACTCAAACAACTCATAATTATGTTCCTTACACATATATTTTATTGCCTCCTTGTATTTTATACGACTATTATACTATATATTTATATCTTTGTCAATACTTATATCCTCATTTTAAATCATAATATCCGATTATATTTTAAAATATCTTGTTTATTGAACTCAGTAACCTTTTAATATACTAGTTACTAAGTTCAATATACCCCTACATTAAAGCGTCTATTATGCCTTTACCTAAATTAGCTATACAAACCTCGCATAGTAATGTAGTATTCTCCCCTAATGTTACTTTAAATCCTGCTTCCCTACCACACAAACAGGTATAGTCACCTCTAGGATTAGCCATATCCTCTATTCTAATAGAATGATTTTCTGCTATACCCCTTACTAGTTTCTCCAATAACAACATACCATCATTATTTCCTAACCTATATTTCTTACTTCTCTTTGTAATAGGTTTAAAAGTCATAGTTTCAGAATCAAACATACTAAAACTATAATTCTTTATTTCTCCTTCCAGCTCATTGGGATTTAAACATTCACAAGCATAAATATTACCACCATAAATGTACAATTCTTTTAGTGTTCTACTCTTCTCTTTTATACTTGAAGTAATATTAGTTACTTTTAACTCACATATATGCCCAATATAGCTTAAGCACTCTCTATTTTGTATAGCTCTTTTTAGTAACTTAAGAATTTTAAAAATGTCTTCTTCATCATCAGTCTGATGAAATAAGTCAATATTGTAACATTCTACTATATTAACACTTTTTTTATTTTCTGAAATTTTCCTGTAGGGACTAATTTCTAAAATCTCCTTACTAATTTCCGCATCTATCGGTATACTATTTGTATCTATTTTAAATGTAAATTTAATACCCATTTTAATTCCCCCCATATTTGTTTTTATTTCTTTTCTCATACCTACTATAGTGTTATGCCCATGTATAACTGCTTGTTCTAGACTAATAGAAATTAAATCCTTATTTGTGATTAATGCATAATAATCATCTAATGAACTTAAGGTATACCCTGCATTATTGCTAGTCATAGCTAATTTAATAGCCTTATCAGTATAGTCACATTCTGGTATATACAATAGATATATAAAACCATTATAATAAGTTATATTATCTACACGTGTTTCCCCATTTTCCTTCTCTCTAGTTATCCTACCTAAAATTACCACACTATCTTCTTTAGTATTTACTACATATTTTTCTATTTCTTTTAGTAGATTAATTATTTCATCCCTACACTCGGTACTATAAGTAAGTGCAAAGATAAAATCTGAGAATAAACTGATATTGCCCTTCCCATCAATAAAAAGAGCTATATCATCGTAAATAAGTTGTTCTAAGTCTATATTTTCACTGATAAGTTTTAAAGTATACCTTGCCATTATTTTTCCTCCTTATTTATTCTTAAACACTCTTTACAAGTAACATCATTCAAATCTCTGTATAAAACTGTTGTAACTTTACCATGTCTATCCCTATCACCACAACCCCATTTCTTACCACATAAACATATAACACCTGAAACAGTTATATGTACTATTCTGTTCCCATCCTTATGACAAGGTATATCCGATTTATACATATACTTTCCTCCTTTAATTGTTTACATTATACTACAACTTGTCTTATTAGTCAAGAAAATAATAAAAGGTATAGTTATTTAACTATACCCCTTATAACCTATTTTCCGCTTATTTAAACCTAATTACCTAATACAGTAACTACATGTACCTGTATAGACCTAAAAGGCGCTACAGGACTACATAAAGCCGATTCTACAGCCTTCTTCAATTTATAATAAAATTGCTTATTAGAAGGTGTTACCCCAGGCATTACTATTGTATCGTATGAATAACCTTGAGTTACACCTGATACAAAATATTTTGTAGCTTTAGTTCCACTCAAAGGAGTTAAACAAAATAAACTCACATCAACATCTTTCATAGGTATACCAGCCTTTACTAACTCATCACTTATAAAAGAAAAATTCTTCATTACTAACTCTTTTGCAAAATTTTTATCAGTACATGGTATATCACTAGCGGCTACACCATTAAATGCGCCACAATAATTATTAACTGTTACCTCTCCCTTTACAAAATAATATTTCATACTCATACCCCTTTCTTTTGTTCTTTACTAGTATATTTTTTACTCTTAAGAAAGTTAGATACACTCTATACTCTAATTATGTATAGTACATCTTATTTTGTAAATCATGTCATAAATTTTTAGTATGCCTATATAACTAATAAACTGAGAGCATAGATACTTTAAACCCTATTTCATCTCGGTACACCATGCAGGTATTACAGGAATAGTTTTAGTACCCCTTTGTATAGTTCCTTTATTTTCATCTTCCAAAGTTACCAACTTACCATCACAAGATACAGGCCATCTAACATCCTCTATAGGCATTGCCTCATTATACATACTTTTAAATTTTTCATAAGCAAAGAAATATTCCTTTTCTAAATCAAACTTATTTATAAAGTGTAAGTCACAATACTCTAAATTGATTACTGCTAATCTCATACTTCTTTCAAGTTTATTAAAATGAGTATCATTCATAAATGAACCACATGTTCTAGTAGTAATAAGTAAAGTATTTACAATATCCGCTTTAATTTCAAATTCATCTTTATCTACGTCAACTGCAACTGCAATTTTATCTTTTACAGCCCCTAACCTAGTTCTAGTACCATTAGTGTATATTATAGTATAGCCACGTTCCTTTAATTTTTCTTCGGCTTCTTCAAAAGTATATTTAGTCTTCATTATTAAAACCCCTTCATAAAAATAGATATGTTATATAATATAAATCATATAACATATCTATTAGTTTAAGCTAAAGATAACTTATTGCCTTTTTCTAATTTTTGAATATACTTTTCACCTTCATCAGTAAGTTCCTTAAATTGTTGAATAGTGTTTTTCAACTTAGGTAATGCTTCAACCTTATACTTGCTTATATCATCCATGGCAGTCATACAATCTTTAAAAGCATCTTTCAAAGTATCCACAGATACTGCAGCTTCTACAGCTTGTTTTTGTATATCTGCCCCTTGTTCTTTTAACATTCTAGATGTACCAGCTATTATATTATTAGTTGTTGTATTTATCATTTCTACTTTCTTTAATACAACCTTTTGATTGTATAAGCCATGCGCAACCATAGCACCAGTTCTCAAAGCAGATATAGATACATATTTAGCACGTTCTACACTAGTTATAAGAATTTTATTGTTTCTTCTTATAATTTCAACTGCTAAAATACCCTGTTGATTTACGCCTAATAGCGTTTGCATATCTATAGTCTTTTGATTTAATGGAAATAATACTTCCTCTTGTATAAACCTGATCTTATCTTCGCTCTCATTGTTAGCCCTTGCTAACGCAATTTCTTTATCAATATAATCATTCATAGCTAAGATTAATTCTATTTCCTTGTTTAACTTTTTAGTTAAATTCCTCATAGCTACTTCTTCAATCTCTAGCGTAACATTATCTTGCTTTAGAGTATCTTGACCTTTCTGTAATGACTTAACTATATTAGATATTATGTCATCTGCCTTTTCATACTTTTCAAAATAAGCCCTTAAAGGATTAAATAGCTTACCTAAGAAGCCTGTTTTAGTAAAGTCTATTAAGCTAGGATCTAACTCTTTCATTTTCTTATTTAAATCCACTAAACCTTTTGCTACTAAATTATCCTTACCTTCCATATCACCTAATTTTTGTACAGATACACTCAACATAGCATTTTTACTAGCTGAAGTTTTCATTGTCTCTATACCGAACTCTTCTATTCCCTTACTAATAGCTTGTCTATCCTCTATAGACTCTAAATCTATAGCTAAAATATCTTTTACTCTTTCCTCCGCCATAGTTTGTAAGGCAGTTTTTTCTTGCGGTTGCACCGCTAATTGTTGTACTATCTCAGCTTTAATAGCCTCCTCATTTGGAACTGCTAAAGCATCTACATCCATTGTAAAACCCATTGATAACCCTCCTACATTTGAGCATTGAATAAATTCCCTAACTTATACACTACATCATCAGAATCTGCATTAATACTAGCAGCTTCATTTATATCCGATAACGCACTTAATGCCTTTACATTTGCATTATACCCTATTGTATATATAGGTACTTTTAACCCCTCTACTACCCCTGTTATTTTATCTAAGGAATAACCTTTATTTTGTTCACCATCAGATAATACAAATAACATTAATTTAGCATTTGGATTATTCTCTTTAGCTTTTAATAACATATCCGCAGCCACCAACACTGCATTATTAGTAGCAGTACCCCCTATAGCCTTTATATCCTCTACTGCTCCAGTAAATAAGGCCCTTTGATTTAAATCAAACTTAGCTATAGGTAAATTTATTTCTACATCATCTGAATAAGTAACTAACCCTACTGAACTATCATTAGATATATACTTTGAACCCTTTAGAAGAGACTCTTTAAGTCTTGTTAAAGGTTCTCCATCCATACTACCTGATCTATCCGCAACAAACACTGCAACTATATCTTGATTACCATTTTTCTTATCTTTCCATAGTTTTTGAGCTTGTACTATAGTTTCTCCTTTAGGAGACTGCATTTCAGCCTTATAATCATTTAGATTATTAAACCCATATTGAGTAGCCAATTCTTGAGATTTAGCAGTTAGACAAAATTCAGCGAATTTACTTAATACTGCTTTCTTTTCTGCACTTATATTCCCTACAGCGTATAGAGGATTATCATGTCTTACACCAAAAGGAGTAAATACATAGTCACTTATTAAATCAGAAGAATTTTTATAAGTTTGATACTCCATTATAAACCCATCTAATACCCCTGAAGAAGCTGAACTTCTCATTTGCAAAGTTGTATATGCTACAAAAGGTATATTAGTTTGAAACTGTTCAAATTTAGCCTTAGCTTCATCACTTAATAAGTTACTATCAAAAGTATCTAATGTAGATATTAAAAAGTTTAGACCAGTAGCACTTTGAAATGGATTTGTATACCCCATTGCTAATTCATTATTCTTAACTGCTTCTATAATAGTTTGAATATTCATAGCGCCATACTTCTTAACTAATTCATCATTCTTAGCCTTAGACACAAGTATTCCAGCTACATTACCTAGTAATTTGTCGCTTATAGTATCTACTGCTACCCCCTTAGTTTTTAACATTTCACCCCATAACGCATTGGAAGGTGTATAACCATCTGGCTTATATTTCCCAGATGCTATGTAGTCTAACCCTTCTCCAGACGAAATTGACCTAATTTTTACAGAAGCATTTTTACCATCAATTACTGGATTAGAAGCATTGAATTGTTTAGCCATATCCACTAACCAACCATCAGTACCATCTCCTGCTTTCTCAGAAGTTGCAAATATTTCTGCATATAAGTCTGTACTTTTATCCACCTTTACAGTATATTTATCTATACTAGGTAGTGAGTCTGCTAAATCCGCTTCTGCAATATCTACTGAAGCTTTTCTCGCTTGTTTTTCCTCCACATCTACTTTCTTCAATAATTTAGCTAATTGCTTACTCGCATCATCTTGTGTTACTTGCGAATCACTTTTTCCCAAATTCTTTGTTAGGGTTATACCCCCAAATATTACTGCAACTAATAACAAGAATGCAGTAACTAAAATACCTACCTTTTTCATTATCTTGCCTCCTATTTATAATATTTTATAGTTTTGATTAAATCATCTAATTGTTGTAGTTCAATTATGTCATCTATAGCAGACTCACCAAAATTATCTAATCTAGATAACTCTAATGAACAACTTAGCAATTTTAACATTATTACACTAACGCTTTTCACCATCTCATCTATTTCTTTTAAGTAGTTTTTATATAACTCTAGTCTCTCTTTGTACCCCTCTTCAACTTCATTATTCTTATTCAAAGCCACATTATAAATTTTCTCATCAAAATTATTTATTCTTAAAGCTATACCCCTCATTGTGTTAGTAAATACCTTTTCTGTAGCTATTAATACATTATTAAACTTAGCATAGCTTAAACTACTTTCATCAAACTTCATATTTAAAGTACTTTCTATATTCCCTTTAGTAGCTTCAAACTCTTTAAGAGTATCCAATAAGGTATTAATACTCTTTGTAAATGATTTTTTATACTTATTATTAATAAGTAATTCCTCAATATCATCTAATGTTTTTATTTCCTCTGCTTTGTATTTCTTCTCCCTAGTAGTATTCAATACTGTTAATTTCAAATTAAAGTACACAGCTCCTACTATTAACACAATAATAAACGCCCATAATAAGGCCAATATTAAATCATTAGTTATACCCCTAGGAAACCCTACTAGCCCAGGCGAAAATAATACTATACATATAATAGCCACTATAAAATCAGCACTAACTAAAGCAACAACGTCTTTCTTACTCATTATGTTACCTCCCCTATTATTAAATTATACTTATATAAGTATATCGCAATAATTATGCATAACATTACATTATGTAAACATAAACAAATAAGTGGTATAATTACCACTTATTTTAAGCATTTAAATTTAGTTACTCTTGACTTCTCTTTTCCTAAAGAGGTTTTTTCTACTACTTCATAACGCTCTATAAATCCACTGTCTATTATGACTTGTATAGCATCATTTAATAGTAGTTCTAATAACCTCACAGCGGTAGTGTATTCCATATATACAGGCGTTTTTTCATTCACTATAGTCTGACCATAAATTCTTTTACCCCTCCTAAATTTTACGTAAGTAGTAAAAATATTGGTATGCACATCCAGTAGCTCTATAGCATCTGCAGAAAAACCTAATGTATTTTTAAATTCATCTGAATGGTAGTATCCCTTTAGGTTTTTAAAACAGGAGTCACTTAACTCTTTTAATTTCTCATAGTCACCAGTTATTTTAAATGTTCTAGTTTTTACCTGATCATATGTTAAGTTATAACCTTCATTTTTTATCAATCTATATACTAGTCTTGATAAGTTATGCTCTGACCTATATAGATTAACTATCTTTAAATACGTATCTCTTTCCATGCATACCACTCCTTATATTTTTATACTTTAACCTTGGTAAATATCCTCTAATATACTTATTACAGTATTATTTAACTTATCCCTTAAGCCTAAATTTATAGCGTTACATTCAAAATCCAACCTTAAAGAAAACTCCAATTCTTGTTCACCTTTATATAACAATCTCAACATAGACTCTTTAGATAAATCCCCAAATTTGCATCTGATAAGTAATTCTTTTATTTCAGATAAATTGTTAAACTTTAAGGCATTTTTAAAATCACATAAATTTTGTTCCATATAACCTATAAGAGTATACATTTTCCATAAAGTATCAGTAGCTGAAGAATTATTATATTCTTCTGATGTATCATCCTCAGTACTATCATCATCCAACATACTATGTTTTTCCCCTGCTAGTTCTTCTAAAAACTTAGCATACACTAACCCTATAAAAGATTTAGCTATAGCTTCTTTATCATTAATAAATTCTAGTACTTTTGAAAAAACAGCTACGTTTAAATCCTTATTTATATTTATATGCTTACTAAAGAGTAATGCTATAGAATTAAAATCACCTTTTTGTATATTATCCCACCAAGTTCTTATATCTACTGTATTTATAAATAACTTACCATCAGTATAACAAGGAATTGGTGCATCTTTAACCATAAATATGTCTCTATACTCTCCAGTATTTACTATATTCTCTAAGTCATAGACATCCCAAAAATTTAAACCCCTTGAGTAACACAAATCACGTATAGTCGGTAATACAACTCTAGTAACAACCTTAATCTTACCCATATCTATACCATCTATATATTCACCATGCCATGCTTCAAATAATACTTTTTGTTCTAAGCCCATAATTATATACCCCTTTCTGCTTGTAACCAAATTTCATCTAATAACTCAGACACCGCTTCAATAGTATAATCTCTTAAAGTCATCTTTAATGATTTTAAAAGAGAGCCATATGACGTACTTAATTCATAATAAACATCAATTGTATTTATATAAATAGTTAGTGTACTGTAGTTATCTATGTCTGTTGTTAATCTAAAACAAGGTTTATCAATAGTCAATTCACTATATCCCACGCCATCTAAATAAGTAGGACTCATAGTGTCCTTAGCAAAACCTCTTTCCTCTAAATAAGCATCCACTTCTGCATTAATTACACCTCTATCTATACCCCTATCAAATATATCTCCCATAATAATTACCTCCTTTTCATGTATTATACCATAATATTAACTAATAGTCAAGTTAATATATTATTACATAAGCTATATTATTCTATGTTATACTTATTAGTCTTTATTTTTACACATGAAAATGAAGAAGTAAATAAAGAGTCCTCTTTGCACATCAATACATTAACATCTGGATAAAACCACTTAGTATTATGCTCATTGTCATAATGTAATCTATACACACCTTTTAAATCCTCTATAGCTATTTTAGGTATTACTACTGCGCCTATATAAGCATTATGCGTTAAGCCTATTTTTGGTACACTTTTGTCTACCTCTATCTCTAATATAACCTTATTATTTAAATCCTCAGGTGAACGAGTAGACATCTCACAATTAAAATTAAAGAAAAACTTACCATCTATAAAATCTTCTTTTATAAACTTATCTTTTACACTAGTCTTTAACCCAACTGGAGAAAAACACCATATAGGATTGCTACCATTTAATTGTGCTATATCCCTACTATAATCTCTACGCTCTCTAGACTTAGTAGTATCCGCTAAATACACACCATCTTTTAATAATGAAGCTAATACATCCTCAGATTGAAATGATAATAACCTTATTTTTTCACTCATTATATACTCCCCTTATTTATTATTTTAACGCTTTATACCTTGTAACCGAACTTTTAAACTTTCTCTTGTTAGCATCATAAAAGGACAAATCCTCAAACTCTAAAACATACCCTGCATCTATAATAATTTGTAATGCATTACTTATTTCCATATTTATATTTTCCTTGAATTTCATATAATCATCAAATTCTTTTACCCCTATTGAGTAGTTATTACCAATAGTAGTACAGGCTCTTCCATTTTTTGTATAATCTAAATCAAACCCATAATCTTTTACTACTACTTTAGTTATTTCTACTACAGCAGAACCCCCTAACCCTTGCTTACATTTTTCTGAGTGTAAAAAGTTCTCTACTGCTATTTTCCCCTTCTCAAGCATAGTCTGTAAAGTTTTCTTTTCACCCCTTATTGCAATTACTTTATTATATAATTGTTGATAAGACATATTAGCACTAATTCTATCACTAGTTTCCGCTTTTATAAACCTGTATAACAATCTTGCTAAGTTATTCTCCTTTTTATAGAGTCCAACTATACGTAAATATTCCTCTTTCTCCATATCTACACCCCTTATAAATCATAATAGTAGTCAAGCTATAATCTTGACTACTTAACTTAGTTTATATTCAATATTGATTTAGCAATATCTATTTCTAATTCTTCTATTAAATCTAAAGCATTCCCACGATGATTTTTCAGATATAGAAAAACAGCATGTAATTTATTAGAATACTCATTACAAATAGTAGCTATTTCCTTTTTACTTTCTTCCGTACTTAAAGTAAAATCTAATTTATCAAATTGATAGTCCACTTCTTCTAGTTTAGTATCTAAAAGAGAATTTGCATTTATATACTTTGTCACAAAATCAGCAACCTTTAAAGCATAATAAACGCTATATTTTGATTCATAGTCTTTATCTTTATGCGGATTGACTGCAGTAGCTTCATCAATCATACGTTTATCCCACCCATGCTCTATTAAAATTGTACCCCTTACTTCGGGATAGGGTTCTAAATTTATAGCATGTGGTTCTAGTTTACAAATAAACTCTTTAGCATTATTCAAGTCAACTGCAGCACGTAAACATATAGCATCTATATTAAGTTCTACTATTTTATCCTTTGCTAAAGTAAATTTAGTATACGCTTTTATTACATTAGAAGGTGTATTAGGTGCAAACTCAAAATCACTATTAAATAACAAATCAATAAAATCAAAATTGCCTTGCTTTATTAACCCTAAAAATCTTGGTAAATCTAGCATAACAACCCTCGTACCATTTATATAATCTATATTAAAAGTACGCCTTGTAAGATACATATCCTCAAAAGTAGGTGTTAATACTATTACTTTAGAAGGAAATTTACTACCCCTTCTTGTTTTATCATAAGTTATTAAAGGTTTTCTTATTAAACCAACAACTTCTCTATTTGTCATACTTACTTTCCCCCTCTTAAAAATTGATTACTAACATCTTATGCTAAGAACTCTTCATAATAGTGCTTCCTTCCTATACGTATATAGTCATTGATAGACGCTATGGTAATTTGCACATTATCAAAAGTACATTTCTTATCAAAGTTACATTCATGTACCCAACTTAAAGGTAACTTACAATTACTAAAGTTACAACGCATAAAGTCTACGTCACTTAGCGCACCTTCTATAACACAATTTATAAATGTACAATTTATAAAAATTGAAGTGTCTATGCGAGTATCACTTAAAAAGTGACAGTCAGTAAATATAAAATCCTCAAAAATAGTATTATTATCCCATAGAGAAACTGTTACACTCTTCCAATTACCAGTTAATATTGCAACGTCTGGCTGTAAATGCAATCTTGGAAAAGTTTTATCAGTTTCAACACTTCTATACTTATTAGTGTCTAAATTACACCTGAAAGTATTGTTGAAAACAAAGGCCCCTATAGCTATATCCTTTTCCTCATACCCATCAGTCTGCATTACCTCATATTCCACATATTTCATATGTCTACTCATTTATTATCCCCCTTAAATATTTGTTGATTTATTTCTGATTTGTGCCAACAAGCTGATTTATAACGTACCCCTAAAACAAATAGGAAACCATCAATCTGGTCTATATTAAATTTCACATCATCTAGTACACATTTCTTATCTATTCTGCTATCCCTTATATATTCTAAATTAAACTTACTACTAATTATCTTACACTTCAAGAAAGAAACCCAACGCATTGTGTCCTCAAAAACACAATTTATAAATGTACAACCTATAAACATACAAGAGTCTATAAGAGTATCATGTTTGAAAGTACAATTCTCAAAAATCATTTCTTCAAACAACATATATTTACAGGTAAAAGGTATAGTAATATTACTCCATTTACCCCTCATTATAGAAACATCTTGAGGTGATATACGTGTTTCTGAGAACTCCTTATCTTCCTCAATACTAGTAATCACCCTAGAATATAAATTAATACAATATTCACCCATAAAACGAAATGCCCTCATATCCACGTTTGCTACACTTGTGTTTTCTTTTTTAAGCCTTTTGTATTCTCTTAACATATAATCATTACTTCTAGACATAAATACCTCCTTGTTTTAATATACTTTATACCTTATTACACAACTTTTAATCCCTCTTCTTCGTTCATCTCTGTATATTATATCCTTAAACATAGTTATATTTCTATTTTTTATGTTATAACATATCGCAGAAGCTATACTCCTATCTATATGTTTCCTAAGTTTTACGTACAGATTTAATTCCTCATCATATTTAGTACAAATATTACCCCTTATTGCAGTACTCAAAGTAGACTTAGTATCCTTGTATAATAGTTTTAAAACATAGTTCAAATTGAGTACCTTTACAACTCTATTGAATATTTGTTTGTACGATAAATTAAACATTGCACGTTCGCTAGTATCTAGCTCTATTATAGCATAAACTAATGCATTTAAAGACTTATCTTTCTTGTAACCCTCTAATAACCTTTTGTGACTATCCTCAATAGGGTAGTCATGCTCTAACCCTAGTAAGTTATCTATAAGATGACTTAAATTTAAGTCATCTTCATAACATTTTATTGCCTCCTTAAGTTCACTAACTTTCATGCCTTTGCACCTTACTTCCCACCAAAAATAGGTAATAAATCTTTTCCAATTTCTATTTCTATTACCGATTTTAATTTATAGTTGTGATAAGATATATTCATAAGTATTTCTTCAAATAAATACTTGTACTTGAAGTCTCTAGCACCCAACCTAAAGAATAAGCTATCTATAAAGCATACTATATTAGGTACTAATAGAGGTGATAGTGTAATGCTATACTCCTCTTTTAAAGACTTATCCCAGTCATGTTTAAAACTTATAGTTGAAATATCCCCTTCAATATATTGTAAATCTAAATCCTCAAATATAGTAGGGTAAGACTCTAACAACATAGCTGTCCCACCACTTGATGACTGAAAGTCTGCTATTTCCTGATCTTTATTTAACATATTGTACTTAGTAAAATCTCTATATTGTATATTAATTCTACCATCTACTATTTTAATATTGCACCAACTATCTTTATGAGTAGTATAGAAAGTGTTACAATGCATTCTATATTGATAAAACAAAGCATCTTTATACCTACTCAATTTATAGTTAGAGAGATTTAAGTCTGTCAATCCGTTTAAAAACTCTTTTAATTCTTTTTCATTTTCAACTGAAAAAGTTAATAGATTATCTACATCTTCTATATTTCTCATGTTGAAATTTTTCTCGTTGTATGTCATTTTTATGTTCTCTACATTTGATATTGGTAAAATATCTACAAAATTACCCCTATAGATAGTACTGTATATTTCTACTACATCTCTCATATTTTTTATATTTACACAAGGCATATCTGAAAGTTGTTGTATATAAGGTTTCATAGTATCGTGTACACAACTCAAATCTACAGAAGAGGGCATATTATACCTTTTTATTAAGTCTTCTATACCTTTTAAATTCTTTAACGTAGTTTTCATAACTTACCTCCTTTTTTATTTATTTTATTATACCATACATTTTTTATTTTGTCAATAAAAATAGCGTTGAGTTGTCAACGCTATTTTAAATCTAACTTATTACATATTAAAAGTATCTACATAAGCTATGTTGGTAGTTTTACCTACATTTCTGCATATATTATGAGCATGATAATAATATGCACCAGCATTAAGTATGTAATCTAAATGTTTTGATAACTCATTACAGGTATTATCTACCAATTTTAATGTGGAAGAAACAACATACTCACACTCCAAAGTTGAAATTTCAAAATAAATATCACTAGCAGTGATAAAAATACGCAAATAATACTTAGACATTTTTACTGCCTTATATAAACACTCAGTACCCCTCGGCATCCCAGAGTATTCATATACAGGATCAAACCTTGCCTTATTAAACCCTCTCTTCAATAAATACTCCTCAGTAGTCCCTTGCTCCTCTAGACCAATTAACATATCAAACTTAGCACCCATATTTAACACCTCTTATTATATTATTTGCTTTATTATACTACATTAAATAACATAAGTCAAGAATAAGCATAAATATAGAACATATTCTTATAAGTCCCCAGGCACACCCAAACGCTTTAATTCCTTATATATCTCCCTTGCAAAGACCTGAGATAGCTTAGGCGGTACTGCATTACCTACTTGCTTATACTTAGCCTCTAGAGAGCCATAAAAGAGCATTCCAGTAGGGAAGGATTGGATTATAGCAGCTTCCCACCAAGCATAACGCCTTGTTAAGCCTTCTTCCCCAAAACACCATAGTTTAGGCTTTAATTGTACTTGTGGTGGCGACGATGGATGTAAAGGACAACCTCTACCACCTGCCAAGATAGTATAAGCAGGATCATCCCAACCTCTTAACCTATTTACAGTCATAAACCTAGGTGAAAAGCTTCCCATATGTACATCATCCGCATGAGGTTCTTCTATACCCCATAATACATCCCTTTGTACTACTCTTTCTTGCATAGGTGGTACTGGAAATTTAGCACCCTCTAAATCTTTTCTATACCCCACTATTATTACTCTTTTTCTATCCTCTGGTACACCATAGTCTGAAGCATTTACTAATTGATAAGATACATTGTAACCTATTTCACTAAACTCTTTAACTATCCTATCAATAACCAAACCATTTTCCATAGTCAATATACCTTCTACATTTTCACCTAGAAATACATAAGGTTGTACATGCTCTAATACTCTTATATATTGTTTATATAAGAAGTTTCTAGGATCATCCGTTAGTCTATTACCCATCATTGAAAATCCCTGACAATTAAAAGTACCTATATTGTTTACTACATACGTGTGGTCTTCCTCTACTTCTAAATTATAAGTAGTACGATTATAATCTTCTATAAATTCGTTATTTCTAACCTTAAACCATAGCTTATTATCCTCATAATACCACTTCATATTTTTATTTCTTTCAGTTCTATACATTATATAATGTGGTTTAGGTACAATCAAACTACCCCTTGAAACATATTTACCTACTGCATAACCTACTTTATACACTTTCATTACCATTTGAGCTAATTGAAGTAATAAAGACTCTTTTTCAGCCGTTAGTCTTATCATTCCACCAGTCTGAACTGAACCAGCTACAATATTTACCCCTTGTAGTACTTTCTCTAGTAAAGGTATCGGTAAATCTAATATAGCAGAAGGTATATTCAAGTCTCTATATGCACCAAAGCTCTTTACTATATTTAGTATTTTTTCATTTTCAACACTATACCTATATTTATTATTCCACTTTACTACACTACCATCCAACTTAAACGTATCTATAACTTCTAATAATTTATGTTTCGCCCCTATTATTTCAATGTTATTACCTATTATTTGCCCATTACCTATAAATAGCCCTATCAATATACATTCTTGTTCTGTTAACTCGTATTTATTTCTATTTTCATTATTAATTGGTACACCCACATAATCTCCAGTAACTATATCCTTTGCCATTGTCTTAATAGGTGACGTACTTTTTAAGACCTTCTTTTTGTTACTATTAACCTCCCAATAAAACTTCCTAACTAAAAATGGATGGTTATCAGTACAACTTACCCCTATACTACCTTGTATTTTTAATTTATGTATTCCTTTTTTCTTATCATGCATTAAAGTTAATACTTTTCTAAACCTATTTTCTAAGGTAAGTACATAATCACCTACAATTACTTTTTCTATTGGTATCATACCCCTCTTTGTAGTAACTAATGTCCCCTCTGCAAAACAAGGAAAACCCCCTAACATTACTGATGCTTTTGGTATTAATAATGACGATATTTTTGTTATATCCCCACATAATACCCTTGTACCTTTACTCCATGCTCTCATGGTTCGAGTCGCATCTTCAAACATGTCATTCGCCCAAATAGTATGAAACCCTTCCCTACTAAAGCCCATATCTAAGCCACCAGCACCACAAAATAATGAAACTACTGCATATTCTGGCTTCTTAATTAATATATCCTCTTTTCTACCTAGTACTATATCATGCACCTATACCCCTCCATTCTTTAATGTCCTAACACCTCTGTTATATTAAATGCTAAACTACCTACTATTGCTGACTTCTTCACAGTCTTTACTTCCCAATATCTAGCATCGTCTGAATTTGCTCTATTATCCCCTAGAAAGAAAAATTCATCTTTAGGTACTGTCAATTCTTCCATAGATAACAAATCTTTGTTTTTTACATATGGTTCTACCAATTGTATACCATTTACATATACTACTCCATTATCTATTCTCACAGTATCTCCACCTACACCTATTAACCTTTTTACAAAAATCTTAGAAGGATCTATTGTAGGATGGAATATTATAATTTCACCCCTTTGGATACTAGATTTATTTATTAACCTATTAATAAATATTCTATCCCCTATAGCTATAGTCGGCTCCATTGAACCCGAAGGTACTTTTCCTATAGTAAAACAAAAAGTCCGTAATAAAATAGCAAGAACTACCCCTAACATTATGTAAACTACATAACCTAAAGGACCATCCAAAAGTCTTTTGTCTTTAACTGTCTTTTCCATTAATTCACACCTTTCTTTATTAGCTGAACCTCCCCTAAATTTTCATATACTGTAGCCTCTCTAAAATAGTTAGAACACACTGTTTTGATAGTATATACACTAATACCCTCTACAGTATTTACAGTGGTCACTATACCACGTACTTCATGTAACTTAGAATAACCCACAGTACCCCTATCTTCTACGCCTTTTATCTCGTCACCAACCTCTACCATACTTTAACCCCCCTATACCTATATAGCTTATATAGATTATATGCAAAAAAATATCTATAAAGATATTTTTGCTTTAGCTAGTTTATTCAATAAACTACTGATATTAAAATGAGTACATTGCATATCTTCCCCTATTTCTCGTTTATGTAAATACTCATTAAACTCTTTATAAGCTATTTTAGCCATATATTCTGAATTATACACCCCTAATGTTATTTTCTTACCCCCAAATATAGAATACAATTTCCAACCTTTACCCTTTTTATACTCTATAGGTATATTATCATATATGGATTGTACCTTTTCTTCATCTGGTTTTAATTTAGTTCCAAACCTTATAGTTTTATATATCCTATCGTAATCATGCTTAGGTATATCTACTACGTTTTTCTCTACATTTTTCACACCTAGTAAATCTAATACTTTATTGTACGCTATAGCAGCTTCTACCTCTGAACTAAAAGTACCTAAGTGATACACTTTATTATTATAAGCTACTTTACTCGCATAATTTCCATTATTAGTCTTGCTTACCCCTAATGTTTTTGTACTGCTTTTATATATTCTAGTATAAAGCAAATTCTCTCTACTATAGTCAAAGTGATTACCATTTTTAAATTCTAGTTTAAACCCTCTTAGCAGCTTACCCCAATTATCATTTATTTGACTATACATATATGAAGAAAGAGTTTGAGTATAACTTTCAAATTTAACTATTATAGATTTACTAGCAGTCTTATAAATAAACCCCTTACAACCATCACTCATCAAAGCTAAAAAATCTTCGTCATTTACTATCAATTCACAACGTTTTAACTTTACTAACATTTTCATCACCTATACTTTTAATTTATTTTCCTCCCAACTAGTTCTATTCTAGAAGTATTGAAACAACTAGGTACAATTCTTAATATACCCCCGTTTATTTTAACATTATGTCTACTTAATGAAGCTTGAATAATATCCCCATACATAGCAGCATGTTTAAAAGTCAAATATATCCTTATAGTTTGCTCTTTCTCCAATTCCTTTTTTAGCAACAACCCAAGCCCTTTATCTATTAGCATGTTATCTTCTAAATAGCATATAACCCTCTCATTCATAACTCTCACCCCTTTCGCAAATAATAGAGGTGCAAAAACACACCTCTAATTGTAGACTACAATGTCTACTCTAATTTTATCTTACTATCTGCAAATGTACCCGATGATAATAGTAAATCTACTAGTTCTTGTTGTACTCCACCCTCTTGTTTTTCAAATTGGAATAGTAAAAGAACTGCATAGTCACCACGTTGTATAAACCCTACATTTACTACTGAAGGCTTATCATTTATTGTTAAATCTGCAGAAGCTATCATTCCTGCTACATTGTCCTCTATAAATACTTTCCTATACCTTATAGTGGTCTTAGGCCATGTATTAAAAAATCCTTGTAATACTGGTTGCATATCATTAGCAGGCATTGGATCTGTTATAGCTACCGATTTTATTGAACCCCATACTTTTGTAGGATGACTAAACTCTAAAGTAGTACCCCTCATTCTCATAACCCAATTATTTGAGGGTACAAACCTAAACATACTACCTACCATAACATTTGAGTTATTTATGTCTTCTCCCGAATTTGGTACTTGAATTGCATTAGGAAACTTTAATGCTCCATCTATAGTCTCAAATGTAGGTACTTCAGCACCCTCTATTTGCTTTAATGAAGTCTCAGGTGTAACCTCCGTTATTTGTAGGTTATCTAACTGACTTTGTAACGTTTTTATTTGTTTACTTTGATTATCAATTTGAGCTTCATATTGACTTATTTGCTTACTCTGATTAAACCATGTACCTATGGAACAACCAGATAGTGTTGTTGCAGTGAGTGTTAACCCCACCACAACTAATAGTTTCTTTGCTTTTAACATTTTATCACCTCATCGCTTTTGTGTTGCTATAATATATTTTTCGAGTTCAATTAATGTAGTTTCGTCTAAATCAATAAGTTTCCCCTCTTCTTTCATGTATACAAAGTCTGGAATCTCCCCACTAAATACATATTTGGCTAATTCCCTTAATAGTAAAGACTCATTTACAACCCATAGATTGTCATCATCAAATTCAGTTTTAGTGATAAAGCCACTGTACCCATCTTTTATATTTACCTCAAAGTCTTCACAACCTTCTATGCGAGGTAAAGACCATGTAAATATACCACATAAACTAAATAACCCTATTATATCATTTTTAGTTAAGTCAAATAGAGATAAATCCCCATAATCCTTTATATAACAAGTTATATGTTTAGGCAACTCTCCATGTAATAAACCCACTGCAAAATGTTCGGTTATATTATCATTAGACAAATTTTCCCTTTTAAAGTCTGACATATACTCTCTTACATATTCTGATATTTCTAAGAAAACTCTATGCCCTTCTTTAGATGCCCAAATCAAGTAATCTTTTTCAGCATTCTCAAGCATAGCTTGTACAGTAAAAGCATGTGTAGATTCGCCTATAAAGAAAATCTCACCTCCCTTTGTACACATTTGGATAGTACCATTCTTTATACATTTCTGTATATGACTTTTTGCATTAGGTGGCATACTCTGAAGTTTTGCTTGTATTTCACTATCAGTTAATACCTTTAAATTATACTGCTTAACTAAATGTGCCATATCTTCTTGCGAATTAAATGCTCTCTTAGTTGTATCTGCACTAAGTACACCGCCTATGTTATTAATAGCAAATAAACCAGTACTCTCTCTATTATCAATAAAGTCTATATAAGGTAATTCCTTCAAAAAAGTTAACACACCTTTATTATCTTCCCTATCTTCAATATAAATAGTTATATTAAAATTCTTGAGTTTTATTACGTTAGAATTTAGTCTCTTTGACACAATATACTTAGTTACAATATCACTGTAAGAAATATCTTCTACTCCTAAAATTTCCTTGTCTACAGGTAAACTTACCCCTATATCTAAAATATTTAATTTTTCAAACTCATAAAATATATATTTTAGTATTTGGTCTAACTTAATACGCACACCCACTACATTATTAAACTCAGATGTACTTACACCTCTGCAAAATATATAAACCTTATTTAAGTGCCTTAAAATTATATACGGTCTAGTACTAATATCATCTCTTGAAGTAAACATACTTAATTTGTTATATAGATGTTCACCTAGTTTTAAATTTTTGAATACTTTAGCAATATCAAAGTTATAAGTAGGATCACAAAATATGATATTACCATCATGAGTTCGTTCATCTATTTTGCCTAGATAAGCTTTCAATTAAATACCCCCTTCTAACTCTATACCTATAACCCTAAAGTATTCCAGTACTTCTTTAGTAGAATGATAAATATCTACTGTACCAAAATTTGCTCCCCCAAAATGTTCTAATAGAGCTACTGCTTTTTTCTCATCACTAAACCCTTCTAAACTACCTAATGCCATCTCTACTTCTGCTAACTCTTTAGCATTATCTAAACCTATATACGCACTATCTACTACATAGCTATCAGACATAGGTAATTTCTGAACACGCTCCACATAGAAATACCCCTCAAATGCTTTACCATTTATTTCTTCATCTGAAGCAACAAATATACCCCCATGCTCTAAAGGATTAACATCCCCATAATTTACCCATCTTATTTTTTTCTCTTCCATATAAATACCTCCTATTTACTTGTCTATTATACTACAAAAAATCGTCTATGTCAAGTAAATCCTCCTATTTTCATATAAATAACTATTCTGTCCCAATTATAAACATAAAACCACTAAAATCTATATCCATTAATTCCTATAAATAGATTATAAGTGGTTTTATAATTACTTTTTACTCTTAAAAAGACTTAAACCATACGTACCTAAAGACAAACCCATTAAAAATGACACAGTACATATTACCAATGCATTTTCTCCTATACTGAATTTTAGAGTACGTTTTAGTTCTATTGGAGTTGCTAACCCTAAATCATTAGATTTTACACTAATTTCTAAATCCCTAGTCTCCCAAGTATCCCCCACACCTACTACATGTTCTGAATAAACACCCGTATCCTTATAATAGTCTGACTTAGGTATAACCCCTGTAGTTACAGTAGTAGTTGTCCTACCTTTTTCTATTATGCTATCTACGTATTTATTTATCTGCCTATTTATTGCATATACAGATGCTATAATTATAAACATACCAGCTATTATATACGCACCTAATGTAATAACTCCTTTATACTTTTTCATATTAATCCTCTTTCAAATCTTTAATATTGTATAATGTATTACACTCTGTACATTTTGCTAATGTAGCTCCAGTTTTATCCCTAAACAATGTAAATGTTTCACTTGTACAATTTGGCTCTTGTGCTAATTTATTCCCCTTTTTTGGACAACTTAATATTTTCATTTACTTATCCCCCTTATTTATATATTCTTCTGAACTGTTTTCACTCTTAACCATTGTATCTATATCCGATGAATACGTGTCATCTACTTTCTCCTCTTTAACTACGCCTTTTTTCTTCTTCTTATTCTTAAATACCTTACCAAGACCAGCAAACTGTAAGCCTGTCACTAACATAGCTACTTTTATTATTAGTTTCAAAACTTTAGCAAAATTTCCAGGACTCGTATCTACTGTTGTAGTAGACGACGTATAAGTGCTTTCTAAATTACTTTTTATTGCAGCACCAACCTTATCAGCGGAATAAACTAACGCCTTATCCAAGCCAAGATTTACAAAATCACTTGAAAAATTTCCTCTAGTCTGTCTAGCAAATGAATCTCCTATAACTGACAATGTAGTGTCCGTAAAGAATAAAACATACTGCAAGTTATCTTCTGTATAGTTTAAGAAATATACTACACAATTATCAGTATCTAAGTTTTTAATATATGTTTCAATACTAGCTTGAAAATCATCTTTACTTAAATCTGTAGTCATAACATAGTAAATAGAAAAATTGGTGTCATTCTCTATGTTTTGAGAAATTCTATCTAGTTTGTCCCTAGTTTCCTCTAATACCAAATTAGCTTTATTGTCTACAAACTCATAAGCCTTAACAGTGTACCCCTTCATAGCTATAATTAATAATAGTACCGTTAATAGTGTTACGCCAAACCTTTTAATGCTCATTATATACCAACTCCAATATAATTTTATTTTCTCCTGTGTAATTGAATAAAATTTTCATTACTGAATCTAACTTGTGTCTTATATCTTTCGGACATCTTATATCACTCAAATGCTTGTTTATAACTTTAGTTATTTGCTCATTCTTATACACATCATCTTCTGAATCCTCTACAACAGATAATACATAGATTAATTTAGAATATTCCCCTGATAACCCATCTTCTAATATAATAATATCTTCAGCTTTTACTTTAGAAATATAATTCGTGGTATTAAATCCTAAATCCCTTAAAAATTCTTTCTTTTCTTGTACAATAGTATCTATTGATACTGAATTTGCATAGGAATCTATAAAATCTTGTATATCTATACAATACCCCAATACTTTACTTACTGTAATACTCATAATAACCTCCTATACACCACAACTTTTATATACTCTATTTAATACAGTACTGATATCTATAAACTCACCTAAAGTAAAATCTACAGTATCATTATAAATACCCCTTGACCCATACAATAAAAATACAGCCTCATTATATGCTTTAGCAGCTTGAATTTCATTAGAAAAATGACCTATTTGAATAATTTTACCCTTATAAGTAAGTCTAGTTCTCCATTTATGCCCTATGTAAACTTTGGATACCCCTATGTAAGTAGAAGTTGTTTTATTCCAAGCTTTAATCCCTTGATTAGTATGCCTAGACTCTAGCTCTACTTTAACTTTATCATACAAATACATATACTCAGAGTCACATAATTCAAGTACATTAGGTTTATAATTAAAGCGTAACCCTTGTTGCTTATATAACTCCTTAAGCATATCTAAACCCTTATTGTAAGCAATAGCGGCTTCTATTTCAGTATCATATCTACCTAAGTAAAAAGCTTTACTAGTATCTAAACCCCTTACATAGCAGTAATACCTACCATCCCTAGCAGAATTAGACACCCCTAGATATTTAGAGGTACAATTCTTAGTTTTATAACCCCTTGTTACTAAATTAGCCTTTTGAAGATTAGAGATATCCTCGTCTATATAGTTCATCTTTTTTAAACTGCTTAAATCTTCATCTATTAAATACTTAGCTAATAAATAAGGATCTTTACCTTTCTGCTTTACTCTTATATGCCCCTTAGAGTATACTATTTTATCCTTTACTGAAAGTAAAAAATCATAATCTTCATCATCTACTTTTATAACACAAAAACCTACATTTAATTCCCTCATTTTAATACACTCCCCCTATTAATTTCTTTTATAAAAATCCTCGTTAAAATTCTCTATACTATAATTACTCCTCTATTATTATCATTCCTTTTTCTTGCGCTCTCTGTATCTTTTTAACAAAAGCCTTTAAATCAACTACTACTTCATTGGTTTTTGGTACATTATTTCTAATATCTCCACATACCATGTAATCATATACTATATTGTAAGCTTCTGCAGCGTGTAATTCATCATCATAGAAACCTATATGAAAAATTTTATCGTAATACTTAAATGTAGCTTCCCAACATACTGTACTTTTCCCATACCTGTTTAATGTTCTTTTAGATACACCATAGTATCTACTGGAAGAGGTATAATGCTTAGTGCTAGTACCAACAATAGTTTTTTTAGTATTTACAGCTTTTTCTGCTATACAACTTCTTCTAAATTCATCAATTGATAACTCTACATGTATGTTATTCACAATATCATTGTAAGTTTTCATATCTATATCCAATAAAAATGTTTTCTTATTCCCACGTAGTGCTTTAGCAAAGATGTTATACACGATTTTAGCTTCCAACTCTGATACATACACACCTACTAATTTACTTACATTTCTATACTTGTAGTAAACATGGTATAACTTATTCTCTAAATATACCCCATCTTTTGGTGAGTTTTCTTCACTTATTAGTGGCTCTGGTATATTCACTATAATATTTTCCCTTGTAAAATCTACAAAGTCATCTTTCTTTAAATTCATGGTTATGTTAGTCTTACCTGGACACATTCTTTTAGCTATTACTAAACCTAAAAAATCCTTACTTCTTCTAGGTAGTTTTACTGCAGGTCTTCCTCCAACTACCTCAAACTTATTTTTTACTAACTCTAAGTCCTTATAATCTTCATCACTCACTAAAAATGCACCTATATTAGTTATTAATTTTTTCATATTTTATTACCTCCAATACGTTATGTATCTATTATACCACCAATTATTTGTTTTGTCAAGTAATGTTTACTTTATTTATATAGTATTAGACATATATAAACAAAAAAGTGCCGAATAAACGACACTTCTTTCTTTTTAATTTAAGTTCAAGTCATAAAGTACTTCCTCTTTTTTAAGTTTATCTGCTAACTGATGAAGCCTCGCCATAACATCCACTTGAGATAAATACTCTTTTACTTCCTCTTTCAACTCTTTAGCTATTTTATCCATATCTTTTACTAGCGTATCTATACCATCTATTACTAAATCGTTATCAGTTAAAGTATTTAATGCTATGGTATAACAACCCATTGCATAACTACCTACCATATCTCTAAGCAATAACGTTGCACGTTCTAAATCATTACTAGCTCCATTAGACAATGTACCTAAAACTAACTCTTCTGCAACTAAACCCCCATATAAAACCTTTATATCGTTTTTAAAGTCATCCACACTTCTTATAGTCTGAGAGTCTAAGCTATCACCATCTATCATAGTGACACCACCTATACCAGAAGAATAAGGTTGTACTTCTACTTTTATTACTTTCCTACCCACAAACTCATTCATTAAAGCATGACCAACCTCATGAATTGCAACACGATGTAAAACTTTTTCATCATGTACCCCTTTAGCTAATCCTTTTGCATATAACTTCATTATAGCAATATTGATATCTTTTAAAGTAATATCCCCATTCCTATTATCCTTAAAAGACTCTAATACTGCATCATTTAAAGCTGAAGCTATACTCGCCCCAGATAGACCAAAACAAGCCTTTCCTATCTGTTCTATTGTCACATCCTCTGCCAAAGTCTTACCCCTTAAATGTACCGCAACTATATCTTCCCTGTCTTTTTTACTACTTGGACCACTTATATGTATTGTTTTGTCAAATCTTCCAGGCCTTAATAAAGCAGAATCTAACATGTCTGCTCTATTAGTAGCAGCTAAAATTACTACACTCTTATCTGAGTGAAATCCATCTAACTCCGTTAATAATTGGTTTAACGTCTGGTCTCGTTCAGTATCCCCTCCGCCATTTCTAGACTCTCTTCTCCTACCTACTGCATCTATTTCATCTATAAATAAGATGCAAGGAGCATTCTTTCTAGCTTTAGCAAATACATTTCTTACTCTAGATGCACCTAATCCAGCATAGACCTCAACAAACTCAGAACCAGAAATAGAATAAAAAGGTAATCCAGCTTCACCAGCTACTGCTTTCGCCAATAGGGTTTTACCAACTCCAGGGGGTCCCGCCAATAATACCCCTTTTGTAGGTTTTAACCCTTTTGCTTCCATTTCCTTTGCTAACTGTAGCGATTTTACCATAAACTTTAATTCTTCTTTTTCTTCGCCTAATCCAGCTACATCATCAAATGTAATCGTACTAGTCACACTATCGCCCATATCACTCCTAAATCTAGAAGCACTAGGCATAAAATGTTTTATTGCTAAGACTATACAGGTAATAAATGATATAAACATAACTAAACTAATTATAGACTCTTTCACAGATAATGCTTGATATTTTATTTCTACTCCTTTTTCTAACATATCTTTTGTAAAATCGTCATAATCTGGATTTGTTACCCTTTGCTCCGTACCATCAGTATAGTATACTTTCACAAAATTAGAACCAACAGACTTCACTATATAATCTACTTTGTTATCAGTTATGTCAGACATAAACTGAGCATAAGTAATATCTGCACTTTCTACAGTAGAAGAGGTGAGAGTATTATATATTGTTATAATTGGTAATATTGCAAGTACACAAAGCAATAAAAACTTTTTCCAGTTAAAAGGTTTTTTAGGCTTTTTTCCTTTTTGATTTTCTACTTTTTTATCCATAACCTACCTTCTTTCATTAGTATACATTAAAACTGTTCTTAAAACTGCTATTCTATCTTTTCTACTATATAATTATCTACCCACATAAATTTTCTTATCTTATCCTCAGATAATATTATAGCTATAGTATCTGAGTCTGAATTAACATCTAGTATTTCACTAGACTCAGATAAAAAGAAATCCTCTCTATCCATCAATTCTATTTGCCCCTCATACCCTTTTTGTACTCTTATTTTAGGTACTATTTCATCATCATGAGAATAAATATATCCATAAGGGTATAACTTTACTTTATCCCCCTTGTTTAGAGGTACTGCTGAAAAATTAGAAATATGTACATTTAACGTCATATCCCTTATAACATCTCCCTGTACTTCCTCTACTTTCTCCTTCTCAAATAAAGCAGCATATAAACTATCCATAGGTTTTATTAACAACCTCAAACCAATAGTAACTAAAAATGCTGACAAAACAATTATACCAATATCTATATACCCTTTAGGTATTTTCTTTTTCAATGTAACACCCTCCTTTTTACTAGTTAAGAATATACTAGTAATACTTTAACCATTTATAGAAAGCTAAGTGTTAAAATTAATTGATTTTCCAACCTATTATCTATATTAGTTATTTGCATCACTAAAGAATCATCGCTTTTGTCTTTTTTTATAACTATAGTATCTCTAATACTAAATATATTGTAGTTAGGTACAAGTATATAATTTATTCTACTATTTTCTAACTTAGTATAAATAGAACTATCTACAAACCTAGTATGCCTTACTTTTTCACGTGCAGTTAAAGGTTGTAAACTAATTACACCATGAAACAACTCATCACAACTAGCTACACCAGACATTCTACCTAAAATATACGCCAATGTTATATATCTTAGAATTCTACTCGATTTTGTTTTCTTATATAAATAACTTAAAGATATGTTATCTAATTCCTCTTCTGTGTACCCCTCTTTTAAGGCTTCTTCTCTTAGTCTGTTGAAAAATTTTTCATGCTTCGCACTATTAAATCTTCTAGCCTTTCCCATAAATACACCCCTTAATTGAGTTATAGATGAGGAATTACTCCCCATCTATTAACTTATTTGCTATATCATTCATATACGCATCTAACTCATCAGAAGTAAGATGTACTTTACCATCTAGACCTACCCCATACTCACTTATTAGTTTATCCGCCAAACTATAAGAATTTAAAGCAGCATCTATTATTTCTAAATTAGCCAATACTACAGAAGTTAAACTTTTGTTACTGTTATATACATCCTCTTTATATGCGTTAAGGGCATTAACTAGCTTATCTTTTATAGATAACTCTTCCTCCACTTTACCTTTATTTTTTAATCTTATACTACTAATTTGACTACTATCCTCATGAGTTGCATTTTCCAAGTTACATTCTTGTAAAAACATACTCTGTCTACCTGAATAACTGAATACTATAAGTTTATTTTTCGCTCTAGACCAAGCTATATAAAATACCCTTCTTTCTTCCTCTATTTCAAATTGAGTCAAAACTTTATTTCCCACTTCATTAGGGTAACTACCCACTACAACATTCCACATTATAACAGTATCCCACTCTTTACCCTTTGCTTCATGCACAGTTGAGAGCTTTACAAGACTTTCACCTGAATATTGTACTCTTCTATGAAATCTTTCTGGTAATGTAGAAGTGAATAATTCATTCAACTCACCTAAACTATACTCTTTAATATCCTTATGCTCTAGTATTAACCCCATCATGAAAGTTATGAAATCCCTACTATTTTTTGCATAAGTAGAATTAGAGGTAAACACGTAAGACTTCATATATTCCAATATGAATAGATACGCAGAAACATCATCTATTTTCTTAGCTTCTCTTAATCCATGTAAAAACGGTGCTAATGCAGGCACTGAATGTTTTATATCCCTATCTGGAATATTAAACAAATTAAACCCCCTATTGATTTTTAAAGAATCGGCTAATTTATCAGCTTGAAACCCATCATATTTAGGTATAAACATTTTCAAGTAAGTACCAAAATCCTCTGTATACCTTTTTGTAACTAAATCCATTACCCCTATAATGGTTTTAGTTAGCTTATTGTTCAAGTTAATAGATTTTGATAAACTAAAGTTTATCTTCCCATCTAACTCTAACAAAATTGCAGGTATCAATAACTCAGCGTTGGTTCTCGCTAATACACCCACAGTATGATTTTGACCTAAACTATTTAGTATTTGGTCAACTAAATAATTTACATCTTTATTTAACGCAACTACAACTTCACCACCAGGCTTCGCCGCCCTCAATTCTTTTTCTAACCTAAATTTATTCTTAGTTATACTAGGTGCTACTGCATTTAGTATATTTTCTTTACATCTATAATTTGTAGTTAGTTGCTTTATATCTGGCTTACAATCTTCCTCAAACTTATGTAAAATTATATCTATGTCACTACCCCTAAAGCTGTAAATGCAGTTATGCACTACTATATCATTTGCTATAAAGTTTCTAGCTTCTGGCACACTTACGTCGTAGACATAACCTTCGTACATTTCTTTAGTTACACTTACTATCTCATCATCAACAATAACACCATCAACTAGTACAGGTGTATGCATACCTACTAATAAATTACTAAATGGTGTAAAAGAATAACTTTCATCTGTTAATTTAGCAGTTTTATTAATTCGTATATCTAACCCCTTATCTTTACTAGCAGCCACAATATTTTTTAAAGTTTTAGTTAACCCATCTATGTCAGAACTTGTTCTCCTTCCATTAGCATAGTAATTATCCGACTCCTTAACTTTTTTAGTACTCACTGGAAGATGTTCTCTTAGTACCTCTTCATAACACACATTTGAAGTATTAGCACACAATTCTGTCTTATGTACCCCTTCTCTAGTTTTATTCCCCTTAGACGTAAACATATTTAAGCCTATAGAAACTCTATTTCCACTAGCTTGTGGTTGAAAATGTGGGTATTCATTATTTAATTCTAAATCTTCTAGTAACTTGTATCCCTTATTTAGGGTATCTAGTTCTTTATGTAACTTGCGTATATTCTCTAAATCAAAAGCTATAGAATTCTTTCCTTTAGGATCTACAAATACATACTGAGGTATACCATAAGAATACGAATAAAAACTCTCCCAATACCTAGCCTCTTCTAAAGTATCACACTTACAAAGTAACCAAGCTTTATCCCCTTTCTCTTGATTTAATCTTATACTGATACCATTAGTTAATTCTTTCCTATGCCCTGCCCTAACACCACTAGTCATACCTATCCTAAATCCAATATCTCCTCTATGCATTAAATACACATAATAAGTATTCTCACATGGTACTACTTTAGCAAAAGCAATATGACCTTTAGTCCCTTTTAAGACCTTCCCTAACTTAGTCTTAATAGTTATAATTTCTTCTTTAACCAACTTTTTAGACACATTGTCAACCGATAAGTCCACAGTTTCGCCATAACCTATACCCACTGTTAACTTATCCCACATTTTTACGTCTTCTATTTTCTTATAACCATAAGGTGTTTTTACTTCTGTCCCTTCTATTAAACATTGGTCATCGTCACCTATAGCTACAACTCTTTTCGCACCCTTAAAGTAATATTTCAATAACTCATATTGTAAGTCTGAAGTATCTTGAAACTCATCTACAAATATGTAATCATATCTAGTACCCAAAAATTCAGCTACATTAGGATTTGTTTTAGCAGCATTTAACAATGACTCTTGCATATCCTCAAAATCTAATTTACCACTTTGACGTCTTTTAATCGCAAATGACCTTAAAACTGCATCTAGTAATATTGGATTTAAGTTGTATTCAACCATTAAAGAATGATTATATTTCTTTGCAGGATCTAACATATTTCTAGCATAAGATATTATACTACCCATATCTTTTACTTCTTCTAGAGTAATATTTCTACTCTTAACTAAATTAGACCTTATAGAGAACTCTTTCATTATTTCTCTTATCAACGCATCAGTATTCTCCAATATACTAACATTTACGCCCATATCTTTTAAGGCATGATATGCCTCTGCATGTATAGTCTTAAAGTGTATAGCATCAACGTCTATTCCTGTTATACCTAACTTTTTTACCCACATTTTAAAGTCCTTTTTCAAAGACTCTGCACCACTTTTTAAGAATGTACTGACTAAAATGTTAACTGGAATTACAATCTCACTCTCACCCATAGCAGTTTTTATTCTCTTAGTTTTAAGGTATTCCCCAGATAATAAACCCCTTATTATTGTTAATATCATCGCTGTCGATTTACCAGAACCAGCTATGGACTTTACTAGCATAGTATTCTTACATTCCATTACTTCTTTTAACTCTTCTAAGTTGTAATTCATACCTTTTAATTTATCATACAGTATGTCCACACTAGCATTATTGTTAGATTTAATAACAGTTGGAGCAGATACTACCCCTTGACCTGTTGCAACCTCATCAAAAAAGCTTTCTATCCCCTCAAAAGGGTTCTCTTCTGTATCTTCGTAATCTGGTACGAATTCTTCTTCTTTACTCACTACTTTACCTCCTAGTCTGTTAACTTTATCTATTTTATATCTTTTGTACCCCTTGTTACTAATTTTATTGCTAACTATTTATAAAACTACATTTAAATAATATATTTCCTATTAATTATGCATAATTATATATTTTCTTAACTAGGTAATATTTGTATAATACGTGAGCCATCTACATAGCGGTCACAATAAATCATTACAGTATTCTCATCTCTTAAAAAATCTAAAGTATGTTTACTGAAACAATTGTCTTTTTCGTATTGGTTTATTACATCACTCTTAGATTTTATATCTACTAAAGCGGTATGCATAGTAGTATGTACTGTTTTACCAGCCCCTAACAACATTGTTAGAATAGCCTCCTCACGTTTACGCAGTAATTCAGTTATTACAACACGTTCAACGTCTGAAGCCATTATTATATTCAATATTAAATCTATACTACAATCATCATAAGTCATATTTTCTACTGAAGCTAAATGCCCAAAACCCCTACCTAAAGCTACTGTAACACCACTTTCTGCACTTTCATTCACTAATGAAGCTAACAACGTAGTCTTACCTACGCCCATTCTACCTACACAAACTATATTTTTCCCACTATTTGCTAACTCACTTAATTCCTTTAATTCTGAGTCAGTACAATTATGTAATAAATGTCCTTTTCCTCTTAAGTCTTCAAACCTTACAACAGTATCTGTCCCTAATATTTTATCTACTGTTCTATAAATACCACTTCTTATTAGTAATTCATATAACTTATCATCACACTCACCACAAGCAATTACCTTTTTATCTCTAAGTTGGTTGATTAAGTCATTCTCCTCAACTGTTAATCTTTTTACAATTTCTTTAGAACTCATAGTTAATTACCCCCTTATATTTTTGTTACAATTTAATATTTAAAATGTAACATATTTTCATAAAAATATAAGAGATACAAAAATATCCCTTATACCCCTTTATTAATAGCCATTATCTTGTCTTTCTATATTAACTTTATACTTATCTAAGTATGCTTTTTCTATTTCACAAACCCCAAACCCTAGAGATATTGCCATCTCTATATAAGAATAGAATAAATTAGTATACTCATTATTTAAAGATGCCCCCATCTCCATACCTTTTTTACTCCAAAACTTAAAGCTTCTACACTTATTGGCTAATAACCCAAAATCAACTATAACTTTCTTTAAATCAAATGGTATATCATTGTTTCTGCCTAGTTTTATATCTTTATATATATAATCTAGTGTTGCACAATTCACTACATAATCCTTAGCATTTAACTCATTTCCTATACTTAGAATGAAATGCAAACCATCAACATACTCTTCAAGTCTATGTCTTCTAGTTATCCTATCCTCTAAAACTTCGCCCAACTCTACTATAAAAGCTAAAAATCTTTTACTAATGACAGTTGAATGCTTATCATTAGCTTCTACATGATTTTTACGTATTATATTGTCTAATTCCTCTTGTTTATCAAATAATTCTTTTAAAAGCATTTATTATACCCCTTTTCTTTTATTTTTAATAAGTTGTTTTCAAACTCTTTAATTTGCTCTTCTTTAAGCTTGTACAACTCAATATCTTTATTTTTATTTAAGAGTAGTGTACGTTTATGTTTCTTTAATACTACTTCGCATACTTTGTAGAAGTCTATATAAGTAAAATCACTTAAATTATACTTATTTTCTATGAGTTCATCCTCTATATCTGGTTTAAAATTTTCTGTTACTAAAGAAACTAAAAAAGATATTTTATCATCTTGCATATCTTACCTCCTAATTGTATAACTTAATCTAAAAAATCAGCAAATTTTTCTCCACTAAAATCTCCAGTTCTAACTATTCTGTTTTCTGTTGTAGTTATTTTTTCAATTAGATAATTACTCTTTACTTCCTTACCAATTAGCTTATCTAATAAATTTCTGTAGCCAAATCCGTCTTCTATACCATTAGGTAAATCTTCAATATCCATCCACATGTTAATCTCTGTTGTAACTAACCCCTTCATTGGACAACTGTATATGTCATTACTAATATTTATAGGTATTGAGCTAGAAAGTGATTCTCTTATTTTAAATAAAGGTAATTCACTTAAGCCTTGATTAAAATATTTCGCCACAGTATGCCTTGGTCTGAAATCTAAATCCTCAAAGTCTACAGTTTCATAAGTTATATCCACCCTACTTATAGTAGCTAAAACCTTATTATTATATTTTTCATTAAATACATTAGGTATTATTTCTACATTATTATAGTCTAGCTTTAAATAAGCATCTGCAGTTAAAATAACATAATAACTAGCTATTATATCCCCTTTTTCAAAATAAGCTTGACTATTTTCCCATGATTCCTCTGATTTAAGCTTATACTCAACCTCTACACAAAGCACCTTAGAGTCACTTACCTCCCTAGATTCTACTAGATATTTATTTAAAACTTTATCTAAAGTAATATGACCTTCAATTAAACTCCAATCATCTCTATACTTATTATTACCACCTTTTAATACTGCAGCTAAACTTACTTCCCTTACAGTTACATAAGATGTTATATCCTTTTTGAAAAAATAAAAATCCATAACTAACCCTCCTAAATATTATATACTTATTATACTATAGTTTTCATATTTAGTCAAGTAGTTTATTAGTCCAATATAAAAAGAGATACTAAAAAGTATCCCCTAATAGACTCAATACGGATCTACTATCTGCTAATGATGAAATTATAACAATCTCATCATTAGCCTTTTCTTTTATTAACACACCTAATTTCTTTATACTTGTTAATACAGTAGCATCTACTGTACTTTTATTGAACGTTATTACACTCGTAACCATTGTTTTCACCTCTACTTTAATTTTTCCCAAGCTTTTGAATACTCTAAATATTTAGGTACTCTATTTTTTGAATAGAAATAAGTCTGTAGAAACTTCTCTCTATTATAACTTACATTTCTATCCTCGAATACTGCAAATATAGTATCTAAAGTAGATAACCATACTCTTTCTCCACCTTCTGGAGTTCTAAAATATTGATAAGTCCCATCTGAATCGAAAGGTTTAAGAATGAATAGTTCATCAGTAAATGTATACACATCTATACCTATCTCTAATAAACTACAACTCTCTTTACATTCTATAAACTTTGTATAATCATTAACTCCAAAACAACTATCATCATCATCTAAACCTAAATCATCTTCTAGCATAGATAACTCAGTTACTTGAGTTAACTTAGTCTCAACAGTAGGGTAATATGATAAAACAATTGAATTAGAAGTATACGCTTCTATAACTGCAGGGTAACATGAACATAAATCTGCTATAGTTTTCCCCTCATTGTACTTTTTAGTACGGTAAAATAAGACTACATCCCCTACCTCAAAGTTCTTTTTTAATAACCTAAATTTTTCTGCAGAAGAGTATTTTCTATTCATTACACCCCTTTGCCTATTACATGTAACATAAGAAACCCAAACACTATGTTTTTCATCGTTTTCAGAATAATACTGTATTTCTAAGATATCCTTAGCAAATTTATTACCATAACCCCTTAGAATCTCCATGTGTACACAATCATCGTTAATAAGTGACTTTATATTCTTTATTACTAATTTAGGTATACTTGTACCTTTTAATTTTGCACGTACAATTAAAAAAGCTAATGTACTTACATAAACACCTCTTAAGAAGTCTCTATTGAATTGATTATTAACTGCATAATCACAGTATAGATTAAATACTACTTCTTCGTCAGTATCCTTTTCAAACAGTAACCCCTCTATAGTAGAAGTAAAAAATAACTTCTCATGCTTAGAATAATCCGTTAATGTTATATTAGTTAAATCTATACCTAAACTTAACCCTTGTCTTAATACAAAAGCTAATTCTTCACTAGCTAATAAATTCTTAGATACTTGTAATCCTTCTAAATCTAATTCTTTTCCTAACATCTTTTTAGTATACTTGTTTAACTCATAAATAAATAATAATTCCGAACCAGTTACTATACTTTTAATTTTTTTCCTACCTAACATCAAATCATTGATACTAATTTTATCCATTGCTTAACCCCTCCAATATTACTATATGCTATATTATACTACACATTTCGTTGTTTGTCAATATTTAGCTAACTTTGAAGTATACTTTTATGCATATTTTAGATACTTTTAACATATACATAGTTCTTTGAGGTATTTATACCCCTTTATTATACAATTAATAGAATACATTTAGAGACTTTAGCAACTCTTTTAGCTCCCCTATACCACCTACTACCCCATTTAGATACTTTATAAGTAAATTTCTTTCCTTACTATACTTTTCATCATTACTTTCTAATACATACCTAATAAAAGCTAATTTAGCCTTATCCAATCCCTCTAATCTAGATAATGCCTTTATATAAGTATAAGCTGATAAAAACTCCAACTCTTTAGTACAATCACATAACCCTATAATAGCATTATTTTCAGCTTGTGGTAACTTATCTACTATATCCCCTATAACTAAACTTAGCCCATTAAAGACATCTAACCCCAAATTTAACTGTAATTTAGCTGTCTCTAACTCACCATTCAAAATTAAATCTATAGTGTTACTACCTATTTTATTCTCTAGTACTTTTGAAGCATAAGTTATTGATACTTGTAATGAGTTTTTAGTGATACCAAACTCCTTTGCTACTTTATTGTAATCATACTTACTTTTTAGAAAAGCTTTTACTCTTTCTTTTATAGACTCACGTTGCAACCATTCATACGTATTTATATAATCAACAATAGACATTAATAAAGCTAATTTTTCTTTTTCTAATTCCCCTAAATCTGAACTAGAAGAATACAAAACTAAATTCTTTTTTGTACTTTTTATCGCACTTTGTAACTTCTTAAATATCAACATTTTAATACCTCCTTATCTTACATTTTACAGTAAATTTGAATTTTTCTAAGTCAAATTAAAACTAATAGTTATCCATATAAAAGTACAAAAGTAAAATACATTATGCATAATATAACACTAGTACTTATCTACCTATTAAACCCTAACTTTTTGTTATTTTATTTTAATTTTTTCTGAGAAACCCCTTTTTTAAACCCTCAAACCTAGAAAACATACAACTTTTGAAAAACTTAGTGATACAAATACTAAGTTTTTAGCCTAAGTAACTATAATTAAACTCATAAATAATTTCCATAAAAACTTACTTTATCTTAACAATTAAATATCCAAAAACCTAAAGAATATGCTTAAAATATTCATAATTTTAGTGTTTTGCTACTTCATAATAGAAATATCTTAAAATATTATTGTAATTATACCTACTATTATGCTACATATTAACCTTTAATCTATCCACATAATAGTAGTCATTATCTTACATGTAGTAGTTATATTCGTTTATTAAATCTCTATTAAAAACAACTTTTAAATTATATAGTTTACTAAAGTATCTCCTATAAATTTTAAACTCTTAAAAATATTGCACCAAGTAATAAGCATGATTAAATAATCTTGATATAACTACATTTTAGTCTTGTGTTTATACAAATTTATCTTTTTTACACAATAATATATCACCAAAAACCATTTATGTTACCTAAACTTAATCTATACATTTAATTACTAGTGAACTGTAAATAAAACTACATTTAATTAAATTATTTTGCTTATAATATGACAAACGATATACTATATCCTTTATAGTTTTTATACTCGCTATTTATATACAGTTAATAATACTGTAATTACTAAAATAATACTTAAGTAACATTTAAATTAAAAAGTTAGGTATATTTTTGTATTGTTTAACATATAATAAGTATGTAGCTATTTAATGCTATCCTAATTACTTTCAAATTTACTCTTTTATACCCCTTTTTATATAGATTAATTATCTTAAATACATTTTTGCCTCTTAAATGTATCGCAAATAATTATCTGTTTTTAATAAAAGTTGGTTCAACACAGAAGCCAACTTTTATTTTCATTCTTTCTAGAATACAACAATAATATATGCAGAATGTACTATTTTTTATATTACTACAAACTAAACAACATTTAAATTGATAATAGTTAAAAACATATAATATAAAGTTAAAATCAATAAAAATTATGCTATTATACTACTAATCTCTTTTTACTTTTAATACAAAACCAATCTAGTTTAACTATAACTTTATTCTCTTAAGCTATATTTTTAATCCAAAAATTTTAAAAAATTTTTCTATACATATTTTAAAGTTAGTCTAAAGTAGTTTAAATCTAGTGTTTATTTATTATTGTTTATTCACATTAAATTAACTTTAAGTCTCCTTTATTTAATAACTAGTGTAATTATATTTAATTTAAGTCTATTTTAATTAATTCTTAATCTGATTATCAATAATTGTAGTCTATTTAGGTTAATTTCTAGTCTACTATAAATTAAAGTTACTGTATATTAGTTAAATCTTAGTCTATTTACTTTAAAAATTAGTCATATTATTTTAAAACCTAGTCTATTTTAATTTAAACTTAATCCTCCCTTATTTAAATCTAGTAGGAATTTAATTAAACTTAGTCTAATTAAATTTAAAATGACTGCAGTTTTATTTAAAACAAGTGTACTTATTTTAACTCCTAATATAGTTCTGTTTAAATTGAATCTAGTTGAATTTTAAACAAGTAGTAGTATTTTTAAATATACTCAAAATATACCTAAAGCAGCTTTATACACCTTAAAACGTAGTGATAAGTAAAATTAAGAGTTAATACTACTATTTTAGACCTTTTAAAGCTAGTCCATTTGCGTTAAAACCTAGTGCATTGTAGTTTTAAATTAATCCAATTATTTTAAAACAGGTATGAATTAATTCTTTGTACAAATAAAAAAGAGTGAGATATTTATCTCACTCTTAGGATCTTAGCAATTCTTAGTTTTCTTTTACTTTTACCAATTTAACTAATGGGTAGATAGCAAGTAACTTTTCTGTTACACTTTTCTTAACTTCAAAGTTGTTTAATCCTAATGAATTTAGAATTTCTTCTTCAAATACAACTTCTGCTTCATCTTCCTCATCATCTGGATTTTCAGCTAGAGTAGCTAATATTAATGCCCCTTCTATAGATTGAGGTGCATCTGCATCTACATCCTTACATTTTATAACTCCATCTACTAAATCATGTATTCCAAATAACCCCTGTTCATCTTTAATTGCAAATACATTAAGACCACTAAAACATAGTGCTACTTTTTCCTTATCCCCTTTATAGCTATTTACTGCCCCCTTAAATCCTGCTGAAGCTGAAGCACTAATAAAATCCCATCCTAAATCTTTCACTCTCTTAATATCTGTTGCTTTTGACATAACAATTACCTCCAAAATTAATTTACTCTTTCTTTTATTATTTTAAAAATTGACTTATGTGTTATTCTATACATAGGTATAACCTCTTTATAACTACTTAAAAATTCATAAGCCTTTTTTACTAACATAAACATTTCAGTTTTACTATCATCACCCACAATATCTGGATGATACAACTTTACCTTGCTTTTATAAGCCTTAGATAATTCTATACTAGTGTACCCCTTATTTAAGCCTAATATACTAAGAGCTTTAATTAAGTCCACCATGAACCACCACCCTATTTTAAAGCCCTTGAGAGCCTTTTTAAGCACCTTTAAACCCTTTAACTAATAAGTTTTAAGTACTAGTAGCCTAAGCCCCTTAGAGAAGCTATTAGCCAAGCTTTTAAACCTACCCCTCTAGATACTTTTTAAATCTTCTGAATCTATATTACCATGATAAGTAGTTATAGGTGACTTATCTGCCTTCATAGGAATGGAATTCATAAACTCATTAACCTTGTCACCCCTAATTTCCCCAACCACAATAGAAGTTGGTGCGATTTCTAACTCGTTTTCAATAGCCTTAACCTTTTCCTCTTCTTGTTCCTTTTTACCACAAGAACAGTTTTTACAATTTTTACACCCCATATTAACACCTCCTACATATTTAACTATTACCTCAATATTATTATGCTTTTACAATATTTTAGTCAATTTAAGTACCACATGATACATACTAGGTACTATAAAACCTTTTTCATATTTACCTATATCTTTTAATGTAGTAGTTCTATTATGCCCTCGTCTTATAAGAAACTTTATAGGTGCAGAAGATTTTCGTAAATTCTCTGCATTATCCTCTACACATACTAAAGAATTTAACATTACCTTATCTTTATTACACTGTATAACCTTATTAGCTTCCATACATGTTACTTTTATAATAGAATCTAATGTATTATTCCTTACGCCTACACACTGACTATCTACATTAGTATTGAAACATATAGATAAACCCTTTATACTGCATAAGTCATATAATGCCCTTAAACTAGGTATAGTATCTCTAAATAAAGGTATAGAACCCATAAATCTAGGATCTTTAAAAAGTTTAAAGATAGTACCCCTCAACTCTGGATGTATAGCAGTTAACTCTGACATACCCCAGCTAGATATTTGCTCATCACCTATAAAATTCGGTACTAAGTGACCCACATAAGAACCTATATAATTGTGAATATCTAATACTACACCATCTACATCTAATTCAATTATATTAGATTGCATTTTTTAATCCCTTCCTCCAATTTATATATTCTTCGCTTTCAATGGGGTAATATATAGTATACTTAAATAGACCTAAGAACCAAGAATAAGTCCTTTCTATAACATACAATGTTTCATCATAACCTTTTTCAAAGTACTTTGTTACATAATTTTTTGCTAATGTTATACTCTTTCCATCATAAGTCTTAGCTTTAAAATAAGCTCCACAATCTTTAGTAATTATACTACGAACCATAGTTACTTCATCTTCAGTTTTAATATTTTCTAAGCTTATGTTTTCTAACTTCATGCTCACCTTACCTCCCTTGTTATGTTCTTATTATACTACAAGTACTAAAATAAGTCAAGAAAAAAGTAACTAAGCGTTTTTACCCCTTAGTTACCTTATATTTTATTGCTGATTTTTTACCCATAATACGTCTTCTATTATAGCTTTTTCACTTAACTCCTTCGATTTACCTATAACGGAAGTATAATTCCCCTTGATGTCCCCTATAGCAGCCTTATATACCCCTTGAAAGTCCTCATTCTTAAAATAGCTTATTATATCCTCGTTAAATGAGGTATTACTTAGAGATTTTAAATTATTGTATACATTATCAACATGCTGAAGATTTGATGTAAAAACATTTAAGAAATAATTTATATAATCTAAAGCAATATTCTCATCTCTAGTATATATTATAACCCCTTTTTCTTTCTCCTTTTTGATAGTATCTAAACTCTTTTTTACTATGTCTAAATTAGATTGTAAATGCCCAATCATATCATTAGACCAAGCTATGTTTAAACTTATATGTTGATTAGGATCATCCTTAGATTTACTTAACTCTTGTGCAACATTCAAATAAGTGAAACTAGATACGTCATTACCTTTTGTAGGTATACTATATAAATCATGACTAGCACGTATCATATTATATATAGCTTTATTTACTTCACTACGGTCATCACTCCAAGAATCTAAAGAGGTATTTAATACACCTTCCGCTCTTATACCAGCTATATCTTCAAACCACTTAGAATCTATTATATTTTCAGTAAAGTCCGAATTAAGATACATTCTATTGGTTAAATATAAATCTGATACTGCCTCCAAAATATTTTGACCATTATAATCACTTGAAACTATATTTAAAGTCTTTAACCCTTGTAATACCTTATCACCCTCTACATATTTAACTTTTATGTCTATTTTAGAATCCTTGAAATTATCAAAAACTCTAATACCCCTCTTGTTTAGTATTACATTATTAACTTCTGTACTTATATCTATAGTATCTAAGTCAAAAATACGTTCTAGAGTATTCGTATCTGTATGCTTTATATAATACTCAAAAGATACATCGTTTTCTTTAGGTATTACCCCATTATAAGTAGTATTTGTTTTTATTAAAATACTATCATCTTCCGTTGTCATTAGTATATTAGTTATGTCAATAAAATAATGCATAAAATCATAATCTTTTATTGTGTAAGTATACTTAGAGTCATCACCCTCAACACCTTTTATATTTTTCAGATACTTTAATATACCAGCCTTTACATCTAAAGCAGCATTCACATGTAGTCCCACTTTTATATTAGCTTGTACATTAGAAAACTTATCTTCAGTGAACTGTATATGTGCCTTACCTTCCAACTCATTAGATAAGCCTACTTTAAATGTACCACCTATTGACACCATTTTTAATAATGATAGCTCTAAACCTGCTTTTGTACCTATCTCAGTAGAAACTACACCACTTAAGTTCAATTCTCCTTTAGAAAGTTTAGCACCTTCACCATTAGTGTACCAATTAAAGCCATAGCCTTTTATATAATGTACTCCTCTAGTTGCGTTATCACTTACCCCTACTTGTACATTTAGCTTACCTTCTACCCCTACAGTTACGTATAAGCTTATAGGTACATTTACTTGTACTGCCCCTACTATTGGTACATCAAATTGTCCTATCTTCATTTCATATTCTTCTTTACTTGCATTGTCGGGTAAATCTAACATTAACCTTTTTACGTAGTTTTCAAATTCCTCAGTTTTATCTTTTAAAGACTCTACTTCATTGCTGAGTTCATATTCAACCTCAACACTGTTATTAAAGCTAGTCTCTAAATCTAGCCTAGTCAGACCATGACTCATAGTAAAATCATGGTCTAAGCTTATTTTTGGCATACTAATTTTCATTACTACCCCTATGGTACTATGTTCGGTTATTTCTAAATCACCCTTTAAAACTAAGTATTCTTTTTCTTTCTTTAACGAAACATTTTTTAGTTTATCTAATAACCCTTCATTCTGAGTTCCCACAGTATTAGTTTGACTATTAGCATATACATCCTGTTCAAACATATTAGAAGCCATCTCTAATTTTAGTCCTTTTGCAGGCGTAAAGTCACTTATAGTTGTCTGTACATCTTTTGTTACTTTTAATTCTTCTATAGCCTCATATATCTCAATATCAGATATTTCTACTGTATCCCCATCTATACTTTTAACTTTATAAGCCTCACTATTTACCCCTTCACCTATTAGCAGTATATCTCCTACAATTATTTTAGAAGTATCTTTTAAATGTAACTTGGTTGCATCTAAACGCTTAAAGTCTGTAGCTTTTACAACTTTTACAATATCCCTGTACTTTACAATCTCAGTCTCTTCCCTCTTAATAGCAAAATCTATTTTTGTTCTTTTATTTAAATCACTATCTGAGTACTGAAAATTACTAGGTAAGTTTATACTATAGTATAAAGAGTCGTTGTAACCATCTTTAGGTGCTTTTATTTTTATTAAATCACCTTTAATAGTTATTGCAACCTCCACAGCATTACCTTCTTCATCCACAACACTTATATCCCTTGCAGTTATAGTGTATTTGGTATCTTTCTCTAAAACCCATTCATGATTTTTATCTACATTTCTAATAAAATAGACTACACCCCTTGAAACATTAGGTTCTAACATAGCAGCTTGATATATTAAAGAGTCTGTACCACTCTTAGTTACTGTGTCACCCCTATCTCTGTCAATAAACTTTACCACTATTGCCCCTATTGACAATATAAGCAATAATGCAATCATACTTAAACCTATCTTCTTCCTCATGTTACCCCCTATTTAATTTGTAAAGCTGATATTCTAGCCTCCACAATATTATTATAATTTATTACTTTCTCATTACACTCACTTATAGTATTTAATATGTTTTGGGCTCTACCTAAATCTTCTACTTTAAATACTTTTATACTTTGTATATCTTTATAAGTAGATTCAATGTTTTTGTGTAATTCTGTAGTCTTATAGTTATCTGAGTCTGTTAATTCTACTAATTTATCTTCATTAGTTTTCAACTCTATAACATTAATTGTTAGTTTCTTTAAACTAGAATTTATTTTAAAATTTACTACCCCTAAGTATATTAAAATTATTGTCAAAGTTATACTTATAAAAATACTCATAAGTCTTAGAAATAAACCATTAATCTTAAAGTCCTTCATAAGTTATTTCACCCCAAAAAACTTTTTAGCTACTTCATTATCTGCTTCTATCTCTTTTAACCTATCTTGATGAGAATTTATAAACTTATAAGCATTTTCCAGTTTTAATATAGGTTTTACATTTTCAGTAGCATCATCCTCTAATTCAGCATTAGCCTTAGTTAAATCAACTAGGTCAACAATATCCTTATTTAAAAAGTTCACTATAGACTCAGTCAAAGAAGCAGCTATATACGATGCAAACAATAACTTACTTTTTCCATCTTTAAACGTTTGTACAGTTATATCCTTTAAGGCTTTTTTCTCTATAGTTAAATATTCATACTTATCTAACTTTTGTTTCCCTAGCTTTATAGTACTATCTATTATAGCTAGATACAAATGTACCTTTTCTGTAGAATAACCCACTGATGGATAATATTCATCTATTTTAGCTAGATACAACATACTATCTGCTTTTAATCCTAATTCCTCTATCAATTCCCTTTCCATAGCTTGAGAGGGCTCTTCACCTTTATCTACTACCCCTGCTACTACTTCTAAGTTTACGGAATTACTACCTACTCTATATTGCTTAACCAAATAGCAATGTTTTAAATCCTGATCCAATACTAAACAAGCTACTGCTTCTTCCTTCTCCACATATTCTAATTTATGTTCCTTAAATTTAGGGTTACTTTTAGCTTTCAGCTTTAAATACTTAAACTCATGTACCTCTTCTGGCTCAACTATACCCCTAGCCTCGTCAAAATAACCATCTGCATATAAATCCTTGAAATATTTAATCCCTTTTAGTCTCGTACTAATCTTTTTTAAAGTAGTAGTACGTGCATCACTTTTTGGGTTATTTTTTACTACCTCTCTTATAGCTAATATATCCTCTTCTAAGAAGTTTAATAACCCCTCTATATCTTCGTTGCTAGGTATAAAATCCTTGAACTCAGTTAAGTTAGGTTGATTTGTTCTAGCTAAATCAAATAACCAAGTTAGAGTTCTATAATAAGTTAAAAACACCTCTTCACCTAATTTACCATAGTAAACTCCTCCTATTATTTCTTTCCCTTTCTTTTTTCTGTACTCATTAAACTCCAATTGTGAAGTAAAATTCATATAATAGTCTTCTAATACAGTTTTAAATTTCATCCTAATTCACTCAACCTTTCTTTTTATTTAGATATTTAAAGAGTTGATACAAGTACTGCATCAACTCAATTAATTTTTACTTCTTATACATAGACATAGTACAAGCAAATTCGTATATATGAATCCTTAATAGATTAACAGAAGAACAAGGCACAAAAGGTATCCTATTATCTACAGCAAATTCTATTAATTTTTGTTTATTTAATGTCCCTAAATACTCTTGTATTTCCTCTTTCTGCATGTATTCAAAATCGTCTAGTTTTAAAGGTATGTCCTTCCCCATTATACCACCTCTTAATCCTCAAACCAATATGTATTTCTATTAGTTATATCATAGTAACCACCAAAAGATTTTCTTTCCTTTTTAATTCCTATAAACTTATTTACTACAGTAAATATTATAGAAAATAGAACTAGGAATAAAGCTATACTTATTATACCAAAGTATTCATAACCTATGTCCCCAAACTGTTCCATCCCTTTTATACCTACTAACTTAATTATAAATACCCCTATACTCTTTAACATATTATTACCTCCAAACTTTATTATACTGCTATTATACTACATAATTTACATAAAGTCAAGAAATACTTCACATATTATAACAATTTAGTGATATCTATCCCAGAATTCTTTATTTTTTCTAATACCTTCATGTACCCCTCACACAGGTCCTTATCCTTTTGCATATAAGCTTCTGCCCTTTTAGAATAGATAGCTTCTTTTTGCGTATCCCCTTTATGCCCATATATTTTCGCCTTTAACATATATGCTAAAGCTAGATTGGAGCTTACTTTTAGTATACCATCAATACCCTTTAAAGCTTCATCATACTCTTTTCTAGCACTATGATAATACATATGTTTAAAATAAACACATTCATCTTCAAGTGATGACTTGTCTTTATAGGCTTCACACTGTTCCAATAAGTCTTGAGTAACATCATCATTTTGCATTAAAACAAGTAAATCCTTTTGTCTGCTTTCTACTTTATCTAACCAAGTTTTACAATAAAGAGTTGACTCAAATATCAAGTCAATTTCTTCTTGATTTTTAGGTAGATATACTACTTGTAAACTCAAAAATTCCTGTATACTAGAAGGTAATTTCCTTAACCTTTCCAGTAAGTCACTCTTCTCACCAAAAGATAACCTTACTTTAGCCTTTAAATCTACTAAAAATGCTGGCTCCTCACAAGTCATTACAACAACACCACTGTTTCTAAATTCAAACATCTTTTCTCCTCCTAATAATTAATATAGACATCTTAACTCTACTATTTCAGTTATAAACTGAAGTTCATCCCTACTTAAAATTTTCTTCATTTGAATATAAGTGACTTTTCCTTTTGGATAATTTTTAGGTTTCTTGTATTCCCTCTTCTCATACCCCTCTAAATAAGCTATTGCTCTTTCATTATCTTTACGTACAAAAGACTTTACATACTTATTAAAAGCCTGTTTATGTACTTTAACATATTCTATATTCTCAAGTGTATTATTACACATATTTACTTCTGTTATATTAGCGTAACTTCTTAAAGTAGTTAATGTTTTACTGTATTTGGTTAAAGTCATACCTATTCTTCTAGCAGTTTTACGCCCTAATCTCCTTGAGTCTCTACTAGAGGTATTTGCAGACTTTAGCCACTTAGCTAATAATGAAATACTTTCACCTTTTTCCATACTGACTATATCAGCATGAAGTTGTAACCCTATAATTAACCACATCATTGGTTCACAAGAAGTACCCTCTAAAGCATATAAGTCATCCCATCTACCTACCTCTGGTATCATATGTAGATTTGCACTCACCATAGCAGGTGCTACAGTAGCTAATTCCTTCAATAATACCCTACCTAGAAACCTCTTACCTAACCCATAACGAATACCCCTAGTATATAGTACTATTTTCATAGTATCCCTAGGGTTACGTTTAGCAGACTCCCTACATAATAATTTAATACTATCCAGTTCCTCAGTAGTGAACTTTACTTGTTCACCTAAACTCTGTATTTTGTTAAAAAACTTTAATACCTCAACCTCTTTAATCTTTTCCTTTTTCATATTATCACCCCTAAATAATTTTTAAGATGTTAGTACAAGATATAAAAAATTTATTTTATTTTTTACACTTAATGCAGTAAACACCTTAATTATTTTACTTATTACCACCTACATGGTAATTATTATCTAAAAATAAAAGCGATAACCCTTTATAATAGATTTATCGCTTTTATACATACTTTATTTGCTTAGATATACACGCATTTCTTTTTCTACATTACTTAATCTAGTAACATATTTCTGAAATACATTTTCCGACTTAAAAATAAACACCACTGAGAAAATACTCTTTAACATGTTTATTTTATTGAAAAAGTCCTTCTTAAACGCTACTAGATTCTTATATGTACTAGATTGAATATACCCCTTTACTATACTTTTTTCTTTATTAACAATCTCAACATGCATCTTTTCTATTTTATCTAATCTCTCTACTATTAAGCTATAGTACACTATCAGAAATAAGCATATGAATGTACCTAGACCTCTTATTAAAGAATTAATTACTAGTAATAGCATCAACCTCACCCTCCTTATACTCTCCTTTATCTTTATAATAAAGTATAAGTTGAGATGTTAATTTATTTGCTTCTAGTGTATATTCTTTATATTGCTCTCTATCCTTTTTCTTTGCAAAACTAGAAGTAGCATTAAATTCATAATAATCTAAAATTAGCTTATTAATAGTTTTAGATAAATTTGTATCTTTATACTTCGGTACTTCCATGACTGGAAGATAAGTGTTGTAACTACTGTTTAAAGTTTCTAAAGTATTAATAGCCTTAGTGCTATCATTAACTATAGCATTCATCTGCTCCATAGAATAGATATAACCAATCCCCACTAGTAATAATATAAAGAAACAAGTTAAGAATATTTTTACTTCCTTTATCACTAATATACCCCCTACTTAGTTACAAACTCAGCATAATAATCTATTACCTTAGTAGTTAGTTCGTTAGCCTTTGTACTATATTCCTTGTACTCCTTACTTTTTAATGGCTGTTCACCTAAAGTAGCTTTTGTATAGTCTAGTAGTATACTCCTTATTTCTTTGTTTAAATCACTGGAAATAAAAGTATCTTTCTTTTCTTCGTCTAGATAATATGTCAAATCATAAGTTGTATTTCTTAAATCTTCAATTGCTTGTAGTGCATCTTTCTTATTACCATGTTTAACAGTACCACCTATAATAACTAGTATCAAAAGTGCGCATAGTACAAATGGCGTAGGACTATAACTACCTTTATTTTTTAATCTCATAAATACACCCCTTTATTTTTAATTTATAAGAGGTAGGCCTTGCCAAACCTACCCCTAATATTAATATGAGAGGAAAAAATTGTACTTCTACCAAACTCTAAGATACATCTATCCTTTTCTGCAGTACGTACCTCGAATAGAACTACAGCAACCTTTTTGGTTACACATAAATATTTGTTATCATTAGTATTTTCATAAAATAAATTAAATTGCTACAACAAAAAAGAGACTGTATAATGCAGTCTCTTTTTCTATTAAATAGTTAGCCTTAACCCTAGAATGATGATTGAGAGGTTTACTCTTTTGCCCACTTAACTGTCCTCTATAGTATAAACTATAACCAAAGTTATTATACATCCTAAAAATAATATTTTTTCATAAAGAAAAACGGCCCAGCTAGAACCGTTTTCCTTTAGGAAGATTTTAATGAACAAAATAAGATACGTATAGTACTTTACGCTGAATGTACCTCTTGTCATCATTAAATCTATTCCCTTGATATTTATAATAATAGGAGTTGTCTACACTAGGCCGTACCCCCTTGAGGGTTTACACCTAATATATAATGAGAAAAAATGAAGATTCATTATTACCACCCAAAGTAATAACTGAACTTACATATACTATAAAGTATATCATAAATATTATCATTAAATTATTTAAACTCTTAAGCTAACATATATTGTATTTTACGGAAATACCTTTCAAGAAATTGTCTATATCTTCATCAAGATATTTAGCTATTTGTACATCTGAAATAAATCCCTTTATTCTAAAATATTCCTTAGCTTGTTCCTTTAGAGTATAATGACAATCTCCATCATTAAAGAAACGATAATATCTCTTCTTTTTATTAGACCAGAGTACCTGTTCACTCTTAGTGAGTTTTTTAATACCCCCTTTGTCTAATATAGTACTTATGTTTTCATATTTACCCCTTGAGTTCCAATAAGTTGGACTGTATTCCATTGCATCTACACCTACCTTTTATCCTTTGTATACTATAACTATTAATGTATAAAATTATACTTACTTTTGTAATTACTTCTTAACCTTCTTCAACACAGTTAGAACATTATAACAAAAAAGAATTACAAATGGTATCTCAATACCTATAACAATGTATAACATATTCCCTTCTATAAACCCATAAGATACTGTAACTAAACTCATTAAACATAAGATTAAAGCTATAATCTCAACTACAGTATTTATACTTTTAACCTTCATGCATACACCTTCTTATAACTCTAATAAAAGTTGACGAATCTTATACCCTACTGCGTTTCCTACTTCATATACTACAGTAGATATATCTGAAGGATCTATCCCATCACCTATGTTATCTATAGAAAGTATAACCTTGCCTATAGTTTTTTCTTCTTCATGTACCCCCTCTAGTTCTACTGCGTTCACTACATAATTAAATTCTGCTAACCCCTCTTTTACATCTTGTATAAATTTTTCCCTTTTTGCTATACTCCACATAAGTATTACCCCTTCCTAGCCTATTTGTTTGTATCTTTTACATTTTGGACAAATCCAACCATGATTTTGACCTCTGTAATTTGTTACATACTTTAAAGCTTTTCCTTTATATCTACAGCGACACCATACAACATCTTTAGCACCACTTAACAAGTCACCGTATACCTTCAACATATATTTATCATCCTTTTTAAATGCATACACTTGCATATAAGGTACATCCAAAAATAAAAAGAAATCTTTTACTTCACAAATAGCCCCTACACCCTCTTGTACTATCACCCAGTCAATAGTTGTAGCGTCAATGTTTTTACCAAGTCCCTTAGCAGTAGCTAATACCATAAGTTTTATGTTATCTTCTGCAACTTGTTGAGCTTCCCTTTTCCTAGCTTTTTCTATTTCCCCATTCAAATCATACCTTATATTATACTTAATTAGTATAAAGCTCTCTATAGCAGTTAGTCTATCTACTGGCTCTCTATCAAAAAACCCGCCTGAACGTAAATACCAACCCTCTTTTTTTGAACTATTAAAGTAAGCTAAAGGCTCCCAACAACCATACTCATTTTTGTCTACCTCAATTTCAGCTTTATTTGTTCTTACTCGTATATCCATACTTACACCTCACAAATTAGTATTGTTTTTAACACTATACTTACTACCTAATACAGTCAAAAAATCATCATCTCTAAGTCTAATCATTGCTTTCTTTATAGTTGTAATCAATTCATTAGGCATACATCCTACTACTATCTCTACTTCTTTAAGTATATCATCATAAGTAAAATTTCCTTTTCTAGCTAGAATTATATTAGATACTATTAAATTATAATTACTAACTATATTTTCTTTTTTAATTCCTACATTATACATATATAAGAACCTCCTTTACTAGTATAATTTTATTTCACATGAAATTTCTTTAGTACTAAAAAATTGAGACTAGATATGTACGCCTAGTCTCAATAAAATTAACCCCTATCGGAGATACTATCACTATCTGCAATACTATCACTATCAGAAATACTATCACTAATAGAAATACTATCACTATCTGAAATTACTGGTATTTCAGATTTAAAATCCTCACATGGTTTACTTATATTTTCAGCATGAACATCCTCTCTATACCTTTGCTCCGAATTATAACAAGCTGAGTACCAATGACATTGATTGCAATGTTTTTCACACATAATTATTTATCCTCCAATACAAAATCTTTAAAATCTATTATGCTATAACCTAATTTCTTTATTTCCTCTATATTATTACCACACACAAATTGCTTATTCGCTACTACATAAGCAACATCACCATTTAAGTCATTCCATAACTCATTATGCCTATTACAAGGACCAACAAGACTTCGCCATACCCCTTTTTCTCCTAGATATTCAAATAATTTGACACTTTCCTCTCGGCTATTACACTTTATAGCATGACAATTAGTTAAATTTGAAAAATTTACCCCTTCAGTGCCTATAGCTAAACCCATACTCACTAATTCTTTAGGTATATTACTGTAGTTCACTACTTTTTTATCCTCTTCCCAACTACTCCATACTAATTTACCATCCTCTAAAGTATAATAAATACCCGTTTTTGCTTCAAAATTACCTATAGCCACTATAGGATTGTCACCCTTCCAAACTATACCCACAACTATAAGAAAATTTAAAAACTCATATACTTCTTTTTTAGTCTTGCAACATATAGTTCTGTCCCCCTTGAAAAATAAGCTTAATTGAATTTCATACTCCTTATCTTCATCATATATTATATTGAAGTCAGTATACTTTTTATAATCATAATTATAAACTGGTTCTTCTTTAAAACAAGTTAAAGAAGTTCTTAGACTATAAGGCCTTCTTATTACAGTTATTTGAGACTCAAATCCACTTAAGGTAGCTACTACCCCATTTTCTTGAGTGTAATGTAATTCTCCACCTAAGTAAATCCCAAACATTCTCCCATGCTCGGAATTTATAAAATCACATATGTCACCATCCCTTATTAATAACTTAACTTTTTCATACTTAGTCATATTAACCCCCTTTTCCATAACCTCTATTATACTTTTAGCCTTCTCTAGTCCTATAGACTTAACTATCCCCTTAAATACCTCTGTAACAGATTCAGTTACCTTCCATTCATCACCAGCATGATTCTCTGCACAAACTACAAATTTACCGTTTTCTATTCCAGTACTCAATTCCATACTTCTCCAACCATCAGTGGTACAACTTTCTACTATCAATATTACATCTTCCATTTATTTGCCACACTCCCTCAATATTTAATATCTTTACTTTTCTAAAGTAGGTTATAATCAGTTATAGATACTTTAAAAGTTACAATATAACATACGTTAACACATTAAAGTATCTATTAACTTATAATAACTCCCAAAATTAGTTATTAATCTACCTGTATTTCTTGTTATTTTTCTTGATTTATTAAGTTGATAAGTAATTCTTTCAATTCAGTACTTAAATCTGCATTAATACCTAAATTTACAGCCTTAGCCCCTACAGTTATTGTAATATCATGCTCACTAGGAGCATACTCAATTCCACTCATTAAGTCATTTTCTACATGTTCAACAGTAGAATATAAGTCTAGTAACTTTTCTTTTAAAGATGGCTCTGCTTCTACAACTTCTTCACACTCTTCTGCATGAAAATAGTTTACTTCTACTAATTCTTCATTATCATTTTTAATAATATAATTTTTAAATAAGCCTACCCCTACTTCACCATAAACTGAGTATTCTTTATCCTCTGTTACCTTATATTCTTCAAATGCACCCATAACTTTTATGTTCATAATATAACCTCCAATATTTTATACTATTATTATACCACACTTTTATTTATTTGTCAATAAAAGGCTAGAAATTTTTAATCCCTAGCCTTCTCCTCTATTCTTCCTTTTCATCATATTCTATAACATCAAAAAAGTTAACAGTAACAATATCCCCTTTATCATTTTCTATACTATAACCCTTATCCCCTTTTTGTATATCCCCTACTATTCCTAGTATAAGATACCTTTTATCAACAGTTACTCCGTATTTTTCTAAATTAGCCAAAACACTTATATACATATTAACTACCTCCAATATTCAATATGTTTATTATACTATACTTTTATTTATTTGTCAATAAAAATAAAAAAGGTTAGAGATTGTTACCCCTAGCCTTTTTCTTTATTCTTCTGCATCAAAGAAATTAATTACTACCTCTTCGCCTAAGTCATTTATTATTATATAGTCCTCCGAATTTTCATCTAAGCCAAAAGTTCTCCCTATTACCTCATAGTCTTTGTCCTTACTTACTTTACAAGCTTTACAAGTTTCATCCGTAAGAATACTTATTGTCATAATAGACCTCCTTATATTTTAAAATTATTTTAATACCAATACTAACTGATTTAACCCTATTACTAAGCCACTTACTAAACCAATCAATAATATACTAAATATTATAGACTTCCAAACATTACTTATCTTTAATTTATTTATCTGCTTTTCCATAACTTTTACTCCTCTCTACTTACCTTATTATACTATAGATTTTAATTTTTGTCAATAAAATAATATAGAAGGTATATTTTACTTATATACCTCCTATACTTTAAGCTTATTTTCTTCTACTACCTATAGCACCAGCCACTGCAAATGCCCCAAATAACAAGCCCCAAGGCCCAAACATAGAAGCACCCATCATTAGAGCTTTAGCCCCTAAAGTCCAACCCAAGGCCCCTGTAGTTACCTTTACAGGTTTAGAGTCCCAAAATCTTGACATTCTAGAAGAGGTTAATACCCCTACTCCTGCCCCTAATGTTGTTTTTAGCCCTTCCATTATACTATAGCCACCTCTACCTTCATTGTCATAAGCTTGAGCAGTAGCAGCATCAGTGATTTCTCTACCACCTATTACTAGCCTATTTAAATGTCTGAATTTTTTAAATAGTATACTCCAAGGTTTTGTACCTATAGTCATTTCCCTTCTTACTCTGCTTTCAGCTAAAGTAACATTGTCTATAGTCAAAATAGTCAAGTTTGAAAATCTATATAAATCATTAAAGTTGATTAACTCTATTATATTACCCCTTGTTACTCCCCTTTGTATATCAAATGGCATTAGTTTTATATCTTCCTCAGAGAATTTAGGCCTAAAAGCAATATCATTTAAGACTAAACCAGTACTTGTTATCTCAATACTATGTATTCTTGAATAATCTCCAAATACCTTTTTTATCTCCTTCATTAAGATACTAGACATATGACTTAATGCATTTAAACATGACATAGGTTTTTCTGAAGTACCGTAAGCCCCAAAAGGATTATTTCTTAAATTTAGAGGTTCTTGATACACATTACTATAATTATTAGTATCATTAGGCGACACATAAGGTTGTTGCACACTTTCTTTAATAGGGTCATAAGGTTCATCTCCATCAAAACCTTTAGTAGTTCTATAAGGTACTGAATAACCATTATTATCTGGTATAACTTCCTGTTCTTCCTCTAACCCTTCATAGTCATCTATTGAAGGCTCCTTAAAATTCTCAAAATCTTCTATACTAGATTCTCCAGGAACATAAGCTTCATTAGTTATATTGGAGTTATAACCTCCATTACTTTGCTCGTTCTGACTTTCATTAGAAGTCATATCTAAAGTAAGTACCCCTACTGACTTAAATGACTCTATATCGCAATCATACAAGTATTCTTCTAAAGAACTGTATCTTCCCTTTAAAGGTGTATAGTCAAGTATCTGTTCTAAGTACGTTCTACCATTATTAAGATTTTGTATAGCTGATTCACCTAACATTGAAGCAAACCCCTCAAACCCTGCTCCTCTATTTAGTTCACCAGTAGGTGCTATAGTTTTCCATACATCTGCTGATACATTACTTTTTAACTGTTCTACTGCCCTTGTACCATTTTCAGAAGTATTTAATACTAGATAAGGCTTGAATACAGTTACAGCTTCCATATCTGATATCTTTTGACTTCCAGTCATAGCAAAATGTCTACCACCCTCAGATAAAACCCTACCAGAAATATCCTTATGCTCTTTTACTTTACCTAATCCATATTCACTATCAGCAGTACCCCTTCCTAGTATTTTTAAAGAAAGTCTAGACATTATAGGAGTTTTTAATATGTTAAACTTACCATCTCCACTTGTTAACCCTGCAGTATCATAAGTACTCCAATTAGTTGGTTGCATAGATTGGAATAACCAAACTGTTGATATTCCACTCATAGGTAATTGAGAGTTTATTACAGCATCTAAACTATTTGCTAAACTTTTGCACCAATTTGCTATCTCTTTACACCATGCTCCTGCTTCACCCTCTTTATCTGTTTTTGCTAAACTTAAAACTGAACTCCATATACTCTTTAAAGTACTCTGTACCGCTAAAGCCTCATCAAATACAAAAAATGGTCTCTTATCAGTAGGTTTTACCCCTTTAGCCGCTAAAGTTGCCGCTACCATCATCAATTGTATTACCTTTAAATACGCTAATATACCAAAAATACCCCCTATATTAACTCTTACTTCCTCTGGAGCATTTTGACCTATAGCACAACCATGAGAGTCATTAGCATCCCATACTGCAGGCTTTAGCCCATACTTCTTACTCAAATCCCAAAGAACAGTTGCCATATCTGGCTTACCATCACAGTATATTAAAGGGTTTCCTCCCGCTAGTATAGTTCCAAGCATATTTAGAGTTAATACCCCTTTTCCTGACCTTTGACCTGCCCCTATAAGAATTACACAAGCAGCATCTCTATCTAAATTAGTTGTCATTATCTTTCCAGATAAGTCTTGCCCTAATATCATATCTTTCAAAGAAGGTAATCTCCCCCTTTTCTTTAAGGCATCTATAGCTTCATATGCAAATAAGGGTTTCCCATTATACGCAACCTCATTGAAAACTAAAGTAACTTCCATAACCCCTGAAGGTAATACATTTAACTGAAATAAGTTCCCCATCCCAGACAATATAGTAGACTTTACAGCATTATAACCTAATTCAAACCTTTGTTTTTTAGCTAATTTATCCCCTATATTAAATCTTAACTTCATAGCAGATTTTGGATCGAACTCTGTTATAACTATACAAGTAGTTAATGTATCAACTATAGACAATATATCTTTCCCATTCTCTATATTATCTCTCATGTTTGCTTTTACTTCTTGTTCTATATTATCACTGAATTCAGACCAACTATCCACACGTTTATGCCCTAATAAACCATACAAATTACCTAACTGAAACTCTGGATAGTATGAAGTTCCTTTTCTCATGTTTATTTTTCTTAACTCACCAGCTTTAGTACCTTCTGTTATTTCAGATTGCACTAAAAAATCTCCCGTCATACCTTTTATCATATTATATAAATTTACCAATGACTGATTTTTGTATAATTTTGTAGTTCCACCTTTTCCTAGTTTCAATGCACCTTCTTTTACTAACAAGCCATAAGGTAATTTCAACTCAAAACCTACTTCAAATAAGTCCTTGTACACTTGCATAACTCTAGCTGTATTTGCTTCAATTTCTGGTGCTAGTTCGTCATCTTCTACCTCTTCTAAAACCTCTTCCGTTACTGGTACTGTAGCCTGTACATCACTGTTTAAAGCTTCTATTATAGCTACTACGTCATAAAAAGAAGTGGTCACATCTCCCTCAGTTGCTACACTACTTATATTACTAGGTATCTGCCCATTGAGTACCAAAGTAAAAGGATACACATACCCCTTCCCTTTAAATTGTGTTAAATCTATCTTCCCCTCAGCTAAGGACAACCAAAGAAGAGAAGAAACCACACAAGTCATAGCCTCAATTAGACTACCCCTATTCTTAGTATTCGTACCTACTGCATTTATCACAGGTTCCAACTTAGGAAAACAAGACTTAAATAAATTAAAATATTTATTATCTTCACTTCTAGAGAAAGATAATATAGTAGTATCATAATCTAACCCTTTATTTTCTATGTAAGTCTTTATATATTTATCAAATACTAAATTACGTACATAAGCTATATTACTGTATTTATCTCCTAATATATTCTCTAATCCCTCTATCAAGGTATTTAAAGTCAATTCTGGCTCTTCTACTAATTGTTCCTCTTGCTCAATTGCTTGATTAACATCCTTTAATACATCAGATTGTGCCTTATTAACTACATTTTCCTCAACTAGACCTTCTTCAAATTCATCATCAAATTCTTCCTCTATCCCATCTTCTGACATATCAAAGTCATCTTCGTTGTAACTAGACATATTTTCACCCCTCTTCTCTTAACGCAGTAATTATTGCCTTTGCTTCCTTATACTTTTGAGTTAAATTAAACTCACTAGTAGTTACTAACTTACCATCTGCCTTACTAAATATATCCCCTACAGATAAATCACCTAAATAGTTATTACAGAAACTAGAAATTTCTTGTGTATATACTATACAAGGCAATTTATATTTTATTTTATCATACTCAAACCCAACGAATTTCATAGAGTTCTTAGATAAAAATAAACCTAAGGCTAGATAAGCTATATTGCACTCAGCATTTACTAGTGTAACTGCAAGTTTCTTAAGTGTTTTTAACCCATATTTTATGTCTCCCTTATTTTCTTTAGAATACTGACATAACCCTTTTAATAGCTTATTAAATAGTTCATCTTCAAAATCTACTAGAAACTCAACATCTAAGTTATGTTTTCTCCCCACTTCTGCAATAGCTTTAAAGTCTATTTTTCTTATATCTACCAATAAGTCGTTATTACCTTTTAGTATTGAACCTACTAAGCTAGTACTATAACTAGTCTGAAGCACTTTCCCCCATTCAGCCTTTGCTATTATACCTAAAGTACTAAATAAAGTATCATATAACCCTAACAATTCCTGTCTCTTAGTATACGCCTCCTTTATTAAAGGTAAACTCTCTTGTAAGTCTGCTAAACTCCTTTTTTCATCTAAAGAAGCTAATTTATCTTTTCTCTCCATTTCTTCATGTTCAGTTTTTAAATTAAGCATAAAAGTATACAACCTAGAATTTTCCTTATCTAGCTCATACCACTGACCTCTTAAAGGCATTGACTTCCACCAGTTATCTTCATTTCCAGTTAAAAGCTCCTTGACAGTATACCCCTTATCCTTTAATCTGTTTTTTACTAAGTCATCCCCTAAACTAACAAGACATGAGTGAGCTTCTTTAACTGTAGTATTTATCCATGATATTGACCTCAGTCTAGGAAATCTAGTTTTTATAGTATTCTCATTACCTAATATAGCTATATTAGAATCATATTGAAGTATACTGTGTTCATAACCAGACGTACAAAATACTATCTCTTCTACAGAAGAACATACTCTATCTTCTACTAATACACTTAATATAGCCTTTATACCAGATTTTTTATATTCACTAGGATTAATTTTATTAACTTGCGTATAGTTATTATATTTACTAGTGTTAACTACTTCTATCAATTTTTTAAATTTCCCTACCACAACAAAATATTGTACTATAATAAAGTCACTACCTATAACTAGTCTCCTCACATTGTTTGGAGTCCAATCCCTAAGTACATTACCAGATTTTTCAGATATAGGCATACCTTTGTTTATCTCTTTTTGTATTACCTCAAATCTAGTCATACTAACCACCACCTTATACTACTATAAGTTTTAATGCTTTCATTTTATAGTATTTTCCCAAATAAAAAGTAATAGCATTTACTATTACTTTACCCCTTTATTATACTAACTTTATATGCTACACTGTATCAACTATATCTTTTACAGATATTAAACGCTTTTTATATAAATCCATGTAGTAAGTACCACTCTCATATAGAGAAATAGTAGAATTTTCATTCTTATTTACCACCTCATATTGCGTACCTACATCTAAACCATATTCAGTCAATATAAACTGGAATCTGTTCGATAACGCTTTTATTAAATCCATTATAATTAATTTAGCATCTGGATGTAACCCATTTAATAACTCATCCATTACTACTATCTTTCTACCTTTTCTAGCATCTATTAAAGATATAGTAAATAAGAAAGAAATTACTTGGGCTAATCCAGAACCACTTTGCTTAAATGACCTCTTTTTACCCGCACTTGTTGTTAACTCTACAACAAAATGAGTGTATACAGTTCTATACATTACTTTTTGAACCTTAACACTTCTAGGATCATGTGGAAATAAAACAGCTAAAGCCTTATTTATAATACCAGTTATCCTATTCAAAGTATTACTTGTATTTTCATCCGATACATTACCTATAAGCGTAGCAGCTCTAATAAGTAAATCCAACTCTTCTGACTCCTTATGTATCTGTTCATTAAGAACTTCTAATCTGCTTTTTAACCCCTCTTTATGTTCTATCAGAGACTCTTGAGACTTTATAAAATTATCTGTGGTAAGCAATAATTCATCTACTGCAACCATATTCATAAAAACACCACCTATATACTATTATTACTTATAATATATAGGTGGTCAAACAAATCCTTATTATTTTATAACTCTTTAAGAACTAAATTAAATTCTATACCCACTAAAGTACTAGTTGTAGTTTTAAAAGCTTCTCGTATTCGCTCACTTACTATACTTTTAGCATAATCACCAGTAGATGCCTTAACCCTAGAGGTTAATTTCTTTTTATGTACTACATCTTCCTTTGCAAAGCTAATCGTGTACTCACAATTAAATTTAGACACATCCCTTTGATAGTGGTCACAATATACCCCTTTAGGTACTACTAATTTTTTGCCTATATACTTTTGTAAACATTCATATACATCAGCTTGAAATCCCTTTAAGTTCGCATCTAGGGTTATATCAATTATTTTGAAGTTTTCATCTATTTGAATACACCCTATTGTATGCCCTGGCACTCTTATAGGTAGCTTATCCCCTATAAATTCTGTCATCAAATAGCTATATGTATCTAACCCACTTATATCTCTAGTACAACAAATATCTAATTCTTTTGTTAAATCACAGACCATATAAATAGGATAAGTCCATGATGTGAACCTTGTTACTAATTCTTCCAAACTACTTACCTCACTTTCTCCTCTTTGTAATATATTTTCTAGATAATAAAGGATCATCATTTTCCATTATATCAAATACATTCTTACTTATTACTCTTGCTTCATTATCCTCCGTTAACTTAGTTATATCCGAATAATTACTAATACCTTGACTTTCTTCAGCACCTGTTACCCATGCAAGAATTTCAGTTACTGTTATTAATTTAGGTATTACATTAGAAAGCTTATTGACAGTCATTAAATCAGTAACTACAGTATCTGGGGTAATCCCCTGTACCCCTTTATTTAAGTAGCACTCCACTACTTTCACTTTAGATTTGGAATCCTCCTTCTCACCTAACTGAATATATTGTAGCTGATACTTATTTATAGAAACTAATATATGGTTAGGTACTCCTAATTTATCATATATAAATAATTCCTTGTTACTTAATATACCCCTCAATAAATCATCTTTAGGTATTAGCATATAATACATAGCCTCTAATCTAGAATTGTTAAAATACATTATATGCATAAATAGTATTTTAGGTTCTAATTTGCATATAACCCCACTATATTTAGTTTTTAAAATATTTGCTAATTCATCAATAGGTACATAGTCATTCACAGTAAAATGAGCTAATTCCACACCTTTTTCCCCTGACCAACATATATCTTTCATACCATAAAAATGCACACTTATACTTCTACTTTCCAATTCAATACCCCCTAATTACTTATAGCCATAAACTTAGTCTTACCACTAGAATACTCTACTTTTACTTCTTCTCCTCCAGTAAATTGGATATTAGCTATATCTTCACCAATATAGCTGATATCCCCTGTACTAACACTTACTGAATTTATATCTACATTTACATCCTCTAATTTAGTTTTTAAAGTTGCATAATTATTTACTCCAGTTTGCGAGTTTAAAGCGTAGTTTCTTAACGCTTTATGTATCGCAACTTTAGTCTGTACTGTTCTTTCTATAGTCTCTATTTTCCTTACTACTGGCTCCTTAAGCACAAATAATAATACAAAAAATACAGTTAATACTACAACTTCTTTCTTTATACTCAATTTAATCACCTACCATTTTATAGTCATCTTAAAGAATGGTATATCGCCACCATTATCGTACAATCTCTCATATGTCTTCTCTGTTTTGATAGTATAGCCCTTGTCATTTAGTATTGTACCTATTTCATCACATAGTGTGCCTTCCTCTGCAGAGAATCTCATTTCTAATTCTTTATCCTTTAAATTTTCCTTTATCTTTTTATCTATATTTATAAGTTTTTTCTCTAATGCAGCGTCATGTTGCTCTTTAAACAATTTTCTAGCTTCTTCAGCACTAATTACTTCAAACATTATTACACCCTCCCAATATTTTTATATACCTTATTTTTACCCCACTACGAGGCCCTAAGAAACGATTTTACCCCTTATAAGGTAGTTTAGCACCTTTTACTAGCCAAACCTTATAAGGAGCCTTTAAACCACTATAACACTTTACTGAGTATTTTTAAATTGTCAGAATATTTAAACTATTTACTTTGTAGTTTTTATACCCTTACTATTAAAATTCTCAAGTAAATAATCCATTTATACCTAATGTTTATCTACTTTAAAAACATGCTATCCTTAAAAAGATTATCCATTAAATTAAAATATTTAGAAGTTCCACAATGATTAGCTACTATATTCAACATTTGCCCAAATTCAACTAAGGTATCTTGAGCTTTTCTGCTTTTTCTTGCCTTATAATCCAATATGAATTGTTTCATCTCTGCAACACTCATAGTTTTAAGCATTCCCTCAACGTCATACATTAATGCTAAATCCAATGTTTCATCGTCTAAATTATAAGTATTCCTTAGATACTCCCTTCTAATAGTCTTATCTATACCATTAGCTCTCTTTATAACATACTTTAATCTCGTATGAATACCATACGTGCTATACCTATCCATAATACACCTTACTTATGAAACACATAGCTATTAAAATGAAATTTATCTTCAGCTACTATTATCATGTCTATCTCAGCTTTTAAATTATCTATATTATCCGTAGTTCCTTCTTTCAACCCCACATTTAACCAAATAGCCACTATATCAACTATAGAGTGAATTTCATCCTTTGCCCCTATTTTACCTTTCTCGCATTCAAACATTGGAATAAAGTTTAAAATGGTATTATACCTAACATTATACTCAGTAGATAGTAATTCCTTGTTTTGAGAACCTACTTTGCCTAAGTATAACTTTTTCCTTACACAAGCTAGTGGGATCATATTCTCAAACTCAGAATTTGAACAATAAGCTTTTGCTACAATAGGGGATGTAAACAGCCCTGTTTCATATACTTCAGCTAGATTTAATTCCGTAACAATAGTTGTTATAATTTCATCGCCTACTTTATAATCAAATACTCCAAATATGTTCATTACAGCTTTATCCTGATCATGCAGAGTATCTAACTTTTCTGCAAGATTTAAAATATGCTGACCTACTTCTTTAGCTTCTACACCCATTAATTTTTCTGTTCCTAAAGATTCAAAAAATAAATTTACAGGTACATGCCCAGAAATATTCCCTTCCCATACATCAGAAGCTAGAACTGATGCAAATATACTTTTAGCTACTTGTAGCTTATCTTCCCCTTCTTTACATTCTTGCTCAGCTGCAGCCATAACAGCCACTATTAATTCCTTCTCCCCAAAACATAAATCTTCTAATGATGTACTACTTATATAGTCCCTAGAAAGACCAAAGGATATTTTAATATCCGTAGATACATTATCCAGTCCTTTATCAAACGATATAAAGCTTAAATCCCCTTCACCTATTTTGTTTTTAGTATACACCTTTTTCATCTTTGTTACCCCCTACTCTTCTTTTTTAGCCATTGTTGTAATACTTAAGTCTATATTAGAAGTTATCTGTGATGCCCCTAACGTTTTTACCACTTTTCTAAACTCATTTAAAATTACATCGGCATCTGGCTTGTTTTGTAGCAACTCTTCGTCTAATTCAAACTCTAATACCAAAGTTGAGTCCCCTACTGTAGGTATATCCATAGTTCCACAACCACAGTAGTCGCCATCTTTATAATTTAAAATTTGTTTAGTATTATTAACATAAGAAATCAATTTAAAAGACTTAGAAATATATTGTATTATACAATATACCACCTCACCCTCAGAAATGTTACGTCTTCCAAAATTGTACGGATCACCAAACTCTTCTAGCACCCATCTACCTAGATTCAATGCTACACCATCTTTTGTTTTAAACAAATCAAACCCATTTTTTCTACTGCTTATCTGTACTTTGTTTTCTAGTATATCTAACTTGACTCTCTCACACCTACCCCTCATTAACTCAGCTGTATACATGTCTATAAGCATTAATATAGCTGAATTAGCATAATTATCCCCTCTTAAGAATACTGGTAATCTTTCTCTTACTCTCTCTTTACCTTTTAAACATCTTATGACCATATTTTCATTATTATCCATAGTTATTCTCCTTTATAACTTTTTATATAATTAAAATTTATTTTGATATCTTCTATAGCTTTAGTTGCAAACTCAACACTATAAGTAGTTAAGTCATCTTCCTCCAACATTGAAAGTAAAGTATCTTGATATAGCTCAAATTTTGAGCTGAACCAATTATCCTCTAAATCACTATAAACATTAATTGTCAGAAACTTAGTCTCTTCATCAAATTTACCTAGTCTTAATAGCATAAATGTTTCCATTAAGTCTTGTGTAGATAGGCCTATATCCCTATATTCAATATAATATAAATACTGTATATCACCTAATAAAAAGTAAGGATGCCTAGAACTCCAATATAAATCACCATCACTATAGTGAAGTGAACCTAAACATACTGTTTCTTCTATAGATTCTCTTAAATCTAATACAGGTATAACACTTTTTTCATTACAATAATCAAAATAACTTGTTATGCTACCACTTATAGTGTATCTAGTAACTTCACTTTTTACACCTTCTAATATATCTATAATTTCACCCTTATTATTCTTATAAGAAATAGCACCTAAACCACCAAACACTTTTAAACTAATATCAAAATCCGTTATACTCTGTACCCCTTCTTTTGTTATTATATTTACTTTATTCATTTTCATAGTGCTACCTCCTTTAACTTATATACATATTATACCATTAAATTTTAAAATAGTCAAGAAATTCTTTATATTTAACCCATAAAACTGTATATTATACTTATAACGCCCTATAAAGTATAAGTAAAGCTATTTTAAATCACAAAAATAAGAGAGTTTTTACACCCTCTTATACCACTGGAACAAGTTTATCTAAATCCTTCATACAAGACTTAAATAAACTATACAAGACAGTCATAGTATCATCATAATCTTCGTTAAATGAACTCAACTTTTTAAACCTTTCAAAAACCGCACCTAATACAATTACAGTACTTTCTATAGCAGCTAATACTTCTTTATTATAGATATATTTAGCAGGCATTACACATAATTCTGCACTATCCCCTTGTATTATTGTTACCCCTAACTTTTTATCCTCTATAGTCCTCTTAAAGTTGTACCTATACATAGGCACATTACATTTCAAGTCTATTTCTAATAAATCTGCTATCTGATATTCTGGTGCATAATAGCTTACAAACTTATCCCAACCTTTTGTCATAAGACTATATATAAAGTTAGAATACACTGTAGTACGTGTGTTTATATAAGCAATAGCTTCTAAATCACATTCTCTAGTACATAATTTCTTGTTATGTACCAAAGAAAGAAACAAAATATAATCTGCTATACCCTGATCCTCTAAAAATGAAAAATCTCTTACTATGTTCACTTCTCTACTACTCATAATAACCCCTTTCACAATCAAGCAACCCTTGAGAAAGATATACTAACTTTTTACCTAGTTTCTGTACATATGCAATTTCTTCTAGCGTACCTAATCCCTTGTACCCCTTATAGTCTATAACGTAAACTATATCTGCCATATCTAATTTTTGTCTGTGCAATGCCATTAGCTTATCGTGGATATCTGCTTCTTTATCGTCTACTGTGACCCTATTCTCATCTTTAACATCTACAGGCAATAATACAGTATAACCCTTTAATGATAGTCTTACATATTCAGCAAGGTATACTTCTTTAAACCTTATAGGTGCTATAAAAGTAATTATCACGTTAACACCCCCTTAATATATCTCTTGTACTTATCATACTATCTATAGCACTTACTAACGCAGCTATATTCCTAGCTATTACTTGATTATCTGAAAAGCTATGCGTTTTTATAGCTAGTAGTCTACGCCTTACTTCACTTATTAACTGATTTATAACAGGATCTAAACCATCTCTATATTCATTTATATTCTCATACGCTACACTCATTACTGTTATGTTAAAAGTAACCTCTTTTACATCTATTAAACTGATTTTATAGTCCTTATATACCAACGTATTACAAGCAACCAAACCATGTTCATCTACAATATCTACTAAATGCGTAGGAATTACTAATTTATCCCAACTATTAGTGATTAGATTATATAGTATATTAAATTTAATAGCCCCCATTACCCCTTGTTCATCCACTAACTGATTTAATATATTCTTAAAATAGCTTAACTCCCCACTACCTACTATATTTACAAAATATATAAATTCCTTGACCTCTTCAATTGTTTCATTATCTAGGTTTTTAAAATGTCCTTCTTCTAGCATAACTAATAAATAGCCTCCTTATTTATAAACTCGCCTAATTCAATAAACTCAAACCTATATTCCTGTTCAATATCTGGATATTTATCTTTATCTACTCTGGATAAGAACATATCTATTGGTCTTACATATTGCTTATACTCCCCATACATGGCCTTATAGGCTACCATATATTCACCTGTTTCAGTATGCTCAAAAACGCCTAGCATAAGATATAATTTATCCTTAAAATGTTTTAATAATTTACCGTCATGCCCCCTTAAAATAGTAAATCTACTAAATAGATTAAATTCTTCATCAGTAAGTAATGTAGTATCATAGTCAAGTTTATCTAGCTTTTCTTGTAATTGTTTTATAGTTAACATTGTTACCCCATTCACCCCTTTATTATAATATAAAGAGTGGATTAACCACTCTTTATGCCCTAAATATGTCCCCTTCTAACCCTTGTGCTATTTGCTTACCTTTTATTGTAGCTATAAATGTCTTCAAATCACTTACTTTATCTTGCTCCAATTCTAACACTATAAAGTTTTGATACAATTGAGGTACTACAGAAAATAATACAGCTACCTTCCCCTTCGCTTCCACTTCTTTTATATAAGGATCTATGAAAGTATTAAACCATTCTTCATCACTATCAAAAGCACATCTATAACCATATCTAGCGACATAATTTTGATTATCTGCATAAATATCCGTACCAAATAAAGTTTCAAGCTTAGTTAAACACTCCGTACATATGTCATCAAATATCACATACTCAGATGTAATAGTAGGATTTATACCTATAGTACCCCTAAATATGTCTCCTTCTTCTACAAAAAGAGTATCTTTATCAGTTTTTGTTGTACCACATATTTGACAAGTTCTCATATTAACTACCACCTTTATTTATATTATGTATTTATTATACCACACATTTTATTTATTGTCAAGAAATAAAATAAAGTAGACTACTATTTAGTCTACTTTATTTTTATATTATCTTACGTCAAATATATTACTTATAGTCCCTGAAGGTACTTTTACCCCTTTTATACTCGCTATAAATTCCTCTAATTTTTCTACATTAGCTATTTCAACTTCAACTACTTTAAAGTTTTCATATACTTGCGTAAAGAAACCTATTACTAAAGCAGTATTGCCTATTTTTTGTATCTCTTGTATTTTTGGTGTTATATAGTTATTGAACCATTCTTCATCAGTTTTAAAAGGATGATTATATTCTGAATCTCTCATAACAGCACATTCTTTATCATCTCCATATACTGTAGTTTCAGTTAAAGAATTTAATTTTGCTATACACTCTGAACATAAACCCTCAAATTTTATAAAGTTTTCTGCTCTGGTAGGGTTTAACGCTAATGCACCAGCAAAAAGCATGTCTCCATTATCCATTTGAACCTCAGTTTTTTCAATGCCACATATAGCACATTTAGTTGTATTGTTTTCCATAAGTATTACCACCTTTATTTATATTATGTATTTATTATACCATAGGTTTTAATATTTGTCAAGTAAAATACTAAAACTAAAGTAGACTAAACTTTTGCCTACTTTAGTTAAATACTTCCTTATAGTATTATTACCATTCTCCACCAGTTTCTACCTTTCGTAATCCATTTCACTACCCAATAACTGGTTTGTTTCTTTTAAGACTTCATTACAAAATGGACAATATTTTATCGGTATATTCATCTGATTACCATCAATATTAACCACAAACTCATCTTCACTATTTATAAAAGCTATTTTTCCTTTCTCCCCAAAAAATACAGCTCCTTGGTTAATTAGCCTATCTTCATTACAATATTTACACAACTTACCCCACCCACCCTTCTTACTCACTTTTACTAAATAAAGATACTTTTTCCATATCTTCTATAGTAATTCTTTTATCACCTACAAATAGACCCCCTTTTCCTTTTTCAACTCTCTTATAGTCAAAACCACATTCTTTAAGCATATTCTCAAATTCCTCATCTGTTATGCCTTGAAAAATACTTTTAATTTTAATCACCCCTTAATATTTAGCATAAGGTGAACGCATAGGCTCCATGTATAGCCCTTGTTTCCCTATACTTTTTATTACTTCCTTATCTTCTAGCATACAGCCTAGATACATGTAATAATCCCAACCAAAATGTACGAACATTTTAGCATTACTTAATTCACACCAAATTTGTTCCCTTAAAATTAGTCTGCACATATTTTCAATATCTTTACCTTCTAACCTTTGTCCTTTACGAATAACCTTTAGTAGCTTTTTCATATCTTCTGAATAGCTTAATTCATCTTTGTGCAGTTTCTTACTATACTTTTCTAACCCCTTAACCCTTAAGTTATTTATTCCACTTACCCTTAAGATTAATAGTATAGCAGCTATATATGCATTTTCAACACGCATATAATCTTCTACAGTAACAATTTTACCTTCATGTACTTTGCCTATATCCCCACAAGAAGTCCAATCATCAGTTTGATACCTCCCACTTTTATCCCTATTCTGAGGATTATACTTAGTTACTCTCCAACTAAACAATACACAACAACCGTTACAATAAACTTATAAAAGTCTAAAGTTTTCTTATTCATCCTGTCTCGCCTCGAATAATCTACTACGATTTTACGACAATCCAAAGACTTAAATTCCCCTATACGGACTAGGGTACATATAACATAACAATGTTTAGTAGTATTATGCTATTGTATACTTTGCTAAATTTTCTGCAGCATTTAAATCTCTATCTTTAACCATACCACAAGAAGTACATATGTAAGTCCTTTCTGATAAAGATAATTTAGCTTTCTTACTACCACAACAACTACAAAGCTTACTACTAGGAAAAGTTCTCTCTGCTTTTACAAAGGCTATACCCCAAAATTTACATTTGTATTCCAAGTAAGTCTGAAATTTATAGAACCCTTGATTGGCTATTGCTTTAGCTAAGTGCTTATTCTTCATCATACCTTTTACATTTAAATCCTCTACAACTACTCTGCATGGTTTGGCTTTCACTATGTCTGAAGTAGCATTGTGTATATGATTATCACGTATATTTTTTAGTCTCCTATGAATAAGTTTTATTTTTCCTTCAACTTTTAATATATTTTTAGTTTTATTGTAACTCCCTCCTCTCATTTTATTATTTTCATACTTATTACTTACTTTTCTTTGTAACGTTTTTAATTTCCTTTCTAGCACTTTAACATTTCTACTTTTATTAATATTAGGTACTTCTACTCCATCACTCCTAACCGCTAACTTTTTAATACCTAAATCTACACCTATACTATTGTCTGTTAATTCAATATTTTGTTCAAGTACTTCATGCCCAATGGTTAAGTACCAATACTTCCCATCAAAAACAACTCTAGGATTTATAGGTTTTCTTGGTAACCAATTACATTTCTTTACTTTTACTCTACCTATACCAGTTATAGTTATACTATTATTAGCATGTAACTTTACTTTATCAGTTCGTTGATAAAAAGATAATTTAGACCTGTTTTTTGACTTAAATTTGGGAAACCCTTTACCTTGTTTGAAAAAGTTATTATACGCTACAAATAAATCCTTTATAGATTGTTTCGTAACAGCTTCTGCAGTATTATTTAACCAATCATAGTCTTCTGTGGCTTTTAATTCCTGTAATTCTGTGATTAGGTCTTGTAACTTCAAGGTTTCTCCATAAAGATTATAGTCTTCTATTTTTCTACCTAAAGCCCAATTATAGACAAATCTTGCAGTATGACAAAAGCCTAACATCTTAGTCTCTTGCATCTTGCTAGGATAAAGATATATTTTAAGAGTTGCTATCACTTTCAATCAACTCCTTAATCATGTTTTTAGCCTTATTTGCTCTTTTACCTTGCAATTTACAACCAAATACAGTTATAATCTGCACTAAGTCCTCTACCAACTCCTGTTCTTCAGTTTTTTCTGTAGTATCTATAACCTCTATACTACAGTTGTTTAATTCAGCTATATACTCTACTAACTCAAACCCAAATCTTAAAAGTCTGTCTTTATACAAAACAACAATTTTAGATACTTTATTAGCATTTATCATTTTTATTAAATATTTCAAACCTTTTTTATTATAGTTTATACCACTACCAATATCAGTAACTATCTCAAATGGTCTTCCTTGTGACACTAAGTATGCCTGCATGTTAATCACCTGTCGCTCCAAATCGTCTTTCTGTTTATTAGACGAAACCCTACAATAGCCTATTATCTTAGCCTCACGTGTTACCCCTAGATACTCATCTAATTGCTCTTGAGTATAGTACCTATACCCATTAGATGACTTATGATTTGGTATTAATAGCTTTCTTTTCTCCCAATTTCTAAGAGTTTGTGGTGTTTTACCTATAATATTAGAAAATTCATGAATAGTATAATACTTCATTTATATTTTAGCACCTCCTTAAATATAGTATACTATATTTAAAAAGCACTGTAAAGTAAAAAGTTATAAAATTTATAACTTTTTACCCACTATTTTAAGTTTTTAGTAACTGTTGCTTAACCCCTTCCTTTTACAATACTAAATAACCTTATAATTCAAAATCACCCTCTAATATACTTTTATTTTCCGTAGTAAATATTACATTTGTTAAACCACTTTAAGAAATTCATGTTTCCCCCTACATAAAATACTACACAATTTAATGTGTAGTATTTTCCTTATTTGTTTTATTCAAAAATTCATACCCACAATCACTACAAGTAATTATATCCTCAGACATATTCAATGTTTTATCCACACTTGTACATACAGGACAATTAACAGAAAAATATTTTGCAGCCTCTTTAGCTTCCATAACCCTACCCCCTACTTTATAGACTATTAATTACCACACCATATTTAAGAAACTCATACTGATCTAAAACTAATTCTCCATCGGATATACAGAATAAATCACACGCAAGTAATAACTCTACCTTTTCATATTGTTTTATACTCTTATCTCTGTATTCAGACGTACAATAAATCAATAAATAAGGAAATTCTACTATATTACCCTTTAAAGAAAGTTTTGTTGCTTTTTCAAAATATACTACAAAAGATATATCAGTTACTTCCCCTATTATACCCCTTACTTTTAATTTATCACTAGCCTTTACTGAAGTAATATCTTCTATTTTTAACATCATACACCCCCTACTTCGTGTACTATAAACAACATTAGTTTATCTCCAAACAACATTAGTAATATTAGTATTACTGAGAATACATCAGTCATTATTTTTATATCCTTATCTACTTCCTGTTGCATTATATACTTCTCATAATAAACAGGTATATTCACTACACAAAAAATGCTTAACCATACCACTATATTCCAGAATGAATATGAATCCATAGTTAGTGTTGGCATATCTAAAATCACCCCTTTATAGATTGTACCATTTACTTATTTTTATACGTTATCCCACTACTATGGTCTATAGTGAAATTTTCTACCTCATAATACCCCTCAATAGTATTATATAAGACCCCTTCTGACTTATCTTTAATTTCTTCATCTGAGTAATCTAAATTTTTTACCCAACCAAGCATAAGTTCACAATCTAGCTTTATAGCTAGATTAGTATAATTCAAATTAATAGGGTATAAGCTAAACAATTCATCTAACAAATCCGTATATGTGACCCTATTTTCAAAAAATAATACTGTATCTACTTCAAAAATTTCATTATCCACACATATAGTACCCCTCAAAGCCACTCCAGTGGTTAAAACATACTTAGATAATAAACAAGAATCCTCGCTACTTATTAATGCAAACTCAGAGTAAACATTATTAAGTATATTATCTTTTAATACAAGATAAGCATAATTACCTAATTGTACTTCATCATTATCCTTATTTTTCTCAAAGTAACTTATTCTTACATGTACATAATTTCTTAAATTCTGTAACTCAGAATCTTCAAAAGAATAGAAGAACGTACTTAAAACATCTTCTGTAGTTCTATGCCCCTCAAGTTCCATCTGTTCTATTTTAACCTCTTCACCCCTTCTAATTTCATACAGAGTAATAGTAGTAGTAAACTCTTTTTCTTTATGATATAATATATCTATCATCTTATTCATTCCTTTCATTAAATCTGTAATAATCTTTATGTTTCCTATCATCTAGTTCAGACTGTTCTACTATACTTTCAAAAAATATATTATTCAAATATAGTTGTGGATATTCTTCCAAAACTATATAAGTAGACATACTTTCTACATCAGTATGATTTATAGTGTACTCTTTACCAAACTCTAATACTTTTCTTTTAATTAAACCCCTTAATTCTTTGGCTTCATCTGAAGTACCAGGCTTTAAACAATCTTCACATAATTTTACTTTATGCCCCTTTAGAGCAAATAGCTCCATATAGCCTAACCCAGCAGTTTCTTCCTTTTTGCTATTATTATTTATTAACATACCAACCTCCTAAGCTCTCTTAAAATTTTCTTGCCCTCCATTTTTTATACTCAACACTAGATTATTTAATATGCTATAAATATTTCTCTTACTTATAACATAACAATGCCCTATATTATCTTTTAAGTATACTATATTAGTAGTAGTATCTAATAATATAGAGAAATTTAACAACTTATCAAAAGTACTACTAGTAATATAATAGCATTTAATTTCATACCCCTTTATCAGTTTTTGTTCATTGGTATCATAGGTTATATAGTCTTTTAACTTATAGGCATGAATATCCTCAAAACCTTTTAAACTTAAAACATTATCTATTATATTTAAATGATATTTAAAAATATCCCCTTCGATACTCATGACTATCACCCCTACTATAGTATATCTAGAATACTACTTACCCCTAATACGTTTAGTATATATTTTTCATTTTCTTTTAAGGTACTTAAAGCAGCTTTAAACACTACAACCCTTTTTGAATCAAACCCATGTCTTTTGGTTATATCTGATAACCTCTTATCTAGTGTACATATTCTACCTTCTGAATCTACATGAGAATCACAAAAATCTATTAGTGAACTTAATACCTTAAATTTAAATTCATTCACTTTTGAATTACCATACCAAACATCTTTATAAAAATGGTTTAATTCAGATGGCGCTAACTCTTTAGCACTCATATGCCATAATACCACATTTGCTATTATAGGCTCACCCCATTTTTTCTTGACATATAAATAACCATCAACAGGATGATAACCAAATTCCTGTATACTTTTTATATACCCTACGTCATGTAAATAAGCAGCTACTATAGCATCATAAGTAGTAGTATATAAAATATTATTATCTTCTACTTTTAAAGAACAAAAATCAGACTCAATCATAATTTGTTTTATAACTTTAATTGCTACTTTCTTCATTAATTCTGCTACAGCATAAATATGCTTTACTCTAGACTCAAGTATATTTCCACCACTTACATGTGTAGAGTATAAGTCCTTTGTTACCTCCTCCATACCCCTTATTGCTTCATTCATGTACTCTTCTTTAGTTTTCTTCTTGCTTCCAAAAATTACATTGTTATTCAATTTTATCACCTCTACATTATTATACCACAAATTATCTTTATTGTCAATATTACACTGGTAACATAGAACTCTTAGAATAACTAGCAGTAATAGGTGTACCATCTTTCTCATAGCCCAATATTATTATATAATTGTCATCCTCTTCCGTCACTACTTCATATTTTTCAGTTTTTAACTTGAATTTTTCTTTATCATAGAAACTAACCTTCATACTTTACCCACCTTTTAGTTTATTAACTCTTAAAATTAGAGTATTATCTTTATTCTACTTATATTATTATGCTTTTTTATTACTATTTATGCTGACTTATAACTTTAATTATTATGCATATTTATGCTCTTTTAGCACTTTACCTTTCTTTAAGTTATTTTATTAAATATAGTATAATCTTAAATATTTTGGAACTTTTTATACCCCTTTAGCATATATTATTTATATATAAATAATAAAAATAACCTATCTCTAGACTTCTAAAGATAGGTTATTTTCAGTTAAACACCTTATTTACTTTCATTAATAATTCTCTTAATCTCCCTATAAATACCATTCACAGGTATACCCCTTATAAAACAACCTTTTACATATGTTATATGTTCTAATTCGCCATTGTTAGACTTGCATAATGCACATATCTCTGAAGAAGGATTTCCAAGTAAGAAATAACTTACACTACCCTTTACATATTCTACAAAATAGCCAGTTACCCTAAGTATTAATACATCAAATTTACCATCAAAAGCATCACGTACTACTTTTTTTACATCCCCTATAGAACCTTCTTCTGGTATTCTAACATACCCCATAATTTCATTCTTTTTATACCCCATCCGCACTAATTTAAATACATCATCTCTTATCCTATGTAAGCTGACTCTATAGTTTCTATAGTCGAATTCCATTAAATTTTTAGATATGGCTGATATACTCATATCTTCCATAACTCTAGCCCCTTTCTTTATTTAGTATTTACCATAGTAGTTAATATTTTTATTGTATCACTTTGTAAAACCCCTTTAGGCCCAAATAAACCATAAATATACCCCTTATAAGCTAATTTTCTATCTTTGCCTACCCTAAATACAGCAGTTATATCCGAAGATTCATTTCCTAAAGCTTCATAGTACATACCAGCTATATAAAAGTTTAGATAATAAGATTTTGACTCTAATACAATAAACTCTTTAAACCCATTTAAAACATTCATTACCTTTAGTGTTATATCTCTCATAGAAAAGTTAGGATCTATTGTAATTAATTGTCTAGTTTTATTTATTTTCTCCTTTGCTACTCTATTTAATGCAAATAAAGTACCTTGTGTACGCTTTAATTCAAAATTCACCTTATTATTGCTTTCATTCATTACTTGAAACTTAAATTTACTAAAATCTTCTGTATACTCTAACACTTTTATATCCTTATACATAATTACACCTCTTTTCTTATTTGCTCCAACATCTTATCCGCTATATTACTTACTGGCTCTCCTCGCAAATTGAACGCATTTTTTATTGTAGCTATATGTTTTATGGGAACTGCACCCTTTACCTTACCCCTTTCTTTGTCTAAGACAAGGTTACTTATATCCATTGAAGGATTTCCTACTAAATAGTATATTTCACCTTTGAATATAATCTCAACAAAATATTCCCTTACTTGTTTAAATATTAATTCTTTTGGTTGCCTATTATTGTTTAGGCCTTCATACCCTCCTACTTTTTCTAATATTCTATTTTTTATTGTTTCTATATCATCTGTTTCTTTTATAATTACATTTCCTTTTATATACTGCTCAGGTCCACATCTAATAAGAGTAATAAGCCAAATATCCCGCCATATTTTATATAAAAAAACACCTTTATCCCAACCACTTAATAGTATTGTATTCTCTGTCCTAGAGTTAAATTTCAAATACCCCAAAAAATTCCACCTTCCTTTATTTTTATTATTCCCTTAATGTATATAAGTATACTAGTATAAAATCAAAAGAACTAGGATTTAATATCCTAGTTCTTTTAAATTTGTTAATGCCAATCAAAATTACCTTTCGTTATAGCTAACCCATTCATTCTGGTTGCCCATATATTAGTGTTATCACTACAAGCAAGTATTACAGAGTTATCTTTAATATCTAGAGAGAAGAAAACATTCTCATCTAAATTAGTTTGTCCAAATACCATGCTACTTAGCAATTCAGCTCTCATAGAGAAATTATATTTACCAGTACCTTTAGCCTTTCTTAAAGGAATTTCCTGCGTCATATTCTTAGAAGTTACTTTCATAGTAGGTGTATAACCATTTCCCTCAGTACCATCTAAGTCTACTTCCACAAAAGCAGCTTCCACAGATAAATTCATTCTTTTTAGAACATCTAATAAGTATAATTTATCCACTGCTATTTTATTTTGAGGTAATTCCATATACCCCTTTATGTCGAAAGTTCTTTGTAAATCTGCACAACTTATAACTGCTATTGCATCATCCTTTATTATAGTTAATACAACTTTACCAGTTTCAAACTTATGCTTATGAATACTTATAGTTTCTAAGTTACCCATAAATCCTTTAAGGAAGTTTACTATAGTATTCTGCAACTTAAAGTCGGATATAACACTCTTTTGCTCTTTAGGTAGCTCATTTTTCATTATAGCTACATAAGTAGATAATACTGTGTAGATATAATCCTCCCCAAATAACATATGGTTAACGTTTTCTCTAGTTTCCTTTGCTATAGTAGGTAGTAGAGCATCTATGTACAATCTTAAATCTGCACAAACTATTGGAGTGCCTTCTACTGTAGTATCTATTTCCTTTATTTGCTTCTCTAATATAGGTTTCATTCTTGGTCTAGTTATTTTAAACTTAGACACTTGATTTAGTTTAGCAGCAAACTCATCTTTATCATCTATTGGTACTTCTTTTATTTCCATTATAGCATTATTTTCACCTATTATGAAGTCCACATACTCTACCTTGGTTTTCTTAAGCCCCTTAAAAGTAGCCATAATATCATTTATATCTTTTGCTCTTAAAGATATGAATGATTCACCTGATCCTTCTTCTTGCTCTAACTCACAATCAATATTATTGATATTAGTTATGTAGTAGTTAGCACCTACAAATTTTACTTTACCCTCTTTTACCCATAATATAAGATTTTTAACCTCTTCTTGAGCCATCTTATCAGCTATTATAGCTGATATTGAACTCATAGCCTTTTCTAAGTTCTCTAACGTCATTCTTATTTTCATACTCTTTCTCCTATCCTTTTATTTTAAAACCCATCGGGCATATTAAAGCCTGTACCCCAACCTTGTGGAGTAAAGGACTCTTTACTTATATCTTCATCATCGTCTTCATTATCTAAACCAGTTCCAAAGTTCATCTTAACTTGACTATTGTCACCTATATTGGTATCATCTTCAAATGCATCACCATCTGCAACAAAAGGAGTAACTACAGGTTTACTATCAACTGGTGTAGCCTCGACTTTCTCTTCCACTTGTACTGCCTTTTCTGTAGGTGTATATACTGGTTCGCTTATTTTAAAGCTTTCACTATTAGCTAAATAAGCACCGCTTTGAATATCCGCTACTTTTTTGCTAGATATATTATAATCATCAACCATAGCACTATACACTTTATTATATTCTGTTTGTAAATTAGCATCATTTAACTCTATGCCATATTTTTGAGCATAACTCATTATAGCTTTTTTATAAGTTTTCTCAATTTCTTGCTTTGCTCCTTCTTTTCTTGTAGCATCAGAATTTTGTCTCGCTATCTGAGCATTCAACTTCTCTACATCTTGTACACTTATCTTTGTCATTTCTACAGTTCCCTCCTAAAATTTAAGACTCATTTTCTACCATTTCTATATATTCTATGGCTTTTTCAGCCGCTAAACTGTCTAACCCCGCTAGTCGTTTTAATTGTGATTTATACCCCTCCATACCTAAAAGATTATATTCTTCTAGTTCCGCAAGAATTTTACTTAACTCCTCTATACTATAGGTAGTCTCTTGTTCATCATCTAATAATACCATGTCATCTATAACCTCATGATATAATTCAGAAGCAGGTTTTAACTTATAAACAACTTGGTCTAATTCTACTGAGTAGTCATCCGTAATATCATCACTTATAAACACTAGACCATAACACTGCTCCCATACCCTCTTATCATGTATAGGTCTAGTAGGAGAGCCAGGATAAAATAAGCTTACTGACCAATCCCTTATAGACGTAGTAACTACTTTAACTGAAGGGTTATGTATATGCCCTGCCACTACAAAGTCTACACCATACCAGTTATCCATTGATGATAAAGTTATCTCAGATTTACCACCTACAAACCAGTTTGTTTCCCCTTCTACTTGAATGTTATTATGTACTACTGCTACATTATGTTTATCATCATCTATATCTAACTTTCTACCTTCTTCACCATAATTGATTAAGTGATATCTAGACCAACCAGCATCAAAATACGCTACATTTTTAATTAAATCTAAAGATAGACAAACATCAAAATCTGTTAACTTAGCAGCTGAATCATGATTACCCCTTACACTATATACATTATTATTAGTCAATTTATTCCAATGTTGTAATATCTTCATAAGCGCTAATAGTGTATCTCTATATTTAAAGTTTTTCTCATTGACACCTATTAAATCTCCTGTCAATATTAAATGTGTTATCTCATTCTGTTCTATAGTTTTAGTTATCATTCCTAGTACTTCTAAACAATTACCTAGATAGTCTACATGCCTACCCCTAAATACGTCAGATAGATGTAAATCTCCTATTATAAGTACTCTAAATTTACCCCTTTTTTCTATCTTAAATAGATTGTTCACTAAATTTCACCTCCATCTATATAAGTTATATCCTACTTATTATCCTTTTTATTTTTATAATCCTTAAATAATTCCCCTAATACCCCTACTATCAAATGTACTACTACACTGTTTCCCGCAAGTTTATATAATGCTGAATTACTTAAGCCAACTTGTACACATTTAGCATAATAAGACTCTTTAACGCCCATTAAACGCCAATATTCCTTACTACTAAGCCTCCTAGCAACTACCCCTTTAGGAGTACTATAAGCCACGATTTTAGGCCCTTTATAGTCCCTAGCACATAACGTAGGACAAGCCTGTTTAAAGCCCCTAAACTCCCTACTACAAGGATTATAAGCCACACCTACTGCGCCTACTAAGGATACACCACCTTTTTCCTCTAAAGCAAGTTTTTCTGCAGGCGTTAAAGAGTACTCATTTATTACATCAGTGTCTATATAATCTATTAATTTAGCATCTACAGTACCCCTTTGAGGGAATTGATATACAAAATGTTCATCTAGTACACTAATCATTATAAGTCTTTCCCTAGATTGAGGTACTCCAAAATCATCCGCACTTAACTTCATATAAAAGTTACTATAACCTAAGTCTTCTAACCACTCTAACCAAGCATCAAAGTCATCTCTAAACTTAGTATCCAGTAAATCTATTACATTTTCCATGAATAAATATTTTGGCTTGTGTTGAAAAATAACATCTCTACAATACCATAATAAGCTACTTTTGGTATCACTACCCTCTTTTAAACCAGTCTTTAAACCAGCCTTGGAAATTGTAGTACAAGGAAATGTATACGAAAATAAGTCCATGCTAGGTACGTTAGATGCAACAATTTTAGTTATATCTCCAAAATTATTACTTCCTAAACAAGCATTATATACCATTCTCGCTCTTAATGAGTTATAATCTTTTAGTACTATACCCCTTACTTTTAAACCATTTACTATTTCTGAAGGCATACGAAATTTCATTAAATCATAACCTTTGATAGCTCCATAGGCTATTATAGCATCTGCATCTATCTCAGAAGAACCTACTAATTCATACTCAATATTTAATTCATCTAAAGCTAATGTTAAAGAACCATAACCAGCAAAACTTTCGAATACCCTTATCATACTACAACTGTACCACAATTCTTGCAAATCTTAAAGTTGTTTTGTGCCGCTAAAGTATCTAATAGTCTCTTATTTTCATTGAGTCCTTTAGTCTCTCCATCACCGTTATATAACACATGCAACTCTTGATTTATTTGCCATAGTTGATTGAATGTTTTACCTATATCCATTAAATCCTTTATACGATTTAAGTCTACCGTTTTTACTGTCTCTGGTACTACTACATTTAGCTGAGTCCTTAAGTTTATAATTGTCATTAATTCTTTCATTCTAGTTGCTTCTACATTAGGTACTAATGGAGGTACTGCACTCTCTAAATCTAGTCTCAATTTTATTATATTTGTTAATTCCTTTAACCTTGTACTATCTACAACGTCTACCTTATCTTGTACAGGAACATCTAGTTTCTCTTTCAATTTTAAAATAGCTTCAATCTCAGTAAATCTAGCAGTATCTACTAAAGGTAATTCCTCTTGTACATCTATTTCAGCCATCCCATTAAACGCTTCTACTATAGACTTAATATAATTAAACTTTCTACTAGATTCTCTTAAGGCATTATTAGCCTGTTTTAAATCTTCTATAGCATCTCTAGTAGCTACACGCATATTATTATATTCTTCTACTAGTACATCTTTTCTATTGATTAATGCTAATACCTCCGACTGCTTTTTGTTCTTATCTTCATTAGCCTTCATACTAGCATTAGATAATACATCAGTAAGTAATATAGCATTTAATATCTTATAATTTTCCCCACCAGTAGTATTTATTAGAAATAATTTATCCCTATTTCTACGTACATTTAACCTTTCACCAGTTACCTCATCTTTAACAACATTTAAATACTTAGCTATAACGTCTGGAATTTCAGATACAGCTAGAATTTCTTTACCCCTTTCATTGGTATAAAGTAACTTATCATCCTTGTACATCTCAAAAATAGACTTACCATCATCCCTTTTATACCTATTTATTTCTATACCATCATCAAATTTTAACCCAATAGCCCAATACGTTTCACCATCTTTTATGTAATTAACATGTTCTTGCTGATAAGTATTATAGAAAGCTATTTCTACTGCGGTTGTAGTAGCAGTTTTACCACTATTATTATAACCACATAAATTGATTATGTTATCCTCACCAATAGGTATAACTGCATGAGATATACTCATAAAGTTTTTTACTTCTATTTGAATTAATCTACTCAATTTTATACCCCTTTCTTCTTTTATAATAGATATATAAAAGTAATCTGATTATTTTTCTATTTATTTTCTATATCTGAACAGTAAAAAAAAGACTGAAGTTTCCTCCAGTCTTTCTACTACTAACTATTAATTAAACTGTACAGGACCAGCTCCTGCAGGTGTTGCCTCAGTACCTAAATCACCTTTTGCAGTATCAATTTTAAATCCACTTAAAGCATTGTCTACATCAGAAGAACCTGCCGCTATTTGAACTGCTCCAGTAGGTGCAGCTTCTTGAACTTGCATTAATTCAAGCATAGTGTTTGTTCTCTTCATGATAGATTGTACCTCAGCTTCAATATCCTCTTTGAAAAGGAATTCAGCCGCAACTATTACTTCAGCCGCTTTTTCAACTGTAAATGGACTAGCTACTTCTTCTGCTTTAGCCACTAAATATTCATATTTAGATAGTAATTTTGCATCAGTTACAATAGCAAACTTAGCATTTTTTGCAGAATCTCTAGCGTTAGGCGCTTTTCCAGCATCTACTTTATAAGTATATCTCCAGATCATAAATGTACCACCCATGTGTTCTGGTGGATCTATAAGAGCTTCAAACTCAGAAGCTATGCACTCTTCATATCTCTTCTTCTTCCAGCATACATATTGAGGTTCTAAAGTCTCTAAAGCTTCCTCAGTTGGTACAAATTTACCAGTGAAAGGTATGATAACTATTGGGAATACTACATACTCATCTGCTTTCTTTAAATCCATTTCTCTTGAGAATTGGCTTCTGAATGACTTAACAGTTTCAGAATTGTCATCCTCTCTGTTTACCCCATTCTTAGCACAAGCAGCATCAAGTTTAGCATTATATAAATCCCAAATACCTTCCATAGCTTCACATGCTGGACAAGTTCCATCATAACCTAAAGCATCAAATATTTCATTTTGTAGTCCGTGAATACATCTGATTGTACCATATTGCTTACCTTTTGTATAATCATGAGCATGGAACTCTAACATCTTTAATATTTCACCATTTTCAGTAGTTAGAACATTAGTTCTAGGTATATACACTAAAACATCCTTGTTTATTGGTGTACCAAATACAGGAAATGCAGGGTCATACGTTTTTCTTACCCCTCCTGATACTACTTGTCCCTCTGTTCCTGCTACTAATGCAGTTAATTGTGATGCGTCTACTTTTCTTCTTTTAACCATTGTTAATCTCCTCACTTTTCTTTAATTTAGTCACTGTTATTCACTTTACTTCTCTGTACATAACTTTATTACTTTAATTTATGTATAGACGTTTTAGATATTGAGCATTTTGACTTTCTACCAAATCATCATAACATTCATAATCTCGTATAAGTTCATCAATGTCCTTTACCCCTGTAGGTAATAATACGAATACAAACTGATTTTGTATCTTCCAAATAAACCTAGGTGACTTTCCACTGATACCATTTAACATGGGATTTGTACCCTTACCAGCCATATCATTATCGTGTATCGCTATAACTTTCTTAAATCTAGTAAGAATTTCAGATTTGATTTTACTCATTTCTAATCCCATATTACCTATAACAGCAAAGCCTAAAGACCTTAAAGCTATAGTATCAAAGATACCTTCTACAACATATATTACTCCATTGCATTTTTCCATACTATATTTGTAACAATCTAAGTTGAAAAAACAAGCATCTCTGCTGAAACCATAGGTAGAAGTAGTAAGATATTTCTTAGGCCCTCCATCTTTATCCCAACCTACAAGTGCAGTTACATTCCCACTTATATCTTTTATTGCAAATACGTATCTTTCAGATAATAGAAACTTGCCGTCTTTGTCGCATATCCCCCATATTTTTAAATCTTCCATAGTTACATCACTTAATAGAAGTAAATCTGTTGAATGTTTGACTTTGAACACACCCATTTCTTTAATGGTATCGAACATCTCTTGAGAAGTATAACCCCTCAAGTACATTATTTCATGTACCAAATCATCTGTGCAAAACTTTGAGCAAATAATGTCAAAGAACTTAGTTAAGCCAGTACGAACCTTTTTAACCATTGCTATCTCTTCCCTAGTAGCCAAGAAGTCACACCACCTTTATGTCGTCTAATACAGTTATGAACTTGTATTTGTTTTATTTACCTTACACATTTATAGTTAAGGTGTAAAGTATTATCTATAAATGTTTTTAACTCATACATCTTATTACTGTTTACTTTAACTTAACGTATTCTCAAAACATTTACTTAATTACTTTACATATACTATATTTAATATCATAGCAATTATCATAAAATTATTTTATATCAAAAAAAATAAGGGGATGAATAAACCCCTCATTACCAATCTAAATTTTTTACTGCCTTACCTATCTCCAATGCATTATCCAAATTAACTTTTGCTTCAAAATACCCCTTTAACCTACCTTTTAATATATTTTCTATATCTTTAGTTAAAGCAGTACTATAATTTATACCCCTGTCTTTAGTATATATTAATACACTCTGACTATTTAATATTGTCTTCTTTACTTTCTAATGCAACTACTTTTCTTTTTAACTCCTTTAATAAGACTTCTCTAGCCTTATCTAAATCCTCTTTAGTATGCGCAATTCCAGTATCATTTAGGGATAAGTACCAACTCACCACATTTTCATAAGTCTTTAATTTATTTACATACACATTAAAAGAGTATCTCATACTCTTTAGTCCTTCTAAGTCATGTATAGAATACCCAAAAGGCTTTATCTCACCATTATTAAACTTTATAGCAGCAGTAAGCCTCTGTAACCCATCTACACAATATGTAGGATGATTTATACCATCTTCCTCAAAGTCCCAATTAAAGTATAAATCCTTATTCATCATCTTTTCTTCAAGAATACCCTCAATATACTTAGTACATTGCTCATCAGTCCATACTTTACCCCTTTGAAATTCTGGATCTAATTCTAACCCTCCATACTTTCCTAAATAATCAAATAACCTATCTAACTGAGTTATATTAAATGATGAAGAAGATAATTCTGTAGTTATATAACTTTTCTTAAATTTACTTACGTGCATTTTAGCCACCTCTTTATATATTATAAGTATATTATACTATATAGTTCTAATTAAGTCAATAAATTCATCTTAATAATACTTATAAAAATAAGAGTATACATTTTAAAAACCATTAAAGTATCTACTCTTATTTCTTAACTCTTAATTTTAGTTATACTATCTTGCTAGTATAGTAATTAAGTTATAAATGCTTCTCTATATACTGCCTATCTGCACTAAAATTAGGTATCATTTCATTTATAACCCAGCTTTTTCTACTTTCTTTATACTCATCAGAGTCAAAAGGAAAATCTAACGCAGACTCTTTATATACGCATACCCCTACTGTGTATTTTCTAGGTTGCTTTTCCCACATATATTCTTCCCCTTTTTCTTTTAGTAACTCCCTTAGTATTTCATTAGACTTATTATCTAATTTACCCCCTAAATAACACCTAGCTACTGACTGAATTGAATTTCTTATAGCATCTCTTTGTCTCCATAAAAACTCATTACATACTTCCTCTTTAGGTATATTAAACACTCTACTATCAAATACAGCAGTCATTAACTTTCTTTTTAAAGTACTTATATAATTTTTTATTTCTTCCCCATCATTAAAATAGTTTAAGCTTTTATATTCCCCTACTAAATCCATGAAAAATTTATTAAATGCTACACTACACATACTTGCTGATATAGAAGTCATTTTCGATACATTATAATTATACCAAGCCTCTGTATTAATATTTTCATAGTCAGTTAATAACAAAGTTATTTCATCAGATTGAGTATAAGCAAACTTGCACCCTTGTATATTTTCACATAAATATTTTGCAGTATGCATCATAGCAGCTCTAAATATTTCATCAAAAGGCTTTTTTAAACCACTTGTAAAAGTCTTAAAAGCTTTCCCATCTAAACGTATAATAACAGGTACTCTTCTAGTTAAATACGTTCTAGTTACTCTTTCATACTCTTTCATTCTATCCCCTAAGTCCATAATAATTTCCCTCCCTTACTTTGCACTATCCTCTATTAACATAGTTTCCATAATCTTGACTTTCTCTTCTAATAACCTAAATTCATCTTTATGTTTTCCCTCTTTATCCCATAATGTAAGATATAATAAACGCATATTACAAGACATAATAATAAGTTCTATAATTCTAAGTTCTTGTAGATGTTCTGTATTATCTCCAGAAGGTACAGTCTCTCCTCTTTTTATAGCCCTATCTTCCAAGTCTTTTAAAATTACATAATTAGTATAAAGTTCTTTAGTATCTAAATCCCCTTTAAAAACAGGTTCTATTAACTTAGAAACTGTATCAGCTATATTTAGATAGATATCAAACAAAGTATTTGTAGGCCATATAAAAGTTCTGCTAAGTGAGTTAAAATCCTCATCTCTAGCTAAATAGTCATCTGTAAGCTTAGTCTTACATTCTAGTACTTTATCATATTCTTCACTGTCTAAATGTGCTTTTAATTTATTAGTTATAAATTCATGTATAGTCAAAATATTGACTCCTCTCTAATTAAATATATCTACTATCACCGAACAATATCCCCTAAAAATAAGCTTATAGTAATTATACTCTCCACCATCTTCAAATATAAAAACATTACATATATCTAGACTAGGAAAAATAAGCTTACCCCAATCTATTAATCTATTATATGCAGAAATTTTTAACCCAGAGTTAACAGGTTTATTTTCACTGGCAGCCTTTAGTATTTTTGCACAAGCACAAACCCCTCTTATACTTTCTTCATCTTTTTTAAAAAAATGCGTTTCACCCTCAACTTTAACTATAATATTTTCTGCAACAAAACGTATATCTTCTATGGTTAACCCTTCTATATTAAATATAGTTAATTTATCTTTGTTATTTTCAAAATCCTTGAGTATTAATTCTTTTAGTTGTTCCTCATTCAAATTTAAATTATACATATTACACCTCACTTAATATATTTTATATACTTATTTCCCAGAAATTCTCCTAAATATAAATATAGACTTTATTTGATTTGTTATATCGTCTAATAATTTAGACTTTGAATAATACTTTCTACAAGGTATATCATTTTCATCACAAAATTGAATTATTTCATCTTTAGATAATTTTGAAAGTTCAATTCTTATTTCTACATAAGTCATGTTAGTAAAATCTTCTAATTTCATATATTACCCCTTATAGATTGAACTTCTTTTCTCAATCTATTAAGATATTGGTTATATTTCTTTTTCAAATGTATATGATGTACAATTGCTTCCGTTAACTCGTGTACATTATTTACAGATTCTAGCATATAACCCTCTTGCTTTTTTATTGCAACCCTAAAGTCTGTATCTTTAAAATCCGTAGTATCCTCTAACAACATTATTTTATCCATTACACGTATTTCTTTAAACTCTTTTGCCCCAGTCAACATACTTTCTAACTGTTCATACACAGGACTAGCTACAATATTATTCACTATTTCCCTAGAAAGAGAAAATAGTTGCGTACTTATAATTTCACTAGAGTCAAAAGAAGATATTTTACAGTTATTTTTCATTATTAGTATACCCCTTTCTTTATATTATTGTTATAGTTATTTTATCTAAAATTCTATCTTGGCTATATTTATATTCAGTATCACAATATTCACAATCATAGTATTTTACTATAGCATCCTCATTAAACTCCTCTAATTCCTCATCTTCTATACACTTGTGACCACATTTAGAACAATAAAAATCACTCATAGTAACACCCCTTAAATTAGTATACTTATATTATACTATAAAATATGAACTAAGTCAAGTAAAATAAAAAATAAAAAGAACAGATAACCATCTGCCCCTTAATACCCTTTAATTCTGTAATATTTACCTCTACTTAAGTCCCAACGCCAACCATCTTCTAAAGCCTTAGTTCTACACTCGCTTTCAGATAAATCAGTAAAACTAGAATGTCTAAATAAAGTTTTACTAGATACATATAAAACTCCTAAACCTAAAGCAAGTATATCTAATTGTATATTAACCATATTTTCACCCCTCTTAAAAATTTATAACTTTATTGTTACGCTTATAATAATCCAATTCAATAGCTATATCTACAAATTCTGCGTATACAAAAAAGCAAAAAACTGATGTGCCTTTTCCTACCTCATTTTTACCTAACCCTCTTCTAACCTTAGCTTCATGCGCATACCTTACGCCATCTTCCCTCTCTATTTTTACAAAATTATAGTCCCAATTATAATCTTCAAATAGTTCTGCCACGTTTTTCTGATATTCGGCATAAGTAATAGTTTTTTCATAAAGTCTATCCCTCTCAAAAGTTAAATAGTCTAAAATAGCAGATTTTATTGCCTTTAATTTAGAGCGATTATATTCAAAATCACTTATAAAATGTGCTACATGCTTATTCTTAACCCACAAAATCTCATCCCCCATAATTACTTTCCCCTCTCCTTTTTAGCTCTCCTTATAGCTTTTGCTTCATGCTTATTAGGTACATGCTCCCTAGTAGCTAATTCAGCTTTTAATGCTACAATACTTATCTCATTACCACCATTTTCTGTAGGATCATAACCACTACCACATTTTCTTGCTTTAGCTAACCACTTTAGCAATATCCTAGTTGGTTGTTTCTTCAAATCAAACATAACCTTACCCCTTTATTCAAACTTTTATACCCCTTCTATACCTTTGGTAACTCTAACTATCTCCGAGTCTAGTAAGTGACCTACATCCCCTACAATAGTTCTAAAAGTCACTAACTGATTTAAATCTATATTATCAACGTCTGTACCATTTACGCCCTCACAAAGAGTAAGCAACTTTTTTATAATATCACTCATTTCTTCTGAAAAAGTATCTAATAAACCCTCACTTACAACAAAAGTACTTATATCAGAAACATCTGTTATACTACCCTGTTGACTACCTTTATTAACAATTCTTAGCATTTCATCCATGTATGTATATACCTCCAATAGTTTTATACCTATTATACCATAAGATTTCATCTTTGTCAATATACACTATTTTTAAAAAGTAGTACCCCCTAAAGTACTACTTCTATACTATCCTAAATATATACACACTACCACTCTTAGTTAAAACTCTGTATGCTTTACCATTAGTTTCTATCTTTACAATAGTACTAGATTTCATTACATAATCCCCTACTATAAAATATAACTTCTTAGTAGGTAGTAACTTAAGAACACCTATCTCGCCATAAATAGAATTCACTACTTTATTACTAGCATAAACTAATTTACATTTACATTCATCAAACCAATGCACTAACTTAACATCACCTTTTAGATATGTATCAAAACCATCCCCCATAATTATACCCCTATATACTTATCTTTTTCAATTATATGCATTATTAACCATTTCACTACAAAATCTAGTAACTCCAAAAGATATTTATCTTGCTCTACATCCAAATGACTTAAGTTTATGTCATCAAGCTTCTTTATAAATTCATCATGCTCAACTTTATGCGAGAAAAACTTTTTATATTTAATACTTAACATATACTCCTCCTCAGCCACAAAGTGAGATATAGTATATTCCTTTAATTCTTCTATTATAGTTACTATTTTGTCATATTTATCCACTGCATAGTCATTTTTTATTAATTTATATATCCTATTTGCAATATTCACTAATTCCATATGCTGAATGTCTATTAATGATATACCAGTTTCATATTCAGATTTCCACTCTAACATTTTTATAATCCTTCCTCCTTTAAAAATAAATATACACTATTACCTTTAGTAGTTACTTTTATATAGTCCCCACTAGTATACAACCTTAAGAGCTTACCAGACGTTACAACCCCTTTAGCAGTAGTTATTACTATAGCACCATTTACTACGCATACGTAAGCTTCTAGCCTTATACACGCCCCATGCCTTTTATTAGTAGTAGCCACAAGCCTCCCTTTAAAAGGAGGTACTTGCTTAACTTCCATAAATTCCCTATTTAATAATAGTTGAGCTAATCTCATATTTATCACCTACCAAACATAGTCTATTGCACTTTCTCTTAGTTCTGTTTGCTCTATTCTTCTACCCCTTGCTACGCAACTATCTTTTCCTAGAATATCACCTAACATGTATGCCCCTTGTTTAGCCCTAGTTAGCCCTGTATATATTATATTTCTTGATATAAAATCACCACCTACAGGTAACAGTGCCATTAAAACTAATTTTGCTTCTGAACCTTGTAGTTTGTGTATAGTTAAGGCATAAGCCAAATCTAAATCATTTAAATCCCTACTTAGTACATGATAATTTCTACCATCATGTACTGTAACATTAGCTTTATATAATATATAGAAGTCTGAACTGCCATCCCCTATATCTACACTCTCATATCTTACAACTATATACACTACCTCGTCTTTAGGTGGGAATTCCTTTAATAAATCTGCTTCTTTTTCACTACCAGAGAAGTCTAAGTCCGCAGCTCTTGTTATTGACTCTATTACCCCTACTTCACCATTTGTAATACCAGTGCTTTCTAAAACATCAAATGTATTACCAAATGTTTTAAATAACCTTGTTCTCTCATATAAATTAGAGTTAGAGTGTATTACCCTATCACCTACCCTGTATTCATCAGTAATTTCCCTACTTCTTGAATTTAGTACTATAGGTGAACTAGCATCCTTAGGATTAAAGATATCTTGTAACTCTTTATTTAAATTTTTTATACCCCATGCTTTACCATTTATAGGTGACACCACTTGTATTTTATCCTTATCTACTCTACCTATATTTACAGGCTTAAATTTAACATCTGTAGGTATACCCAAGTGATATTTGCAAATATTCTTTATCATATCTACAACTACAAGTTCATCTTGAGTATTTATTATTTTTAAGTCTTCCCCTTCTTTTAAGTCATCTAGTAATGCCTTATCACTATCTTCTATTAAGGCTTTAGCATTTTTATTAATAAATGACTTCTCAGAAGCTCTTTTACTCACAGTTAATACTATGCAAGGTAAGAACTGAAGTAAATTAGCAAAAGGTTTTCCGAACCCTATAGGTGGAGCCTGTTCTTTATCCCCTAGGAAATATAACCTTACATTGTAACTTACTCTTAACATCATCTGATACATTAGATTTAAGTTTATCATTGATGATTCGTCTATTACTAATGCTTTTATATCATGTCTTATAGGTATATCAAATTCATCATACAATTTATTACTTTCACCTATTTTAAATAAAGAATTTATTGTTTTTGTTTCCCTTTTTACTACTTCTTTTAATCTATTAGCAGCTTTACCAGTAGGGGCACAGAATTTTATATCTTCATCACTATAACCTAGTAAATTTTGTAGCCCAAATACTATTGCCTCAGCAGTAGTTGTTTTTCCACTACCAGCAGAACCAGTCAAACACATACAAGCTTGAGATAAAATATTAAATGCTCTAGCTTGTCTAGTTTCTAATTTAAACTCCCCTTCTTTTAGATTAAATTCCTCAGCTTTCATAGCTTCAAAATCCTTTAAACAATTATCTAACTCCTGTTGAGAAAAATCTAAAGTAGTCTGTTCACTTATCTTATACATTTTATCTATTATATACCATTCTTTTTTTGCATTGAAAAAATCTGATATATATACTATACCTTTTAAAGTAGTTTCTACCCCTAGACCACTATCTACAAAATTTTCTATCACTTCTGCGCCTTTACCTACTGTAGTTAATGCATATTTTAATCCAGACTTAGACCAACCTCTTTTTGGTAGTGCAAAAGCTTGAGGAATTACCCCTGCGTTTACATATGTTGCTAAGGCTTGTATCTTATCAGAAGTAACTAAAAATCCAGTAGCTTGTACTACGTCATATGACCTCTTAGATATTATATAACCACCTTTTACCCTGTTTAATAACTCTGAACGCTTAACTATAGTATTATCACGTATTATTCTATTACTCTGGTCTAACATATAGTTATGCATAAATGCAATATCCCTTGATTTTTGAATTTCACTATCCCTCATATTAACATTATACAACATAGCTAACTTGTCCAAATGCTCTAATGATATTGATGGATCTATTAAACATAGATAATAAGGATTTGAAACTAATAGAGGTAACATATTTAGCCCCAAGCCTATAGATACTCTATAACAAGTTACAAGAGAACCATACATACTTAGTATAGAGTCAATTATCTTCATATAAATTTCTTCCCTACAAAGAACTATTGCTTTTAAGAATTTATTCTTTTCATCTATACTTTCAGTATCCCCAGTCATCCAACAATCTACTAATTTAGTACCTAAGATATCTAAATTCATATCTATTACAGACTTATCTTGTAGCCCCTCTTCGGCATACTCATCTAATATACTTTCTATAGCTTCCTTAAACACTCTTCTACCAGTTAACCCAAAAGCACTTCTTAACCAATTAGACTTAATAGCTTTACCAGTATAATTAATTAAACTATTAAATGTTATATCCACAACATCTGTTATTTCATCATCAGTATCTTTATCAAAAACCTTATTTATTAACTCTTTGTACTTAATTTCTGACTGTAATACAGTACTTTCAAAATTAAAGAATTCTTTTGTTCTAGGTAATATAGTATCCCTGTTATCTACAACTAACTTTTTAGCTTTAAATGAACGTGTAGTAGTATTACCCTTTGTGTAATTAGTATTTTTAGTACTACCTGTTACTCCTATGTTTGTAGGTATTTTTACAGCTAGAGCAGTAGTAGCTACTTCGTTATCTTCAAAAGAATTAGTATTATTACTAGCGCTATTTGCATTTATATTGGTATCATTCATATACCTTCCATCTGTAGAAATAAATTCATACCCCTCACAGGCATCTGTATAGTCTCTAGGTATATCACAAGGAAAATTATAATTCCAATTGTTCCTCATTATACTTAGCAATGTTTTGTAATACTCTGGGTACTCTTTTGCTTTATCATATAATAAGTCATGTTTTGCACCATATAACTTCCACACATTTGCGTCTCTCTTTGTAAACCCTATATATTGTACAAAATTAGACATAACAGGATCATCCTTATATACCCCTTTTGTACTAGCTAAAGATAAGTTAGCATTACTTAATACTACCGCAACTTTTCCCGACTTAGTAGTTTTACATCTATCTAATAAAGACCTACCAACTATAGTCAGTACTTTACCTTTAGCATAACTCATTTCATTTGCTACTATAATACCTACTAAATCTACAACTACAAAAGCATACTCACTATTTAATAAAGATAAATTTTGTAAGTGTTTAGGTGTCTCTACTTCTTCACTTATTACACCTACTAACTGACTTGTTTTACTTATGCCTCCCATCATCTGTAGGAAACTAGGTATATTCATAATCCTCATGTTATCACCCCTTATATTATAATATAACATCCTTAAAAAAGTCATAAAAATAACTGGTGTCTGTACACCAGTTATTGGGATCTGCTACCAACTAAATATCCATATCTTTTTCTTCATGCTCAACATGTTCTATCTTAGGCTCTTTAAACTTAACTTTTGGTTTGATAAGATATTCTGCAATAAGTAATACTGTTACACCTACTACTAAACCTACTACTCTATGTACTAAAGCAGCCGCTACAACAGTTAGAGCTATAGCTACGATAACCATTAATACATTAAAAACACCTTTTTTCATCACTTTTACCCCTTTCTAAACTACTAAATTTTCTCCATTTACATAAACTGTTGTATTACCATTATCTTTGAGAGTAATATTTCCAGTGTGTAACTTATCCATTATTCCAGTTGTTTGAGACTCTAACATATCTACTAAATGTATTATGTAAGCCCATATTGTTTTTGCTTTACTCTCATACTCACCATGATGCCCTTCTAATATAGATATCAAGATGTAATACTCTCTTTCTGAAAGTACAGTCAATAATTCTATTTTGTTTTGTACCAATAGCTCTATACCAGTTATTCTATGTGATACAAATGAATTTTCAGTATAATGCCCATCATGCATTTCAAATATTTTACCTATGTCATGGAATAACCAACCTAGGTATAATATACACTTGTACTGTTCTAATCTACTGTCATTCTCTATAAGGGTTTTAGTTAATCTTAACCCCTTTAAGGAATGATTTAAGACACCACCTACTTTAGCATCATGCATTTTTTCACCAGCAAACTCTACCTTAAATCTATCTATAATTGCTTTATCTTTAAAGAAGATAATGTTTGCTACCTTTTTCATACTTTCTGTAAAGTTAGTCTTGATAAAATCTGCAAACTCACTAAATAATAAATCCACATTTAATTTTTCAATAAACTCATCCGTAGTATGCGTTACCTCAGGATCTCCAAAGCCAGTTATAGAAAGTTGTGGTTGTTTTTTAAATTCCTTTATTTCCCCACTTATATTTAGTATATGTCCTACTAAATCATTATTTTTAAATATCTCCACTAGAGTAGCACTCCAAATACTAAAAGCTATTTCTCTACCTTTATAAGTAACAAACCCCTTTACATAAGTTTGCTTTTCACCTTTTGGTTTTTGCCACACAGCTAATTCATAGCTAGAAAAATAAACGGCCTTATTTGTAACACTGTCCCCTATTTTTAATTGTCTTAAGTCTAATATAGCCATATTTACCACCTCCTTACACTACATATTAAAGAGGTGGTAAATAATTTCCTAAAATTGTTTAATTTTCACTGGTAGTACATAATGCATATAACATATCCCCTTCTAAACAGAAATCAGCATCCATATACACCTTTTTCTCAAAAACATCAAAAGCCTTATTTTTTAGAATACTTCTTAGTTTGTCACGTACAATCTCCCCTATCTTTACCTTATTGCCTTGTAAATCTACATACACCGCAAAACACTCTTCTGTGTCTAGTAAAGATTTATTCTCTAGTAACCCCTTTATTACCTTTAGTTTAAATAACTCTGGTTGTTTACTACAACACAGATGTAAACTAGGATAAGCAATAGTGTTAGATTCCGTATACATTTTAACTTTTCTATCTACTGCTACTTGGGGTTTTTGTACATAGTCCACAGTTTCAAAACAAACTTCTTTACTCATTAGCTACTCTCCTTTACTTTAATTTATAGAAAACCAGAAAACAATACTGAAGGGTTTAAACTATTATAAATCTTAATCACCATTTCATAGTCACTAGGCGATATAAAAGCTTTATATAATCTGTATTCCCCTGTTGTTTCATCAAATAAACATATTTGATATTTACCCTCTAATTTAAATAAATTAAGAACTTTTATAAAATAATTTATAGTGTTTATATTTATCCCTTTATATACCATAGGCCTATTAGTTACATATAGTATATCTTTAGTATCATCTAAATAATAACCCCTCATTCTTATTAAGTCATCTATAGAATAAGTGTCATCATCAAAGCTTATACTAAACTCATTATCTTCAACCTCTTCATCAGAATTAGCTACGGCTTCGTCTGGATTACGTATATCTATAGATACTAAATCTAGCCCCTTATTTAAGGCATAAACCGCTATACAATCCTGTAATGACTTAGCATCTTTACCACTTGATACTAGACCTTTTACCTCTTCATCAACAGATTTGTATAAATCAGTATCTGGATTAGCTCTTAAGTCCTTTAACATATTGTTAGATAGTTCTACTAATAATGAGTATATAACAGGTGTTACTACTTGCCCTTTATTTTCTTCAGCAGTTATAAACTCTGTTACCCTTCTATTTTTATACTCTTCATACCCCTCTATTACATTCTTTACGAACTTATCCAAATCTTCATCCCATACCATATCTTCTTGATACGTATCTATTATCTCTTGCACGTATTGTGGCGGTAAATCTTGTTTCTTAGCATCGTACCAACACCAACCTACACCTGCACCCGCATACAATTTACAGAAACCATCAATTTCAACTTCAAACTCTTCTCTCCAAGCTTTAAAGAAGTAGTATAGATTAATACTCTTATGCACTTCCATCAACAATTCATCATGTACAAAAGCGTTTAATAATACTTTACCTAACCAACCCTCTGCAATAATACGTTTAAACATATTATTAACAGCTATCTTATATACATCTGCCGCAGTACCTTGTATAACGTGGTTACCTGCTTGTCTACGTATTTGTGCTACAGAGAACTTACTTCTATGGTAATATCTACGTCTACCAAATTTAGTTTTAGTAAATCCATTAGCTACACCCTCAGAACGTACATCTTCAAAGAAATCTTGTATCTTTTCTTGTCCTTTAAAGAATTTCTTTCTAAGTTCAGCCGCCTTCATTCTAGTTGTATCATTTCTTTCTCCATAAATACGTACCCCTAGAGAACTATCACCCATACCATAAGGTAATCCAAAGTTTACACCTTTAGATTGTTGTCTTAATGCCTTAGTTACTGCTGAATAAGGTATACCAAACATTCTTGAAGCTTGATAAGTATGATAATCTAGGTCTGGATCATTGAATGCTTCTATTAAACTTTCTTGCTCCGCCATAGATGCTAGAACTCTATACTCTATTTGTCCAAAGTCAGAGTCAAAGGTTATAAAATCTGGTCTAGGGCACACATACTTCTTTACTGTATCATTATAAGATTGATAGTTCGGATTTTTTATAGAACATCTACCAGTGTTTGTACCTAACTGTAAAACATCTGGATGTATAAATCCATCCGTAGAAGAAAACTCTGGTAATCTCTTTAAGAAGTTCTTAAATATACCTTCACTATCTCTATAATTCTTTAACGCTTTTACGAATGGGTATCTATACCCTCCATCCTCAGTTCTATACTCCATTAGAGTCTTTAATGTTTCTTTATCCGTACTACGTTTAGTACCTCTAGTTTCCATACCCATTTCATCATACATTATAGCAGATAGTTGCTTAGGTGAATTTGGATTAAATTCTCTCTTAGCTAAAGCAAACATTTCTGATTTATACTTATTCATACCACCTACTATTCTATCAGTTAACTCTGGCACTTTTTCTATATTTAAGTGATAGCCATAAAATTCAGAATAAGCTACTGCCATTGCAAAAACTACCTCTAAATCAAATACATCATACGCTTCATACTTGGCTAATATATGTTCTTTCTCTATAAATTCAAATAGAGATAAAGTCATATCAGCATCGGCAGGAGCATAACGTCTTACTATTTCATAAGGTAAATCCCAAAAAGCTATACCAGAATCAGTAAATGAACCCCCAGGTATAAAATCATCTAAATCAAACATATCTAAACCAAATATATTCTTAACTAATGATTTTAATCCCAGCTCATAATTTTCTTCTTCGTATCTTTTAGTTACCCCTAAGGCTATCATGGTATCGTAAACACAGTTTACCACTATATCATATATGTAAGCTACTTTCCAGTCAAACTTTACGTTATGACAAATGATTTTCTTACCTTCTAATATAGGCTTCATGTACTTCTCCATAAAGTACCAATGTTCACCCTTACATAGATTAGTGAATGTTTTATGTTGTAAAGGAAAGTAATAACCTGTACCCCTTTCTATTGCTAAAACCACACCTACTAATTGGTCTGCTTCTCCTGTTCTAGACTTAAAGTTTATCTTTAGTCCAGATGTTTCAGTATCAAACGCTACATAACCATTATGACTCATTATTTTATTCCAAATCTCTTCAAGATTATCATCATTAACAATTATATAATTTCTGTTCAGTATCCAAGAAGTGTTCTTGTCTGGATGTGCATCTATTACATCCTCTATAGTTTCATACATAGCAGAAGTTAAGTTTAATAACTCCTTACTTACTGTAGGTTTAAATTCAAAACCTAGTAATTCATCACACAATTTAAACCCTATGTTTTCTACCTTAGTAACAGATAGAATATTATTGTACTTATCTTTTTGCTTTAATTCTTTAAATATTCCCTCATCATAATTATTACCCTTTATCTCCCTTAATTCTAAAGAAAAATAAGGGGCATTAATTATTAATTCAGTAATTAAACCATAATGATACTTTATATGCCCAAACTCTTCTATAGTTACTATACGTGTAGGAGAAAATTCATCCCCTCCCATACTAAACTGATTATAGTTAGTTTTACCATTAATAAGCATATAACGTACCATAGCAGATATCCTCATACAAAAATCTCTGTTAGGTATATTACTTTTATACTTATTAGTTCTTTTTATATCTAATCTTCGCTCATCTGCAGTATCTTGCCCCTCATAAGGAAAAGTAGTTACGCCTTCTGGTGTTACCACTCTGTCAAATACTTCTGCAGCACGTTGATAATTTTTAAAGTTATTGAAATTATTTATTATGTATAATTTTAAATCCTCAAATGTATCCCTAGCATATAAATCATAATTAATTTTCCCTAGTTCTTCATCATTATAGGTCAGACTACCATATAACAAAATACCACCTCTATCCTAATAAATCCGTTATTTTAAATACTTCTTCTTTCTGTTTTTTCATTATTAAATTCTTATTTACTGTCTTACTATGTAATATAACAGTAGGGTTTACTATCAATGATAAAGCCCATTGCAAATCACAAAATGCATTTAAATACGGTTGTGTTGCTACCCCTTTTTCAAACCAAGTATATACATTTTTTGATTCTATTAATATAGTTAACTCTTCATTTTCATCTACTACTTTATTTTGAGCCATTACCTTTAGTCTATTTAAGCCCCATTCATACGCTTTTATATAATCTAAAAAGTTTCCATAAGACTCCACCTTTTTTATATCATGATGTACTTTCCTGTCATCCGTATATATTGTATAACAATAAGTACATTCATTTTTTTGCCTTTTACAACCTAAATATATTTTCAAATACCTCTCCTCCCTTCTATTTAATATTTATAGTCATTTAGCATATGCAAAAAGTGTGAGTCTCCCCACACTTTTATTTGTTAGAATGTACAATTTATACTCTTTAACGCATCCTTATCGAATTCATAAGTTTTACCTTCAAACTCTAGTATAAATTTCTCCATATCTAATGTGTAGTTGTTTACCTTCCCTTTACACTCATAATAAAATTCCGTTATAGTACTCCTTATTACCCTTTCTAAATTAAAATCATCTAAGGAATAACCATTATTACTAGTATTAAAAAAGTCTACATCAAATAAGGTTAATTCAACTTCTATCTGCAGATACCCCTTGGTATTTATACTTACATTAGAAATGTTAGTTTCCCAATCAAACTTTAACATTACCCCTTTAGGATATACTGAGAAACCATAATCTTTATCTTTATACCTAATCTCAAAACCTCCTAAACTAAGATAACCTAATAACGCTTCTGTACTAGCAGTTTTTACTATATCCTCATTCTTATATAGTTCTCTACTTGTTAACATCAAACGTGCAGATATATCTTCTTTAGGATGTAGCCCTAGTTTTTTAAACATACTATTCACTCCATTCTCTTAATATACCAGTTATCTCAAATGGAATATCCTTTATATTAGAAACTATAAACCATTTGGTTGGTGTTTTCCATACAACCTCTAAATCATAAATATGTTTTGAGTTAAGTTCACCTCTTAACCCCTTAGCTAAATAGCCTTTTAACTTGACATCATTGTCCCCTTCCCTTGTTAAAAGTACATCACCTTTATCCGACAAAGAGACTACTGTGACTCTTTCTAATGTTTTTGTACGATTAATATTAAAAATCCAACTATTTGAAATTAGTCCTGTTACTATTATTACTGCTGATACCAAAATAAATAAAAAGATTTTATCCCTTTTATCCATATTACACCTCCTTACCCCTAAAATACTTTTTATCAGTAAAAAACTGCAAAAAAGAAGAAGGTAATTAATTACCTTCTTTTCTTTATATGCACCTCTATTGGTATATCTATTATTTTACCAGTTGTTAACTTTAACCTTAAAGTATTAAACTGAAACACTCTAGTAGGTTTAAAATATAGTATATCTGGTGATATAGCAATAATAGTGTTTATATTACTAGATATTAAGTTAAGTATCAATTCATTTCTGACAACAGTTATAAACTTTTCTTTATCTAGCCCTATAAAAGACTCCCCTCCAGGCGTAGTTAACTTATATTTGTCTCCACACCATGTTATATGCCTTGTATTTACCCCTTTATCACCGTATATTTCCTCATATATATAATTTAAGAGTAAAGACATATCAATTTTTAGTATATCACAAACAGAATTTACTACATCCCATTTCACGTAGTCTGGATTGATAGCCATAGTAAGAGTTTCTTTGTTAATATGGTGTAAATTACCATCTTTATCTTTTATTAGTGGTATATCTGGTAACTTACTTGCCAAATCCATAGATTTTTTCTTTATACTGACTTCTTTAATTAATGTATCTCCTGCAGGACTACATAATACATCTAAGTCTGCAAAGAACTTATTTAATGTAGGGAACACCATGTGCGCCCCATGTACTGTCAACAAACTATTAAACTCCTGCATAAACTCTACGTTTTTAATACGTAATTCAGTCATTTTCTTTACTTGTTTAACATCATCTATCATGAATATAGTTTTTAATTTCATAAAAGACTGTGTATCCATTAAATACAATTCTTTAAATCTATCCTCTATTTCTTTAACACCATCCATTTTATCTATATCTATATATTCCCTTAGAGAATAAAAGATAGGGGATATCTCCCCATCCTCTGTATACACATCAAAAGCACTATCTTTTTCTTTCTCTTTTAATATAGTCTTAGCTAACTTCTTTATGTAAGGAGTTATATCTGTATACCTAGTATCCCTATTATCTATAGCTGTTAGATAAATTTTTTGTGCCGCTTCTTGCCACCTAGGACCATTAAATTTTCTTAAATATTTCTCATTATCTTGAATTGTTCTTAATACCTCTGCAGCATATAAACTTGTCCCTTTTGCATCGCTATTAATAGAAAATGTTAGCATACCATTTAACATGCCGCTAAAGCCCCCTCTATATAATAAGAGCATTCTGCTCTACTCAATATACCTTTTATTAAATCATCTAATCTATATTTTTCTGTTAATCTTCTTAGCTTGTCCACCATAGCGGTATTAAAAGTTTTTGCTCTCTTTATTACATGCCATAAATCCGTACCTTCTTCAATTAATAGGTACTCATGTATATCTAAAAACTCTTCTACTAAACTTTTAACCTCAGAATCTTCTATTATTGCATCTATGTTAGAATCAACATAAAAAGCTACTGTATCTGCTATACCTTTTTTACCTTCATTTATCTCTTCCACAGATATTAAAGGTGACTCATTTTTTTGTTTTGTAAGTTGTGTATTCTGTTCGCACTTAAAAGCATAACTATCTACACATATAGACTCCTTATAAGCTTTATCAGCTGCAGTTATAAATATTTCACCTAACCAAGCTTTAGTAATTTCATTATTAGACTCTAATTTATCTAACAAGCCCCTTCTTAAAACATCCCTTGAATCAGTATTAACACTAAAAGTAAACATACGCATTTATCCTCCACAGTTTTATTTATTAGTTAGTTAGTTAATTAGTTTACATAAGGTTAATTTTAACCCCATACCTATATTGTACCATTTTACTTCAAAAAAGTCAATAAAAATTTCACTTAATTTCAAGTTTTGCTATGTTTTTCTTGAATAAGAAAATCAAGCATAATTAAGCAATATGCTTGATTTTTCCCATTTTCTTACCTAATTTATTAATACTGTACCCCTTAACACACCATTTTTTAGTCTACTAAATATCTTGCCATTTTACAACATATTTAACCTAATAAATTAAAACTCTTTTAAATTTAACTAGTAATTTCCTTAGAATCTTCTAAATTTGTTGTGATTTCACCTTCCAATATATACGCTACTGCTTTTTCAGCCTGACTCATAGCAGATACTATATCCCCTTTGTTATTTTTTATCCACGTTGCCCAACTTAATATATAGCTATCGGAGTTATCTACCCATTCACCCTCGGAACGAAAACCAGCTTCTGTACCTAATAATAAACTACCCATCTCAGCTATTAATTCTTCCTTTGAACGCTCAGTTTTCTTATTATGGTATTTTACAAAACAATCCCTGTTCAACCTTCTTGGTATTCCTGTAGAATGTACTAACTCATGAAATAGTACTCTATAATAAGTCTCAGAGTTAACAAAGTACTCTGGCTTATCTATTGTAACGCTATCTAATAAATCAATATAAGCAGCACCTCCACCTGTGTGGCCTATTTTTACCCCTGTTCTGCTTATATAATCCTTTATTATAGTCTCCGCAGGCGTATGTACCATATGTATAGTTTTACCTAATTTAGGCTCTAACTTTTCACCCTTCTTATTTTTTATAAAGTCAATATTTATAACAGTTGTATATCTCAAAACAAATGTTCTTCTATGCCATACCCCATCCTTCTTGAATACTTTACCTAAACTCTTAGAATCAAATCCCTTTGTTTCTATTTCTTCAACTTCTGCTCTAGTTAACTTACGTTCATACTTCTTGTAAAAAACAACATAACTTTGAGGCGTACCTTTTTCAAACCAAAAACTATCCTCTTTATCAAATTTCTTATTGTATTCCTTTAATTGATTAACAGTAAGATACTCTCCACCATCTAATAAAAACCTATTTATACCACTGTACTCTCTACTAGAGAACCAATTAATACAAGGTGAAGTAAAAGGTTTTTGCCAAGGTAATCTATCCCCTTTTTCTATCTTTTCTAATAGTCTATCTACAATAATACTGGTTACAGAAACTTTTGAATCATCTTTAGTATCATCTATTTGTCTAGCCACGCCAAACCCCTCCTTTTTTATTTAGTATTATACTATTACTATATTTTTATGCATAAAAAATAGTTAGACTTTCATAAAATCTAACTATTTATAATCATAACAACTATTAAAATTTCTTTATTTCCTTCGTTGTGTCCCAACCTCTACTTGCATCCATCAATTTCTGAAACTCTAAGTATATATTATATTCATCCTTGTTTAACTTTTCTCCTCTATTTAACTTCTGCAATACAGGTTCTATTTCTTGTCTTCTTAGCATATTAACCACCCCTTCTATATTTTTAAGTTATCTTACCTTCTTTTATATAGGGTTGTAATAAATCTTCTATATTTATACCCCTTTTATTTAGTAGACTACTCATTAATTCATAAGGTATAACTAAAGAAGTACTTTCCGCATTTTTATGCCTAGCTTCTAATTGAGCTAATACTGCTAGAGTATCTGCTGTACTTTTTAATACTACACTATCTACAGGAAGTGGAAATATAGTTCTACTTTTAAAGTAAAAATAGATATCTTCCTTAAATTTTATAAATATAGTACTAGGCTCCGTAGTCAATCTCATATCTGGTAAAGCATACTGACATTCTTTAGAATCATCTGAATTTAGACCTATTATTGTTAAATCTATTGTATCCTTAATTACATGCTCTTTTATATCAGAAATGTCCGAGTTTGCTAATAACTCTGCAAACTTTAAGACTACATTTTTTATTCTATCTGGATCATCATGTCCAGTTCCAATACTTATATCATTGTTCATTTATACTAACACCCCTATCTTAGTAGATACACTTAACTTATCTAATACCTCTTTAAAATTGATACCTCTTAATGCAGCAAACTTAGTCATTAATATTTTTTCTATGACAATAATAGAATCTTTAAAGGTAGAATCACTTAAATCAAAAGTAGTTAGAGACTCATCCCTATCTAATATTACTACATTCCCATCTAAAGTATCCTCAATATCCCTATTCTTTAAAGTAAGATAACAAGTATCACTTAACTTAATGTACACAGCTTTAGCTACTGTACTTATACCAGTCTCTGGTAAACATAATACAAGTAAAGATATTAAACCTCTATCTGCAAGTATAAAATTTACCCCTTTTTCTTTAGTGATAGTACAATTAAGCATTTTTGACATTATTTACACCTCTCTAATTTAATAATTTGTTTTAACCAGTTCTCACATTCCCAAGACTTATCTGCTATCTTTGACATAACAGCAACATTTGTATAAAAATCATAAATAACTAACTTAAAGCCCAATTTATTTAATTCATTTATTACAAAGTCTATAGGTTTTATATCTTTTGCTTTTCTTGTTCTGTGGTAATCAGTTAAATCTACTATATAACAGGTATAATCATCAAATGATGTTAGTTTTAACCCACCATTACCCAAGATAGAGTCATTACCTTGAAGTCTTACAAGAAACTCTCTCATATAACCACCTCTAGTATACATATATTATACTATGGTTTTCAGTAATAGTCAATATATTTATGCATTCTTCAATGAGGCCTCCAATATATTAGTTATATCTTCAAAGCCTAGAGTATTTATCTTTACCCCTAACCATAGTATCTTAGCCTTATGCTCTTCACCCCAAATCACCATAGTAGTATGTTTCCCTTGAGCATACACTATATTGTCCTTAATATATACCTTATTTTTTATAATTCCCTTTACAACATACAATAAGTATATATTACTTAAATCTAAAGTGGTACTTTTAGCCTTTATATCCTCCAAAATAGCTATGTGTACTTCATCAGTGATATCCTGCCAATTAGCTATCTCATTATCCAATTTACAATATTTTAAATTCAAATTATCCTTGTTATTTTGTCTGTACTTACTTTCTTTTACTAGAATATCCCCTTGTGTACTAAATGTTTTTAAAAACACATTATCACAAAAGGTTTCTTTTACAAATATTGTGTCCCCATACTGCCCTAACTCCATTTTCAAAGGTACACCTGAGTTAATATGAAAATCAGAAGTATAATAACCTTTAGGTAACACACCTCTTTTATTTCTCATATCCGCAAAGGCATAAGTTCCTTTATCTACATAAGTTCCCTTTAATATAACACCTATACCTATATCAGTATTTTCATTATCTATATGATTAAAAATGGGTTTATTGTTATCTAACATCATAACCCCTTTATTCCCTTTAAATATAATATCTACAGTATTCAAATCTATCTCCCCTCTCTAGCTACTAGTTATAATAGCAATTAATCAAGAGATTATTATAACTTTTGTTTACTGTACACTTTAACTAAACTTGTTCGTTAAAAATCCAATTTGCAGGTTGCATAAGAGTAAATTCATTAGCAGTATTTCTTATTATTACAAAAGAAATACCCGCATTTATTATAACCCTTTTACATAACATACAAGGTTCAGCATCTTTTACTATGTCTCCTGTTTTTGCATCTACCCCTACTAAATATAACACACTACCTATCATGTCACGTCTAGCAGCTGAAATAATAGCATTCATTTCTGCATGTACACTTCTACATAATTCATATCTTTCCCCTGAAGGTATATTTAATTCATCACGTCTACAGCTACCTAAACAAGTACAGTTTTTAGCATTTCTAGGCGAACCACAATAACCCGTAGATATAATTTCATCATTTTTCACTATTATAGCTCCATATTTTCTTCTTAAGCATGTTGCTCTCTCAGATATAGTTTGTGCTATATCCAAATAATAATTGTTTTTTTCTTTTCTCTCCAAATTAATAACCACCTTTCTTACTCTATTTAATATAAGAAAGATGGTTAAATATATCATTATATAGTTTTATCTTAACCTAATACTACCGATTAAAAGTAATTTTTAAATACGTAGCTAACGCATTGTGGGCACAATCAACACAAAAACTACCTTTACCTATTCTAATATTATGCCCAATTCTCCTACAACTATCACAAGCACAATGCCTATTTTCAGTTATCAAGCCACCCCAAGTAGTGTTAACTCTTACGAAGTCAAACCCCTCTTTTTGCACTGATTCCTGCAATTCTTTACTATACTTTATTTTTAAGTTAGCACAATAAACATCTACCGCATCATCACAAGTATAAAAATGTCTACCCCTTATACCTATTATGCCTACTTCTTTATTAAACTGTAATACAGAATAATATTTAGTCATAAATATACACCCTCCTTATTATTAACCTATAAACCCATTACTTTTTAAGCATCTTCTACAGATATGCTTTCCCCTAGGTACTTGAAATAATAACCCCTTATTTTTGCAACAATCACAGTAATGTTCACTAATATTAGTTAGTAATACACCCCTACCCCTTGAGTACTCAATTTTGTGATACCCTTTTTTCTTTATATCTCTTAAACTTAAAATAGGCATACTACCCAATTCACCACTTTTGACATCGTGTGTAAGATATCTTCTAAATACGCTTAAAAGTTCTTTTAACCCCTCCTCCCCTTTAAATGTCTTTGTAGGTAGATTCGCTAAATCTCCATCAGCATATTCAATTAAAATGTAGTCATTCATATATACTTACCCCTTCCCCTAAAAACAACTTATACAACTAAAAGTTAACCCTTTTCTTAGTAATTCCCCTACTTTTCTACAACCACATTCACCTTCAATGTATTCATAAACACCTACTACACCACCTTGCTCCGCTCCAAATAGCCTATCAACCCTAATATTATAACTACCACTAGTATCTAATGATTTATCTACTGCAGCATACATATTAGAGGGTAGCATACTAACTCTCATAAATGTAGATATAGCAGCTTTCTTTGCTGACCCCTTGGTATGCTTATATAGTATCCTAGGTCTCTCACCTTTTGGAAATACTACTACGCAAAATTTTTTCTCACTTATACTTAAATTCTGTCTTAACATATGCTTTAATTTCTTAGGTAGACAATCTAGACAAATTGGTCTCTCATCTAGTAATAATGAAAACACAATATTATCACAACTAGCACAAGGATACCTACCTATAGGTGCTAAAATTATTATATTTGTCTCTGTTTTTTCTATTATACTCTTGCCCCTATCTAACGTACTAATTACTTCTGATAAAGATTTAATACCCCTTGCTTCTTTATAAAGACTATATAAAGGATGAGTTAACCCAGTGCTATCTAATACTGTATATTTATCTACTTTAGACTCCTTTATATTATATATCACTACAGCTATCATTTTTATTATACCCCTTTTAAGATTTTTATTTTTTCAAATATAATTTAGAAATTTCTTTATTTATTTCTACATCTCTACAGCATATACAATAAAAGCCATGTCCTACTTTCAGTGTTGGTTTATGCTTTGTACCACAACCAGTACATGGATTATCTGTAATCCTACCTATAACAAGAATACCCTTAGAGGTATTTTCTACATATAAACTTTTCAACTTGAACTTGCTTTGCAACCTCTTTAAAGCAAACACTCCACCACAATTAACATACTGGCTAAAAAGAAGAGTAGAAAAATCTGTAATCTTTAAATATGAAACCTCTTGAATGCTATTAATATTATAACCAAAATAATACCCCTTTAACATAACTAACCTCCTTACTATCTAAATTTTATACACTAGAAAGTCTATTTACTAATAATAAAAGCATATGCTAAACCACAGGTCTATCCTAAAAAACTAGTAAATTTTATACATCTTGGACATAGATATCTACCCCTTGGCATTTTAAATACTGTAGTCCTAGACATACCACAACAAGAACAATAATAAGATAGACATACCTCAGTCAAGAACAAACCTCTGTAATCAGTATATGCTACTTTGTGATATCCCTTTTCTTTTATACTTTTAAAATTCAATACAGGCATTTTTGCTATTTCTCCAGTTTTTACATCCTGTTTAAGTCTGGCTTTTAATAATTGTATAACCTCCAATAACCCGCTATCTTGTTTATATATTTCTTTTGGTAAAGCACTTAAATGTCCCTTACCATAACTTAATAAAACATAACCATCCATAATAATTCCCCCTCCTTTTAAGTTAAAATTCATTTACTAATACATAATAAAAGCATATCCTAAAATTAATTAGAATATGCTTTCTTGTTTTTATTAATAATCAATCTCTGCTAATAACTTTGCATGTACTACTAGTCTCTTAGTAGTTCCTGCAGGTCCATAACAAGTTGAGAAAGTTAAAAATTTATCAGTAGTATTTAATGTTTCATCTTTAAAAGCTTCTACACTATTCTTACTCTGTATCAAATCTATGAACTTTTGTCTAGCATTTCCAGGAAAATCTACCCTAGTATACTCCCAATCATCAAAGTTAGTCACATACACTGATACTACTTGAAACACCCTCTTTTTAGTAGGTGTAGTTACTTGTACTACCCCTGCTCCTTCTCTACTCTGAACAGTAGTATCTAATATTTCTTTTAACGAACCTAACATTTGCCTATCAGCTCTATTATGCCCAAATATAACAGTATTATAAAGTAAATTTTGAGTATCTGCTATACTATCTAAGAATACCCAACCAGCAGAATTTTCATTTTTATCTATATCATGATTTAAATAAAAATCATTATCCACTGTCTGTACTACTGGCATATCTAAATCTATAGCACCTATTCTTACCCATGCTTTTACATCAGAATTTCTTTTTAGTACATCAGTAAAATCTACATCTAAAAATGGGTAAGCTTTTTCCGTTTCATCTTCGCTTGAGACTACAGTAGGTTTTGCTTCAACAATTATTCCATCAGATAAATTTCTAATTGTACCATTATCTAAAAACCCTAACAAAACATACACTAAACTTGCAGAAGCAATCAAAAACAAGCACACCCCTGCTACCGCAAATTTATTTCTTTTTAAAATTCGCAGCGCATCTTTTAAACTTATCTTTCTTTCTCCTTCTACATTCTGAGCTTTACCAAACTTAAGCCCATTAAAGTATGCCTTAAGTTTAGTTAACTCCTTTTTTTCTTCCTCATTCCATAAATCAACACTCTTATCTTTACCTTTTAATTTAGCTATGATACTTTTAAGCTTAGTAATCAAAAGTTATCAAACCCTCCTTTTTTATCTAATGCTACTAAAGAAGATAATACCTTTCTAGGGGAAGATTTTCTTTCTTTAACTACTTTAGTACTAGATGCATTACCCCTGTCTTCATAAAATTCTAAATTCGTGACATCTTCCAAATTCACATAATTAAATATACACGCACAACCTTGACTAACTAAAGGTATTCTGCTTTCTGCCACTTTCTTAAATATATCCTCTACTCCTATACAACCTAGTTTTGCTTCCTCTAATCTTATAAAATTTCCACCACAAAATCTTATATTTTCATAACGCTTACTAAAACTCACTATAGACTGCATGTCGCAATAAGTTTCTGGTAACTTAAATACTACCCTTATATTATTAGGTATACTCTTCATTATAAAGTCGACATTCATATCTAGTTTATCTATTTCTTTTTTTATTAGTACTACTACACCAGCAGTATCTAAGTCTCTTAATACTTCTTGGTCTCCTACATAGTCTAACGCTACTACCCACTTACACTCTCTAAATTTTGTTATAGCTTCATGTATGTTTGTTTCATCAACTAACACCCTCATAAATAAATTAACTTGTTTAGAATTTACACTTCCTTTAAGTGCAGTACCTTGCACTTCATCATACTTTATATTTACTATCATTTTAACCCTCCCATTATGAATGTACATACTCTGTGAGTATATTTGCATAAAAAGGTAGCATACCTATTATACTACCTACAAAACCTAACCCATTGTCATCATATACCGTTTTAATAACTTTAAATGTTATCGGTATAGTCATATAACTAGGTAAATATATAGAAATCGAATAAATTTTCCCTTCCTCTAACAACTCAGAACTGTAACCCCTTAATGTTGATACACTTATTCTTTGTATATTTAGATGAATTTTTCCACTATCAGCACTAACATTTAAAAATTTACCATCTGCATATGTGCCGCTCATTTGTAACACTCCTTTAACTAACTGATTGTAACTTTAAATTTGCAAACTCATATATAGCTTTTAATAACACTATCTCTGAGTCCATTATCTTACTAGTTAAACAAGCCTTTAAGTTTAATAGCATAGGTATACTAATCTCATCTAATAATAATCTTTCATACCTTAATGCCCTTTTTATTTTGGATTCATCGTAATTCTCTGGTATTTTTAAGCCAAATCTACGATTATACCCTAATATCTGTAGTTCCTTTATAGTTATAAATGTATCTATAGTAGACAACATATAATTAACAATAGTACTATGCTTATACTTTACAGTTAAATCATCCATTTCACGTATAACTTCCGATATAAAACGTTTTTTACCCCTTTCTGTATTTACCCCTGATCTTAACATCTTTATAAGTAAACCATCTACTGAGGTTCCTCCTATACCTACAAGCTCTATTATATCCCTCTTAGTATGTACCTCTTCTCCAGATTTTAGTAAATTAAACAAAGTACATACAGCTTGAACGTCATAGCTATAATTTGAAGATACATAATTTAGTAATTCTGGTGTTAAGCAATCTTTACCTTCTAATATATGCTTGTATAAATACCTTATATCCCTACTATCTAACCTACTTAAAGTATAAACCCCTGTTTGGGCTCCTTGTTTCTTTAATAAGTCTAAGTTTTTTATACCTAGATAAGTTTTATAATTAGATACCCAAAATACAGTTAAAGCAAATGGAGAGGGCTTAGATAGTTGGTCTATAAAATCTTTCTTAGATAACTTTTCAGCATCTATATTTATTAACCAACTATCAGATAATAAAGGCTTAGATAGTGCATCTAATTTAGCTTCCCTAATCTCTTTTAATGTTTCTGGTGTTCTTATACATTCACTATGTACATTTAGACGTTTCTTTATCATAGTCTTTACAATATACTGTAAATTCTCACTAGGTACATAAATTACTAAGTTTACTACATTATCATTTAAAGCCTTTATTCTCTCTAACAATTAAATTACCCCTTTCTCCTTTGCTTTTACTTTTAAAGGTACACCACAATTAAATGTTATTACTACATTATCTCTTAAATGATTAATACCTTCAGCACCATCTAGTACCGCAAACATTGCCCCTTCTTCTATTTTTAAAGAAAATGGCTCTCTATCATTTCTTTCTAATAGAAAATGCTCTAACTGTTCCTCAGTAAACTGCCCAAATTCTATTAATTCTAGACAATTAGAACGTACATTAAATAAGAATATGTCTCCAGTAGCCATATCTACTCCTACTGTTGAAGGGTAATCCCCTCTCCATACCTTATGGATCATATTAAAAGTCCAAGCATTATCCCCTAAATTACTTAAGACTACTATAGTTCTACTTTTATCCACTAAACCTAAACGTTCATTTTCCCCAAATAACATCTCAGAATATACTAAATCAAGTATAAAATTAGCATAGTTATCACTATCTTCCTCAGTGTAATTTGATACACTATAAGCCTTTAAATCCCCTATTCTAGCCGCTTCTGAACCATATTTTTTAATAATTAACCTTGTTGAAGTACCTAAAGTCTCCATCAATAACTCTTTTGCATCCCCTAAAGTTTCTGGCATTCTAACACCCATCTATTAAATCCTCCTCATCTGACTCCTCACTTGTCGTAAAAGCAGTATCTAGCATAAAACCATATTTGTATACACCATCATACAATTTTTCCTTAAGTTTAGATAGTAAATTCATATATTTAGTCTCTTTCTCTTTTGTAAAGAAATTTTTACAATTTCTTATTTGAGCTATACTGGAATCCCAAGCTTGAATACCATTCTCATAGTTTAAATCAGCTCTAATATTGCCAGTTAAGCTTTCTTTTAATAAATTTATACCAAAATCAAATAACTCTTTTGCTTCTGGACTAAATCTATGTTGTACCCCTTGTATCATCTCCAATATATACGTATTTTCTCCACCATATCCTTCTATATCTTCTAATATTACAGGATCAGTTGCTAATTCTTCAACTTCTTCAGCACTCAAAGGAAATAATTTGTTAACTACATTCCATTCAGTACCTTCAATTACTATACCCCTATAAGCAGCGGTCATTACTGCATTATCAAATAAGAACAATGGTATAGTATCTATAACCCAATCTTCAAAACCAGCTAAAGAAGTATCTGGCATACTATAATACTGACAATTATTATAAGGGTTTGACTTACTAGCATACACTCTTCTAGCACCAAATGAAGCTACACATCTCCAAAAATTCTCTTTTGTTATAGCTACATTGTCTGGATTAGGTAAACTAGTTACTGCACAACGCCTTGTTGCTCTTATAACATAATTACTAGACATTATTTCACCTAAAGCATTAACAGGCCATTTTAAAAACTGTCCAGTAAAGTTATTATAGTTTGTTACAACTGGTGCTTGTTCATAATACAATACATCTTTAGGTACTACCCAATCATGTAAGTTTATATCTACTGCAGTTATAAGTCTTTTACCTACTATCTTTACATTACCCTCACTATCTAATGTTTTAGCATCTAGAATTATACGCTTGTCCTCTTCTTCACCTATTTTAGTTCTCCATACTGTATAACCTACTACCCACTCTACACTCTCAGAAGTATTACTGAAGTCCCCTGCAGTAAAGCACATACCATCTACGAATTTAAACTCTTTCTTAAACTCATTATACAAAGGTGCTATCATATCACTATGAAACATAGTTACAGGACCATATATACCTAAATAAACTTCTGTTAATTTATAGAACCTTTTTAACATTACTATCCTATACATAAACTGATGAAATAAATCTAAAGCACATTTTGTCATACCCCTGTCAGACATATATTGCCCCACATCCGTAGAGTCCGCTTTCATAACTTTATATGGTGGGTTCATGAAAAATACTATAGGTTCGTTGTTTTCTAATGCTTTTAAAAGCTTAGAAGGTAATTTATTACTGAAAAATTTGTTATTTTCATCCCAATCTATTCCATCTAAGAAATCACAATCAAATATAGTTGCATTAGGCATTCTCTCCTCAACCATAGGTATATCTTCCTTAAGTAAAGTAGATAAAAATAACTTGTCCGATGGATAATTTTCAGAGAACATCAAATTGGAAGTGCCGCAACTCCCATCCCATATATTTATATTTCCCCATTTTTCTTTCAATAATGCTTTTAAATAATTTCTTCCTTCAACACACCAAGGCTCAGGTGTATAGAATTCACCTTCAAGTCTTGACTTCTCTTCTTTTATAGCCGAATGTATTATATCTTTATTTTCTATACAATCTGCTAAGTGAATATCATGCTTTTGTAAAATACCAAAACATTTTACTGCCAACCAATCTGTATAAGACATTTTATCCTTTTCTATACCCCTATTCTGTTGTATACTAAGTATAAAGTCATCATACTCTTTTTGCGTGGTAGCTACATAATATTTAATTACATCTTTCAAAACTCGTTTCTTTTGCCCATGTAAAATCAAAATTCTACCTCCATTACCTTTTTATACTATTTAACGCTTTCGTTACATTATTTCTATTATTTAATTTCTTTTTACGTTTCCTCTTAGCAGCTTCTTTAGATTTATTATGTTTTCTTTCTTGCTCTTTATTTATTGAAGTTGTTTTTACCTCTAACCCCTCCATATATTTACCCCTCTCTTTTACTTTAAAAACATATACATCAAACCTACCACGAAAAGACATCTACATATAACAACATAAAACATGTTAAAAGTTTTCATTTTAAAATCCCACATCTTACTAACAAATAGGAGAATAATACCAAAAACACCTAAAAATAATAAGTCTCTACTAATGGTATACGTTACCCCTATGAGTAAGGGTTTTATAAGACTACCTTCCTCACCTATAGCTAAATCAATACCAGAAGTGGTTATACTTATTAAAAAACTATAGATTAGCATAGCTATGTACATAAAAGTATCTACTAAAGTCTTATAACTCATAAATTTTGGCTTGTTATCTACTCTATTATCTATATTGTTTTCATCTATACCATTCAATGTCAGTCACCACCCCTAGGCCTAATACATTTGGAATAGTATCCTGAGTATTCATTTCTATAAATAGCCCTATTATGTATTCTTTAGAATATACCCCTTCAAATAGCCCTACAGCTAATAAAGCAGCTACATAGTCACCTAAATAAGCTAGAGTATCCTCAAAGTCTTTCTTATCTACTATGTCTTCCCCGTTTAATTCCAATAATTCATAGTCTAAAAACATACATTCTACTAATAAAGGTAAAGAATTACAGGAAAAACAAGAAGGTAAAACATCCTTGTAATTCATGTATAAATCCTTTAATGTTCTTGTTACTTTTCTGCCCTTATTAAAGTCTTTATCTATAGATAAAGTTAACTGGTCAGCCCACTTTCTAAATACTAAACCCCTATGAGTTCTACCTAGGTCACAATATACATCCTCTTTTTTATACATCTCATATATTAAAGAATTATTTTTATTTAGATAAGCTTGAATTATACCCACTACAGCATAATACTTAGTCCCTAATTCTTTACTATCTAAACTTTTTGTTATTTTCGCAAATATACTTTTCTTAATATCTTGCCCTACCCTCATTGCTTTTTATACCTTTCTAAATATTTAATACCATCTATGGCATTCATTATTTTTATTTCTTTTATACCTTGTGTATCCCCTTCTTCTTTTGCTCTCATATACTTACTAATTTTTTCTTCAGCCGCTAACACTTTACCCGTTTTAGCACCCTTTCCCGACCAAATAAGTATATCACACTCTTTTGTTACAGATTTTATATAATTTATCTGTACACAATCTCTAAATTCTTTAGTTAAATACCTTACAAAATCTTTCTTATTCTCAAAAGGCTCTCCTACTGAAGTCGATATACAAATACTCACTATTGGTAATGGTTCATCTTCATCCTCAGTTACAAGCTCTATTATATCTATATAATCTAGACATTCTAATAACTGTGTTTTATAAATCATTAAAGTAACATATATCTGTATAGCAGTTATTGAAACTGCATCTTCATAAGCTAGTTCATCTAAGTCTACACCAGCTAACTCCCATATATCATCAGTAAAGAAATCCTCTACATCATCTACACGTTTACCCTTTATACCTAATTGGTTTTGTACAAACATTATACCTTCTGTCTCTAACTCTTCATAAAAGGCATGTAAATCATCAAAACCTTGTACTAATTTTGTAGCTCTAGTTTGAATACCAGGCAAATTACCTATAGCTATATAATCCGCTAAAGTCATGCTCCTTTTTTCCTCTATTTGGTCAAACATGGCCTTAGAGAATTTCATAGAACAACCGTCATATAAAACACCATCTTCAGCTGGATCATATGCAAATATAGCGTATGGATTAGTTATTCCATTATCCCTTAAAAAGGCTTTACATTTTGATGCCCCCATGTTTTTTACGCCTAAATCCACTAGCATACTAACTTGCCTATCTACCATTTTCTCTAAACAAAAAGGATTACTACAGTAAATCATACTTAAAGTTTCTGTTATGTAGTGGTCAGCACCACAAACACATTTATTTTCTGCTAAACAATCTAAAAACTCTTTTGGAAATGCTTTTGCTTTTCTCAACTCTTCTAATGTTAATACTTTTGCCTTACCCATTTTTACACCTACTTACTTTTTATTGTTTTTATTACATAATTACCAAATAACGTTTGAAACTTACTCACTGCAGTAAATGTTTTAGCATAAATAGATATACCAGTACTATCTACGCAAGAAACTTTAATATCATCTTTAGTTATTGTACATGCTATCCTCATAGGTGTTCCCTTTAAGGTATAAAAACCACCTACGTAATAAGCAGCCACACCATTGTGAGAAGATTTATTCATGAATAAACCAGTAGTTCTAATTAGTGTACTTATTGCTACGTCAAAATCACTTAATTTTATCATATACATCACTCCTCGTCATCATTTATAGGTATCAATAAATCATTCTTGCCAGAAGGCTTTCCATTAGTCTCAACCTTCTTATTCTTTCTATTTTTTATAAAGAATACCCCACCTGTTACTATCACTACCCCTCCTACTAGCATACCTATTAAACCATAGTTTATAAATGATATATTATTAGACTTTAATAATGTTTTATATTCATCTGACTTACCTGCACTCTTATAAATATTTTTTATCTTGCCTAATAACACCTTTTTCTCTTTCTCATTTACAAATGAATTAGATTCATCCGAACCTAACCAAGCTATTACTCTATCATAAGGTGTTTTAGTAGAGTCTGCAAATAATACAAAATTATTAACTTTATCTTTTACACTTGTAACTAAATTATCATCTGATATATAAGTATTAAAGTCAATAGCTTTACCATCTACTATATGCACAGAAGATTGATTTATTAAATAATCTTTTATATCCACTGTATACCCTGTAGGATAATCTCCATTGGAAGTATGAAAATATTCTTTATATATAGTAGGTATAGCAACTAATCCATCTGATAATCCACTAAGAACAAAAGTATTCTCATTTAAATTTTTAATTTCCTCATCTGATAATTTGTCATAAGTATACGTTTCTAATGACTTTAATTTAACTATTTCTCTAGTTAGTATATTTACAACTAGATTAGCCATTAAAGCATAATCCGATACCTTACTAGCATTTTCCCCTACTTTAGGTACTACTATGTAAGCAAATTTTAAAACACAGTTTACCCCTTTTGTTTCTTGAGCTGACTCTACGTTTTTACCTATTTGTACAGTCTGTATTAAACTGTCTTTATCTTCTAGTGCGCCTAATAAAGAAACATAACGTGTATTTAACTGTACCCCATAATAATCCCCTACACTATGTACTATTATTTCTACTTCATTACTTTTCTCTACTTTACCTATTAAAGGATTCATAACAGAAATTCTGGTTAATCCACTACCACCTAAAACACTATTTTCCTTATCAAATACAATAGGTGTATCAAATCTATACGCATTTATATTGAATGCATAATTTTTACTCCCCTCTAATATAGCTTCATGTATTCTAGGTAGTAACTGGTCTTTTACCCAAGTCTTATTCTCTCTAGTATCCCCTATAGTATATACTCCATCTACTAGAGGTAAATTTATAGCCCCTTGTGGCATAGCAGCTACACTTTTGGAGTCATAATCATACAAAAATTTACCCCACTTACTTAGGGCTACATGGTCAGATGCTTCATCACCTCCACCATACGCTTTAAATCTTTTAAACCCTTCACCTATATCACTTATAACAGATTGTGTGACTGCATCAATAAAGCCTTTATAATCACCATTATTTGTATCCATTACAACTTGACCATTATTCATTGGTAATGTAGCAGCATTAACAGTTATATAACTACCATCTATAGTCAATGTAGCTATACTGATAGCTAATGCTATCAAAACCTTAACAATTTTAGACATATTAAACCCCACTTTCACATTTATCCACATTATTCACAAGCCAATGTGAATAACTCTATTTAGTATACTTTTTACCACATTCTGGACAGTGTTTAAATTTAGCAGTATACAGGATCGTATTTCTATCCGTAGTTGTTAGTGTAAATACATCCTCAAACATCGTACCATCTACACCATTTTTTGTCATAGCCTCTATATTGCCAGTAGCACAAACAGGACACACGCCCTCCACATAGCTTCTTGCTATGTCTTGATTTATTACATAAGGAGATGCCCCTCCTACCCCTTTATTAGGCGATTCTGAAGCCTCCACACTTAAACCTACACCAAAACTACCTTGAGCTTCCGAAACCCCATACATATAGCTTTCTGGCTTAACAACTAGCCCTTTAGACTTTAAAAAAGTTAAATCTTTTTTACCTACCCATTTTAACCAACTATTACAATCACAACAATATGCCCCTATTTGAGAAGCACCTTTACGCTTTAAGTATATTTTTGAACTTCCACATCTTCCACATGACTGTATTTCCATAATTTTTAACCTCTCCTTTTTCTCTCCTATTTTTAATACTACTAAGACTGTTTATTTATTATTTTCCAAAATTCTTTAATATCCGTTATACCTAACTCTTTCATCTTTTTGTCACATTGCTTCGGTGTCATTCTGTTTGTACAATATAAGTCACTAGCACAACCAAAACAAGGTCTCCCAATAAAAGCACATCTTCTAGGATTACATCTTGGCACTTTAACCACCCCTTTCTTTTATATTTTATGTCATATAAAATATGAAAAAGAAGGTAATATTCATTACCCCCTTTTTCCTATTTTACCTTTTGTACTCTTATTACTCTATTTATACAGTAATAAGCCCCTTTCTCCCCTATTGTTTTCTGCAATAATCTTATTATAAAGTCACCAGTGTTAATATGTAAATAAGGCAAATCTTGCACTTTTTCCCATTTATTCTTATTAGTCATTTCTAATAAATCAACTATAAGATTATCTAATCCATTAGGCGTTACTTCAAACCTCTCTAATCTTACTAATTTATTCCACCTAGGTTTTGGATTACTGTATATTCCTCTAGCTATAAGTACCCCTTCTCTTTCAATTATATCTAGCTTATTTGTAGTCTTACAATTTAGTAATTCCATTAAGAATGTTATGTCAAACTCTACTTTAGATTTACTTAAATTTGTCAACTCTGCATTGCTACCTACTTGTGGATCTAAAATCAATCCAATACCCCTATTCTTTTCTATACCCATTAGAACCTAGCCCCTCCTTACTATTTCTTCACAGGTTTCTTTTTCTTTAATCCTTTGTATTTGTGCTACACTATTAACACCATATTTTATACATTCTTTTACTAAGGTTTTATAGCCCAATATTATCGTCTGCTTTCTTTCTCTATACTGCATCTCCCTAACAGATAATTCTAACCTAGTACCATCAGTATAAATTACACAATTTAATTTTCTAATGTCAGCTACTAACTGCTTATTAGTTGTATACTCCCTATAAGCTATTTTCCTCTGTCTATCCTCATAGCCACTCCAAATACCTATTATTTCATACCTTGCTTTAGTTGTACCTTTTGCAACTCTTTTCCTATACAACTCTGCACTTAATTCCTCAATACTAGCATTTTTTAAATCCATCTTAACCAACCTCACTCTTATTAAATGTATTTTCATTCATATATATTTTTATATTTGTATACCTTGTTACTTTAGCATTCTCCTCTACTAAGTCCCCTTTTTTAGCTTCATCGCCCTCATAATTTAAGATATATTTCTTGTACCCCTGATAAGTTATATTTACTATTCCATCCTCTAAATTATTATCTATTATTAATTCAGACTTCAAATCTGTATCTTTTGAGCTTATAACTTTATTATCCCATGCTATAAATGAAAAATCATAAGATAGCTTATCATGTGTGATAAAGGTTATTACTTTTCCAGTATACTCAAATTTCTCTGTCTTAAACTCAGGCTTTAGAGAACAACCCCCTAATATTAAAGTACTTACTAATATGCCCACTATTATTAATTTCTTCATCTTAATTATCTCCTATACACTCTTTTATTTATAGACTATAATTAAATGGTAGATTTATATAATAATGTGTAAAAAATAACCTTTTTAATTACTTCAATTATATTATACCATATATTTTTATTTTAGTCAAGAATAAAAGCTTGAGTAAGTACTTTTTACTCAAGCTTTTATATTTTAAAATGCTACTACTATACTATCATAACTAATATGCACTTTACCTTCTTTTACTTCTATAGCCATACTACTTATTACATCTAACATTAAATTTTGTACCATATCATGAGTCAACTCTTCTTTATTATCCCCTATCTCACTGACTAAGTTATTATAGAAGAAGCTAACTGCAGTTACCATGTTTTCTGATAAGAAACCATTTTCATACCACTTATTTATTGGATTGTTAGCTAATGCACAAAGAATAGAATACTTTATAGTAATTTCTTTGTAATTAGAATAACATGCATTGACATCTAGCTTGTCCAAATCAAAAGAGGGTATCTCATTTCTTACTAAAAAATTCAAATAGCTGTTATTTATAGCAGAATCTACGTAGCCTACAGAAAATTTAACATCATCATATTCAGATAATAATCCATAGAAATCAGAATCACTTGATATTAAAGTTATTTGTTTTTTATTACTGAAAATTGCCTTATTAATAGCTACAGCCATCACCATATCTACTACACTCTTGGACTCTTTAATTCTTGTAACAAAAGTCTTATTTATTTTAAAAGGACATTGTAGTATATTATTTATTATTTTCCATAAAAAATTTGATTTTGCATCTATAAATAAATTTATATTGTAGTTTTTATTATGCTTTTCTAATTCTTTAACAAAGGCCACAAAAGCAAAGAAACTTGTATTATCACAGTCAACAAATATTTCTTCATAAACACTATCTAATAATACCCCTTTTAAATAATCTGTAGTATCTTCTTGTTTATTTGCTACATTACTAGCTAAACTTATTTCTGCCTTAACCTCTTGTTTTACTTCCTCTTCTACACTTTCAACTGCTACTTCTGCTAAATTATATTTTCTCCAATTATACTCAGTAGCTAATATTTCAGAATCATTTTTAGTTATAGCCTTACAAGTACAAAACATATTAGTATCATTAGTTAAAGTATACCTAAGTAAATTAACTATTTTTGCATATTTTAAAATAATAACCCCATGAGGGAAACACACCATTTTTGCACTTATGGCTTGTTTTAATTCTGTAACACGTTTTTCTAATGTTTTCTTTGTAAAATCATAGAAATAAAATAACGCCTTTACATCTTCTTTATATTGAATACCTAAATCACTTAAAACCTTATCCAATAATTTATCATGATTTGCTCTTATATAATTAACTACCTCAGATAAATCGTAGTTTTCAGAATATACACTGTGTATTCTATAACCACATTTTTCTAATAATATTAATTCATTTGTTAAATACCCCTCAGATACTTTTGTGAAATCTTTTGAATTTTTATATACAGAATAATTTCTCAATATACTTTGTCTTACCCTATTAAAAGCTCTAATAACATTCGCATTTTCAATTAATTCAAAAACTTTAAATTCCCCCGATGCTCTATAATCATCTGCGTAATCCCTAGGAAATACCTTTTCCTCTACCCCTAATAAGTATGCTATTATAAAAGCATTTGATTTATACACACTTTGTACTGTATTACTCATTCTCTTCATCCCCCTCATTTTTCATTACTAATAAATAAGCCTGTTTGAAATTTATATCTATTATTTTGTTATATTCTTGCCACACTATATTGTTTATTAACTCAGTATCTAACATTTTGCAATCTTCATTATAGAATGTTTCATTTATTAAATCTACAGTATACCCTAGCAATTTTATTAAATTGTACCTATAGCATAGAGAATCATTGGTTGCTTCTCTAACTACCTCAGCTTTACACCAATTAGTACACTTCATATTTTTCATGTTGTCTGCATCCTTACAAATAAAAGCAAAATCACAATATGCATTATAGTTCAATTCTTCTTCGTTACTATAAGTAATATTAGACCCAAAGTCCTTTGTTATACTTCTTTTTAATAGTATAGAGTCAACAAACGAATCACTAACTAATGAACAATGAATGTATATTGCACCATTGGCTATAAATCTATTTGCGTAGAACCTATAATTATCCATACATAAACATAATACATAATTTAAAATATCCGTATTCAATAGTCTAATATCTTGTAGTTTAGTAGCTATTTTTCTGTCCTCATAAGTACCTACTATTGTTTTGATATCTTTTTCATCTTCTAATAAAAAGATTGGAACAGTATTTTTTAATACATTAGTGTAAGCTTCTGCTAATATCTTAGTATCTTTCTCCATTTTAGAATAGGCTATCATAGTTTGATACCCCTTGGCTACAGCTTGGGTATCAATTACTTTTTCAGTATCGCCATCTATACGTAACTCCAATATCTTCTTACTTAAAGATAAAGTTAAACTGCTTTTTCTCTTTATAGGTAGTCCATTTTCTTTTATTGCTATAAAATCTTTTAAAACCATATCATGAATGGTCATTGTGTTTATCCTCCTTGTACCTGTTCACATTTTTACAATAAAAAAGTTCTATGCACCTTACATAGAACTTAATCTGATATTTCAATTATCTCAATGTCAAAATTATTACCTTCACAGTCTTGTACTATACCATCAAAGTGACCATATAATAATAGTTCACCAGTCACAGGTATTTTTAAACCCAGCCTGTTTTTTAATTGTGACATTAAGAAACTTAAATCATTACATTCTAAATAAGTATTTTTTGTTTTATTTGTAAATTTCCAATTACTCATAGTATTTTTACCTCACTTTATACCCTAATTATATACTTTATATTAGTTTATACAATTATGAGGTAAAATATACCATTGTAATCTATTTATTTTTATATTTTTATACTTTAAGATTATTATAACCTATAAAGTATGACTGTTAACAACTTAACTCTTAATTTAATCCACTATTCCCTCCTCTGCTTCAATCTTTTTTATCAACTCATCTAATTCAGTATCTTTTAGTGTTCTCCAACTACTTCTATTTTCTATATCTATTAACATACCTATATTTTTTACTATTTTAAAATCCCTAGTTAACTCTTCCTCAGATATTACATAAGCATTAAGATTGGTATAACCATAAACTTTACCATCTACATACAATGGTTGTTGAATAGCATAAAACATCTTATCATCTGATAAATTACTTAAAAAGCAAGTGCAATGCCAATAACCATCACCATGCATTAAAATTTTTTCATTTGTACCTACATAAATTAAATCTTCATATAGCTTCATTAGTAGTTACTCAAAGTTTCATAAATATAATTAAAATCGTCTATATCTTCTTGCTCTAATTTATCAGCTATACCATCAAACCAATCTTTTAACATTTGCTTAGGTCTTTTTATAACTGGTACATCTAAACCACTATTCCTTGCAGCATTATTTACTGCAGCACAAACTGAATCTGAAGTCATAACAGGTTTTTTACCTTGTTTAATAGCTAATTGTAAAGACTCATCTGAAGTTACTGGTATGGCATCTTCACCATGTTTTTCTTTGAATTTACTTGCTACAGTATTATCTACATTGTCATTCCTACTGATATCTTTATTTGTATTTCCTGATCTAAAAGTAGTTATATATTTCAAGTCATATATGTCTTTCATCATTAAATCAGAAACTAACTCATTATCCTCTACTTCTCCCCATATTCTCGAAGTTTCAAAAGCAGTATCTATAGTATCTATTAAAGCTCTATCCCTATCTAGTTTAATACGGTTTGCCTTAAAATTATAGCCATATTTAAATTTCAAATTATTACATATAAATAGCCCATTAACAAACATCTTACCCCTGTGTACTTCCTCTAGTAAAATTGTACCTAGACCAGTTTCGATTTTAGAAATCTCTCCTTGTAAATGTAAGTTGCTTTTTACTATATAGTCATATTCTTCTTTAGTAATGCCTTTAATTTCTATAGTTAAATCATTATCTGGTACTTTAGTCCAAGAATACTGTTTATCTACAAAAATTTGAGGTACTAACATACCATTAAATCTTCTAGATTTTACTAATTTAGCATCCCATACAGTTTTAGCACCATAGTTATATATAGTAACTTCTTTTCCTTCTCTCAAAAGAACCATTAAAGCTACTTTATACCCCTCTCCATGCTTACCTATAGTATCATCATTCTTTCTCTTACTAGAATTACCTAATAATAAGGTATTTAATGTTAATACAGAATTTTTATTCCCTATTTTTAATACCTCATCCTCATACGAGAAAAACATTGAATTGCTTGAATCTACTACTTCATTGTCTAATGCATTTTGAAATAACTCCCTTACAGCTTCTACGTATGTCCACTTAGGTACATAATCCGTAGAAATAGTTAACTCATATTTACTTGCCATTTTAAAACCCTCCATAACTTTTATTATATTTGTATTATACTATATTTATTACTTTATGTCAAGAAATACTTAAGAGAGTTTAATTTTACTTATATAATAAGATAATACCCCTTTTATTAAGTCCTCTTTTAACACTAGGTTATCCCCTAACTTATATGTAGTTCTAAGCCACAACAATTCAAAATAACCTAATTTAGATATTATAGCCTCTAACTCTTCTATAGAGGTAGCAGCTAATAAATTCTGCTCAATAGGGGGCATACGTACCCCTGACGCATAGTTAAAGGACATACTCTCCCATCTATAGAATGTATCAAAATAGTTTAATATTGTATTATATACATTCTCCTTCTTAGCTTGTGAATATAAAGCTATCTTAAACTTACTTGCAATACCCTTTAATTCTGTCATAGTAAAATCCTTGTAATTCAAAGCATATAACATATGCACTATATCATACTTACCAGCACTCATTATACTAGCTAAATTGTACTTACTCATAATACTAACCTATTTACCCCTTCTTTTCTTTTTCCACTCACCTAGTAAGTATTCATTGTTTATTACTTTCATCCTTAACCAATGACAAAGTATTTCACTATATACTCTCTTCATAGGTACATATACTACCCCTTCTACAGGAAAACCAGATTTACTATACGTAAGTTTTGCAGAGTCTAATACTTCTTCTACAGTGTTATAGTCAAATAGTACATCTAAGTCCATTTCCATACACTGTAACTCATTTTCCGCACAAAAAGCTATTAATTCTAATGGCTCATATTCATAGCTAGTATTCAAATCTATTACTCTAAATATAACAAGTTCTACTTCATCTGCCCCAACTGGATTACCATAAATGCCAGGACCTATTATTTCCCCTTGAATAGATATATTATCATATTTATCTAAAATTTCCATTAGCTTGTACTTATATGCCATTCTCCAATAAATATTTTTCTCATCCTCTATTAGTTTATGCGTATGATTGCATACACTCTTTTCGCCCCTTATTTTGTTGTAACATGCACAAGTACCCTCATACTTTATAGTTCTTGCAACTCTTAACCCCTTGAATTCTTTTAATAACCCTGGCTCTGTTTGTATTCTAACCTCTCCAGGCGATTTAACCTCTACAGGAAAAAACCCAGCGGATATTCCCTCCATGTTCACTGGTATTAATTTTTCATATTTCTGAACACCTAATAATTCTGTCACGTCATCCCCTATAACATAATCTCCCTCTGGTAGTAACTCTAACCCCCAGCATAACCCTTGAGATAATTGTCCTCTAAGTCTAGCAGTTCTAAGTATAAACTTATTAGTTACTATAGAAGGTACGGCTTTAAATTCTTCTATTTGTGGTAGTATAGAATCTATTTCAAAATAGATACATCTATCCCCTACTTTAAAAGTACCCCTCTTTACTACTACTCTCCAACCTAATACAGTTACTACATCTAAAAAATCAGAGTTCTCTACTGCTTTTACATTTGTTATTTCTTGAATTGATGCTAACTTTCTCATAATGTAACCACCTCTTTTTATTATTTCTTTGTTATTATACACTTCTAAAATATTTTCCTAACCTTTTAAATTTCAAAATAAAAAGATAGAATCTATATATCCTATCTTTTGTAAAAATATAAAATTTAAAAGATTTTAAGCCTTTTTAAGCCCCTTAATAACCTTAACTACGTTTTACTCTTTAAGCACACTTAGTAAGCTTATAACGCCTTGTAGCTTTATAGAAATAGCATATACTTAAGAGGTAGCTTAAAAGTTAACAAGTATAATATAGTATTAATTAACCCCTTACCTAATTACATATACCCCTTTAATAGCAATATAGAATTTACATTATCTAACACAGTATCCCACATAGCATTAACAGATATATAATAATCCATAGTTTTATCATTTTCTAATATTTTTGATATTAAATCCTTAAAGTAATTTTTAGGTTTTCTATGGAATAATTTCCCCCATATTGACTTTGAACAATAACACAACATACATGTATTACCTAACACAGCAAAATCATACAAGTCTATTTTTACATACTTTATACCCCTATCCTTTACTGATAAAGGGGTCTTTTTTGTAGGTACTTCTATATATGCCCAATCTAAAGAGTATTCTGCTAACTTTATTAAATCAAGTAATTTACCCCTATCTAAGCCAGTATTAGTTAGTTGTATTAAAGTGGTTAAAACGTAGTTTATATGCTTGTGTAACAACATATTAAATTTATAATTACATTCTAAATAATCATCTAATATAGGCGCATATATACACATCATATTAGGCAGAAGTGCATTTATACTAGTAGTTACACCCCTCCAATTGTATAACAATAAGTTAATTTCACTTAACCTATCATTAGATAGAGTATCTACACACTCTCTCGGAAATTTTGTTACAAATATACGCATACATCTCCTATATTTATGTAAATAATCCTTTAAAGAGTAATTATACCCCTTTACCAAGTCTAAACTATCAACCGTAGTCATATCATCCACCCCTTATTATTTAAAGGGGTATAAAACCCCTCTTATTACAAAAAATCTCCTATTGATAAGCCTAAATTTTCAAAAGAATCCTCCATATTATTGTTGCGAATATACTCTTCATCTAATTCATAACTCTTCAAGAGTATACCTATCTTTACCCAACCTGTATCCGCTTCACCATATAACTCAAATGTAGGCTTCTGTATAGCCCTAAATAAATAGTCAGTTAATACATCTTCTCCTACTGAATCAGCTAGTCCATCTCTTTTTAAACCCTCTTCTATATTTGCATGTATTATGTCCATATCTAAATCTGTTATAGTACCAAATGTATTTTCTAAAGTACTTATAGGTATAAAAGCTTCAGCCCATAACCCAACATAATCACCAGACTCTTCTTCATAATCTTCATCTAATATACGCCATGAAGCCATCTGTATAATTGTATCTATAAATATATCATGTAAAGAACCACCAGAAGATATTTTATTATTGTACTTATTCATCACTACCCCTCTTTTAAAATTGCTTTAAATCTTCACCAACAATACTGCTTAAGTACTCTTTATTATCTTCCTTAGTATAGATATAAATTTTAATGTTTAAATTATCCCTCATAATGAATATATCTTTCAAATATTTTATTACTTCAAAGTTATTATTTTTAACAATAAAAAGGTTTAACTCCGATTTTTTAACATTATCATCACTAAGAATAATCCTATCAAATAGTATATTTCTGAGGTTATTATACCCCTCATATTCATTAGTTTTAATATCCTTTACTATTACTAAATTATTACCTAAAATAGAATCTAAAGATAAATTAGAACTACTTAAAGTTTCTATTTTACCAGCTAATACTCTTATTACGCCCTCTACATATAATTCCTCCTCCACTAGTACTAAGTTATTTTTTATATGTTCCCTTCTCTTTATGTTCCCTTTTATACTACGATTTGTAGAATCCGTAGTTCTATCAACGTATAAAAGTATTTTTGATGCTTCAAAATCATTACATATTTTTAACATATAGCCTCCTAATTATTGATATATGTAATGTTTAGCACTTTATATCTTTTGCACCTTTTTAATTTATCATCTTATCTAATATTTCCTGTTCTACTATTTCCACAGGCCTACCATACTCATTTACTTGTTTATATTCCTCTACAAAAGGTGTCTTTCCATTCATATCCCCCATTATCTTTAATACAGTAGCTTTATACCTCAATAACATATAAGCATGTCTCCACTTAACATCCATTAATTCTTCTAGTTCAAAAGGTGTAAATTCTTCTAATAATTCCTTGTACGTCTCTTTTGAGGTTTTATATAAGAAATAGTTAGTACCCGCAGCCTTTAATACAGGTTTTAAATACTTTAAATCCCCAAATTCATGCATAAGTATAAATATGCCTAATCTCCACTTTCTCATCTCTCTTATTATGCTATACAACTCCTTAAATACTGTAGGAAATTGATGTGGCTCATCTAGTATAAGTATGCAAGGAGCTCTATCTTCTTTATTTATATCCTCCCTACTTAACATAGCTAACCAAAGTTTTGATACTATAAAAGTTACTAGTAAGTCAGTACCATCATCGAGTAAAGTGGATTTAGGTATTTTTATACCTACAAAATAGCCATTATCCGCCCACTCCCTAAAGTTTATCTCCTTACAAGGTGCTTGTAATAAACAGTTAGATACAAATTCATTATCTAACAAGGAATCTATTCTATCCATTATACCTTTTATATACCCCATATTTGTACCACTAGGATCCTTGTCATCATTTAATTGGTCTAAAATATATTTTGTTCTCCCTTCTACTTTATGCTTTTCTATTATATTTTTCCTAAACTCACCATTGGTAAGACACATTATTACATCGTACAAACCACACTCTGGATTTACAAATACTGCTTTAGCCGCAGCCCCTAAAAATTTCTCCATTCTAGAAGTTAATGTCCCCATAGGTACATCCGCCAACTTATTTAAGAAATTTTTTAATTGCGAAGATAACTTAGTAGCATACTCTCTACTGTTACCTTTACTACTTTCATTCCAACCTAGAGGTATAGGATTATCTATATCCCCAAAATTTAATATTTTTACTTTTTTCCTATTATCTAAAGGTAGCCCATTTGCTATATTATCCACCAAAGTACCATCTGCAACATCTATTGCAAATACAGAAACACCATTAACCAGCCACTGAATAGCACTTTTTTCTGCTTGAGTAGTTTTACCAGTACCCATCTGCCCTACCCCTACATAACACTGACATATAGAATCTTTATCATCTAAAGGTAAGTACACATCACTAGTCTTACCCTTTACAGTAACTTTACATACTTTTAACCCTTTATTTCCTAAAAATTCTTTTGGTACATCGGCCTCTCTAGTATCAATGCAATCTAGGTGATGATTTACTTGATTTGTTTTAGTTGGTAACATCATTAATTGATGTAACTCTTTTGTACTTAATATGTTTTTAGTGAAATAATCCCAAGGTTCTCTGTTTTTAAAATACTGCAATAATTTCTCCTTTTTACCCCAAGGCTTCAATACTTTTAACGAGTTGTTACCCTCTATATTTATAAAAGGATTTTTAAAAGCTTTTAATAAGAACTCATTCCTAGTCTCATTTCCTCCACCTTCTACCCCTATTCTTATACTCGCACTATACACTGCTAAAGAAGGCTTATTTAAAGTCTGAGAACTTAAAGACTTACCTACTTGTAAATTACTTAGTAATTCTTCTAAGTTCTCTTTCTTATATTCTTCATCAGTCAACAACAAACTTATAGTATCTAACGCTTCTGCTACCCCTTCATAACCTACTTTAGATATACCTTGTAATAATTTTTCCGCTTCTAAATAAGATTTAGGCCTTACTACTTTATCCTTTCTAAAGTTAGCTATATACTCTGCAAACGAATCTTTTATAGATGGTTCACAAGGTGTTATTAGATACTGTATTAATACCTTCTCATCCCCTCTTAATATACCCCTAGTATCTAACAATGAAGTTAATGGTTGCTCTGTACGGAAATCAGTTTTTAAACTTAAAAAACTATTACCATTATAACCTAATTCCAACATATCCTCCACATTAATCATATGGTCATTATTGACTATATTACCCTCTTCATCCGTACCTATTTTTGGTTTTTGAATAAAGGTTGCTTTAGGGTAAGCAACCTCTAATTCAGTTTTGAGATTTTCAATATTATCATCTTCACATAAGTAATAAAACCCTACTTTATCCTTAGAAATTAATATTTCATAACCATATTGAGTTTGTTTTTTGATTTTCTTATTTTTAATGTCAATTCGAGATAATATATATTTGTAAGAACAAAGATTTTCTAATACTTGCCATAATTTCTTATTATTTAATGTATAGTCTGGTTTAGCTTCAATAATCATAATTTACCCCCTGAAAGCTCTTCCTACTTCTACTAGAATACCCATTAACCCAGGCACAAATTGTAATAATAAAAACGCTATTGCCGCATCCCTTATTATTTTTATACCTAATCTTTTATTAAAAGTCATTACTAAACAACCACCAGTTATTGCTAATAAGGCTACTGGATACCCTAAGGCTTGTAAAGCATCTATCATAGGATCTAAAGAATGCTTTATTCTGTCTAAATCAAGTGCATTAGCAACCAAAGGATTATTCAAAGCCGCAGTAATAACAATTGCACCCCTTATTATTTGTACTTTTAAATTTTTAAAAACTGGATTTTCATCTATTTTTTGTTGTAATAAAGTTACCTTAGTTTCCTTTTTACCCCTTCTTAGCTTATGTTCTAACCTTTTTATCTCTATTGTATCGGTCATCTCTCTCATCATCTTTTCATATGTTTTACGTGCTACAGATAAGTCTACATACATCATTTCCATAATATTTACTCCTTTTTATTACTATCTTTTTTAGTGCTATTTTCTTCGGCTAGTTTTTTATACATTAATATAGTAAAGAATACACTTAATGTAAAAGTACCTAGTTTTAATATCATCTTAAATAAACTCATTAGCAATCTCTCCTTTTTGCCTTTATTACCTTGTACTTGCGATTTATATACTTTGCAGATTGTATAGAACAATTTATTACCAATAAACCTAAAGATATCATAGCAGTTACCCTATTAGTGTAAACTAAAGAATTCATTTTCATATTTATACCCCCTAAGAATATTTTCTGTTTTTTTGTACATACTAAGAATATACCAAATTACATCATTCATAAAAGGAAGTGATTATTATGACAGCATTAACATGTGCAGCCTTAGCCTATATTTTCCTTTTTATATCGATGTCAATAAATTAGATGATTGAGTTATGTATGCACTCTTAACTAGAGTGCATTTTATCTGTTGTTAAGTATATCTGAAATACCCGCAAAATCTTCTAATTCAGCTTCTAGTGTATTGTTATTGACATTAGACTCTTCTATTATAGGTTTCTGTACTTCACTATTAACTATATATGGTACAGGATATTTCCTCAAATCTAAATTACCCTCTAAAAAATCTTTATAAAATTTTATAGCTTGTTTGATAAATGCACTCTTATCACTCATTGAATATACATAGTGATATAGTAGTAATTCATCCGCTTGTTCTTTAAAGCTTACAGGAATCCTTTCTGCCATTTAAGTTCACCTACCTTTGCAAACCCCTTCGCATTACCAAATACGCCATCTTCTTGAAATAAGCAATTACGAACTCGTTCTTTTAATAAGTCTTTATATACTTCTGCACCCCCTCCAGTAAAAATTACAGCACTATCTTTTAAGGAATACAAGTTCAATTCTTTAAATATTTTATCCAAGTGAGTTTTCATTATATCTTCTATATCTGGTAATTTAATAGACTGACCATATATAAATATCTCCTTATTTTTAATAAATCTTTCTGCATCCTCTATACCTTTATTCAATAAATATTTACCATTTATAAAATCTATCACATCACCATATAAATTGAATATACCAGACATTATAGTGGAGTTTTTCTCTAATACCCTTGAAGTCTCACCAGTCAATTTAAAATAGCCTATATTAGTATTACCACCACCTATATTCACTAATAACGCATCCCTACCCCTTATCGCTACTCTTTGTTCTAATGATAAAGAGTAGTAAGCACCAGCAGACTCTGGAAAAAAGTCTATATCTTCTATTATTACTGTTCTCTTTTTACCCCCTAGTGTGAAGTTATACATCTTTTCAGATAATAAAATTTGTTTAGCCTTCTCTACACTAGCTTTTGAATATTGTACTGCAGGTAGCCCCATCATTATTTTCACATCCATAGAATCCGTAGCTAAAGCAATTGACTTTAAAACACAATATTTTAGCATGTTTTTATCGAATTTATCCGTATCAGTTTGATACTCTCCCTCACCTACTAAAATTTTTTGTCCATTGATAACCATTAAGTTAGGGTCATTATCCGCTTTAAACTTCAAATCAGCCCCTGTTTTTATACAACTTTTAAATATTTTACCCTTAGAATTTTTTGTATTGACGTTACCAAAATCAATTCCTAATACATCCATTCGCATAGACACCCCTTTTTATTACTCATTAACATAATAACCCTCCGATTACATATTTCTTATTTTAGTCACACAAAATAGTATCAAAATACACCTTTTTAGTACATAGGTAGTGTTTATTTTACTTAATTCTTATACCCCTTAGCTACTTTTTGTGCTGAACCTTATACTATACAATATGCCTTTTAGAACAAAGTGACACAAATATTTTAAAAATAAATAAAAAAAATAAGTGAGCTTTTTACTCACTTACCATATAACATAATTTATAATAATACTATTTTCATATTAGAGCTATTAGCAACTAATAATGTTCTTAACCCTACTGAGCCTTGAGGAATTAATTCTTTATCCTCAGATAGTTCTGAAGGATATACATTGAAAGCCTGAGATGGTACACTATAATGTAGCCCCTCTTCTCCTAAGTTTACTACTATAGCACCCCCTATGCTTTTTAGAAACTTCTCTGTAGAAGAATACTTAATATCTTTTTCATGTTTAAATATATCTATATCCCCTATATCAACTAAGTTACAACCTAAATAATTTACATAGTCTATAGCACCTACTGTTACTATTTTTTCTTTTCCTAATAACCTACAAGTATTTACTAATAATTCATACATCTCACTAGAACATATTATAGTATTTGCACCTTGTACTTTTTTTACTATATTACTAAAAAGTAAATCCACTGTTGTTACTACATCTAAATGTATTGAGTTAGCATAACTATCTTTATTAAATGGTAGCTTATACCCCTCAGCGCTATCTAAGCAGCGTTTTAATATACCTTCTGTACTCCAAAACTTATCCCCACCATATAATAAGGTATCTATCAACTTTTTAACCAAATCATGCATACCATATATCTGACATCTTTTATCCAATGCCTTATGCTCTGCTCTATTTATACCATTTACAGAATCATATCTTCCAAGCACCATGTCATATACTAATAATTCATCTTCTGTCTTAATAAAAGACAAGAGATTTAATAATGGATGCTTAGTAAAAGCATCATCTAATAGTATTAATTCATCTTTACCTTTGTACATTTCCCTCAAATCGTTTATTTTCACTTTAATCCTCCTTATAAAATTAGAAGGAGTTTAAACCCCTTCTAGTAATTTCTAAGCTTCTGCAAACTCTTCGCTTGATTTAGCATACTCTTCTTTTAATTTCACATAATACATATTCTCAGCTAATAGAGTATAAGGTATTACATAAAAACCTGCTAGTCCAAAAGTTATGCCCATCAATATTCCCCAACCAAAGAATGATAAACCAAATATAAAGTAATTCATCTTGTACCCATCCATCATGTCCCTACTTCTACGTATACATTCAGAAACAGATAATTCTGGATTATCTACAAGTATTTTTATAGCTTGACTATATGCTATAGCTTTTATGTACCCAGGCACTATAAATAACAAGCTCCATAACATAGTCTGTATAGCTATTCTAAGTACTAACCATACCCCTTTAAGCCAATAATTAAACCCCTTAAAGATATTACCTAATTCTACTGTACCCCCTTTAGCTACGTCTAAATATACCCCTACTAGCCCTATAGATAACGGATATACTACAAATATACTTATTATAGGCCCTAGTAGTATTAAGATTACAGGATCTATTACAGTAAATGCTATTGAAAATCCAAAGCTAGGTATTAGTACTGCTAATATTACTGCTACAATTAAATTTTTCCAATTTCCCTTCATTCTTGCCTTTGCCGCTTGTTTAATCTCTTTTCTATTCATACCCTTTTCTCCTTTTAGTTTATTGTAAAAATCTTATGATTTATTACTACATTTCATCACTTTCACTACTACTGAAAAACCTAATTTAAGAACTATACCTTATAATATTTTAACTGTATACTACAGTCAATTAAAATATAAAATTCAATACACTTATGCTTTAGTAGTATTATTCAACTATCTCTATCTCATCCTCATCATCCTCAGTTACAGTGTTACCTAATTTCTTTAGAACTTCTCTATTATCTTTTAAACCTTCTCCAGGATATAAATGACGTCTGCTACCAGAATCAGCCTTATACGCTACGTCTTTAGACATTTTAGTTCTTTTCATCCCCTCTATAATTATATTACCAAACTTAAATATATTCTTAAATGTCTTTTTATCAGTTTCATTTAATTTGTCAAACCCTACACTTATCTTACCAAAAGAGTACAAATGCACACTTAAATGACAATTAGAGCATAATGTAGCACCATTACTTTCAGAATCTTCACCACCTAAGAATACTGGTATTACATGATGATACACCATTACCCCAGCCCAACCTTCATGACCACCTAAACCACAACACCTACATTTAAACCCATCTCTTATCATAGTGTTTTGTTTAATTTTAGGGTCTATTGGTTTTCTATCATGAACGTCTTGTACCTCAGCTACACCCCTTACTTCCTCAGACCTATCTAAATCTTCCAAATCCATATCTTCCACGTTTTCATCGGTTAACTCTAGTAAGTCCATTACTTCATCTACTCCTAGTTTTTGTTCATCACTTACATTTTCTATGTCAGTAGCAGCACTCTCTATGACTATATTATCCTCTTTAGCTAACCTATTCTCCTTTTTACGCTCATTACATAACTTTTTATACGCAACCTCTATGTTATATTCACCATTCATTAATTTTTCTCTTATCTCAGCATATTCAGAATCTGATAACATAACATCTTTTAACTTCATAGCATCCCCAGCGTGCATTTGTAATAAGTATTCTATCAACCCAGGACCTAAGTCATTTACTTGTTCTAGTATTTGCATCTGCGCCCATAGTTCAGAAGATGAAAATCTTTCAGACCTATTTAACATTAGAGATAAAATATTAGCCATCTCTTTACCTTCCTCTTTATCAGAGAAGTCCCAAACCATAGCAACTATTTCTGATTTACCATTTCTTAAAGCACCAAATATACGTCTAAACCCCTCTAACAATAGATAAGAATCATCATCCTCTAATTTCAATACATGTATAGGGGAAACTACACCCCATTCACCTATAATACCAGTTAGCCCTACAATAGTCTTTTCTCTACTTATCTTTTTGAAAGTAGATGTTACTATATCATCTATCTGTATAGTATCTAAGTTTATATCTATCTTAGACTTTATGTGTAATAAACTATTTACTAATTGCTCCTCAGAGTCAAAAGAGCTTTCATATTCTTCTTTTAAAGATTTTGCCCTCTTATCTAACTTTGCTTTTGCATCGTCTTCATTATCTAAATAACTTATATCATGATTAGACATTATAAATCCTCCTTATTTAACTTTTAGTTCTAATTAATATAAAAACTAATCCTAGAAAAAATAAATAAAAAGAAAAGGAGTGGTTTATTATCACCACTCCTTTTTAATATCCCTATTAAAATAAACCTATTGTTCTAGTTACCGCTTCCAAACCAGATTTAATACAATTTACTAACAAATCATCTGTATCAAATATATACTTCTCATTGAATTTAAGTACCCCTAGTTCTTTTATACTTAACCCAAATAAACCCCTCAAAAAGGAAACATTTACAGAATATAGTTCTAAAGGTACTACTATATTTATAATGTCCTCTTGCTTATCTAAATCATCTAATTTGAATTTTTCACGCCAATACATACCAGTAAAAAAGCCACTTAGTATTTTACTATCATCTACGATACACTCACCTAAGTTTAAAGTCATAATTTTACCCCTTCCTCTAGTTCATTTAGATACGCTTCAACTTCTCCCTCATCATAAGCTGAAAATATTACTACATTCTCACGCTTATTAGTAAATTTAGTTACAGCCTTTTCTAAAGTTTCCTTAGAGTATTTTTTACTAGGCTTAAATAGACTAGCATGTTCACCACACTCTCCTATATACTCCATAGCAAGTAAATGCATTGTAGCTTTCTCACCATATTTAGCTATCAATATATCAAACACCGTACTATCAATAAAAATAGGTATTTTTATTTTGTAATATTCTCTTGTCTTATCTGCGTTCAACCAATATTTTAATCTATTCCTCATGTTTAACCCCCTCATGTAAAAAGAATCTCCAATAAGGCGCTCCACTAGATACATTACAATACTCTATAATTTTAACTAATATTAACTCCTTACAAAAATACAAAGATAAAAATGACTCTATATCTTTAGGCTTTTTATCCCCAAAATCTGAAACCACTTTACCCCATACTAATATGCTACAAACATTAAATTTCTTATTGTCCCACATTCTTAGCCTATCAGAATAAACATCCATGTAATATTCTTTTGCTTCATACTCTTTATTCTTCCAAAGAACAAAAGGATCATAGCTATATGGATAACTAAACTTATCCTTTTTTACTACCTTTCCGTCTAGCCCTACAAACATACCATTAACAAAATCACCACAAAATCTGACACTCTCAGGCATAAATAATTCACCTCTTAATTAATCTTTTATAATTTCATGTACTAAATTCTTTTCCTTGAATAAACTAGCTAATATATCTATATTATCTTTCAATATACCCCTTGCTATAGTATACTGCCTTTCTGACAATTCTTTTTTATGTAATATTACTAACCTATACGCCTTTACCATAAGTCTTAAATTACCTTTTACAACATTCTTACTTAATAACGCATTATTCATATTTGAAAACACTAAATTTAAAGTTTTCAACACAAATGTTTTATCCTTTAATTTTTCCTCTATTTTAGGTTGTAACCTAGGATCTTCCATAGACATTAAAATAACCTCCATATTTAAGATAGCTCTATTATACCACTTAATATCACATTAGTCAAGTTAATATTAAAAGATAAAGTAGGAAGTATTAACCCCCTACTTTATCAATATATTTAGTCTACTTTTCTCTTTGTTTAAATCATTCTTTAATGAATTGTACTCACTATAAGAACTGCATTTATTAACAGCTATTTCAGCATCTCTGTAATAGTAATACCTCGTTTCATCTGTAACGTCTGTAATAGTTGTTAACTTGCTTATGGCACTTCTTGCTGAAGAAATTAGCTCTTCTTTAGCTTGTTTCTTCCCCTCTGCCTCTGCTAATTCCTTTTCTTTAGCCTCTGCCCTTAATCTTTCATTATCCGCTTGTTTTTGAGCATTTAACTGGTCTAACCAAGGTTGTTTTTCCTTATCTAACTGCGCTTTCTTTACCCCTAACCTAGACATTAAAGTATTTTTCACATCTAAACTATCTAGTGTATTAATTGCAGTTAAGGCATTGTTATAAGCATTATTTGCACTATCTATATCAGAAGCACTAAGTATCTTAATATTTTCATATATACTTACCAAAGATTGTGCATTAGCTTGTCTTTGTGGTTCACTTTCTAGCCTAGCATTTGCATTAGCTTCAAGTATTGCCTTTTCTTGTTCTGCTTTAGCAGCTAATACCTTTTCATCCGCTAATTGAGAGAATATATCTTTCTTACCAGTATCTCTATCTACAGGATTTCCTTGATAATCTATATTTTTATCTACTACAGTAGATGGCCTTGCAAAATCTTTATCTTCTAACCCCTTACTTACTGCACTCATATACTCTTTCCAAATAGAACCAGGATATGTAGCACCCATAAGATTATTTATAGAAGTTGGATTATCATAACCTACCCATACTGCAACTGTGTTATAAGCACTTGCGCCTATAAACCAACCATCCTTAGAATCATCTGTAGTACCAGTTTTACCCGCTACAGTTAAGTTGTCTATCTGTAACCCCTTTCCTGTACCAAAAGGTTCATTTATTACACCTTTCATGATATCTAACGTCATATACGCAGTATCTTCTGTATAGACCCTTGTTTTTTCAGACTCCCCACTATATAATACTTTGTCATTATGCACCAATTTAGTTAAGCAAGTATTATCAGAATATACCCCTTGATTTACTAATGTATATAACCCTTTAGCCATATCAAACACAGTAACCCCTTGAGTAAAACCACCTAAAGCTATAACTGGTGTATTATCCGCAGGTGCTAACGTACTGAAATGCATTTTAGATAGATAGTCTAAAGAAGTACTTGGCTTTAAATCAAGTAGCATTTTATATGCTATAGTATTTATAGACCTAGCTAATGCCTCTCTTACAGAAACGTTACCCCTATAACCACCACCTGCATTCTTAGGCCCATTATCTATTGCTTCATCCTTCATAACTAAAGATGGGTAATACCTTCCAGTATCAAATGCAGGAGCATAAGCTACTAATGGTTTTATTGTAGAACCAGGCTGACGTACTGCTAAGAAACCTCTGTTAAACTCATCAGTACCTCCTCTTCCCCCTACTATAGCTTCTACTAACCCTGTTTTATTATCTATGCTTACAGCTCCAGATTGCATTAAATATTTTCCACTTAACCCATCTTTATCTGTAAAATTACTTAAATTATTATCTACAGAATTCTGTAATAATTGTTGCTTTTCTACATCTAAAGAAGTATATATTTTATACCCACCAGTTCTTATCTGCTTATTTACAGATGAATAAGTATTAGAATATTGCTTTTTATAAGCGGAATATTCATCGTTATTGGTGAATGTATATTTAAATTGAAAACCATCTAATTGCATCTGTTTAACTACTGCACTATGGATAGCAAAACTAACTAAGTAATTCTCTTTCTTACCCTCTTCTTTCTTTATGTTGAGAACTATACTTTCTGCAACTGCTTTATCATAGTCATCTTGACTTATTACCCCATTTTCTAACATTAGACCTAGTACAAAATTTCTCTTTTCTGTACTCTTTTCCATGTTATACGTAGGACCATAAGCAGCAGGATTATTTGATACCCCTACTAACGTAGCAGCTTCACTAAGCGTTAAATCTTTAGCAGATTTACTAAAATAATACTGTGAAGCAGTTTCTACACCATAGCAACCTTCACCATAAAAATTACTATTCACATAAAATTCCATTATATCCGCTTTAGAATATTTTTCCTCCAGTTTGGGTGCTATCAAAGCTTCCGTTATTTTTCTCGACATAACTTGCTCTTGAGATAATAATAAATTCTTAATTACTTGTTGTGTAATAGTAGAACCACCTTGTGTTACTACACCCTTATTCTTAATATAAGCTATACCAGCTCTCATTAATGCCTTATAATCTAAACCATTATGCTCTAAAAACCTTTTGTCCTCTACGGATATATAACCATCTTGAATATACTTACTAACATTACTTATTTTAGCATATTTGTAATCATTGGAACTCGAAGATGTTAATAAGTTACCCTTATTGTCGTAAATTTCTGTGGCTCCAAATAGTCTGAATGTGTTATCATCTATACTAGATAGTTTCTCATAAGCTACTTTTCTAGCATCATCAACCATTGGTTTGACTTTAGTAAGATAAATTGCACCTCCCGCCCCAATAGTTATTATCATTAGTACTAGGAGAACCCAACCAATTATCTTAAAAACTTTTTTAGCCTTACCACTCTTTTTATTTACTTTTTTATCTCTCATATTCCACGTAGAGTATTATCCTCTACCCCTCCTTTACTTTTTATTACTTTTATACATATAATCCTATAAAGTATCGTTAAAAAATAATAAGGTGATAAAAATATCACCTTATCTTACACTGTAATTATAAATCAAATATTGAATTCACGTTATTTGTACAATAATCTATATCCCCTAGACTATCTATGAACTTCTTTATTTCTCCTTCTTGTTTTTCATCTATAGGAATTATATTAAAATTTCCTCCTACTTCTGTATACATACCTATTAGCAATATTTTTTTATCCCCCGCGTTCTTGACTTTTTCTACTACATAAGTAGTAAACCATTTTTGCCTAGTTTCTTCTATATTATCTGTAGAATAAGTATTAGCGGCATAGCCCTTGTTAAATAATTCAATTGCTGTCAAATCACTTTTAATCACACTTTCCCCTAAAATGGTTTCTAAATCATCAATATGCTTTCTACATACATTAGAAAATTTTATAAAGTCTTTAGGACTTAATGGTTGTATAGCTAACCCACCACAAAAAGTATCCTTACAATGCATATCTTCAGCACAAACAGTACATGTTAACATATTAAAACCTCCTTTTTTTCTTTACATACATAGTATACCATAGTGAGTATACCTGTGTAAAACATCTCTAACCTTATTTGCTACCCCCAAAACCCCTGTTTTAGCCACTTTAAAATTATTTTATAATCTCCTATACTCCATATTACTTATGATTATACTATATTAGTATAAAATCAAAGATAAGGTGATATTTTTATCACCTTATCTTTTTATAGCTTTAACTACGCTCTACTGATAGCATTTGTACAAATTTATCTATAGTAAAATCCAACTTGACATCACCTATAAAGCACATCAATCCTACTAAATAACCATAGTGCATAAACTCTTTAGATTTTTTATTTTCTTGTATTAATCTTATATACATTTGATTTAAATCCCATTCATCATTTACTGCTATATGTATTCTAAATCTGCATTCTTTAGGTATATTTTTTAATGTAACCTTTTTAAATAAATGACCACCATATATACCTACTGCATAAGGTCTATTGCCACCTCTAGCCCTTCTAGTAGCTTCCAAGTTTCTATGCGTATCGTGTATTTGTAGTAGTAAAACTAGTAACATACCTACTATTGTTTCAGAATCTTGACTAGCTAATATATTATGGTAATAAGGTGTACCCTCTAGCCTTAAAGATATAACTCGTATACAATTAATTATAGCTAACGTATCCTCTGAAGAATTACCCCTTATCTTTATATTCTCCCAGTCCCCATCATGTAAAAAATAAAGTATACGTCTATTTCCTTTTACTAAAGTACCTACATATCCTTCTTTTCTTCTAGTGTACTCAACTATTTTGTACCCCTCTAGAGAACCTTCAAAATCTTCTATTTTCATGCTATTGCTCCTTATTTTATATCATATATTGAATGAAAATCCTCCCAAGATATATCCCAAGTAAACTCACCATAGAATAGTACTAATCCTTGTAAACTGTTTACCCCATATTTTGCTTGTTTAGATTTGAAACATTTTATAGCATACTCTTCTACTTCATCTATGGTTCTAAACCCATATCTAAAACTATCCGTTTCTATACATATATTCCCTGAAGATGTACCCCTAGTAAACCAATTTGAATTATACATAGCAACTGCTATATAATCTTGTCTATTACTTTCATATTTCTTTATTGCATAATATACTATCCTATTATAGTAGTATAAAATAGAGAATAGCCCCCTTACTGCAGTTAATTCAGTTATTAAAAAGCTTTTTACTCTAGAACCATCTTGACTACCTAATTTACTAAGTTCAGTGAGCCTTTTATGGATTTTTCTTGCCTCTTTAAGTAAATCTGAACCCTCGTAACTAGAAAAATTAAACTCTCCATTTGTATCTAATGTGAACTCAATTATAGCCTTACCTTGTTCTAATATTAGAAAACCATTCTTATCTTTAGGTACTAGTGTATAACCACCTATTGAACCATAACTGATACCATTTAACTTAATCATAACTACACATCCCTTATTAATTTATCTACTTCTGAAACTACTATATCTAAAGGCTCATTTGCATTTACTAAATAGTCATAAGTAACTCCTGCATAAGCACCAGACTCATCATGTCCTATTCTAGACATAGCCTTTTCTTTAGCCTTATAAAAATCTTTAGTATTCTCAAAGTTTAACTTATCCTCTTCTGTTAAGAATACCTTATCTCTATATAACATTCTATTATACCTAACGGTATGTGATGCATCTAAGTAAATTACTACTATTTCTACATCGGTTGCTCTTGTTTTTAATTCTTCTACCTCTGCTTTATCTACTACATAAATAGTTATACCTTTACCCTCATATTGATGTTTTTCGCACCAATAATGATTATTGTCAAAATAAGTATAAGCCACCATATTTTCAATTAAATAACCCGATCTAACCTTGAACTCATATTCTTCTAAAGTTACAAAAATATGCCCACTTTCATTCTCATATCTAGGTGACCTAGTTGTATAACTATCTATACAATTATACCCCTTTAACCTTAAGCTATTAGCTACTGTAGTTTTCCCAGCCCCACTTTTTCCTACTAAACATACTATTTTATCCATATATTACCCCTTTATAGTTACTTTACACTTTTCATAATCTATATAGTAATTACCTAACCTAGTATAGACATCCTTTAAGTCAAACTCAATAATACTATTGTTACGTATAATATTATTTACAAATTCTTTAGCTTCTGCACCATAAATTTTATTTCTATCACAAAAAGCGAATAAATTCATATTTATTATACCATTATAACCAACTAAGCCCTTAAATTTACCCCTTATGGCTTCATCAGTTAAATTTACATATAATTCTATGCTATAGTTAGAGTCTCCTATTTTAGTCCCATTGAATTTTATTATTCTACTCGTCTCTTTTTTAAATACCATGTCTATCACGCCTCTTATAATAAGCTACTATATTTTTTGGTACTTTTCGTATTGCTACTAAAAAGTCCTTAGAATATACCCCCGATAATATATGCATACTTTCTGCATATAAAATGCTCATGTTATCATAACTAATACCATTTCTCAATCTTTGAGATTCCTCAAAAGTAGGCCAAGAATAGTTACATCTACCAGCACTATAACGATGCGAATACTTACTTAACCATAAATCATCTAGACTACTTAAAAATTCTTCACTGCCAATAAGCCCATTAGATTCAAAAGTTAAACTTCTCCAATCCCATTTAAAAGCATTTCCTGTAACATGCTGAATATAACCACTATGCAACCCATGTATTAAATCTAAATCTACACCTAATGTTTTATCCTTAAAATTTATCTTTTCCAAAACATTTAAAACTTCTTTTTTAGCTTCTAATGGAAATAAAATAACTTCATAGAAATATTTTGCCATTTTTAAACCCCTCCTTCCTTTATTACACGTCTCTTCTTATTACACAGCTATAACCTTTGTCATCCTTAGATACTTCATTTACATAAAGACAAACGTCTTTTTTAGCTAAATACTTATTAAACTGGTCATCACTAAAATAAGCTAATACTATAACATTATTACCATTAGATAATTTAGACTTTATATGATATACAATATTACCTAAGGCCCCTCTTGATACATTAACTACTTCTCCCTTTAAAATACCATAAGGTACACCATCATAAGTGTATTCATACTCATCGAAATTAGGTACAGGTACATCCAAGACAACGTTACTGTCTAACCTAAAGTCCAATCCTTGATTAGATATTCTATCAATATAATTAACAGAATAACCACGTTTAACCATTTGATAATTTATTACTATGCAACAATATCTACTTATACTATAGTTCATTTTTGTTCTTACATTATATTCATAATGATCTATTAGCTCAAATTCTATGTCATAACTACCTAAATTATTAGTTTCTGATATAGATTTAGTACTTACTACTAAATCGTATACACAAGGTCTATTTTTTGCATTTATCATCCTATTTATATCGTCTTTAGTTAAATGTGGTTTACTTGCTTTCAATCTCTTTTTAAATTCTGGTATACTTACATCTTCGTTACGTTGTTTAATTAAGCTATCTTTTACCCATTTCATAGTACTATAAGGTATTAAAAATTTTAACATGTAATCACAACCTTATCTTATATTTAAATTGTAGTTTGATATTACTAATTCATCTATATACCCCTCTTTTACATAAGGAGTTCTCACCCTTATTGAATATACAAAAAAGTCCTTATATAACTCTTTTATATATTGACTATTATTATAACTCAGTATAAATTTACCTTTTAACCCCTTAATAAAATCATATAATTTATTATGGTCAAATTCTTCTCCTCTACAGGCATCATAATAAGAAGCATTATCATAATCTTTATATGGCGGGTCAAAATACCAAAATGTTTTAGCATTATTATATTCCCCTAAGTCAGTATAAGAACCATTTTTTAATTTAGAATCTTTCAATAATTTACTAGCAGTAAGTATTGCCCTTTCGTAATTCCATCTACCATAGTCTGGTATTCTACCTATAGCTTTATGTACTCTACCTTCATTTAATTTCTTGTAAAAAGCAAATAATGCAGCCTTAGAATACTTATCTTTAGCAGTATGTTCTAGCATATTTCTTAACTCTTTATCTGAAACCCTATATAAATAAGTACTGTGCATAGCTACTAAGTTATGCATACACTCCACTAACCTTTTTGGATTATTTTTTACACATTCCCAAAAAGAAATTACACTCTTATCTAAATCGTTCGCCAGTATTTTATACACGCATCCCTTTTCTAGTAGCTCCATACTTAAACCTAAAGAACCACTAAATGCTTCTATAAAAGTGTACTCATGTAAATTTTTTGGAAGTCCCTCCTTAAACACAGGAAACATTTTACCTTTATGCCCAATATACGTTAATACTCTCTCCATAATTGTACCCCTTACTTTCTTACTTTATATCTTTCATAAGACATACGCCTAAATAAACCAGCTTTAACATAGTAATGTTTCAATATTAATGGTTTTTCATCTTTGGTATATGTAAATGTTCTAATTTTACCTAGTCTTAATTTATTTAACTCTACCTTATATTCTTCCTCTTCTACTTCTAAACTATTACTCATTATACAATATAATAAAGCTTCAAATCTATAACGTCTGAACCAATAGTCTTCTACATCATCAAAAGGTATTACTTTGCCATTAGATAATTCTAAAAAAGTATACTGTCTACAATCAGTATAATCTAAATCAATATAGTTCTTACCATAATGTTTCAATTTAGCTTTTCTTCTTAAAATATACTCATAGGTACTCCATACCCCTTTACCGATTCTTAAATAACCACTATATTCAGTATCTCCAGTCAACTTAAAACTCTTTAAATCCCAAGACGAATATAAATATCTATTATGTAAATCACTTAACGAAAATGTCTTAGCCTTTATTAAGTTTAAACCAAATAAAGATATAGTATATTTTTCTTTATTTATATAGTCATACACAACTACTTTAGAAACTCTTTTGTTTAAGTCTCTATCATCTATAGTTAATGTCTTTAATTCATATTCATAAGGTAAATTTATCTTGTTACCTTCTATTACATCTAGCTTATTGGCTACTCTAGCAGGTCTATCCATAGTATAAATAGTTGTTTTATACGTGTAATAAGGTACTACTACTAATCTATCTCTGTAATTAAACCTTATATCCTTACACCATGATAGCCAAGTACCTTCATCTTCAATAACATATAGAAAATTCAACTTGCCTAGTACTAAAAATAGTGAGTATAAATCCTCTACCACATACTTTATACTATTAGTTTTACATAAGTCGTTAATTTGACTAATTGTCATATACTTACTTTCAATATTATCTAAATTTCTTAAATCTTCAAAATAAGCCTTACCCCAATAAGGTGTCCCATACATAATAATACCCCTTTCTAAAATTTAGTATGAACTGATAACTCCTCTGACTTTCCTCCTCCTACTTGAGTAGCAGGGCTAAAGCTATGACTTTGTCAGAGCTCTAGCCCTGCTACGATACAGTTATATATCCATACTTACGAGTCAGAACGTAATTTAATAACAACTCATGACACCTCTAACTTTCCTCCAAATACTTGAGTATCTGGGTACATCAGTACACCTTGTGGACTGACGTACCCAGATACGGTACTGCCATACATTGTTATTAGCGAGTTAGAACGCTATAGTTAATATATTGACATAGTATAAATATAGTTTAGTTTTTAGTACTACTATACAAGTGTATAACCCTACTTACAAGTAGTACGTAATTTTTTAATAACAACTCATGACACCTCTAACTTTCCTCCAAATACTTGAGTAGCTGGAGACATCTGGGTGCCTTGCAACCAGACGTCTACAGCTACGATACTGTCATACATTGTTATTAGCGAGTTAGAACGCTATAATTATAATACTTATTTATCTATTTAATTATCCCTCTTACACATTTAATATGCATTATAATATGTAACTATTTCTAAATAAAATACAATTTAAATTATAGACGCTATCTCATAGTAGTAACTAAAATCTTCATGGAATAATTTGTACATGTCATATAAAGATAATACCCCTAAGTCTCTAAAATCTTCATCTTTTAAAGCTTTAGCATTAGCCTTATTATTTTTACCAGTTTTTAAATACCTTAACCTATCCCTCAGATAGTAATCTATTTCGGTTAAACTATCTAACACTGTTATATACCTAAAAGCATAAAATGCCCAACCAAACTTACTCGCATCCTTAACATAACTTTTATATAACTTCCAATTTAATCTCTTTATTAATTTTTTAGCTACTTTATCAAAAGGCTCATCTTCCATCTCTATAGTTTTTCTAGCATCTTTAATCCAACGCTTTATAGTTCGTTTTAATTTATTTTTAGCATTTTCACTAATATCTATACCCCTATCAGATAGACTTAGACCTAAATACTCTATTGGTTCATTAGGCTCAAAATACACATACTTCTTCTCATTTATACTTAAACCATATTTAGCTAACATGTTTTTAATATACCTCAAATGAGAATCTACTTTTTCTCTCGTAGTATCTAGTAATATTATATCATCTGAATACCTAGCATACACAACCTTTTTATCATCAAAATAAAAATCTATCTCTCTTAAACAATAATTAGCAAAGAAACTTCCTAATGCACATCCAGGAATCATAGCCTTATATTCACTTAATTCAGTACCCTTATAAGTTATAATGTCATTATTAAATAAGCCATCCATAGATTTTCTAATAGTAGAATCTTTACCAAATAACTCAGTTAGACAATTATTTAAATGCCCCCTATCTATACTATTAAAGTAAGCTGATATATCTAGTTTTACACCAAACATACTCTGACCACTCTTTATTTTGTCTATATGTTTTATAGCAGCTGAAGTATTTACCCCTCTTTTATAAGAAAAGCAATTTACAGATACCCTATCATCAAATAGAGTATTTAAAGCCCTATAGAGTACCCCTAGAACGAACCTATCCTGCATTGAATACATATACACTACACGCTTCTTAGTAGTACCTACCTTAGACAATAAGAGCTTTTCTGGTGTACTCCAAGCATACGTACCATTACATACTTGTAGTGCCAGATCCTTGTACTCATTACCTTCTTTTACATAATACAAAGTATCCCTTACAAAAGTATCAATTTGTGGTTTAGTAGCTAACCGCTCATATGCCCTTTCCCAATATTCCTTCTTTAACATTTCATTATAAACTAATTCACTTATAGTATCCATTATACCCCTCCTTACTTTTAAGGTATTCTTCCTAAAAATTATCAAAAATATAGTAGTAGATATTTAATCTACTACTATGATATAATTAATCTAATTCTCCATCGTACCTAAAGGAAGTTAATACATTATAGTGAAGTTGTTCAAACAACTCAAAAAATTCTAACTCTATTTGTTCCGTTAATATTTCTGCTAAATTAGAAGGTATTTTATTTAGCCCTTGCCAAGACTTCCCCCTTACTAATATTCTATCTCTTGTATTAAATCTAAAACCTGACTCATAGTAGAAAATACTATCATCATCTAACTCACCAACATCATTGAAATCATCTACCCAAGCCACTTCTGTATAACAAGGACCATTTCCATTTCTATCTACATACTTAGTTGCTTTATAAGACAAATAGGAATTTACTAACCTCGCTAAGTCTGTATTGAAAATAGCTAATATACGCATGTACCTGTTTCCAAATGTTTGACTTAAATGTAATAACTCCTCTTTTGTTGCAGGTTCATCTTCGAAAGCCATTTCACTACACGATAAGAATTTTTCATGTATAACTACATCCCAATCTATATCATTACATTTATTCTCACCTTTGTTGTCTACTAGTAGAATTTTCTTATCCGCAAAAGCAAGTATTCTCCTAATACACTCTAAATCTCCTAATGATGATACTAACTGTAATAAACTCTTATGCTTAACTTCTCTACAATATGTCTCAATGCCATTTAGTAACTGCATATAGTTTACTAATCTAACTCGTTTACCATAAATCTTAGACTCAAAATAGCTACCAGCCTCTTCATCTACTATAGTGTACCCAAACTCTCTAAATACATTAACATCAGAAAAGTCTAATGTACTTAAATCTATAATGACTTCTTCCTTTTTATTTACTACTGGCTTGATACTTCTATCTATTAATATTATATTCTTAGCTATTGCTGATAGAACGCCAGAACTTTCACTTATGTCCCCTATAGTTTTTAGTGAAATCCTAGTTTCTGAATCATTCCAATCACCTACCAAATAGTTGTAACCTCTCATGTACCTATATACTGCCTTATTTAAATTAAGCTCAGCAAAAACTACAACCTCTTCTGAAAACTCTTTTCCTCTATACACTCTTATAGGCTTATTAGGTATACTCACACTTGTATGTGTTAGCAAATCCATTATAGCTAAGGCTATAATTTCATTATAATTTACAGGTGTAATAGCTATTTTAGAATTATTTAACTTAGGTAATTTAGGTAATACATATTCTCTAATAAATATCTTACTTCTTTTTCTCTCAGTTTTATTATCCTTATTAGGTATATACCCCTTTCTTTTAAATACTTCTAGATAGTACTTTAAAGCCTTTTTTAGATACTTTTTATGATTTTCTACCTTAAGTATCTCATTTTCTTCCTCTGCTTTAGAGGCTAAAGATGCCTTATCCGATAACCTAGGTGGTTGCATGTGTATTTTAGGTAATTCCCCTTTTATAACAGATATTAATTCAGTTCCTTCTCTATTCACATACTTACAGTTTATTAGTCTTAACCCCTGCTTATGAATAGATATTAAAAATGCTTCACTTATAATATCTATTTTACCTTTACCATCTATAACTTTAAATTCCTTAGTCTTTTTACCCCTATCTACTTCTGCTAGAACATATAAGCCATTTTGTTTAAGCTGACCATTCACATTATACTCTAATAACCTAGTATCTGAAAAGAGTGTACATTTTAAGCCCTCTCCTGATATATCCATGTTTATTATTTCCCCATTTGCAACTTTATACCTAACCTCTTTTAAATTTAATGTCCATCTTTTATCATCAGCTATAACTACATAACCTATAGTATTACCTTTGTCTATTATTCTTCCAATAGCATAACCTACAGATATAAGAGTTTTAGCGCCTATTCCACCCGCATTTTTTAAAGTCATTTCATTTCCCTCCTTTTATTACAAAGAGAGTGCAATTGCACTCTCTTTTTACCTCATTTTACTGAACATTATATCTAAAGCATCATCTGATAACCCTAAACCTTGTTGTATAGATTGTTTAAGAGTTGGAGAAATAGTATTTAAGCCCTTCCAAGATAATCCCTTTTTTATTATTTTTGTTGCATCATTAAATCTGAATCCAGAATCATGATATAAGTAATCATCGTCATCAAATACATGTAACTTACCTAAACCATAGAATTTTATACCTTTTACTTCATGTACTATTCTATTAAGCTCTTGTGCTAAGTCATTGTTGCAATATATCAAAGAATAGAAATAAGCATTTGCCACAGTAATATTAAAGTCATCTGAATTATATAAAGCCGCTTCTATATCTTCTTTTCCATAGAAATTTGACTTTATCATTAATTGACTTATACTATCTTGCTCATTATCTGTAGTCACGTTATGTTCTATTAACCCTATTATTCTTCTTACACACTCTAAATCCCCTAAAGAATTTACTAAATCTATTATATCATCATATAAAGTATTCCCATATTCATTATATGAGTTTAAAATTAGTTTATAGCTTCTTAGAGGAAATTCTTGATTATAAATACTAGACTTATGGTATACACCATGCTCTTCATCTAATACTGTATAACCAAACTCTCTAAATGTGGCTACATCTGAGAAGTCTAATTCACCTAGACTTATTAACTCTACAGGTCTCTTTGTCTTATTTGCATCATCTAAAGTATACTTTAGAATAAAAAATTTCCTCAACTTATTTAATATACCATCTATAGGATATTCTTGAATAACTTCCTCAGCTATTTTTGCTCTATAATGTGTACCCCTTTTACTTACAACTCTCTTTTTATTTTTATCATCTACTTTTTTACTTAAAAGTGCGTTAAAAGAACTTACATAATTAGGTATATTATGATTATCCCCACATTTATTGTTCAACAAAGTAAATAAATCATTAGAGAATTTACGCACTTTAGTAATATTTATCAATCTGCTGTAATTGTTCAACCTAGGTTGAGCAGAATCTACCGCAAGTAATACTACAAAAGTTATAATTTCTTCATCTCTTAAAGATACAGTAGTCAACTCTGGGTATTTCTTAAAAGCGTACTCATTCTTGAACCTTTTTACTCTTGTTTCTGACGTTTTAGTATCCGTTAAATGAATATACCCTAATTTTAAAAACTGTTCTGTGTAAAAAGCTAAAGCCTTTTTTAGATATTTTTTATGGTTAGTATATTTCAAGTCTTCTTCTTTGGATATACTAGGGATATTTTTAACATCTCTTTTCTTAGCTACTCCTATATTTTCCTGTTTAATTTCATCTAAAGGAAATTCACCCCTTATTGCAGATAAAATAGTTTTATTATCTCTCTCTACACATTTAGAATTAGTTAAAACCATTGATTGCTTTGTTAATTCAATTATCTTACTCTCAGTTAAAACAACCACTTTACCATTAGCATCAGTAACCTTAAATCTAGTCTCACTATTTGGTGTTGAATCCACTATTTTACCTAAAATAAAGAAACCATTAGGCCCTAGTAAATACCCCTTATCTGAATACTTAAATAACCTTTCTATAGAACAAGACGTACAACTTATACCGCTACCATCTAAAGTCATGTTAGCTACTTGATTTTGCTTAATTGCAGTGATTATATTCTCTACTGTAAATACTTTACGTCTATCTTGTAGCATACCTACATAACCTACAATTTTTTCTTTGTCAGATGTTACTACTCTGCCAATAATATGAATATTATTAGCCGCACTTTTTACCTTATTTTCTCTTTCAACAGGATTTAATCCCTTCAAAGCCATAATACACCACTCCTTTCTTACCCCTATTATATTTTTATATCCTATAAATTATCTTAACTTTATTACTTATTTTTTGCAATTATCACGTTAAATATACTAATCATAAATAAAAAGTGTAGACTAAAAATAATCTACACTTTTATAAACAATATTTTATACCTCATATATACTATGAAAATCTTCTACACTTAAATCCCACGTAAAGCCCTTGTTTAATAGTACTAAGCCTACAAGAGGTCCATATTTAACTTCATGTTTTACTGCGTCTTTTCTATATTTTTGTTCTAGTCTATCCATAGTAACCCCTTCCTTATAAGGTACACAGGTTGATAAAGTTGTTAAATCATAGTATAAGCCTTTATTATCCCTATAATTATTGTAGCCAAATAATATAAGTACAGAAAAATCTCTAGGCGTTTTGAACTGTTTAACTGTCTTATTATAAGCAGAAACCAATGAGTGTAAATCAACTAAAGAATCCACTATAAACTCAAATATATCCCCTTCACAAGATAGTCTATGTACATAAGCCTCTTTTTCTGGTGTTAAGCCTTTTAATTTTTCAACTATACTATATAACTCTTTCTTCGCTGAATTTATTATCTCCATAGAACTAGAATTTTTTAATTCAGGCGCACACCAACTTGTTACAACAGGTGTACCCCCATTACCATCATTCTCAACTAAAAATAACGTTTTGTTATTTTTACATATAAATGTATGGTAAGAAACACCATCCATTGTATCCATACTCTCATAATCTGTTAAATAAAACCCACCTATAGAACCAAATAATCTCTTTCTTTTCATTTTATAATTCACACTCCTTCTATATCCCTTACATCATGTAGTAACAAAAAACACTCTAAGTCAATATACCAATTAAAGTCAGAATCTAATATTGCCGCCATACATAATTTATCTTTTACTCTACTTTTATTTAGACGTATAACAGCTTCCGTAGCTTTTTCTAAGGTTAATTTAGGTAAAGGATAACAAAAAGTTTTAAAATCTAAAAAATTGTTTACCCCTTTATTATAACCCAATATAGCATAAGTACTACTTCTCGCACAAGTCGCTTTAGCACTATCTACAAATTTCTCATACCTATAAAGTAGTCTAACTAAGATTACAGCACACTGTTCTAAAAATAAGGCTGGCTTAGTCTCAAATACTATACCTAACTTTAATCTTTCGTTTAAAGTTTTAACTAACTGCACCATCTTAACAAGTATCTGATTATCTAACCCTTCTACTTTAAATATTCTTTGTATAGTCCCAGCATGTACGTATAATATCTTCTCACCATTATAAAGTAAATCTGCCTCATATTTCAAGCCTTGATTTGAAGCAGCCCCTAAACTAAACCCCTCTACACTATAAAATGTCTTAGAACTCCGCACCATAGTAGTATTTTTCATTATTGTCGCCTCCTTCAAATAATGCCTTTACTTCCTCCTTAGTCAAATTCCAGTGATAATCACTATCCAATAGAGCTGAAGCATACACATTATACTGAGTATTTCTTAATTTCTGTAAATACTTGTCTAATATCATATCATAATATTTTTCATCCTTACCCTTTACAATACAAGTGGCTTGTACAGTAAGTGTTAAACCAAAAGCAGGTTTTTCCTTGACATTATTATCTTTTACTAAAGCTATGATATGAGGACTATTGTATTTCTGTACAAGTTGTCTGTTACTACCACACATAGTAATCATATATATTAACAATAAAGCAAAAGCTTTAATAACACTTGTTGAAGTTCTATCATATTCTAAATGTTTATGCATAGAACTATTAAGACCTAAACTAAGAAAAATCTTATGTAACGCTTGTATTAATTCTCCCCTATTTGGTAATGGGCATTCTCTTACTATTAAATAACCAGTTATAAGCTCTAATCTTATCTCTGCTATCTTATAAGTAGTACCCCTATACTCCCAAAACATATCATATGTTGCACTTTTAGACGTTTTACTTTTACCTTTAAGGTAACAACCTTCTACTCTAACATTTAAATCCATTTAATAACCCTCCTTATTTATCTGCCCCATCAAATAGCTTTTTACAATCTTCTACTGTTAAATCCCAACTATGCTTAATATTCATTAGTGCAGTTGCAAATATGGGTACTTGATGTTGGCGTAGTTCTTTTACAATCATCTCTAATTCCATATCACATTGACGTAAATCCAATATAAGCTCTAAAGGCTTACAAAAAGCACAAATCTCTAGACCATAAGTACCTTTTTCACTTATTTTAAATAAACCTAATATATGCGGTGTATCCCCTAAGTCACTTACAGTCTCTTCATTTAACCTTGCTAATTCACTTAATAATAACAATAAAGTAGAAGTACAATGTATAGCTCCTTCTAAGGTATCCACATAACCAGTATACTTTTTCATTGTTTCTGTTACCCCTACTTTGTCTAATACTAAATTTAATTTATCTAATTCACTATTTATATCTATAGAAGAAAATATAGTTATATCAAATATACCCCTTCTTTTGTCTAATACTAAATTTGCTAATGTCAAATTACTTTTAGTCTCTACAAAATTATACGTATTAAAAATTGAATCCTCTTCTAATATAACTAAACCATACCCCATTATTTTTGCTTTTAAAAAATTCATACACTCAACACCACCTATATCACTATATTTATACTTTTATCTAACGTTAATAACTTTTCATTTATATTACTTTCTACCGCTCTTACATTTTTAGGTTTAACTAAAAATCTCATTGTGTATATTATATTATCCCCTTCTATAGTGATATATACTATAGGCTTAACATTATTGAAGTATATTAAATACTCCATATTTACATTATCTATCTGTTTATTTATCTCATAATCAACATCTGGTGTACATTCTTCTAATATTCTATAAAGTAATCTCTTTACTGTATCTAGCTTGTACCCCTTATTTAAGGAAATAGACATCTCATGCCATATATAATTAAAACCCTTAGTCGAATTTATTAACATATGACTGAAAATCAAACTATTAGGTACATCTACTAACTTACCAGTACTTTGCCCACAATTATAATTATTATCTACCTCTAACAAAGTAAAACGAGATAAATTTATAGCTACAACATCACCTTTAATATCTCCTAGTATTACCCTATCCCCTACAGAAAATAGTGAAGTTGTTAAAATATACACTCCTCCTATTATATTTACTATTACATCTTTCAATGATACAGTTAAAGCAGCAGTAAATAAGCCCAAAAAAGATAAAATATTAGGTAATATACTATTCCAGATAATTATTAACCCCACTGTTATAGCTATAATATGCAATAAATTTAAATACTGACTATATTTGTATTTATCTTTAGCACTCTCATATAATTTATCTACTTTTATTATATACCTACGCTTTAATCTATTAAATAAGTATAGCATTATTAAAGTTATAACTACTTTTGGTAAATAAGTGTTATCTAAACTATATATAAATGTTATACCACTTTTTAAAATTTCAATTAGTGTCATAATTTAACCTTACTTATTTTCTATAACTGAATATAGTACCTTTCTATTTGTATTCATCCAATCGTTAACTTTTTTTGTAACAACTCTGTAGTCTTTCCTTATAGTCATACCCCTTAAGTTTTTAAAACCCACTACTCCTTTAAGCTTATTACTTATTATTACATCTAAACCCGTTGTATCATCTACGTATATATTGAATTTAGCATTAACAGTAAAAAATATTTTGAATGTGTACGCAGAATTTAGCACAGTTAAGTTATTTCTTGTATCACTTGCAAACTGTAAAAACACCCCTCCCAAACTAGTAGTACCTAAGACTAAATTATTTCTAAGTTCATCTGGTATTTTAATCTCCTTACGTATACGGTCTTCAAACTCTTGTAATTTTAAATACCCTTCTCTAGACATACTATCACTCCCTTCTTAATCAATATAATTAATAATCATTAAAAATATCTTATAACACAACAAAAAAAATGCCTTGTACTGTGGATTACAAGACATTTTCACAAAACTAACTAACTCTATTAAACATATGCTTAACTAACTATACTTAAAGTATATAGTATTTTTAACTATATGTCAACAAAAAACTATAAACTATTCTGAAAATTCTGAAGATTTAACCCAATTACTTAATTAACGCCCCTATTTTACTAAGCCTACACATATATACCTTTTACCACACTAGAAGCCCACTAAAACTTTTTAACCACTGTTTTAGACCAAAACTACCTAAACCAGTAAAACCCCTTTACACTAAGAATTTAAGCTATAGCTTAGAATGTCACATCTAGGATACATTGTACACATATTTTCACTTACCCCTAATTTAGCAGCGTAAGAATACGCTATCATCTGTAGCATATCTGTATATTTTACCCCTTTTATAGTCAATAAATCCACGTCTATCAATATATTAGGTAACGTTAAATCATTAGTTCCTACTGAATACGTAATATATCTAGGTTTTATAACCTTAGTTACAACTTCTTTAAGTTCTTTTAGTCTTACTTTCTTCAACTCTTTTATTTCTTTTAAGGACACCTTAAATATACTATGTACATTCCAATTCTCTAAAGTCATCAATTCTCTACTTATTGTATACGCAGTATCTAGTATATCATATATAACACCACCTTCATATGACTTTAATACAACACTACCCCTATTGTTTTTAAATACTAAATAAATAGTTAACTCTTTTACCTTATCATATGGTAATTTATTAGTTATAATTTTTAATTCTTCTACTACACTTTGTACATCACGCAAATTACATTTGTACTTTAATAACTTAGATTCAATAGTAACCCAATCTACTGTATGCTCACCATGCGCTAAAGCCTCCATATTACACCACCCCATTCTTTTCTTTGATTATATTAGACTTAAATGTAAATAATAGCAAATAAAAAGAGTAAAACATAAAAAATATGCTTTACTCTCAAGTATCTCAAATAACTACAAAATATGTCATTTACTTTATTTATTCAGTTAAAGTTTTATCCGTTACTAACCTGCCATCTTTAGTGGTAGGTACTACGCCCGACTCACCACCATACTTGAAGTATATTGGTTTTCCAGGATACGCTTCTAACATAAGAATATATACAGGTGCATACAATGGTACATGCTCTACACTATTACCACTAGCTGTCAATACAGGTTCTTCTAATATGGCAACAGGAGTCTTTTTAGTTTTCTTTGACTTCTTACCCCATCTTATTTCTTTTATAATACCAGAGTAACCATCTTGCTTCCATAATCCCATCTTAAGGGCTATATTCCCATATCTAATATTGGACTCTTCACCCATTTCTTTAAATAACTTTGTATCATTTACACTTAATACTATACCATCCATAAAGAAGTCATAGCCATCAGTTAATTTCTCCATCTCTTCTAGTATCTTATCTATATCATCTCTTATTGTAGCTTTATTTATAGTAAATACCTTGTATTTAGGTACTTCAAAACCGCAAAATTCTAAGTATTCAAACTTATCAGATAGCTTATCAAAGTATAAGTCATCACTTAATAAGTCATAAGCCACAAACCTTAACAATTTACACTCTTCCTCTGAAGCAGAAGCTCTAATCATAGAACTTACCCCTGTAAAAGCATTTTTTATCTTTGGATTGTATTTTCTAGCTTCATCTAAATTACTGAAAGGTAATAATACCTCTCCTCTAACCTCAATTACACCAAAATTCTCTAATACATCTACCTTATCTTTTGCAAATAACTTAAACTGTTCAGTTATATCTCTACCACTAGTATGTCTGCCCCTTGAATGCGCTTTAACTGCTAACCCCTTAGAGTATACACCCCTTATTCCATGCCCATTCTCCTTGCAACCTGCTACTACTTCTATATCCCCATTAGGTAACTTATCTACAAAAGTTTTAAACGCTTTAACATCATAAGATTTAATAGTTTCTATAGATAATAAAGGGTAAGATAACAAGAATTTGTCTAGATTAGTATCTATAACTACATTTTCATCATCCTTAGACCATATTGTTTTTAATACCTTTGAACTTGGTTTTAACTCTTGCAAGTAATCCTTTAATGTATCATATACACTGTCATCTACTTCTGGGTTATCATTTGCCGCAGCATCCATTAAACCCACTAAGGCAATTTCTAATTTTTCGATATAATCCTCTCTTTCCTCCTCAGAATCCCACGCTTCATACCTTTTTAATAATAATTCTACAGTCTCCACTCACAAACCTCCATTTAATATACTATGTTATTACCTCTTTTTAATTAAAAGTATATAACACCTTACCACATTTATCACACCAAATAAACATTATTTTTGAATTTGGATAATCTATTATTATGGGTACTTTTACAGTTACCCCCGCCTTTGTACAGGCATGTTTCCACGATTGTGGCTCTTCTTGCAAATACTTGAATGATAATCTTTCTTGTGCTATTCTTAACCTACTCGATATTGCAATCTCAGCTATATTTTTTGTTATCTTAGGTATATTTACATTTGGATTATAATACATAGCCCAGCATATAGGATTAGTCTTATCCTATATGAATTCACCTCCTTAGTTTTTAATCTTTAGTTATTATAGCTATTCATCTTTATTTGTTTTAAATAATTCTATTGTTTTAATCTTTTAATTTCATTTCCACATATAATCTGTATATAGTATTTGTACCCCTTTCGGGATTATAATATATACCATAATTTAAATAGTAGGGTAAATCTTTAGTAAGACTTAGAGGCTTTAACCCCTTCTTTAGTAACTCTATATCTTCTGTAACTATTTCTACAAAATCTATACTATAATTACCGATTACTCTCTCTTTACCATCTGACATGTTACTATACTCTGATACCCCTGTTATAAAAGCTTTTACCTGATCTACTGTTATTGTTTGATTAGTTACGGATAACAACATACTATCAAAATCACCACTGGCTGAACCATTATAAGTATACTTAGTATCATAAGTTGTATTAAATTTAGAAGTTAATTCATGATTAAAGCCACTAGATTTTTTATTCTCCACTTTAGGCTCCTCTTTAGTACTATCTGGAGTAACCTCAATAGAAGTCTGTTGTTCCTGCTCAACCCCTTTGTTACTACCTTCCTCATGTATACTTACACTTACCTTTAATACCTTATATTTAGAAATCTCTTTATCATTATATACTAAAGTATAAGCAAAGTCTAAATTAGGTATCATTCTTACATTTCTATCTATATCATCTAAAGTTTCTATACCCTCTATAGTAGATACTACATATTGAACATCTTGTATACTATAGATAGTATCATCTTTATTCCAAGTTATACCCCTTATAGTAGATAAGTAAGTTTCTACACTTAATTCTCCTTTTACTAAAGACAATGATAAGTCTTCAATGTTACCTACAGTACTATACTTATTATGCATATATTCTCTATTATATTTATCAGTTAACTCTTGCTGAATCCCTTCCTGTTTGTTATTAACTTTAACCCCTAATGTTTTATCACTACTAGATACAATTATTGACTCATCAATAGTATCTTCTTCTACAGTATTGTTATTTTTTATTACTATTAACAATACTATAACCATAAAAGATACACTTATAAATAATAAACTCATAAATTTAACCCTTTTTGATACCCACATTATAACCCCTCCTTGTAATGTAATAAATATTATCTTTTTTAAAATGCAAAAAGAAGGGTACTCCTACCCCTTCTTTTATTTTATCTCCGTATAAATGTTATCTAGCACACTACCTTTAACATCTAAGTCCACAGTTCCCGTTTTCTGTGAACCTAAATTGTTGGTTACAGTTACCTCGATTTTATATACACTTTTTAGCCTTGTATTATCTTCATCTAAAGTGCATAATGCATCTAAAGGTACTATTTTGTCTAAGTATTCAGTATGGTTTTCTTCTTCCACTGTATTCAATACTATAGTATTTCCACCTAACTCAAGAGGAAATTTTATCACCTCTTTAACAACATACCCCTTTGTTGTTATTTTGAAAATAACCTTTTGTCCTCGTTTCGCAGGATTTATATCTACTGTAGCAGTTAGTGTTAAATTAGCAATTATTGAGACATCCCTTTCACAATAATCAGACCATACTTCTTGATATACGCCTTGTTTAGTAGATGCAACTCTCAGCCTTACTTTGTAACTCCCTATAGCCGTAAATATAGTAGTTGGTATACTCGTAGGGGTACTCCACGTAACTCCATTATCCGTAGAATAACTCCACTCCCTCTTACTTATATCATTACCTACTATATTAGTTGTTGATGTATCCGTATAAGATAAAGCAGTATTTACATACTGTGTATTAGGATTAATGCTAAATTCAGCTTTAGGTTTCACTATTTTAAATGCTACTTCAGCTAAATTTGACCACTCACTAAAGCAATAAGGCCCACCATTATCATATACCCTAAATCTTACTCTGTAATCCCCGGGTTCAGAGAAGTTTGTAGGTGCAGTAGATGTAGCGGGATATGACCAAGTTTTACCATCGTCTTTAGAAATATACCAAGCATAAGACCTCACTGAATCCCATGCATCATCTCTTATAGTTGTAGGAAATAAGACTTGTCCACCAACAAACTGTACAGATGGACTGACATCCAAAGTTACTACTGGCGGTGAGTTAGTTCTATAGACTACTACCTCTGTACTATAACTCCATTTACTACGCAAACCTAACCAATCGTACGCTCTTTCTTGTATATAATACACTCCTGTTACTTGTGTATCTGGAAACTCACTCATATCAAAACTAGTTGGTTTTCCATCAACCCAATTTACACCATCTATGGACCATCTCCAGTCACTAAACCATATCTCACCATCTGGATTAGGTACATAAGAATAAGAATTGTCTGTATACTGCAGTTCTTCTCCTGTGGCCACAGGAGACTTCACTGAGAAATCCACTACTGGATTAGCAGCTAACTTATAAGGGTTACTATACGCATAGCCCACGTTACCAACTTTATCTACCATCTTCACCCTAACAATCCACTCACCAACACCATATAGATATATAGTATCATCACCTATATCTAAACCAGTGTCATACTCCCCTACATATACTTTATGCATTTTAATAGCATTAGGACTACTCCAAGTAGAACCATTATCTCTAGTAACAGAATATTCGCAAGATGCTACTCCGCTTACCCCACAAGTAGAAATAGTTACTAAGTCAGTAACTCTTATTCTCACCTCATACGCATTCTCTGCACTACTCCACCATGAGCCGTCTGGATAAAATACAGTATTCGGAGGATCTTTATCTATACTATAATAACCCAACATCTGTGTATAGTCATTTCCAGCCCTATCCATTATCTCTACTTGAATAAGATATAACCCAGACTCTGTCATTATAATATTTCTTTCATTGTCATCATAGTAATAAGGACTCCATTCATCATAAGTACCAAACTCCATGTCAGTATCTGGCTCTGTACTATAACTATAGTGCATTCTATATCTCCACTTAACTACACCTGAATAACCAGTATCAAAAGGTTTTACAGTAACCACTATATCATTAGGTTTAATATCCTCTCCAAAATAATCACCATCTGGCGTTTGAATATGCCCCGGTCTCTCTAAATCCAACTTATACGGACCTAAAGTTTTTGCACTATGATTACCATTGTTGTCCCAAGCTTCTACATCGAAATACTGTTCGCCTGATTGCCAGATAGCAAAGCCTCCCCCATCTGGTGTTGATGGATAATACTGCCCTATCAAATAAGCCTCTCCAGTACTTACATTCCTATAGTTAATCCTATAATCCTTCAATCCACTATCAGAATCAGATATATTTATATGCACAGCATACTTTTTATTTGTCCAATCTCTACTACTTATATCTACAACTATAGCGGGTACAGTAGTATCTGTAACACTCGTTGTCGATACTATATTATACATAGTTAAGTCCGTCTTATTTAACGGCTTATTTAATACCCCTGCTATACCGCAGGGTATAGCATTACTCCCATTATTCTCACTAGCACTAACAACCTCTGAGTACATAACTGTACTTATAAGTATCGACAACACCATTAACATAAAAAACGTAAGGCCTTTTTTCAAAGTAACCCCCTCCTTATTTAAGGTGTTCGTCTTGCCTTAAAATCTAGTCAACTCATTAGTGTAACTAGTAATAATTATAAACCTCTAGAATGCTTTTAACTATTACTATTCCTTAGTGTATCAATTATAACCCTAATTCATAGTAAGCCATCTATTGCAAAATCATAACATAATCTTAAGTGTACCTTATAGTTTTCCTTTGTTTACTCATAAAGTTACCACCTGCTTTCTTACGTAGATTTTTTAATACTAATTAGTATATTAGTAATACAAAAACCTCTCCTTATTTAAACTATATTTGTTAAATTTAACCTAAAAAATAAAGTAAAGATGAAATTAATCACCTTTACTTTATTTCTGTGAATATATTATCTAAAACATTACCTTGTATGTCTAATTGTACTAATTCTGTCTTTGATAACCCATCATTGTTTAAGGCAGTTACTTCTATAATATAAGGTTGACGTACCCTATTTCCATTACTATCTATAGTTACTGGTGTAGTCATCGGTACTATATGCTCTAAATACTCAGTGTGAAATAATTCAGGCATAACTGATAGTACTTTCGTATTTCCACCCAATTCTACAGGAAACTTTATCGTTTCTTGAATAGCGTACCCCTTAGTATCTATAGTTAAGGTGACTTTCTGTCCCTGTTTAGCAGGATTTATGTCTATTGTAGGCGTTAAATATAAATTATTCAATATCCTTATATCCCTAACACAATAATCTGACCATACTTCTGGATAATTATCTACTTTCGTAGACGCCACTCTTAATCTTATTTTATAACTACCCCTGTTTGTAAAAATAGTAGTGGGTGTACTAGTAGGATTACTCCATGTAACTCCGTTATCCGAAGAGTAACTCCATTCTCTTCTATTAACATTGTTACCTCCTATAGTCGTTCTTGAATTATCCACATAATTTAAAGATAAATAAGTGTAATAAGGATTTGGACTAACAGTAAAATCTGCTATAGGCTTAGTTATAACTAAATCTTGTATATAATAATCTGACCATAATGCACCACTTAATATATTTCCAGTATCTTTAACCCTATACCTTATTTTATAATTTCCTACAATATTAAATACATTTGTAGGTGTACTAGTTGCACTAGACCAAGTAACTCCATTATCAACTGAATAACTCCATTCCTCAGCAATAATACTATCCCAAGTGTCATTAGCATTCTTATTTATTGTATACGTTAAATTACCAGTTATAAATTGAGGGTTAGGCGCAATAGTAAAACTAACTGTGGGTTTGGTATTTATTCTGTAAACTGTAACTTGTCTAGATGCGCTCCAATCACTAGTTATCCCATTCGAGTCTATTACTTGTTCTTGTATATAATATAAGCCACTCTCGTTCATTAAAGCATACTCATTTAAACTAAAAGAAGTAGGTTTACCTGTAAACCAAGTTGAATTATCAGTAGACCATCTCCAATTTCTAATAGCTATAGTTGCCCCACTTTCTGTAGTATAAGAAGTATCGTTATAAGTTAAAGACTGCCCCACTAGAACAGGACTGTTTACAGTAAACTGAGCTATTGGCTTAGTTGTTATATAGTACATACCACTAGCTACTACATTAGAATTACCCGCGTTATCTATAATCTCTGCTTGTATTATCCAATGACCTTTACCATTAATGTTTATAGTTGAAGTAGTATCTCCTGTTATATAAGAACTCCAACTGCCCCATGAGGTACTGCCACCATTAGGGGATAACCTATATCTCCAACGAGAAACCCCACTACCTCCTGTATCACTGGGATTAAAAGATGTAGATGTGTTGTCAATCCCCCAAGTCTTACTACTAGGTGAAAATGTACCACTAGGTAAAGTTTTATCTATCTGATAAGTACCACTTGTTATAACACTATTATTTCCCGCATTATCATATACTGAAGCCTGTATCTTAGATTGCCCTTGAGTACTTATAGTTATATTACTTGTAGTATCTCCTGTTATATCAGAGCTCCAACTACTCCATGTAGAACCATTATCAGCCGAAGTTCTATAATGCCAACGTTTAACTCCAGAACCACCACTATCAGAAGGATTAAAACTTACACTTATATTGGAATTTACCCATGTTTTAGAATATGGACTAAACTCGCCACTCGGTGCAGTTGTATCTATCAAGTAAGTCCCACTCGTTATATAGCTATTTTTACCATTATCCGCATTATCCCAAACCTCAGCTTGTATTTTCCAACTACCCTCGCCACTTAAGGTTATAGACTTACTAGTGTCACCATTAATTTCAGAACTCCAACCACCCCATGTTGCACCATTATTTGAGGATAGTCTGTACCACCACTTTTGCACACCACTAGCGTTATCACTTGGGTTAAATGTTACAGCTATAGAAGAATTTCCCCAACCAGCCGAATTAGGTGAAAATACCCCACTAGGATTTTCACCATCCGTTTTTATTGTATCTCTATATCCAAAACCCGACTGTCCCCAACCACTGTAAGGCGCCGCTATACAAGAATTATAAGCTATATTATAAGTTTTTGCATTCGCAGTAAATTTAGTCGTAAAATCCGACCTAAAATAATTACCTGTTCCAGAAAGAGTAGTACCATTGGTCGTCTTTTCACTATAGCTAGTAGTTATTAATACATTATCATGATTATAACTCTGACCTTGCGTATTTGAAGAATAACCTTGTGGCATTGAAGATTCAAGAGTATTCTCAGTACCAGTTGAAGCATTTTTTACCCTCATTTGATTCAAATCTATCTGGTCATTTGGTGCATAAGCTCTTGATTGCACTGTTAATCTATAAGCATCGCTTGTATTTACCCAATAGTTGCCCCCAGATTTATAAGCAGATGTTCCATTAGACCTATATACCCCTGAGCTTAAAACTGAAGGGTTTCTCATAAATACTCTTACTACGAATTCATCTATTGCCGCGTAATTATTATAATCATTTGTTATAATTCTAAATTCTCTTATCGAGTCTACATATATTTCATTTCTATTGAACTGTACATTTATATTATCAGTATAGTCTGGATTAGTTGTACCCCAATAGGGAGAGTAACCACCCAATTTTTGAGAATGAAAAGTCACCCAATTTCCACTGCTATTTTTATACTGCAAGAAGGCAGTATCAGAACCATAAACATGATTACCTGCAAACTTATAACCTTTAGCAAAAAACATAATCTCAATATCCGAACTCTTCTGTATAGGTTCAGCTAACCAAATTTGTCTAGCCTTAGGCCCACTCGATACTTTGTTTTCATTACTACCATTAGTAGCTTTAAAGGCCATATAGCCAGACCTACCATAATCAATACCATTATACATAGTACCATCATTATTACAGTCACTACCAGATTTCATCATTTCATAGTATCCAGCTACTCCAAAAAAAGAGGAGGAATCATACCAAGGTAAATTACTGTAAGCATGTACAGGTTTACCCCTTATACAAATACTCAAAGATAGAAAAGTCAATAATATTACTACTAGCCTTATATAGTATTTACACTTTATATTTTCTTTGGTTAAACACACACTAACAACTCCTTTCTTACTTATAATAACACTAAGTCATATTTTAAATCACAAGAATTAACTAAATCAAAAAGTAGGGGTGTTAAAGCACCCCTACTTTATTTCCGTAAATATATTATCTAAAACATTTCCTTTGACATCTAAAGAGACTGTTTCAGTTTTAGCTAACCCATCATTGTTTACAGCATCAACTACAATAGTATATGGACTCCTAACTCTATTACCATTAGCATCTATAGTTACAGGTGTATCTAAAGGTACTATAAACGTATAATACTCATTATGAATGAACTCTACGTTTACTGCTCTATCTACAAGACCTAATTTAAACTCACTTGGATACCTTACAATTTCATTGGTAGCATAACCCCTTGTTAAGACAGTTAAGGTTACTTTCTGTCCTTGTTTAGCAGGATTTATATCTAAACTTGGTGTTAAATACAGATTATTTAATACCCTTATATTCCTAACACAATAATCTGACCATACTTCTGGATAAATAGCACTCAGAGTTGAAGAAACTCTTAGTCTTATTTTATAATCCCCACGCTCTGTAAATATTGTTGTAGGTGTATTGGTCGGATAACTCCATGTTAGGCCATTATCAACAGAGTAACTCCACTCCCTTTTATTGATGTTATTACCCGCTATAGTTGTCCTAGAATTATCCGTATAATTAAGGGGTAAATAAGTATAATTAGGATTAGGACCTACTGAGAACTCCGCCACTGGTTTAATTATACTTACATCTTGATATACATAGTCCGACCATAAGCCCCCACTTAAGCTATTACCCCTATCTAATACCCTATACCTAATTTTATACACCCCTACACTATTAAAAGACGTTGGAGGGCTACTAGCACTATTAGACCAAGTACTACCACCATTAGAAGAATAAGACCATTCTTCCGATACTATAGTATCCCATGCATCACTAGAATTAGTACTCTTTGTATAATTTAAAGTTCCAGTTATAAACTGAGGATTTGGAGTAACTGAAAAACTAGCACTAGGTTTAGTATTCTTTCTATATACCCTAACAACAACTGAAGAACTCCAATCACTAACTATGCCATTTGAGTCTGTTACTTGTTCTTGTATATAGTACAACCCACTTTCTAGTGTTGTAGAATATTCAGATAGATTAAATGAAGTAGGCTTACCAGTAGTCCAAGTAGAATTATTAGTAGACCATCTCCAATTCCTAGCCGCTATAGTGGCTCCATCTTCGGTTGTATACGAATTATCCGTATATACTAAATTATCACCTACTAATACTGGACTATTAACAGTAAATTGAGCTATTGGTTTAGTTGTTATATAGTATATACCACTTATCAAATTTTCAATGTTATTAGCATTATCAATTACCTCGGCTTGAATTCTCCAATGACCTTTAGTTATAAATTGTATATTTCTACTAGTCGCTCCAATTATATAACTAGACCACGTACCCCATGTTACTCCTTCATCACCAGAAGTTCTATAACGCCATCTATACACACCTGAATCAGAGTCACTAGGTGTAAATGTAGTTGTCGTACTAGTTATATCCCATCCCCTAGAATTAGGTATAAATACCCCTGTAGGTTTTACTTTATCTATCCTATAGCCTACTGTATCTTCACTAAATGTATACGCAGAAGTATTACCTGCGTTATCCGTAGCTCTAGCAGCAACCTGCCATATCTTAGAAGTAGCATTGTTTGTATCTAACGTTATGACTTTAGAATAAGTTGTCTTTCCTTTTATACTCGTATCATCTACAATAGTATGGTCTACCCAAGTACTCCAAGAATCACCACTTGTATTCTTACTCCTTACTCTTATTTGTAAGCTAGACAACCCAGACAAATAATTACTAGAACTAACATCAGTAGCCTTTATAGTTACAGCAACAGAAGTATTATCCCAATCTCTATTAGTAGGTGTTATCTCTACTGTAGGTAATGACTTATCTATTTTAAATGCACCACTAGTTAATGTATTAGTATTTCCTGCATTATCATATACAATAACTTGTACTTTCCATACCCCTTCTTGATTAAGAGAAAAAGTAGTACTACCTGCTCCACTTTTTGTAACCCATGAGTTATACGTTGTACCATTATCACTTGATAACCTATACTCATATTTAGCTACGCCACTACCACCAGTATCTGAAGGAGTAAATGTAGTTGTTAAATCAGTCTTAACCCAATCTGAATCAGTTACAGAAAAAGTACCACTAGGTTTAGTCTTATCTATTTGATACACTCCACTGTTCTTTGTGGTAGAGTTCCCTGCATTATCTTCAACATAGACTTGAATAATATATTGATTTTCCGATGATAATGTTACTGTTGAGCTTGATGTAGTATAATAAGAACTCCATGCGTTAAAAGTAGCACCATTATCGTTGGTTATTCTATATCTCCATCTATTTAAACCACTACCCCCAGTGTCCCCTAGGACTATATCTACAGATATAGTCTTATTAACCCATGATACACTATTTGGTGTGAACGCTATACTAGGTGCAGCCTTATCTATCTGATAAGTACCACTAGTTACAGTAGTAGTATTTCCAGCTTTATCTTCTATATAAGTTTGTATCTTATACACACCTGTATTAGATAAACTCACTGTTCTAGCAGTAGTATCCGTATACGTAGTACTCCATGCACTATAAGTTCCTCCATTATCAGAAGATGTTCTGTATTTCCAAGAATTTACACCCGAACCCCCAGTATCACTAGGAGTTATTGCTACTGATACACTAGCATTACCCCATGTTTTAGAGTTTGGATTGTAAGTTATAGTTGGACTAGTTTTATCTATCTGATATACCCCACTACTGGTTGTAGTACTGTTGCCAGCTTTATCAGTTATATTAACTTCAATTTTATGCTGACCTTGAGTAGTTAAATTCACAGTATAATTTGAAGTACTAGTGGAATAACTACTCCATGAACTCCATGTGCTACCATTGTTACTGGTCGTTCTATATCTCCACTGGTTAATACCTGAGCCTCCCGTATCAGCAAAACTAAGCACTACTCCAATATTGGCATTACCCCATGTTTTAGAGTTTGGGTTAAACTTTACTGTAGGCGCAGTCTTATCAATTTGATACGTACCACTTTTTATTGTGTTTGAATTACCTGCATTATCGTATACTTCTGCTTCTATTTTAGATTGTCCTTGAGATGATATAGTTATAGTCCCACTAGTTGTACCACTAGTATAACCACTCCACGAACTCCATGTGCTACCATTGTCACTCGATGTTCTAGAACGCCATCTATATACCCCTGAACCTCCTTTATCACTAGGCGTAAATGTTACAGAAACATTGGTATTACCCCATGTTTTAGAGCTAGGACTAAAACTTCCACTAGGATCAGTTTTATCTATTTGATAAGTACCACTAGTTATATAACTATCTACACCATTTTCTACATTATCCCATACCTCAGTCTGTATCTTCCACTTACCTTCACCAGTTAATGAAATTGTTTTACTAGTAGCCCCAACTATAGCAGAACTCCAACTACCCCATGTAGTTCCATTATCAGAAGATAACCTATACCACCATTTCTTTACTCCACTTCTTGTATCAGAGGGTTTCATTGTAACTGACACAGTACCATTACCCCAACTGGAAGAACTAGGTGAAAAAGTTAACGTTGGATTTGTAGCATCTATACGTATCAGTCTATCTGAATTTATGCCTTTCGTACTTTCTGGTGTTGCCAATAAATAGCTACTATTTGCTCCATTACCATAATACGCAATATCTTTATTTCCATTCACACTAAAAACTAGTTGAAACCTACGTAAACTATTACTGCCATTATTATCACTATGCATTCTAGAAGCTATTATTGTATACGCCGAGTCTGATGAATTTTCCGAACCAGTAACATAACTATTTAGTCCTCTATATTCTACATATCTTCTACTACCCAAAACACCTGTAGAATTATCATATAATAAAAAATACGCTCTATATATACTAGAATTATAACTCTGTACTACGTTATCTATCTGTATAGGTGTATTAGCTTTATACCAACGCTCTTTACTACTAGAACTAGGTATATAAGGTTCTGCAGCATTATTATACCTATACCCCTCATAGCCTGTCCATGTGTCAAACATACCTGGATAAGCTCTAGTAGCTATTTTTGACTCTCTCGAAACCGTAAAAGGTACATCATAGTGATTGTATACATTTATACGTGTAGCTTCACTACTACCAATGCCCCCATCTCTTATGGCAGTCCAAGCAGAATTACCATCTGTATATAGTGTTCCACGAATAACTCCTGCATCATCTACATAGCCACTCCATGTAGCACCACCATTAAAAGTAGTTCCTATTAAAAAGTCAAATTCAAACTCTAAAGTAAAGTCTGGGTCTGCAATTTCTGTACCCATACCATTCATACTCTCAGCAATATCAGCTAAACTAGCTTTATAGGCTGAAAATTCCCACTGTCTACCATTTATGTTTTGGTATTCATAAGGCATACCTTTAAAAAGACCATTACTACTCTTTAAAGATGAATTAATATAAGATGTCCACGTACCATTATACTTCTTTAACCTTATTCTAGTTGCTAAAGTATCATATTGATTACTGTAACTTGATGAAGTATCACCAGTAGCATAGTAAATATAACCATCTTGATATATTACATTTGAACCCACACTCTGTACAGCATCATATACTTTTTTACTAGACGATAAATCCCAAGCAAATACTTTTTCCCCAAAATGACTAAAGTAAATTAATAACATAGCAAAGAATAGAAATGCAAATCTAAAAAATCTTTTTTTATACTTTTTCATTCTTCATTAATCACCTCCTAACTTTTTTTAGCAGTACCCCACCATATAGTGGTTTTAGCATTAACACCACTATAAAAAGATTTACAGTATAAATAATGTGTTCCAGGCGTTATATATGTTACCATTACAGTAGCATCAACCTTACCATCTAATACTACCTTATCTATAGTAACATCTGTAAATCTACTTATAGCAGCATTATCCGCAATCTTAAACTCAATGGAACTGATTGTATTTTTAGCATCTGAATTCGTAATACTACCTTTAACAAAAGAATCCATTACATCATTGGCCTTATCAAATGCATCTTTTGTCATCGTTACAGAAGAAGAAGTTTTATCATAATTGTTTGTGTAACCCCTTTTTAGGTATGAAAATACTTTTGAAACCTCAGAATCTAACCATTCATCTTGATTTTTAGACTTGTCTTTAACTTGAGGATTTTCTATTAAACTTGAACTGCTTTCTGAAGGATTATCCCTGGCTTTAGGAATGTCTGTATCCTTATAATCTTTCATAAAGGATAGCCTATTCTCCAAGTCCACTTGTTTTATATCCCCTTTTTTTTGCCCATTGCTAGTATTCTCTATATTAGAACTACTTATTGCACCATGTTCACTTTTAATTTCTTGCCCCACAACATCAATTAACTCTGCACTTTCTTCGCTATCAAACTGATTATCCTTAAGACTCAACTCTATATCCACTGTGTTGGTAATATTTTTATTAGTTCTAGTTACATAGAACTTTACGCTCAATACTATAATTCCACCAACTAAAACGAAAACTACAGATAATGCTACGATTTTTGTTTTTAAGGTGCCAAATAATAAGTTTTTTATTAACCCTTTCTTCATATATACATCCCCTTTCACGTAAAAACCATACTAGAACTAAGGAATGTTCTATACCTTGTTTAGTTTATATAAAACTTTTTTATAACCTAACAGTATACCAACCTCCTTCCTTAGTATAAATAAGAATCGCTTTTAATTTCATATACTCCACTAAAATCAAAAAGTAGTAATGTTAAAACATTACTACTTTATTTCAGTAAATATATTATCTAAAACGTTACCCTGAACATCTAAATACACAGGCTCACTTTTAGACAGCCCATCGTTATTAACAGCATCTACTAAAATAACATAAGGACTCCTAACCCTGTTACCATTAGCATCTAGTGTTACAGGTGTATCTAAAGGAACTATGAAACTGTAGTATTCAGTATGCATAAACTCTACATGTACTGCTCTATCTACAAGTCCAAGCCTAAATTCTGGTGGGTATCTTACAATTTCATTAGTAGCATAACCCCTTGTAAATACTGATAATGTTACTTTCTGTCCCTGTTTAGCAGGATTTATATCTAAAGTTGGAGTTAAATATAGATTATTTAATACCATAACTCTACGTATAAGATAATCTGACCACACTTTAGGGTATACCCCTGTATTTGTAGAGGCTACTCTCAAACGTATCCAATAATCACCTCTTTCAGTAAACACTGTAGTAGGTGTGCTAGTAGGTGTACTCCATGTCACCCCTTTATCAGTAGAGTAACTCCATTCCCTCTGACTGATATTATTACCAGCTAAATTAGTTCTTGAATTATCCGTATAAGTTAAAGGTAAGTAAGTGTACTGAGTACTAGGTGCTACTGTAAAATCAGCAGTTGGTTTTACTATCTTAATAGTCTGAGTAGCATAGTCAGACCACAATGGTCCACTTAATACATTACCTATATCCCTTACTCTATACCTTATTATATAATCCCCCGCGGTAGCAAAACTCGTTGGAGGTGTACTAGTAGGTGTACTCCATGTAGAACCATTATTACTACTATAGCTCCACTCCGCCATAGAAATACTATCCCATAAATCGTTAGGTGTGTTATTTATACTATATGTCACAGTTCCAGTTACAAACTGTACTGCAGGACTTAATGTGAAACTAGCTGAAGGTTTAGTATTTGGTCTGTACACTACAACTTGTCTAGAAGCACTCCAATCACTAACTATACCATGTGCATCCGTAACCTGTAATTGAATATAATATAAGCCATTAGGTACAGTCATTGAATATTGTGTTAAATCAAAGGAAGTAGGTTGCCCACTAATCCATGTTCCATTATCCTTCGACCATCTCCAATTATATGCACTAATACTAGTATTAGCTTCTGTTGCCCTTGATGTATTTATATAACTTAATGTTTGATTTGCTAATACTGGAGTAGATACAGTAAACTCAGCTATAGGCTTAGTAGTTATATAATATATACCACTTGTTAAAGTAGATACATTATTAGCTATATCCGTAACTTCTACTCTTATCCTCCAATGCCCTTTAGCGCTTATCCTTATTGTAGAACTATTATCCCCATTTATTACAGAAGAGTAAGAACCCCATGTTGCTCCCTCATCAGAAGATAATGCATATCTCCAACTCTTAACGCCACTACCACCTGTATCACTAGGATTAAATACAACATCTACTCCATCTATACTCCAACCTCTAGAGTTTGGAGTGAATACCCCTGATGGTTTTTCTGCATCTACTAGATACTGACCACTTAATACTGTTGCTACATTACCCGCCTTATCTTGTACACTAGTTTGAATTACCCAAACCCCTGTACCAGACATAGTTACGCCTGTTGATAAAGCACTAGTTTCATAATCAGACCATGCACCCCATGAAGAACCATTATTTGATGAAATTCTATATCTCCACATAGCTACAGTACTATCAATATCAGCAACACTTATTGTAGTTGAAGCATAATCATTTCTCCAAGTACTACTATTAGGTGTATACGTAACTGTAGGTAATACTTTATCCACTTTGTAAGGCCCCTTAACAACAGTTCTAGTGTTTCCTACATTATCAGTAGCTTCAACTTGAATGTAATATACCCCTGTATTAGAGAATGTTACTGTTGCACTGCCTCCTCCACCTACTGTCCAGTTTCCTGAGAAAGACGTTGTATTACTTATACGATATCTCCAATTATTGATACCACTCCTAGTATCACTTACACTAATTGTAACAGGTGTATTCACATTTACCCAATCTTGTGTATCTTTAGAAGTCGTTATGGTTGGTGCAGTACCATCTGTTTTGATTACATTATAAAAATCAAAAGTTGATGTTGGACTAGAATAATAATAACCCGTACTTTGTATGCATAATGCTCTAGTACCTTGATAATAATCCATATTATCTTGAGTTAATTTCATTCTATAAAATGACTCCATACGTAAACCATCTTTATCCATTACTAATGAATTGTTTCTTCTAGACGAACCATAATTACCTACAAATTTAATAGTATTATTAGGGTAACTATCCATCCAAAAAGCATCACTCCAAACTACACCTCTAGCTATACCAGACTTTACCGTTTGTTGGTCTGCAGTATTACTCATATTATATATTAACATGTGAAACTCATCTATTTGTTGGTCACTAGAATTACTACGACCATAAGTAGATATATAAAACTCTTCATTAGGTTTTACCCACTTATTACCATTAGCTGAAGTATATACTGGCTCTTGTGGTACACCATCAAGAGATTTTAATATATCCCCATACTCAGTTGAAGGGTTTGTCCAATAAGGTACACGTATATTATCATTTGTATACGTACAAGTGTAATTTCCTACATTATCATACATATAGATGTGTGTATGATATTGCCCCAATTCATAATTATGGTCTGCTATTTTAACTCTGTAATACCATGTACCATTACCTAGATTAGTACCATCAGCCCATATTATATCATCTTGACCATTCTTCTCAGTCCAAGTAGGAAATTTAACTACCTGTACACCACTACCTCCTGTATCTTGTACCCCATATACATAGACTTCATACCCTTGATTAGTAATATTTTTAATCTCAACTGATGTTCTAGTAGGTGCCTTCCCATCACTTCTAACTCTTAATGGCGTTTGCCACCAAGAATTCTCACTTATTTGATTGCCCGCAGAGTCATAACTTCTAGCTAAAGGGTTAATCCATAAATCTTCACCATCATTAGGAAAATTCAAGTGAAAATATGACTCTGCATAACCATTATTACCTTTAGCAACATAAGAATTACTTCCAAATCGTAATGAAGTATAATCACTATCTGAACTCACACCCATACCACCATGATTGGTATTATCCCCAGCGTAAAATGGTACGCTACCATAAAATGCTTTTAATTGATTAAAATTATTAGCACTATAGGGTCTAGTCAATAAATATAAGTTACCTATAGCATAATACTTATTGTTAACCATACTACCCGTTACTGTAGCAACAAAATCATCATTTGTCTTTACCCAATAAGTACCATCTGACCCTGCGTATTCATAGCTATCAATTCTTAAACCACTACTAGGTGCAGGTGGTGTTCTATAGAACCCCAGACTAGCTAGTACAGCTCCTCCATTACCTACATTGTCGTAAGCTCTAACGTCTGCAGTAAACTTCCCATATTTATCCGCAAAATCTGCATAATTAAAATGAATAGTGACATTGTTACCATTTCCATTACTTGCAGTTTTTGTTTGCGCTTGATTTTCCCAATCACCATCATAAAAAGCTATGGTATGCACATATGCTAAACCACTTCTAGCATCCCAAGGCGTTTGAACTACTACATCAAAACCAGTTGATGTTACATTAGTAATATAAGCATTATCTATTTTAGGTGCAGTATTATCTATACGTATATTATGTCCAGTATCCCAAGGTTGGTCTCCCGCATTATATGCCCAAACCCACTGGTCATTTAATACAGTGGTGTAAAGACTATAATCATGCTCACCTACCCAAGAAGGTACTTTAAACTGATACGCCCAACGCCTTAAATGTGAACTAGGCCAGTTATCTGAATGTATCCACATATTAGTATCCGTAAAGTTACCATAATTATAATCCTGTCCCCATGAACCATCTAATTTACCATAACTTCTACTTACGAATGAACCTACAGTATCATCACGTATCATGACATAGGCATGCATTAGATTTGCATTATCATCTCTAGGTACTACATCCGCTCTAATTAAATCTGATGATTTGTACCAAAAATCATTACCATTTTTATAAGCAGGATCTAAAGCTTCTCCCCAAGTTGTAGGAATTGGTTTTTGCCAAGTAGGTAAGTGAAAGTGCTTATCATAATAACTATCAAAGGAATTTGGGTCTCCCCAGCTTCTTGCACCTTTAATTGTACCTTTATCATAAGCTACAAAACCCCAAGACCAACTCCCATCACCATTAATATTACCTTGTAAATTTCCACTCTCAACAACGGTCATTATAGCATCAAACTTAAACGCAGTATCACGTTCTCTGTCACCTATACCACCTGTACCCCATCCTAGTCTATCACAAATATCCTTATATGATATTCTAAATAGAGAGTAAGTTGTACCACTGGCTGAATTTTCCGCTATTTTCCCTAACCCATTATCACCTAGTCTAGCTCTCATTGTAGCATAACTATTGCCATTCCATACGCTAATCTGCCAACCTAAAGTTCTATACCTAGTACCACTGGAAGAGGCTGCTCCTGCAGCTCCAAAGTAAAAGTAACCACCTGAATAAACTACGCTATTTCCGTTTGCATCATAAAATTCTTTAGCGTTATCAAACTGCCCAGCCTTTATTGGTATTCCACTATGCACAATAGAAATAATTATAAAGGTAAGTAATGCTACTATACATCTACGTAATTTCTTCACATAATTTCACCCCCATCTAGAGGTTATTTAACCCCTACTAGATATATTTTTATATCAAAAAAGAAGTCGTAACAATGCGACTTCCTTCTAAAAATCAATATTAGTATGGCGAACTAGAACTAGAACCAAAATAAACTGTAGATTTGTTTGTTTCAGCATTATAATATATTTTTACATATAAGAAATGTGAAGAGTAACTTCTATTACTTATCTCAGTTCTTATTGTTAAATCGTCGCTTAAACCATCTACTACGAATGAACCTACTGCTACATTTCTTAATTTATATTTAAACCCAGGTGTCAACTCATACTTTAAATCATCTATCTGTTGTCTAGCTGAGTCAGCTGATACACTACCACTAACAAAACTATCCATTATACTATTAGCTTGTGCTAAAGCTTCCACAGTAATAACTTTATACCCCGTATCATTCGTACAGTTAGTATTTATTGTTTTAGCTTTATTATATACAATAGCGGCTAAATCATTATTCCAAAAGCTAGTAGCTTTTGCAGGAGTTTTTACAGGTTCTTTTACCTCTACCCCTTTTTCATCTTTTTGTACTATTATATTTACTGTGCTACTTGTATTACTATTACCCTCTTTTGGTTTTTGAGGCTCAACTTGTTTTTGCTCCTCAACTTGTTTTTGTTCTTCCACTTGTTTTTGTTCCTCACCCGCGGCTACATTTATATCCTCTATCTGTTTAGTAATTAGAGTCACATCATCTTCTTTTAAAATAGTGTCTACATCACGATTGTCAAGTACCTCACTAGCAGTATGTACTTCTGCTACCTTACCACTATCTACCGATTTATTAACTAAATAGCCTGTACCTACTAAAATAACCACACCTAAACTTAATAATACCTTTGCTCTATTTGACATAGTATTTTACCTCCATTAGTTTATATTTTTATTATACTACTGTTTTTATTTTTTGTCAATACTAAACTTTTATTATACTAGTAAAAGTTTATGGTAACATTATAGACTTTATTTTTAAATAAAAAAGGTGTATCATTAATACACCTTTTATACTCTACTATTTAACTACACCATTCTGCACTTTCTTATTTTCATATACCCCTGTTTTAGAAGCATCATCTTTTCTTACTAATTTTAATTTAGAACTAGATTTTACATTTTCTAATATTAAAGCATTCTCTGGTGATAACCCCAATAATATTATATTGGCTGGAGTTGCAGTATCTTCTCTATCAATACTTATACCTCCAGATGACCTAGCATCTACTATCTTTACATTCTCTATTAACGATTTTGTTTCTATTATAGGATCAGAACCAGTAGTTGTAGTTGTTTGTATAATATCTATTATATCATCTTTTCTTAACTTACCCCCAACTGCATCTTCTAATCTTTCAAAAGATAATCCATACTCTATATACCCCTCGTCTAAAGAGAAACCATGTATATCCGCTTTAGTTGCAGTCCTACTTTTCTTAAGCGCTTCGTCTGGTAATACTACCTCTTTAGCATACATTCCCTCTAGTTCTTCCATTGTCCTTACACTATCATTAGTTACCTGAGTTACAGGTACAGCTTTTAGCATAAAATTAGCAGGATCTAAAGGATCTTTTCTATTAGTAGTGCCTACAGACCATACTACATTAGCCATAGGCGTATAATTTATAGCTTTCCTTTCTATACCCATTATAAGTACAAATAATAGCACACCTGCTATAATACTAATTATTATCCTTTTTGTTTGTTTCAATATTTACACACCCCTTACTCATTACCTTTTATGTCCGTTAAAGCCGCAATGTTTTGATTTAAAGATTCCCCTAATAACCCCTTCATTACTACTTCTACATTTACATTTAGTACTGTATAGATAGCAGTATTAGTTATAGTTACACCATTAGGTGAAGTTACAGGCGTTACTGTCTTATCCGCTACAGTAGTTAAATTAAATGTATTAGTATTAGAATTATACTTCCATATTTCTACTTTATTGTAAGATACATTATATAGTATATACTCTTTAATCTTAACCTCACCAGTTACTATATTTCCAGCTTTAGCTGTCATATCAGAATTTAAGTTCATATTCTTCTGTAAGTATATCTTAGAAGTTGCTAATGCATTAGCAGGACTGACTATTTTAAATATTCTAGGTGTTTCAGCTAGGGAAGTCATATCTAATAGTTTATATGTAGCTAAGTTAGATATTACTATGTCATCTTGTATTTTATGTGCCTTGGCGTTCACACTATATGTTTCTATAATGAAACTATATAAGCCCATTAATAAAAGTAAAAGAAACCCCCATAACATGAGTATTGAAAAATTTCCTTTTTGTTTCCTCCTATTTCTCCACATATTACACCTTCTTTTTACTGGTAGATACCTTGTAAAATCTCATAGGCATATTTTTTACATCAGTACTTACATTTATTCCATCTACATCCTTAGTTGCTACTTTAGTTGTATAATCTATTTGTAAAACTATATCATCACCAAAATCTACTGTACCAGCAGCGGTTGCAGTTATAGTCATTTTTGTCATATCCAAACCCATATCTTTTAATCTTATCATTAATTTTGACCTCTCACTAGAGGTTAATCCCCCATCTTTTTCCATCTTTAAAATAGTACTTCTAGCTACTTGACCTATATTAATATATCTTACTAAAGGTGGAGCATATTCAAATAAAGCAACCACTAAAGCTATCATCAGAACTATTGCAATTATAGTCATCATAGATACATCGAAAAAACCCTTACGTTTTTTTCTCATGAAATTCCACCACCTTTATTATTCAAGCTATAACCTATTTAAGTAATAGATTATAGCTTGAAATTAAAATATCATAAATATTTTTTCTTCTTATGTTATGGAGTTGTTTGTGTTGCAGGTGTACCACCAAAGATTGCAGCTCCATTAGTTGAGAACCATGTTTGAACTTGAGTAAATAAAGTTTTGGTTACACTCTTAATTAGTGGCCATCCAAGGACTATAAGTGCTACAGCAACTATACCAATAGCCAAGAAATAATTGATTTCCCCTTTAGATTTTCTTTTTAATAACTTAGACATAATGTTTACCCCTTTCTTGATTTAATACCTATATAGGTTAGTTATTTTAATTATTTTTACGCTCACTGTAAACTAATATAACATCTTAGATAATTTTAATAGTTTCAATTTACGTAATTAATTTTCAATTGTAATTGGAAATTTCTATCCATTGTAAAACATTTGGTTTAAATTCTCAGATATCTGACTTTTAAAACTAAAGAATACTATAGCTATCGCACCTACAAACAATAAAAGAGATAATAATATTACAGTCCCGCTATCTATACGCTTAGTCTCATCTTCGATTATGAATAGCTTATTCTCTTTTAAGATAGAACTCTGTCCTTTCAAGATATCTTTAGACTTTCCAGTCTTTAAAGCTTGTTGTAACGCTAAAACAAATGCTTCCAGTTCATAAAACCCAACATAATTCTCTACAAACTTAGATAACGCTTCATCTGGATTCTTCGTTACATTTATATTAGCCGCTAACATTGTCAAATCAGCTCTTAACCTCTTTAAACTTGCTATATCCGCTATCTCTGTTAATGCTAACCCTAATACTACCCCAGCACTGGTTTGAATAGTTAAAGTATCATTTATATCTGGTAAATCTTTATTGATTTTCTTATTGTCATCTGCATCATTTATTAAGTGTAATAAGTCTACTAAAAAGAAACCCATTACCCCTAACATACAAGCGTTAATAAACCCATAGCCGCTTGAGAACGATAATACAGTAGCTATAACCCAACCTAGTACCTTCCACATATAATAAGTAAAAGGAGTAAGCTTGAAGGGATTACCACTAGCTCTGAGCTTATCTTCTATTCTATTATGTATACTAGTAAATTTCTTAGCACCCATCATTTTTGTATTTATAGTTTTAAGCGATTTGGACTCTTTTTTTACTTTTGTCTCCCCTCTAGCCTCTGCAATACGTCTATTTAATATATTGGATATTTTTGTTACCCCAGCCTCACTTATAAAAATTAATGCAATGATTAACAATATTTTAGCTATAAGTAATATCATGTTTTACCCCCTTTCTTAATAATCAAACTTCTCTATAGTCAATAATTTATATATTGTAAAAGATATAGCCGCTATATTATATACAACTATTACCTGCCCTGCAAAGGTATTCTTTAGTACTAAGATTAACATCGGATTCATAGACACACTTCCTACCCCTAGTACTATACATACTACTAACATAGCTAGTATGGTCATTCTAGTTCTTTCTACTGCTTTCTTTCTCTTATCTCTTTCAATTTGATAAGATTTCATACTCTCTTTAGACTCTTTTAATACTTCTATAAATTGCCCTTTATATTTCAAGCATAACTGTAAGTTTTTAATTAAAAACTTAAATCTTTTATTATCCACCTTATCTTTTAAATCCTCCAAAGCTTCAAATGGATCACCACCATAATTTACTGTTAAAGAATAAGTAACAGCATAACTTTTCAAAGGCTCTTTTAAATAAGGTGTTGCATTAGTTATTGCATAAGAAATATCATCTTTTATATAACAGAAATTCTCTAATATATTAACAAATGAAGTCATATAATTATCTACTTTCCTAGCATTCTTATTCGCTAGTACTTTTAGCCCTATACTAGGAATGTTATAGCCTATTATTGCAACTACTATACCCGCTAAAATGTTAAATAACTGTAGGTATATTACCAAAGATAGTATTATAGCTAGTATAAGTGATAAAATTATTAACACCTCAGAAGTCATTAAAGGTATCCTATACCTTATATTTGACTTTTCTATTAAAAGGTCTAACCCATCTATATAATTTTTCTTTTTATTCTTACTAACATAATACTGAGAATATTTAATGGATGTTATTCTATCTTCATAATCCCTATTATATTTTTCTACTCCACTCCTTATTTTCTCATCTATCTTTCTTTCCTTAAGAAAAGTCAAAGTCTCATACATAATAAAAATAAATAAAGGTAATAACAAAACCTTAAATACTTTCGCTACCAACAATAACATACTACACTACCCCTCTCATCTTTTCTTTTATTCTTTCACAAGAAGGATAACTCTTAAACTCCCCATCTTTATATTCAAATACAGTATTATATATTATTTCTCCAGTAACCTCATCTAGCCCAGCTATTTCAGCTATCTCTATTACTTTATACCTTTTCATAAATATGACTAAATCTAATTCAGCTAACATACTAGTAAGCACCTCTGCAGATAAGTCTGTACCACTATATTTCATGTAGTGAACTGCTTTAGGTATTGCTCCCCTTGCATTAGGGGCATGTAGACTTGTCCAACATATATGTCCAGTATACGCAGCGTTAAAGAAGTCCATTGCTTCTTCACCTTTTATTTCCCCTATTATCATTCTATCTAAGTCTTGCAATAACCCTGTAACTGTTAAATACCTTAATGAATATTCTATATCTAATTCTCCAGACTTGGGTTTAACTAATTCAGTAAAGAACTCTGGATGAGTTTCACAGAATAATTCATCAGTTTCTTGCATTACTAATACAGATTCACTATGAGGTACATATTCTAACCCTAAGTTCATTAAAGTAGTTTTACCACTACCACCTCTACCACAGAATATCATGCTTAATCCACTTCTAACAGCTCTTATATAGTAATCCTTTATAGCTTCGTTAAACATTTCAAAGTGAATTAAATCCTCTGCAGTATGCTTCACCTTGTCTAATTTTCTTATGTGCATTACAGGATAACGAGTTACTGGCGGTATAGCTATATCTATTCTAAGTAAAAACTTATTACTCGTTTTTGTATCACTTAGCCTTTGAATAGCAGTACTCTCAGATAAATTTCCTTTATTCTTTATAGCCACATAATAACAAAAAGTTAATAACGCCTTTTCTGAAGCAAATCTTACTGTGGTATCTCCTCTCTTACCTAACGATTTTATTCTTATAGTCCTAGTACCCATAACCCTTATATCTGATATATCATTATCATCTATAAACTCTTGCAGTATACCATAACCAAATATATAATCTAATAACTTAGTTACTAATTGTTTTCTAGTACTCATTTTAGGTAACGTTATATTATTGTTATCTATATACCTAGCAACCTCTAATTCTAAACTCTCTTGAGGAATTAACCCCTTTTCTACATCATTTATTAGTTTTGTGTGCAGTTTTACTAACTCTATTACTACCTCATTTACTATATTATCTAACTCTTCACTTATATCTTGCTCACTTAGAGTTATCTCCTTAGCATGTTCAGAGTAACTAATATCCTTTAAGCTAACTAAACCACCTTTAGATTGAACGAACATGTGCAGACCTCCTACTCCGACTTTTTAAATTTACCTAGCAATTTATCTACAAAAGTTACCTTTTTAGCTAAGTCCAAATATTCTAATATAGACATATAGCTAGGTACATCTTTTTTAGCAAACTGAGAATTTATAAAAAATTGCTTGTTATTTATATACGTCATTCTATGTTTATTGTAAGGTATAAAAGTAACAAGATTAAAATCAGCAAATATCTTTTTCATTGTCTCCCTATCTAAAGAGTGTACCCCTAGATTATTTATTATAATTCCAACCTTCTCCTTAGATATTTTTAGAGTTTCAAATAAATACTTTAGCATAAATATTGAATTTCTGGCATGAGTATAGTTAGCATCTGATATTACTAATATATCATCCGATTTACTAAGTGCTATATAAGAAGCAGCAGTAAATACCGCAGGACTTATATTTAGTATCACTATATCATATAGTGTTTTTGCAGTAGAAACTATTATATCATAATGTGACACCTCTAGTTCATCAAATAAACTCATGTCATATAACCCTGTCAATATATGCAAATTAGAATACTTAGGATGTTTTATAGCCGCTTCCTCAAATAACTGTCTAGAAAATATATTCTTCTCTATAGCATTATGTAATACCTTTAATCCAGTATCAGAGGTTGAACTATACACATCCTTTAAAGATACGAATTTATCTATATTGAAAAAATGGTCTAAAGTAGCAGTTATAGGATTTAAATCAATTACACAAACCTTTAAGCCAGTCTCTTTAGCTATTAATACAGATGTTTGAGTTAATATATCATCCCTATCCAAAGTGTTATCTGTAGTAAAGAACGTTATTACTTGAGCTTTATCATCTAAGTCACGTACTCTTTTCTTCTTAGATTTTTTGAATACTTTCCTCTCTACTACTTCCTCTTCTGATACATCTTGTAACATTTCTTGTGGTAATTTATCTTCTTCATCTATTGTATTGAATAAAGGCCCCTCAGTTAGTACCCCTTCTTGTTCTTCCCCTAACTTAGCATCCTCTTCAAATTCATCTAGTATTTCTTCATCGAATTCTTCGTCATCTAATAACCCTTCTGTTAAAATATCTTCAACTGTGTTAAAGTCATCAGATAACTCGTCTCCTTTTGAAAAACCCATAGTTTAACCCTCCTTTAACTTTATTACACTGTAACTTAAAAGCTAATCCATTATAATAATAGTAGAATGATTAATCCTCTAGTTATATCTATATAAAATAAAAAAGGTGTAAGTTATTTAACCTACACCTTTATATGCTATCTATAGACCACCAAATATACTACACTACCAGTTAAATCTAGCTTCTTCTTTATACCTAATAACCCTACATCATCTGACATGGTACTTATTACAAAGGCATATTTATCCCCTATACCATTCACCAACTTACTAAAATTATATTTCAAATCTCTCTTATTAAAAAACTCTGTTGAGTATACTTCTTTTTTTAATCCCCTAGCATAGTCTAAAGCTTCATTTACGCTGAATAACTGTTTTACTTTGTACCCCACTGTAATATCTGATTTTACCTTTTCCCTTGATTTTTTAATAGCTCCCATAAACTTAGCATAACTAGTCCCTACTACAAGTCCCATAACATCTAATAAATCTTGTATAGACTTCTCAGCTACATTAAGTGTTACACAATGTTTCTTTAATTCTTCTAAGTCATAGCCTATCTCCTCTAGAGAATTTTTAACCAATAATTTATCTTTAGCACCTAATATCTTAGTAGGTACTCCTGCATACTTACGCAAATTAGCTTTCCATACCTTATTATCTTCTCTATGTAACTGTTTTATATTTAGTACCCCTTTATCTATTAAGTTGTCTGCTATACAATTTAATTCTACCAATTCCCTTATAGTTTCATAATTACAACTATTTATAGTATCTTCTATAAATATATTGTCATAGCTATGATTATCCGCTAAATCTATTAAAAATTGCTCAAATTTATTTCTTCTTAATAATCTTAATTTACTTTTAGACCTATCATCACCTTCAACTTTTAATTTATCTAACGAAAATATACCAGTAGTTAATACTCCGTTTTTCCTTCTTAACCAACCAGTGGATAATACGGAAATATCTAACCCTATAAAATCCCCCGCTTTCTCAATCGCATCTTTATAGTTTATTCTACTTATATCAAATGTTTGTATAACCTCTGAATTACCCTCTGTACCAAAATCTATCATATTTACTTCCCCTCTCTCTTAGTCATTATTGCCGCTTCGATATCTATTATGTCATAATTTACTACTTTATTTCTTACATCCGTATTAGTAGTCTTTATTCTATTGTTTAACTGGCGGAATTGTGCAAAAGTGAACACCCCTTTAGGTATTTTATTTATTTTTGCATCCCCTAGCAATCTTTTTGCTTTCTCAAAAGGATCTTCTTCCATTATTTCATTATCTTCTAATATATCTAATTTATAATGCGCCGCTAATTTCTTAATAGCTTCCGCTTCAGTTAAAACTTCACCCCTGTACCTTTTCATAGCCATTATATGAATTTTTATTATTTTGCCCCCTGCTCCACAAGCAAAACACTTATACGCCTTTTTTGCATACCATATACCCATAGATGGGTCATGGTCATCATGAAATAAACACAAAGCTACTTTATCACCATAAGCTAATCTCTTTAATCTAGGATTTAAAGGTACTAAAAAATCATTATAATAATCAATCAAAGATATGTTATCTTCTATAACCTTTTCATTATATGTAACCATATTATACTACCCTTTCTGTTAAAACTATTTCTTTAGAACCCCTCTGAAATACCCTTAGTAAAATTGGCTCTACACCATTTGTCTTTAATATCCTTAAACAACTCCGTTTTAAATAGCTAAATGAACAATATTTATCACTTTGCTCACCTTTTGGTGATTGTATCTTTACCCCTAGAGAGGTATTCTCCATTAAGCAATCATAATCCCCATCATCTTTTTGTAACTTAACTTGTAATGGTACTTTCTTACCTTTAAAATCTACCAAAATACCTAATATAAAATTACCACTATATAACCCCTTTAGCAGTTTTTCATTAAAATCCCTTACAGATTTTTTCTGAGTCATAATTATACCTCCAAAAAAAATAACAGTTAGCTTTCACAACCTAACTGTTACTAATTACTTATTAAACAAGTCTTAAAGATAAGAAAATACCAGTCTTTGAATCCGCTATTTCTAATCCTTTAAATAAAGCAGCTTTACCTTTTGAATTACTAGCTAGATTGAATATATTATCATATATTACCTCTCCATTTTCTTTTACGGCTTTAGCAAATACTTTTTTACCTGCATTTACTAATGCCATTGCAAAATCTAACGCCTCTAATAGAGTAAGTTTATATGCAGGATATTCATTTCCATTTATTCTGATGTAATTTGTATCATTTATACTGTAGATACCTAATGTTAAGTCATAATATCCATTCTTCTTAACTATATGAGAATCCTTACCATCTGCAACTCTCTTTAAGAACTTAAGAAAAGCTTCCTGCTCATTTTTTGCACGTCTCTTAGCATTTTCTTGGAAAGATGCCCCTATTCCATTAGGTATTATTATATTTACATTCTCAGCTAAGAAATTCTTATTGCATGAAACTAATACCCCATTACTTAATTTTACTACACTAACTGAAGCTTTCTCTTCTTTTAAATACTTTAGAGTTTCTGCAAACTCTGGATCATCAAACTTTATAAACCCCCAATTACCACCGAATCTAAATGACTGAGCTGTCAATATCAACGATGTTTGTCTACCAATAGACATACTGTTTATTCTTTTCTCTACTAAAGCATCTATCTGCTCTTCTTGCTTCGTAACATTTTGCTTATTTACATTAGCCATATTTATTAACTCCCTTCGTAAAAATAATTAAAATAACTTAATACCTATTATATTTTCATATCATAACTTTATTTTCCTGTCTCTATATTGAAAGAACAAACATTATTAAATATTTGCATATATTTGAAATATAAAAGTTAAAGCATCCGTTATGACATTATTAAACAATACTACTAGCATATATGCCACAAATATACTAGGTGTAAAAGCAGTTACTGACTTTTTAACCTCTACATTCATAGCATTTATTACCCCTTGTAGCCCCGATACAGTACCACCATTTACTACCCTTACTATTACACTATTTATACGCCTAGCAAAGAGAATTACCCCATATACACTACCTACTATTACTGAGAGTACTAAAACCCTTATAAACAGCCCTAGCCCCATTGTAAGAGCTATCATGGCATATACTTCAACATCCCCTAAGGCTACTACACTACTAAACTTAGCTAAGATATATAATATTAACAATACCCCTAATGCTATTAATAAATCATTAAAGGTTAATGTACCTATAGCTAATCTATATATACTTAATCCTATACCTACTATACCCCCTAGTATAACTACAATTGTATACACATAAGTAGTTTTATAATCTATTATAGCTATTACTAGTAGAATTAAAGCTATATAACCATATAAGAAAAATAGTAGTGTCACACCATATACCTTTAAAATCATACTTAGAATCGCTAAAGTAAGAATAAAATATAACTTAGTACCCCTAGTGTAGCTATAAGCAGATTTTAAAATGTCTTTTAACTTTATCTCTTCATCCTCTTTTGGTAACATTTTTACTAGGTAATTTACAATATTACCTAGTAAAAAACTCACAATCACTAAACTTGCAATTATTATTACCATACTATTTACTCCTCTTTCTTTATACTAGCAAAAGTACAAGTACCAGCATCTACGTATAAATCTATAGGTTCAAAAGGAGCAGAGTTTCTTGATGGTATACCTAATAACATCATAGAACCATTTCTGATATCTTCTACAGTACCATATAAAGCTAAGTTAACATCTGGTGTTTTAATAACTTCATATGACTCACCTGCCGCATTTCTAAGTTCTGTATTTATTAAATCTTCTGGTTTAACTTTATTTAAGTCTCCTACTACAGTTTGTTTTAACTGTGCAGGTAATATTGCCGCTACTTTCTTTCTCTTTAAAAACTGAAGTAATTTTATGTACGCTTCACCAACACGTTCATTCTTACTAGTAGATTTACCTTCTCCACCACCGATAAGTTGTAGGTAATCCACACATATTAGTTTAGCACCAGTTTTCGTTATAGCATCTTCTAATATAGGGATAAATGTATCTACATCAAAATCCTCATCTATACAATGAAATCTTCCATAATCCCTATTATGTCTTAAGTCTGTCCAAGAAGTTAACTCAAGCTCTCTTAACTCTCCAGTAAGCTCCTTTTTTCTTATCATATCATTATCTATGAACTTTTGCTTAGTTACATCTACTTGCTTACTGTTATATAACCAGTTAAAATGCCTTGCTCTTATTAATGACTCCCAACCTTTATGCCCATTTTCTATAGACCACATAATTACATTAGCACCATGATTTACTATAGCATTATGTAAAACATGTGTTGCGAATCTAGACTTACAACCTTTAGCAGGTGCTAACAAGGAAACCATATCCCCTGCATAGATACCACCTAAAGCAGCATCTAAGGCTTCTACCCCATAAGTTGTTACCCTTTCTAGCCCTACTTCTGCATCGTCATCCATATCATCATCGTCACCATAAGATATTAACCCTTTTCTTGAATTGTTCTCCATTAGATTATCTAACTCTAAAAATCCAGTCTTAAGGTAAGTTCTCATATCCGAATAACCTTTGTAAGGCTTATTCCTTCTAACTATACCCTCAGTTAATATCTCTGTTGACTCTTGAAGTACAGTTATACTTCTCATGTTTATATATTGCATTTTATGCATTTCTAAATGCATATAGAAATCATTGTCAGAAACTTGTGTTTTTACACATTCTTCAAATAATACTAAGCAGTTATTTACAAACTCTGCAAATGGCTCTATATCCGCTGAACTGTACCCCGATAAATCTATGTTCCTATTTTTTAAAAATGTTGCTCTATTCGTTCTTAAATATAACTCTATAAATTGTTTAGTAGGGTTTATTTTCGTATGCTCTTTAGCTAATAAATAAAATATATGATATTCATTTTTAAAAGCATCCGACAATGAAATCTTATTTATTACCTCTTGTTTCTTACTATAAACCCCTTCATCCGTTTTGAATAACCTTGAAAAAATTACTTTCTCAGTAGTTATATCCGTTAATACCCCTGCTTCCACCATTTAATATTATGTCTCCTTCCTAACGTTCAAAATTAGGTAATTCTACTTTTATTCTGTCTACATTACTATTTTTGCTACAATTGTACAGGAACACAAACGAGTCACCAAAGAATATTCTCGCAGTCTCTACAATACCAGTTATAGTTTTATCTGTAAGCCTAGCACAATCGAGTAAAATTACCCCTTCGTGTTTTCCTTTAGCTATTAAAAGATAAAGGAACTTTATAAGTATATAACTGTTATCGTTTTTAATATCGTCAATATTTACTACTGCTCCATCCTTAGTAATTATTAGAGTACCTAGCTTGTCCGACCAACTTAATGTATACCCATCTACATACTCAGTAGCTATTGATATAGCAGATACTACACTATGTTTATAGTAATCTGAATCTGGTCTTAATAGACTATCTAACCATAAAGGTTGTACTACTTTTTCACGTTGTTCTACCCCATCAGCAACATACATTCTTTCTTCTATTTGTAAATAACTCATGTTATAGACTATTACTGAAGTTCTATCTATTAAAGAGTCCCACTTAATTACTTCCCTATCTTTAGTTACAGAACCAAACCAATCTTTTGATATTGATACATAAGGTAACTGACTAGAAGCATAATTTGATACCCCTTGAAATAAATACGATATAGCCTTTAAGTAAGTACCTAAACAATATAATCTAGTCTTACTATTACCTGTAGAAACACACAGCTCTGGTATGGCTGTGTATTCCTTTTTACCTTTCATTATAGTGGGTATATTAAAATCTACACCCTGCATATCTCCTGCATATTTAAGTTTAATATCCATATTAACACCCCTTATTTATTTACTCTTGCGTACAATTCTTTATATACATCTACGTGGAAAATATCATCTTTTGCTACTTTTATAACCTTGTTTCTATATCTCTCTGGTGAACTTACTAATCTAAGTATATCAGAGTAACTACAAGGTATTACCGCAACTATTTCATCATTATCCGCTACATCTACTAATTTTGTTCTGGCAGTTCTAGCCTTTTGTTTAAAGTTCACAGAAGCAAAACCTATTTTACCTTTAGCACTAACTAACAATAAACACTCTTTAGAAAAATCAAATTCAGCTATCATACTAGGTGCATAACGAGAAACACCATTTTCAGTCATTCTTGTACACCTTTGTAAGTTAACCCACTCACCATAATCTACTACAGATACATAACCATCCTTGTACACATAACCTACTTTTTTATCACGTATAACCTCATACGTAATCAATTCAAAATCATCTTCCAATTCTAACTGTACTGGTAAGTATAATCCTCTTTCAGTTGAACGTATGAAAGGAATATTTTCTAGATTTAGTCTTAGTAGTCTACCTTTATCATCTATGAAAGATACTATATCATTGGACATACATGTTATACCAACAACATCCTCATTAACATAGTTATCTCTTAACTTCTTAACAAATTTACCTTCTACTACTAGCTTAGTAGGTTCTGGTGCAGCTTTAATTATTACATTAGACTTCTCAAATATATAATCTTCATCAGTTATAATACTTTGTCTAGGGTAAGAATATTTAGTATCTAATTCATGTAACTCTTTTATAATTACCGCATCAACATTTGCTAAACCATTTAAAACTTCAGCCCTTCTAAATTTTAGCTTATCTAACATAGCAATTCTTTTACCTACTTTTTCTAATTGTTTAATAGGCCTTTCTAGTATCCAATCTATAGTGTCAGAAGTTGCATCTGGATACCAACCAACTAATAAGTCTCTACCATCCATAGCACTTTTCTTTAATACTGCATCTATAAATTCATTGACTCTTTCCCTATTTTGTAAAAAATCTACTATTACTTCTTGCCTAGGTATATCAATATCTAGTATACTTAACTCTTTTTTCAGTGCTTTAGTTATAGTTTCATTTCTATGCTTACACCATCTTCTTAATAATTCCTCTACCCCTAGCATAACTGGTTTATCATCTATAATAACTACTATATTTGTTTTTACAGTCATCTGTAACTTAGTATTTTTTAATAACTGAGTTAATACATCATCTAGTACCTTTTTATTTACACATTGTACATTTAAACTTAGTGTGTCTAATCTATCTGACTCGTCTGATATCTTTACTACACCCTCAATTTTCATACCCTCTTCTATTATGGCATTTACATCTGTGTAATAAGGTAAAGATGTAATAACAATACTTTTACCTTCAATATACCAAGAACCCCTTAATTTTATTCTTCCTCTACCAGTTTCCATTATTTTTTTAAACTCTTTTTCATTGTTTACAATATACTTACCAGTAGGAAAATCTGGTTTTAAAATATTAGATATATACCCCTTTTCTATTAATTCTATTGTAGCTTTTATAATCTCGTGATAATTATATCCAGGAATATTACTAGCTAAACCTACACCTATTCCTCTTGTAGGGTTACAAATTACATTTGGATATGGCGTAGCTAAAACCTTCGGCTCCATATACTTATTGTCATATGACTCCATAAACTCTACACCACTAAGGTCCTTTAAAAACTCTTTAGCTATTGGTAATAATTTACTACTAGTATACCTCATAGCCGCAGGCTTCTCATTATCATATACATAACCAAAAGTCCCCTCACCTTCTAAAAAAGGTATAGAGAGAGTTCTAGTTGCCGCTATCATACGAACCAAAGTATCATATACAGAGGCTTCTCCATGTGGATGTAACTTAGCAGTATTACCACAAACAGTAGAATTCTTAGCAAAATCATATATCTTATCCAGAACTCCCATAGAATATATAATACGCCTTTGAGAAGGTTTAAAACCATCTATATTAACTATAGCTCTGTCCACTATAATTTCCTTTGAATATGCTATATACCCCGTCACTAAATTTAATAACCCTACGGGTATTTCATTTACGTCCACATTATAATATTGTTGTGCATAATTCTTATTCATTATTTCCTCCTTAAATTATATTACTTAACTAAGATATATTTATCTAAAATTAACTCTAAAAAATATAGCACCTTGTATAATAAAAGTTAGCTTAACTCCTATTATATATAACTCATCAAAGTCCTACTTTTTAATCTCTCACAACTATTTTTAACTATTATATTCCCAGTGCTACCACTAAAATAAGTTACATCTGAAGAGTCATAAGGATCTTTAATAGCATACTTTATAGTCTTAGGTATTAATAATACTGCATTTACATAAGGTATAACTCTTTTACTTTCTATTTCATTTGAAGCTATAGCTAATACTTTAACACTATCCAAGTCTTTTTTAGTGCCATATAAAGAAATAGTTTTAGATAACTTACTGCAATCAGCATTATATACCCCTGTAAATAATATATTATAATCATTAAATATAAGAGGTATTTTACGCTTATCTGTCATTATAACACCATCATCATATAATAAAGTGTAGTCTTTTTCCGTAAAATCTGGCGAGTTTAACCCCTTGTAGTCTCTTCCTAAGGATATTGTAAAGAAATTAGGTATTGCCTCTTTCAATCCTTTTCCTAAGTGTACACGTAAATAAGCTCCTTCTAACCCCCTATACTTGCTTGTATAAGTACTTAATAAATGTAAATCATCAATAGTTATATTTAATAATTTCACAAGTCTACCCTCCTAATATATCTCTAGTCTTCTTTAAACATATAGGTCCCATACCCCTTGCAATACTCTCGGCATCTTCTAGTTTTCTACCACATCTACTGCACGTACCTAAATGTAACACAACTATCTGATTAGGTAATACTAATGCTCTAGTCAATGTAAACATTAAAGCTTGTATAGAAGTATCTTGAGGATCTATAGAACCCTTACTACCTTTTATATACTTATATCTGTTATTTGGTAATACTTTTAATATACCAGCATATACATGTTCTTTTCCTACTTTCACATATACAAAAAATGTGAAGTTATCATCCTTAGCTACTATGAGCTTATAGTTGAAAGAATTTTCAGTCTCTAAATTTTTAATTACACACTCACACTTTCCACCCAATAAAAACTCTTTTATGTTTTCTCTTGACACCATTTTATCACCACCTTATAGTTAATATACAATTTTATCCCCTTTTCACTATAAATTATGTAACTAAGTTTAAACAGGATAAAAGGGTAGTTATACCCTACCCCTTATCTTAAGCAAACATATCCGCTAATAATTTTTCTGCGTACTCCTCAGAGGGATCTCCGTTCTCTTCATCTAATTGCATCATAGTATCAACTAAATCTACTGCCTCGGAATCCCATAAACTATATATGAAGTCCTTTCTCTCTTTACCTATATCCTCACCAAATAACATATTTGTTATATCTCTTACTAGTTGATTGTTTATATCCATCTCTAAAGGTACTAAATTTCTGTTATCTGGATCTAAAGTTGTTTCCCAAAGTACATCGGGATTATTCTCACCCAACCCTTTATAACGTTTAATTTTTGTTACTCTTATACCAGCTTCTTCTAACTTTTTAATTTTTCTATCTTTCTGTTCTACTGTATGCACATATATTGAGTTTTGCCCTTCATATGGCTTGTCTAACATTAATTTAAATAATGGCGTTTCCGCTATATACACATAGCCACCCTCTAATAATTTAGGGGTATATTTGTAGAAGAAAGTATATAATAACGCACGTATTTGATATCCATCAACATCGGCATCCGTCATTATAATTATTCTACTATACTGCAACTTACTTATATCAAAAGTATTAGCAGAATCACCTATCTCTACACCTGTGCCTAATACTGTCATTATACTCTTTATAACTTCATTATTTAATACATCTTCTACAGACTTCTTCAAACAGTTAATAGGCTTACCTTTTGCCCCTAATAAAGCTTGATAACTTGCTCTAGCAGATTTACAGGCAGTTAAAGCTGAGTCTCCTTCTACTATTATAACTTCTCTCTTAGCAGGATCTTTCTCTTTACACCCTCTAAATTTTTCTGGATCTGGTTGACGATTGCTACTATTCTTACGTACTAATTTTTCTTGTGCTTCTACCTCTTTCGCTTTCTTTCTAGCAAAAGCAGCATTAACAACATTGTTTATTAAATTAGTTATACTTTCATTCCCTTTTGCTACTTCCTCTTCTAATAAATCTAATACTGCATTATATATCATTGAATGTATAAAAGTATTAGATACCCCTATCTTAGTTTGATTAGCAAAAGAAGTTATGTTTGAATACGTACTAATCATTACACTTAAGTAATCCATATAGTCTTGTTGTCTTATTGTTACCTGATGTTGCTTACTTATACCCTTAAAAAAGTCTAATATAGCACTTTCAAAAGCTTGTGTATGCATACCTATACTCATTGGTGCAGTATTATGGAAAAACATAGATACGTTGGTACGCTCTTCTGTTATAGCCAATATCAACTCACACTCCGCTTTATACGGTTTAGATTTACCATTCTGCATTTCAGTTCCATTTACTTTAGCAGTCCTTTGTAATAAAGTATAGTCACCTTCACCTAATAAATGCGACATATATTCTACTAAACCTAAACCCTCATAGAATATTTCTTCATTTGTAGTTTCATCTGTTAATAGAATGTTTACCTTATTTAAATGAGCTTGAGTTTCACAAAAGTCTTTAAACATTTGGAACGGAAAATTAGTTTCCTGAAAAACATCTAAATCTGGTTTCCATCTTATAGTTGTACCAGTATCAGAATGATTTGGGTTATCTTCTTCTATCAAGTCATTATCTAAAGGCCAACCTTTAGCAAACTCTTTCTTGAAAATCTTGCCATCTCTCTTAGACTCAACTACAAAATACTCAGATGAATGCTGAGTAGCCGTAGCCCCTAAACCATTTAACCCTAATGCAAAATCATAATCATCATCCGTAAATTTACCACCTGCATATAAATCATCAAAAACAAGTCTCCAGTTCATATCCTCTTCCTCTGGATTCCATGCCATTGGTACTCCTCTACCCCTATCCTTTACAGTTATACTCTTATCTACGTGATAGGTTATATCTATTTGAGTACCAAACCCACTTCTAGCTTCATCTAACGAGTTACTTACTATCTCTTTTACAGTATGAAATGCTCCAATTATATCGTCTGAACCAAACATTACCCCCGGTCTAGTTCTAACCTTATCTGGCCCTTTTAACTTCTTAATACTAGAATTATTATATTCTTTAGTCATGTTAAACCTCCTGTTTTTACTATCTACATAATTCACATCCAAAAAATTATCTAACTATAAACTATAACTCCTATAAATTGAAGTTACAATTATTCTATACTTTTTAATCTTATACTAATAACTTAAGAATCATAAAATACATCTATTTTTATTATAGTTATTATTTTTATATAGAAAAAAGTATAACCTAAATTAACTTAACTCTTAGAAATATCCCCTACTATATAGTATATGTTCGTATCACTAAAAATTTACATAAAAATGGGGAATATTATAAAAATATCCCCTTTTGTTAATTTAATCTACTTTTGTTATCTAAAACTGTAAATACATGACTTACTTCAGCATATTTACCCTTGTTTTCATTTGTCTCTAACAACATATCCTCTTTAAGAGTATCTAAAAACCCCTCTTTTAAGGTTATATTGTGTTTTAAAGCAAATTTATTTATGCTACTCTGATTTGCTACAAGCGCTTTATAAATTTGAACTTTGTACGTTGAAAGTAATTGTCGCCTTTTTAAATTTACCCCTATTTCTAATTTTGTTTCTTCCCCTTTGGATATAGCCAATATTGCAGCATTAACACTTTGTATTAAAGCTTTATTATCTACTATTTCCCCTTCTAGTATTACTCTTATGTCTTTGTAATCTTTGACTGCCATTCTTTTACCTCGCTAAAAATATATTAAGTAAGTAAACTTACTTTATTACTATATCATATTATCCATACTTGTGATACCAGCTTTCACTTCTTTAGTATTTTCAAATTCATCTTTGAAAATAGTAGCTATGCTTGTACCTACATCTTTACTACCCTTCCTCTGTACTTCATATGGTGTTAACATATTTAATCTACTATTACCATCTGAAGGGTTTATCAAATACTTTAAACCACTTTTTGATATTGCATTATGTGGCCAGTACCCAAACACATAAGTAGGTAGCCCCTGTTTAGCTCTTTCACTTAATAAATCTGCTAAACCTATCCAACCTTTTTCTGTAGTATTAGCAGTAGCATCTATAAAACAGATATCAGCATGTATAAAGTCAAAATAAGATAACTTACTAAACTCTATAAATCTATAGCCATCTACTACATTGAATATATCCGTAGGATATTTACTACCTTCCCTAGTCATATTAATTTCTCTTAAGTCTTTTATAGAGTAATCCCCTACCTTTTGTATACCATATAATACATTTGCAGATATTAAAGGTACTACACTCATTTGTTGCTCTATAGCAAACTTTTGAGTGGAATAAATATACTTCTTTATATCTACTTCTAAAGGTATATGTATATAACAACTAACTCTAGCTACTTTTCCTTGCGAAACCCCTTTTCTTATGTGTTCCAATAAAGCACTTACTTTACTGACAGAATTTGAAGAATAATTATTAGATATAGTTGTTAGTATATCACTTGCTAAATTTTTATACCCCTTGTATTCCGAAGGAATATTTAGTATATCATATATTGATGTTTCCCCTTGTATAGCTTCTCCACCCGCAAGTATATCCGCAATAGATATACCATCCTCATTTTTAGAGGTAAGTGTTTTCTTTATATTTTTACATTCTGGACAATCTACAAAAGTCCCCATACGCTCTACAAAAATTCTTCCATTTTTACAATTATACTTACACTTTCCCATTTTCTCTAAGACCTTCTTCCACTTTTCTAAAAGCTAACAAACAAGTTTCATACACTATATCCTTATACGCAGATATTACTTCTGAATAATTATGTCTGATTATAGTTCTTTCTATTACTGAAATACATTCATCTATAATATCCATAGAGTATTTATCATCCCCTTCTTTTGAAGGTAATCTCAACCCACTCCTTAATACTACGTAAAAAAGCTTTTCATAATCATCAAAATTAGCATCTATACCTAAATTTATGTATCTACTATCTAACTGCTTAACCTTATCTCTTATAAAGAACACGTAAGCTTTTATAATTTCCTTAGAAATTATTCTTATGTCTATTGAACTCATGTCTACCATCTCCTGTTCCTTTATTTTACCCTTTGCTTTAGTTTAAAAACTGAATTAAATTATCTATTTATTATTCTTCTTCTTTCAGCCAAGCTACGTCGAATGTTTTCATAGAAAATTCAACTCTATTTTCCCCTGTTGTTATTGCATTTAATACTAAGCTATTTCCTGTAGTAGTAAACGCCATACCTGCTTCTGCTCTTGCTTTTAACTTTTCATTTACAAATTTGTATTCTCTTCCAGTTGTAGGTAACATATATAATGATTTACCTATAATGTCAAACTCTCTTGTCATTCTACCCTCAACCTGTACAGATTTTTGAGGGTTAGGATCTATAGAATATAGTATAGTATTCTCACATATATTTAAATCTAAACCCCTTTTTACATTTGTAATGAGTATATCGTATTTTCCATTATTATAATCATCTACAATAGTATCCCTATTTTTTCCTTTTGTAGCCCCATTTAGTATAACACAAGAGTACCCCTGCTTTTCTAGTATTGTTAATAGCTCTGTCTGACACTCTCTAAATCTACAGTATATTAAAGATTTACTTACTTTAGTATCTATTACTTTCTTAAATAAGTAAGTCAAAGCAGCAATCTTTAAACAAGTTGTTATATCAAAATTTACATTTTTATCTACACCAGTAGGGTAATCTGATACCATTTGATGTAGCGTAGTCATCCTAGATAACCTTTTTTGTTCATCCGATAAAGGTACTACTAAAACCTCAAATTTATTATCCTTATACACTCCACCTTGATTTTTTCTAGTCCTAGCTATATAACGTAAAGATATAGCCTCTTTGAAATATTTAGCAGTAGGTTTTACCCCTTTTACTACTACTCTGGTCTTATCCCAACCTAGAACACAAAATTCTCGTTTAAATGACTCTAAAGTAGGTAAATAGTTCTTATCTAATAAAGCTAACTGACGATAAAACTCCTCTGGTGTTGTTTCTAAAGGTGTCGCATTAAGCAATATACGCCTTGGCGTAAGCTTAAATAATTCTTTTGCACTCTTATAAAAGGAAGAACTAGTGTTCTTTACTATACTACTTTCATCTATAACAATTAAATCGAATGGATGTAATAGGGCATATTTCAAAAATGGCGCACTATTTAATAAACTATGTGTTCCTACAATACCATAATTTGCTCCTGTTTCATTTACAGAAACAAATTTATCTACTTTAGGCCTAGCACCATCCTCTAATAAGCCTACATACTCTCCAGTAAATTGTATCATCTTCTTTCTAATTTGGTATACATTTGTACTTTCAGTTAACACTAAGTATCTAAACTTTTCTCCCCTCTTCTTATATTCATCTCTTAATACATTAACTAACCCAGCTAATTGAACTGTTTTACCAAAACCAGTTTCATCTCCCAATAACGCAGAACCACTGTAATACATAAAAGCTACACCTATAGTTTGTTCATCTCTTAAAGTACCTAATCCTTTATCTATACCTTCTGGAATAGTGTACCCCTTATAAGTTTTGTTAGACTGTATATACTCATCAGCAGTTTCTATTATATTATTTACTTGATGACTAGCTAAATTATAAATACAATGCTTTAAACTAGCTACTACAGTATATTCTTTTTGTAACGCTAACAACATCTCACATGCATCATCGCTTAGACTACCTTTATAATAAATGTCATTATAATATTCCAATTCCATTTTTAGTTTACCCCTTTTCTTGTTTTATTCAGTATATAATCCATATATGCCTTATGAAATACATTACTTAAATGTTTATCTTCTTTATTTGTAGTCCATAGTGTATAACTACTTATAACCGCACCAGCTAACTTATTTCCTCTAGCATACTCCCTGCCTATTTTAGCAGCTTCACCACATAATAATTTTACTTCTATATCATAAACTGTAATTGGCTTCATTTTTTATAACCACCTTTCACTAATACTATACTTAAAATTATAAAATCCTATAAAGAATGCATATTTTTATTTATATTGCATATAATACTACTGTATGCTAAGTAACACATTTAGCACTAAAAAGTGCCAAAAGTGTCACTCGTATACTAAACCACTTTTTACCCCTTTTTAAACATAAATTATACATTCCAATTTTATTTAATTTGTTTAAAAATTTCTTAACACTAGAAGAGATTTTAAGCACATTTTACCTCTCTTTAGCATATATTTATATTAGATAATATAAATAAGAATACGCAGCATTCTAGCCTTATAGAGAATAGGACTAGAAAAAGAAATAGAAGGCTTTTAGCCTTCTATTTTTATATTTTTAACTATTTTGAATCTATACAGAATGCACTATCTGAATCTACAGAACCCCCTGAAGTTTTTATATTTAAAGTTCTCGTATAATTCACTACCTTCCATTCTCCACTTCTTTGTACAAAATCTACTATAGCTTCTGTATCATAGTTACCACCACTAGTTTGGAATACTTCTCTTATACGTAAACTAACATATACATTTGTCTTTGTATCCCAACTTATTATATAAGTTGCCTTTTTATTTGCATTCATAGTAGTTATAGTATCTACCATCTTTTGTAGTGTCATTTCAGATATACCTACATCAGTTACTTCTGCAAACTCAGCACTATCTACAGTTCCACTAAATACCACTTTACTAAATTTCTTTAATACATCTTCAACTTTAGCTTTATTGCTTTCAGTAAATGATACCCCTGAATACTGAATTAAATCAGATATACCCGTTACATTCTTTATAACAGATAAAGGTTCACCCACTAACTCCGATTTTATAGGATATACACTTTTAATTTGTATACTATCATCATTGGTTAAAACCATGTTCATTATTATAGTTTCATCATAAGTAGGTAGAGACATATTAGCCCCCTTGGCTCTTATCTGATTTACTCTATCTACTTGAACTACTAAATTAGTACCTTTTTTCTCTAATATCTTGTAAGTATAGTTACCTATTGAAGTATATGCATACTTGTAAATATCATCATAATATTTATCTATACTACCATAATTAGCGTATAAACTATATAGAGCATTGTTACTTGACTCTTCTACAGCCTTGTTATAGCTTAATATTACTTTATCTACGAATGGTTTTAATACTTCTATACCCTCTAAATTACTAGAATCATATGAAGATAATATATTATCTGGATTGCCTAACTTATAATCTTTTATGTATAATGCATTAACAGTTAAGTCTGTTTCTTGCCCTAGATTATATTTATATTGCAATACATACCTTACTGTCATACTAGCATTTACACTAAGTTTAGAATCAGCCACTAAACCAGAGTAAGTCAGCTTACCTAATCCTCCAGACTCTTGGTTCTTTTGCTTAGTTCTAGTTAAAAGCGATACCCCTTGTTGTTCTTCTCTTATAGTTTGTACATCACCCCATGTCTGTACAAACTTATCTCTTAGCTCATTAATCCTTTTGGCATCATTTCTTACTTTAGCATTTAAATAGTTGACATAATCGTCATAACGTTTCTTTTTGAAAGTATCCTCATAAGTAGCACCATTAGGAATTTTACTATCTGGTATAGCAGTCTTATAAGTATTTGTTGTATTGTAAGTTACATCTACAAAATACAACCTTGCCGCAGGATCAAACCCTACTGGAGTTACCTTAGTTTGTTGCCATTCATAAGGCGTTTTAGCAAACTCCATTAATAAATAATTTGCATATTCATCTGACAAGCACTCTTTATCTACCCCTTTAAGCTTCTGATTTACATCTGAAAATAAGGAATTTATATTAGATAAATCCTTACTACCAATACTCATTAAGTTAGCAGGATCAACTATAATTCTATCAGAAATAAATTTATATATAGCTCCCTCCTTTTGGTCTGCAGTCATTTTCGCCATTCTATTACCAGCTACCTCTTCTAATGACAAAGGTTCTGTTCTAGCTACTGATATCGCAGTATTACATCCTGTCAATGTCAAAGATACCCCCAGTAATAATAAACATATAATCTTTTTTGACACCTATATCACCTCGTTATTAAATTATTAGTTTGCCTTTCTTTACAAGAACTTTACCCTTTACTATTTCCCTTTTCAAATCTTCTTTAGTGAAATACTCTAATACATCTTTCTCAGTTCTTATTTTAGGGTTTAATCTTAGAAACTCTAATAAAAGCATTCCTTTTTCATAATTTACATTTCCCTTTATAGTAGCTTCTGATGCAGTTTCTTTTACCCCTTTATCTATAATACTTACTTTATCTTCTACTTTTAAAGTTTGTTTCCCTTTTTCAGTATCACTACTATTCCTATTAGTATTAACTGTTGTACTATTTATATTTTTTAACCCTTTGTTAGCTCTTGACCTTATTGAAGTAGGTAATATATCTGTCTCTACACTTTTGACCTTATCAACAGTATGTACAACACTATTATCTTCTATAATTTGTTCAGTATACTCTTCATCCTCTGACATATCAAAATCATCATCATTATTATTTTCTTCTATGATTTGTTCAGTATACTCTTCATCCTCTGACATATCAAAATCATTTTCGTTTTCATCTTCATCCTCTGACATATCAAAATCAGCATCATAGTTATTTTCTTCTACTCTTTGTTCAGTATATTCTTCATCCTCTGACATATCAAAATCATCGTTATCTTCTTCTACAGTTTGTTTAGTATATTTTTCTGTACCTTCATCAACAACAGTTGTACCTTCATCATCTGCCATATCAAAATCATTTTCGTTTTCATCTTCATCCTCTGACATATCAAAATCATCATTATTCAGTGTATTAACTTCATCTTCATCGCCTTCCTCGGACATATCAAATTCATCAACCTCTTCTATACCTTGTATATTATCTTCATCTTCCTCAGACATATCAAAGTCATCAATAGGTTCTTCTAACCCATTACTACCCCATACTTCATCTTCTTCATCTTCTTCATCTTCTTCATCATGCACTAACATAGTATTATCCTCCTCTGAGTTACCAGTAGAATAATTTAAAGAAGAAAGTATATTGTCTAACGGTTTTGTACTCTCTTCTAAAACAGAACTAGCGATGTCATTATCTGAAATGACATCGCTACTATTTTTTACACCCTTTTCTATGCTACTTAATAATTTGTTTTTGTCTAAATTAAACCCCATCTTATTCACCCCATAAATCTAAATCTTCATCAGTCTCTACTTTAGATAATAAATCAGCCATATCCTTTTTAGTTAACTTAGTATTATTCTCAGTAGAAGGTTTTTGTTTTGAACTTACCTTTATATCTACTTTAGAACTTTTTCCTAGTACTGAATCTAATTTTGATTTATTTTGTTTTTGTTCATATAAAGAACCCTTAACTGAGTCTGGCTCTAACTTACTCCAAAACTTACGTAAAAATTCAAATAACTCTTGATTTCCTACATTTGTAGGTGTCAATACAGCACTATGTACAAAAGTAGTTTCATCATTATTTAGTTTAAGTGCTATATCACCTTTATGGTATAATCTAAATTTAAAGTTTTTAGTTCCTGTAGACTTAAATATATGCTCACTATCTCCTCTAACAGAAACTCTACAAGGTATTAAATCTGTTATTGTCTTTTTTAATATATTATCTTTTACTACATGAGGTATCATGAATATTCTTATACCAGCAGCAGGTAATCTAGATACTAATTCTAGTAATAACCCTTGAAACTCTTCTTTTGTATCCTTGTCCATTCTTTCACCTAATGTTATAACCTCATCTATTACAACATATATAGTAGGCATATTCACATCTGGATTTTCCTTTTTATAATCCTCTATGTTTACAAAACCAGCTTCACCTATTATATTTTGTCTTCTTACCCCTTCTACTTTCACTATTCTCCTTAATTCCGCTAGTATATCCGCATCCTCAGATACAAACTTACGCATATGAGGCATTAACATAGACTTAAAGTCTGACATAGGTCCCTTAGGATCTAATATATAAAATTGTAGTTCAGAAGGACTATTATAGAAACACATTTGAGTTAAAAGAGACTGAATTAACCAAGTTTTACCTGACCTAGGCATACCCGTCACTAATATAGAGTGTATATCTTGAAAGTCTCTCCAAAGTATTTCCCCTTCAGCGCCTAGCCCTATTACTATAGGCATTTTACACTTGCTATCTTGTACCTCTTTAGATATAAGCCTATAAGCATCTTTTATAGATACCATAGCAGTTTCACCCTTCATTATTTTTATATAAATTTTATCCCCAACAGCAAAACCTACACCGTATATTGTTTCATCTATCTTATAAGTAGTTTCATCCATAGCACATATATTTACTATCTCACTAACAAACAAATCTATATTTTTTAGCCATTTAACCCTACTAATTTGTAAAGAATGATAAAACAACCTTTCCTCTGCCTTTATTAGATAAGGCATTTCATCTTGTTTACCACTTTTTAGCATGTCTGCACATTTTCTTACTACAGCATCCCAAGCATCAAATTCTTCTGAATCTTCTGGTATCTCTCTTATTTTATCAAACTCTTTATTAACATTAACTAATGCCCCACTAATATTTTCATATAAATACTGCCTAGTTACAGTTTTTAAATCAAAAGGTACATTATCTAATATTTGTTCCATCTTACCTTCAACATTTTCTTCTAGAACCGCTATACCTTCCTCTATATCATTAAAGTCAAAGTCATCAAATGAATTTTCTTCTGCTACATCTTCCTCATTAAAAAATGAATCATCCTCGTCATCTTCGTCCTCAGCAAAACCCATATCAAAATCATCTGTATCCTCGTCATCCCCAAAAGATGTAGAAGGTTCTTCCGCAACCTCTGACATATCCATATTACTCATATCCTCATAAGAAAACATAAATACCACTACACTTAAGCCTAATGATACTATACAACCTATTAAAATATTAAAGCCTACTGGCTTACCAAATAGCCCCAATAATAAACCCAAGACCGCTACTACTATACTAGTTACTATACTATTCTTACCAAAGGCAACCTTAGTCTGTACATCTAAGGTTTTAAATGAATTTATAAGCTCTTTTAAAAATTCTATTGCCCCTTTACCTAGCTTCCCTATTGTTTCAAATATCTTATCCTCTGAATTAGGTTCTGCACCAAAAGATGAACCCCCTCCAAATGAGTTGTCCCCTCCAAATGAGTTGTCCCAACCCCCTCCTGACGTAGGGTCCCAACCTTCATCACCACCAAAAGATGCACCATCAGATGAGTCATCATCCCACTCGTAGTTCTCCATTCCAGGGTCTGCCTCTGGTGGATTCATAGCACCATCCCTATCTAACCTAGCATTTTCTATATCATCTCTACCTACCTTAGACATTATATTTTTCATTCTACCACCCCACTAAAATATTATCTGAGTTACAACAATCAGTATACCTATAGCCCCTATAAATAAATAATAGGACAACTTACTCTCTTCACTCATAGAAGAAACTGCAACATAATTAGTTAACAAAATACCTATACACGTAAAAAATACCATATCATCAACCCCCTATATCTACCCCTGTACGGAATAACGCTGATTTAGCTAACTTTTCTCTAACATCCATTTTAACTATAGCGTACTTTGTTCTATCCAAACCACATAGAAATGCCTTACTAAATGGAGAAGGCTGAGCTTTAACATTACTATCTTTTCTATCCTCTTCTATTCTGGCAGCTTCTGCTATTTCATCTAATTCCTGCTTCATCTCTGGTATACTTAGACGGTCGCATAAATCCTTTCTAACCTTATCATCACCTATTGCTCCAACTAAATATGATGTTATATTACTAAATAAACCAAATCTATCCTCATCTAGTAATTCCTTTACAACGTTAGTTACTATGATATTTACATCCCCTAGTTTTCTACCTCCTGTTAAAGCAACACCTATGGTTTTTTCTGAGTCTGGAAATTTACCCCAACGTTGAAACTCTTCCCACAACTTAAAGTTAAACTTACCTTTTGATTTACTAAATATAGACCTTTGATGGGATAATTGCGCAGCATCTAATTGCATTAAAGCTAAATTTACCTCATCTATAGATGCAGGAGATTTACCAGCCATACCAAAGGAACAAATTAATAAATCTGTATCTACTATATCCTTAACATTAACCCTATTTTTAAAATAACCACTTCTCGAACCATAGGACTCAAAATATTTACTAAGTACTGCAGTAGCTTTCTCAACCGCTTTATCATATTCCTCTGCTACTCTGAATTTATTCTTCTTTAAAGTGAACATCATGGTATAAATGTCCTTTAAAGACAACCCCTCAGAGTTACTCCATGTAACCATATCATCAGTTACACCCGCACCCGCATATACATGTGCTATAGCATCATCTACTAATATACGTACCCACTCATCATTAGCATATGTAGCGCCTAATAGCACTTTATACTTAGCTAATGTAAAGTTATAAGACATATTTTTTAAATCCCTGTCTATATCTTCATCCCCTATAGGGGTTGCTATCTGTACAGGATCAAAGTATGCACCTTGTCCCTCAGCCATATTCAGTATCTTAACATTACTTCTATGCGATAAGAAATTTGCTAAAGGTATATATTCAAACCCCTCTATATCCATTATAGTACCATTATAATTAAAAGCTAATAACTGCAGTATTAATACTTTTACCGCAAATGATTTACCACCACCTGTTTCCGCAGTAATTAACCAGTTTTCAGCAGTTTCAGTAGTCTGTTTAACCCTTTTTAATACTGGAAATTTAGAATATATATCCGTCCCAAAATATAACCCATCTACCCCTAATATTCCTTGGTCGTAGGTAGAATACCTAGCAACTATTTCATCGGTTAGTACTTGAGTAGGTACTAAGTTAGCCATATTTTTTGTATACCTCTTACTAAAAGGACTAAAATATTTTATCAATTCGGGTATATCATACAATACTCTGTGTAAATCTAAACCCATATTAGCACTTACACGTTCTATAGACTTTATACTTTCATCAAAATAATCCCCTCTTACCCCACTTACTATTAGTAGCATTGAAGATTTTACTAAAGCCCTACCCCTTCTCTTATCAGCATCACCCAAGTATTGAAGTGATTCTTCTATCCACTGTTGTCTACTAACTGCACCTATATTCTCATGATAGTTGTATGCATCTATATGCGCACTATTTGTTTCTTCACCTACTTGCCTTAGTATACGTAATCTAGAATTCATTTGCGCGGAATTCCAATCAATAGTATGCCCACGTAAATTATTTAAAAAAGTAGCTCTTACCCCATTCTTACATTCCCTACGTAACAAACTTTTGAAATTTACATCTAGTGTTCTAGGTAAGGCTTGTATTAAATAATAAAAGCTTATATTATCTCCATCATAGCTACCTACAAAATCTATAGTCATCTTATCCCCATATTTTTGCACTTTTCTACACTCTTTACTTGAATAAGAAACCATTTTAGAAAATTGTAAGTCATCATATACATCTACTACTTCTCTATAATAATTTTTAACTTTATTAATCAACCCCATTATTAAGAACCTCCTAGTAATATACTATCTAATTTCTTAAATATATCTATATAGTTTGTAACATAATGACTAATTCTCTGATTCGGTTTTAATGCAGAATAACTTTTAATTGCCTTTAACGCTATATTATCCGTACCAGTTTTAGGATCACCAGCTTGAAGTCTATACATAATTAACCTATTTGTTGGTATATTTTCTTTGTTGTATTTTTTAATATCCTGTAATCCAGATAATGCATAAAATGTTTCTACGTTAAAACCAGAGTTAAGTATTGACTCACTATACATCATATCTATAACTATAAATACTTCTGCTTCTAAGTTAAAGAAAGCATCTAATACTTTTTTCTTAGGATCTGCAGTTACATAATAACTACTGTGTAACAACTCATTACCTAGTTCATTTCTACTTAGCATAGCTATACTATCAGATGCTAGTCTAGGTAATTTTTCATATCTAGTAGCATATAAAGGTAATTTAGGATAAGCTAATAATAACTTACTAGAACACTGCTTAGAATTTTTTAAGTAGTCTTGATACATTAACATACACGTATTTAAATATACACAAGGCCCTAATACCTTAATAAAAAGAACTTTAGGTATACTTAAAGGTACTGGATAAGAAGGATAATCAAATACACTATTACTCCCCTTATTTATTTTAGCACTTTCTACTAGACGTTTTAATTTCTCTATTTCCTCTCCTGTTATATCTTGGTCTTTCTCAAAATTTGCTATTAAATCAGATGTCTGTTCTAACATTTCTATTACATCTATATTTATTTGATTTGCCATTGATAGCCTAGTCCCCACGCTATCAACGGCTGTGTTTAAAGTTCCTACCCAAAACTTATTACCTAATAATTTTTCTACTTTACTCATGTTTGCATCTGATAAAGCAGCAATACAATTAGCTATAGTCTCTAACTGATTGTCAGAAGCTTGTAAGGCTAATTGATTTTCTTTATACGTATCTATTAAATAATTTAGTGTATCCGTATTTTTCAAATACTCCTCGTCATCATATATATCCGCATTTAGCCCCGTAAATATACAATAATATATAGGCGTTATAGACTTGTTAATATAAAGTACTTTCCCTACAGAAGTCTTTATATTACTCAACTCCTTTATAGTTTCCAGCGAGGTATCACTTGTGCTATGAAAGATTAGAGTACTAACAGTACCCCAATCTATATTTTTAAAAGACTGAACTATCTTTATACCCTCTAAATCATAATTATTCTGACTTATTAATATTACCTGTTTAATCATACTTACCTCCTATAATGTTTTCACTAAAGATGCTATATCCTTCATATGCCCCAATATAGGTATTTCAGACCAATCAAACTTAGACTCATCTAAACTAAATACCCCTTTTACATACTCTAAGCTATCTTTTAAATCTTCATTTGTTCCTTTAGATACTAGATATTGCCCATTATTAAAAATAAATGAAGCAAAGGAATCATTATCTTTAAATTTACTGAACTCACCAATAGTATTTACTACACCAGTTAAATTAGACTCTGTACATATCACTACTTCTGAGTATATAATAATATCCTTCATAAATTTTAAGTTCTCTATAGGACAATCAATTACTACAGTACTATAAAGTCTTTGTGATAGTAATATTTGTTGTACATTTACCTTTTGTTCATCTTTAACATCATTTTCAAAAGAAGATAATAAACAGTCAAACATACCCCTTGTATAATTAAATACTGCATGTTTTAGTACATTAGAACTCTGCAAAAAAGCTAACCCATTCTGTACTGGTTCACTTTCATCTATAATTTCATCTAGTCCTATATAAAATAACGAACCCTTTCTTTCCGTATCATAATCTACAAACAAAGTTCTAGCTTCTTTACCATATAAACTTGCTAGATTTAAAGCAGTTCTAGTTACCCCTGACCTTCTATCACCTGTTACTATTATAATTCTTATACCATTTCTATACGCTTTTTTACCACTATCTATTCTTATTACTTTCTCTACTTCTACAACTCTTTCAGGCCTTATACTTCTTTCATAATCCTCAGCCATTTTAGCTATGTTAAAATCTAATATATCAAATGATTTTGCTTCCTCTAGTACTTCCTCTGGTTCACTAAATTTATCTTCATCCCCTGTACTAGTGAGTATATCTAAGTCTTCTTCCGTAAAAGTAGTACCTACATTTTTATCTAAGATAAAAGTATCATTAATATCTTCCTCTACTCCGTTATTTAACACATCTTCAACATTAGATGATTTATCTTCACTTTTACTTTCCTCAGTTTCAGCGTTAAAATCATCCCCAAAGTTACTGACCCAATCTAAGTCTGCTTCATCTTCATCTATAAATTCATTTTCCTTTATATCCGCTGATTCCTCTATAATGGTATCTTTGTTTTCTGTTTCATCCCCATCAAATTCTTCAAACCCTTCAAAATCATCCATGTCATCTTCAAATTCGGATAAATACGTAGTACCTTCTTCATCTTTAGTCTCTATAGTTTCATGGTACTCCTCTGATTGCACTATACCTCCTGTTTCTATAGTAGCTAATTCTTCAGTATCATCTTCTTCTATTTCCTCTATTTTGTCTGCTATGTCAGTAGGCTTAACAGATTGCTCACTAAACCCTATTTGTTTTAAACCCTTTTTCTCTTCTTTACCTTTACCCCACCAACTTAATACCCCTTTACCTTTTTTCTTTTCAAGTGGCTTAGCTTGTACTTCCTCTACACTTTCTATCCCTATTTCGTTACTTGCTACAGTTTTATACTTACGTTTTAACGTTTCTATATCATCAGATACAAAGCTAGATAACATAGATGCATTAGTTCTTTCTAATACTAAATTTACACTGTAAGGCGATATAAACACCTTGGAAAATATGTCTATAGTTGCCTTATCACTAGGTTTTAAAATACTTACAACTCTAACTGCAGGGTAATACTTATTTAAAAAGTCATTTAGACTTGTTAACTTATCTTCCATAGCACTATCCCCTACTAATAAATCTTGTACTATTATTATTCTATCTATATAAGTAGTCCTAGATGAAACACTTTCTACAAATTTATAAACATTGTTATATATAGAAACATTCACGCTATCAAAACTCTTATCTATAATTTCACCTATCTTTTCACCAGAATTTCCTGCCAATAGAAATAAATTCATTTTTTCTCCCTTCCGCTAGAAGATTTCTATGTCATCCTCTTGCTCTTCAATTTTCTTCTTTTTAGACTTAAATAATTTACCCTTCTTTAATCTCTTTTCTGCTTTAGAAATTCTCTTTATTTCTTGCATTTCTTCTGCAGTTTTATTTAATATTGTCTTTTCATGCCCCTTCATAACCCATATAGGTTTTATATAATCAAAAGCACTATTACCTTCAAATATATTATCCATAGCTTTTCTAACAGAAAAGTTATCTATATTTAATACTGGTTTTACTAGTTTATTAATTTCATCCTCATCAAGAACTCTATCTCTTATATAATTAGCTCTTCTAAACTCTTTCAATATACCTTGAAGTTCATCCCAAAATATATCATCTCTACCTTTGAAATAGAATGCATATATGTCATATGACGCATAGTAGTTATCCATACTTGAACTTACATTATCATACACATCTATAATCACTTTTCTTAAGTCATCATTCCTTATAGGTTCTGTAGATTTGAAAAGTGCCTCCATTCTATCATCTTTACCTACTGTCTCCATAGAATCTATATGCATAATTTCTATTCTTCTTTTTGTTGCTTCTTTTATAGCATTTGCTATAGCTTCATAGTGATAATAGTCATCTCCAATAGGCTTACCTATTATTACATTTTTATCAAACATAACGAATATAGCCTTAGTACCATTCGCATAAGATAATACAGTAGGATAGCCTTCACTGGTCTCATAAACATCCCAAAATGTATTATAATCATATACATAATTATTTTTTATTAACTCCCTACGCTTTTTCTTATAATATACCTCTTTTAAAATTATAAACCGCAGTATTAACTCTATTACAATAAAGAATACAACTGGAATTATTAACTTCAAAATACCCTCTGCAGCTATAATAGAAAGTATAGTTATAAATAACCATATAGCTGAAAATACTATAATCCAACCCTTTTTCCCTGCTTCTATAAGCCTTCCTTTATTATTAGCATCAAATGTTATAGGTATATAAACTACGGGATCACCTTTTCTTGGTCTCATTTTACATCCTCCTTAAATAGACATAATGTCATAAATCATATTATTGTCTACATAAACTATAAATCTTAACTCCTTAGTTTCATTATCTATAGTTACATTAGCCGATACAAAGAACATATAAGTCTCAGTGTCTAAAGTATACTGACAATCTACAATGCTTACATTAGTAGCTTGAATGAAGGAATCTTTAGTATAACTAGTACCATATAGTCTTGATTTTAATTCATTACTAAAATGACTATTTCTTTTATTAGACTCCCATGTAGAATCCGTAGTTGATAGATAATCCCTAACATCCTCTATTACCCATAATTTAGTTATCTCAAATGTATCCAAAATAGTGACTCTATTAGATAAAGTATCTTTTATATGTGTATTTATAGTCAATGTAGCTATTACCCCTACTATAGTTAACATAGAAATTAATGCTATAAAAATATTCCTTTTCTTTGAAAACCATAATCTATTCATTATTTATCACTCTCCTATTTACATCTATAACCTTATTTCCCTTCCATATCAAATTAACTATCATATGCTTTTGCTTCCCATTTATTATAATTACCTCTCTTACCCCTTCACTACCTAAAGAAGTAAAATAATTATCACTTACTATAGCATACATAGTAAAAGCCTGTTTTTCTTCCTCAGTTAAAGGTGTAAAACTTAAACCATTCATTATGTCTAATTTCCAATCATTTAAAGCAAACTGTAATATATGACTATTTACACTTTCTGCATACGCCCTCTCCGCAGAATAATCCTTCATAGTATCTTGAACTAAATTATTATAATTTGTTACTTCCTCTTTTTTAGATTTTAGCCCATAGTTTACTGAAGTACAAGATATCAATGTACTCATAGATAAGCAAATTAAACCTACCCCTATTTTCTTGTATATTTTCATTACTATCACACTCCTCTTTTTCTAAGAAAAATCATCCTTAAACGAATGCATAAAAATAAGTAGGATACACCCTACTTATTTTTTATTTATACTTTAATATATAATCTCTAGCACTTAATGGTATAGCATAGTAGAACCCTTGAATATGATTTACCCCTTCTGCTATTAATTTTTCAGCTACATCTTTGCTCTCTACACCTTCTGCAGTTATATCTAAATCATACATATCTGCTAACTGCCTTAGTGCCTTAATTATTGTAATTGCTCTTACATCTTTATCTAGTAATTTTATCAAATCCCTACTTATCTTTAAGTCATTCAAGCCCAATTTACCAATATAAGCTAAACTAGTATAGCCTGTACCAAAATCATCAAAAGCACATCTTATACCTAAACTTTGTAACCTATTTAATTCTATTATTAATTCTGGTGTTATTATTATATTGTCATCTTCTAATAACTCAAAACCTAATAAAGTTGGAGATATACAATATTTCTTTACACATCTCATAGTATAGTTTACTAAGTCATTATTTACAAAATGGTCAGAAGATAAGTTAATATATACCCTTTGAGTTATATTATTAACCTTGATAAATTTACATACAGAGTCTATTACAAATTCCCCAAACTTCAATAATTTACCCTTACCTTTTACTACTGGTAAAAACTCTAAAGGTCCAATTAACGAACCATCAGCAGCCTGTAATCTTGCTAAGGCTTCTATTCTATCAAACCTTTGTTCACTTACATTGTATATAGGTTGATAATAGACTAAAAAGTCATCTTTTAACATAGCCCTCTTAGTGTTTTTTTCTACAAACAACATTCTATCATACCTAGCAGAGATATCTGAGTCCCATACTATAATATTATTAGAACTATTTGTCATTGTTTTAGATAAAAAATTTAATTTAGTACATAAATCATCTTTATTTATCTCAGTACCTACAGGAATTACTCCTAGGCGTATTAATTGTTCTGAGTTTTCTTCAACCAATAAAGTATCTGTCAACTTAGAGTGTAACCATAGCATAAGACCATTAGTTAGCACATCTTTTTTAGCTATTAATAAATAGTTACCATAGAACCAATTAAATGTATTTACCCCTTCTATAGCGGTTAAGTTAGCTATTACCCTCGATATCGCAGAATAACTATGCATATACCCCTGCTTATTTACTTTTACTACACAACATATATAGTCTTTACTATCTATATTGCTTAAATAATCTAAATATAATAATCCTTGTTCTTTACTCCCAACACTTAGAAGCTCATTTGGTATCCCTCTTGTTACTATCACATTGTACACCTACTTAAAAACTTACATTAACTCACTAACTGCCTATACTTTCTATACTACTGACAATACCATTATTTACGCCTATAAGCAACCTAATCGATTGAGTTCTTGTCTTCATAAATACAGTGGTATCTACTTTAAATAAAAACTCATTGTCGCCTATAAATTCACCCTTAACGCTATTAAAGGTAATATTGTAATCAGTGTCGACAAACTTCTTGTCACTTTTTATATACATATCCGCTAACTCACTAGATAATGTTTTCTCTAACTTCTTACTTAAATTAGCATAAGTTGGCTTATCGTTTGTTAAAATTAACTTTGCGGTATCAGCAGCTACCCCTTTGGCATACTTATAATTTAATAAACTAGTATCCCTAGAGCTATTTATCTTAGCAATCTGTACTTTTTGATTTACAGTTAACAAAAACAATATAGCAAGTAAGCCTAACCCAACTGATATACTAATTGTAATAACTCGTTTGAATGTCATAACAAGTACCTCCTAACCAATGTAACGTTAGAGTTATTAATAATCCTTGAGGTACTTTTATAATAAACAATTGTTCTAAAGTATTCTTATCATCATCTAGGAAATAATGCACTTCTATTATACCCCTTATAAAGTCATTTTCATCCTCTATAGGGTATCTTTTATCCCCTTCTCTTAAAACTTTAGAATCCTCTATAGAATTAAACGTTTCTATATACGCTAGTAAAGTTTTATTTATCTGTGCTATATCCCCTTGAAATGTTTCAAACTTATCATTGTCGTAAATAATACTTGAACCTTCCTCGGTATATTTCCCTATTATTATAGCCTTCTTTATTGCTTCTTCTAACCCCTCCGCTTTAGTTTTATTTGTAGTATAACTACCCATTATTTCCCCTGTTCTAGCGTTTTCCGTAGCTACTTTAGACCTTGTAGCCCCTATAGTACTACAACCTATTAGAGAGGATGCTAGTAGTATTAAAATAGACACCTTTAATCCTTTTACCATACCTTTGTTAACACCACCTAACTAATAACCTTATTTATAGTCTATCCATTATTACATCTTTTAGTATTTATATCAGTATTAACTACTTTACCATATATAGTTATCATAAAATTAACGCTCAGTTATATCCGTAAGCTTATTCTTTTCAACTTTTACCCTTAATATCTTAGATGTGTTATCTACTGTAGCCGTTAATAATACATCTATGTATTTTTCCTTGTTTTTAGTAAAGAACTGCGCATCCGATACCATATAAATATACTTAGGATCTTTTATCATATTTTTATAAGCTACTTGATTATCCTTTAATAGTATCTCTAAGGTTATACCCCTATAGTTTACTGTATCAAATTGAGTACCATTCTTACCTAAATCCTTTAAGTATATATAATGCTTACCATTCTCTACAAAAATTCTTTTATCATCTGGAAAATTTTCTGGTTTTAATACTACATCTGAATTAGCCTCTTTTATAACTTCCGTATCATCCTGTTCTGAAAATGCATAGAAGAAAGCATCAATATCAAATTTCTCATTGTCTTTAGCTTTTAACTCTTTTTCCTTGTTAACTATAGCATCTATTAAACTACTAGTAATATCTTTAGAATATATATCTAACTTAGAAGTAGCATTTAAACCTTGATATAACCCTGCATAATGGGTAGCTATAACCTTAGAAACTTCCACTAATTTCTGTTCTTTTTCCACCTTCTCGTTATTATACAAAATATAGCCTATTACACCTAGTAGAAAAACTATTATTATCCCACATATAACCTTTACTTTAGCTGACATATACAATCACTCCTTATAACATTCTTCTAACAGCATGTATTACCCCTGAATAGTAACCTTCGTCTACTCTAGATAATATACAACCTTTGTTCGAATTGGCTTCATGAATAAACCAACCATTACCTATATACAAACCTACATGAGAATTTGAACCAGGTCCAGAAGTATCAAAAAATATTAAATCCCCTGGCTGAACATTTTTTATATCTACTGGTTTACCCTCTTTTACTTGAGTCCACGTAGTTCTTGTAAGATTTACCCCTATCTGCTTGTAAGACCACTGAGTAAACGCAGAACAATCCAACCCACCAGTAAACTGACCTTTTTCACCAGTATATTCTTTTACTTTACCATTTTCCATTACTGGTGTTACTTTTCCAGGCTTTATTATATTTATGGTAGTACCAGACCATATATAGTTAGCACCATATATTTTATACGCATTCTCTAGTAACTTATCTACTTGTGAATTACCAGTTCCACCATCTACTAAACTATCACCTATAAGTTTCTTACTTAAGTCATTTTCAATTTTTAAAGCTTGAAGATAAGAATTTAAACCATAATGAAAATTCAATACTCTATCCGCTCCATAACCATTATATCCAGCTACTTGTCTGCATAAATTCCAAGAAGCTTGTACATCTGGTCTACTACCAAATTTCTCCCATACTTTCTTCCATAATGGCACACTTAATTGTTCTCCATTAATAGCTATTTTAGTGTTTCCTGTAGAATTATTCATATTTGAAGGCGAACCATAGCCATTTAATGCCCTATGATTAGAAGTACCTATCATAGATGGTCTTATACTACTTTCATCATAAGTATTACCTACTATAGTTATTTTTTCAAAAGACCTCTCTGCATCGTTATCAGATGTTAAGGCATATACTGCAGCAACGAAAGTTAAATACCCCTCATACTCATCTAAGGTAGCTCCATGATACTGCGCTTGAGCCGCACTAAATGTTAGTATAGCCGCTACTTCATCCCTATTATTTTGGATACCCCATGCATCAAGTATTTTATTAACAACCCCTCTTATCCTTCCCGAATTACCATAGTTTTGTACGTCACTATTCATATGTTGTGCTGTCATCGCTATACCATAAGGTGCAAAAGTGGCAGGATATGCAGGTGTTGAAGCAGGTTGATATTGTTGCTTTAAGTTAGCCGCTCCTTGCGGATCACCTGAATAATATCCCTCTAGTGTCTTGCTAGAATTTATACCCATAAACCCATAACCTAACTCATTAGTAGGTATATCTGATGGGTACTTAGTTATATCCTTGTCTCCATTACTATAAAATCTCATACCTGTTTCAGTACTACCTACCCCCATTATAAATAATAATTTTGTTCTCGTAGTTGCACCCTGAGTCTCCATAAGCTTAACTCCATTATACCCCTCAACGGCCTTCTTTGCTAAAATACCCATTCTATACAAATTTTTTTCATATTCTGTTAAAGCTATACCCCTAGTTGCTAATTCTTCATCTGTCCAAGCTAATTTACCACCTATAGCATTTTCATAACCAGCTTGAGGATCTACTGAAAAATTTGGTATGTCCTTAATTAAATCTGTAATCAAACTAAGCATAGAAAAAACTATTATTATAACAACTATAATACATAAAAGTATAAGTAAAGAAAATATAACTGCAAGAAATATAGGTAAACTCTCAAAGAAAGTTACTATTGCAGACAAACTACTCAAAATAAATATAGTTAATCTTTCTTTTACTATCTCTTTCTTAGTTTTCTCTACATCTCCATCACCAACCCCTTTACCCTTTTCTTTTAGCATATTATCTCTTGTCTGAGTATAAGAATTTATAGCCTTATCTTTTCTCTTTAAAGCTTCTAATTTCACTCTCTTAGCAAAAGTTATTAAAGTGATTAAAAGATTAAACAAAGTCTTACCCCCTTTCTAAAACAAAGGGTATTGTAATATTACAATACCCTTCTTATACTATATGTGAATCTATGGTTTTAACCTTTTAGTCTGTTTATTTACTTATTATCCTTGTTGTTAGAGTCAGATTTCTTACTACCTTTAGAATTATCCTTAGATGCATTTACATCAACATTAGGGTTTCTAGTTTTGGTTAATTCTTCTATGTTATCTATAAAGTCATCATCTTTAGGTTGAGTTGTATTTTTAGTAGACTTATTGTCGTTTATGTTGGCATTGTTACGTTTATCATCTTTAGTTGATGTACCCCCAAAAGAACTTCTGGAATCACCGTCATCATTGCCCCCTCTAATTGCATCTACTAATTCATTATGCCTATCTCTTGCTATACGTCTGTTACGTAGATTAGATGCAGTACCCATAGCCCCAAATGCAGTGTCTTTAACGCCATTTACACCTTTTTGTACCCTACTCATCATACCTTGCGCTACAGTAGCAATTAAGCCCATAGCACCAAATACTGAAGCAGTACCATAAAGTTTTATACCTTTGAGCAATAATAATGCTATTCTAATCAAGCAATAAACATATATTAAACCAAATATAATTAATATCAACAGTGTTATTGTAGGATCTGTCATACCAAAACTAGGTAGCCTACCCCCTACATAACTAGTTAAACCATCACCCATACACAATGATACTACTAAAGCAAATATAACTGTACTTATCATAAATAGAATTGAAGGTAATCCAATATGCTTAAGTACCGTTTTAGTAATACGTTCTGGCGTTTCTATTACACAACCTATAGAAATTGTTATAGCTAATATGAATAATAGTAATAATACTATTATCTTAACCGCAGGTATAACTATAACTGCAATTATATCTTCTACTATCAATAAAGCACCTGTAACTATAGAAGTCTTATCTAGTACCCTAACATATAAATCTTTAGAGTCCATTAATGCTTCACCAGTAGTATTTAATAACGTTAGCCTCATGAAAGCATCATAGTTAAAGTTCTTTAATTCAAAACCTTGAGGATATAAAACATTACTTTCACCTAATAACCTATTCTCAGAGAATATTCTATTGAAGTTGAAAGTGGCATCCATAGCCGCCGCAGTTACTAAAACATCATCATTAAAGTCAAAGTAATTTGCTAGATACATCATATCCTTATAAGTAGCATCTAATACTTCTTGTATTTTCATTTCAGAAGTAGTTAAATCAGATGATTTATATTTCTTAGCAAACATATCAGCTTCTGAGAATATCATTGGTCTACCTTGTTCTTCATACGCTGATGGATCTAATATATCTGCAACTGTAACCTTAGTCTTTGCAACACTAACTTTCTTATTTAACACATCTGATGAATATAACTGGTCTACCCATGGAGCATATAATTTCCAAACATTCTCTAATTCACGTTTCTTATTTTCAGCTTCTTGATATTGAGCTTGTAATTCTGCATTTTTACCATCCCCACCTACTTGTCCAGTAGAGAAATTAAAGCCTTCTATCTCTTTACCATACTTAGCAGTCCAACCATTTACATAAGCATTACTTTGATTTAAATAAGGTATTACATAAGTAAATAGTCCTTCCATATCTAAGAAGTCTCTTAGCTTACCATCTACATCCCTATTATCACTCTTTATGGTAAACACATCTCTAGACAATAAAGCTGATTTAAATCCACCATTTACCCCATCATACCTCGCTCTTAAGGCATTATAGAAATAATAGAATGGACTCTCCGTAGATAATAAGAACGCTTCAGCGTACGGATCAGTACTATATCCAGTAAGTCCTGCATTTGTAGCATCATAATTACTTTTAAATATAGAAGAAGTTACCCCATTATTACCCATTAGCCAATATCTATAAGCACTTAACTTTTCCTTATCACTACTAACATAATAGGTAGACACAGAATCTACTAAATCCTTTTGAGATTGTTCCATAGATACGTTACTCTTACTAGGATCTAATAATTTATTGAACTTATAGTCCTCTATACCCAATACATTGCCCTTTGCATTTCTTATACTCTGTATTATACTATCTTTATTTATAGCTACATTTCTTAAGTCCACATAGTTATCAGCCGCTGATGAAGCTATAGCATTATAAGGTCTATATAAATAAGTTGCTAGAGGATCATCATAGACATATTCTTCTTGATTTAATGTACTGTTAAATAACCATCTAAACAATGTCATATTACTCTTTAAGTTAGCAGATGCCTTTTTAGTGAATAATGAGTTGAAAGCATCTTCTTTCTTAGGCGACATCCACTTAACTCTTACCCCTACATCCGAAGAGTATACATTGGCATTATCTTGCATAGATTTAGCTGTTATATAATCTAATTCATTACCAGTTGATGCCGCACTTTTAAGTGTAGTAGAAGATTGTTGGTGTTGAGTTATCGCCCAATAATTAAACTTTTCTGAGTATATTTTATCACCAATAGAATTGGTTATGCCTACTACATTACTCAAAAGAAACTTAGGTAATATTAACACAAAACACATGGTTATAAATAATGCTAAACATTCTCTAACTGTTCTAGTATTAGTAATCCCTAATAATAAGACTACTACTAATGCCAAGAGAAGTAGAAATACATATACAGACATGTAATCTGATAATAACCAAGAGGTTAAAGGTAACTCATTTAAATTTGGCGTATTTATATAACCCACTATGGATGCATAAGCATTATTCCCTCCAGAACTTACACTCAATGTATTACCAACCCATGAACCAGTTATAGCTCTATGTGTAGAAATAACCCATGAATCTTGAGAAGATTTTATTAATTTATCTCTTACTGTACTATTATCATCTGATAGCAATCCGTATACTTTTCTAATTATATCTTTTTGCATTTCCTCTAAAGTTTTGTTTTCAGAAGAGGCAACCCCTGAACCAGTTAGAGCTTCTTTCAAATCTAGTACGCCACCCGAAGTTGCTACTACCATGTAAGGTAATACTGCATTCGAGTAGTTTTTTGTGTTATTCAAATTACCATCTGCATCCTCTGTTATAGCTAAAAGATTAACCATGTAGCCCCAATAGATACCAGGCCAGTTATTAACATCATTCATTACTGCAGTTTTTGTAGTATATTTACCCATTGCTCCATCTATAGATGTTCCAGCATAAGTCGTACTAGTTAATTGAGAAGTAAAATAGCTACTCATACTAAATACTCTATATGTCATCATAGAATAAAATAAAGAACCTATTACATTTTGAGCTTCATTAGTGATACCACCACCACTATTATTACCTAAACTACCACCATTGTTACCTACTTTAAAAGCATTCGAGTCACTCAACCCACTATTATATATAAATCTATTCTTTATAGCATAAGACATATTTAATATATAACTATCATACTCAGTTAACCCAAAAGACGATAAGTTTATATACGCAGGTTTAAAGAACTCAAACTTATTTAATGTTGTATTGGTTACATCCGAATTAGGTAATATATTAAACACCCATGTACCATTTTTCTGCATTAATAACATAGCATCATTTATAGTCTTACTATCATTAGTCCCAAAATTACCAGTATCTAAGAAAGATTTTAACGCTTTAAAACTAGCAGAGCTTGTACTCACACTTTTACCAGCATAACTCTGTAACCAACTAGATAGAAAATCATCTTTATTTCCCGCTTCTTTAAACTGTAATAAAAATCTATTGAATGGCGAAGCAGAAAAAGAACCATTATAAAAAGTATATTTTCCTTGCTTCTCTATTGCAAACAATTTTTGAGACTTTATTAAACTGTCATTATTTTTCCAATCCCCTTGGTCTCCATTTGCACCGTTTACCCCTGAAAAGTAATACATATCATCCATTAACTGAGTTAACTTAAAATCATTAGAAGATGTTAAATATTCTAATAAAGTACCTTTTTGAGAGGAATCTAAATCTGAGTTATTTTTAAAGTAACTATTATCATCTGGAACTTTACTAGCATCCATAGATATTATTACTTTTGCTTTAGACGAATCAAACTCAGCATTAGAAGCATTTCTAACATAGCTATCTACTATACTGTTTGGATTTCCTTGACTGGTACTCTTGATTAATATATCCGAATTACCAACATAATCTAAAGGAGACTGTACCCCTAATATAGTTGTTAAATTTTCTTTGTTTACTCTAGCACTATCACTACTACCAGTATAGAAGTAATTTTTTATATTATAATACGGAGTCATAAACTCAGCATCACTTAAAAAATCCCCTTGTATACGTAACACAGCTCCCATTGCAAAAGCATTAGTTATAGGAAATTTACAACCTTTAGTTGTATTACTAAATACAACTGGATTTAAACATGATGGTAATATCAATACATAATCATCTACTACTATACTAGACCCATCTTTTCTATACGCACCCCATATGTTGCCTAAACCATCCATATACATGGACGATACATTTCTAAGGCCTTTGTCCTTATCTAATATCAACTCTGGTGAAAACCCAAATAATACTTGAATTGCACCCCTTGTCGCCTGATCCGATAAGTCAAATAAAGGATTGCCATTGTTATTGACTATAGTACTATCTCCAGTAGCCATCTTCTTATAGAAGTCCATTCCAGTCATTACTCTACCATTTTTAGCATCTTCAGCATTAGCATACATACCAAAAGATTTAGAATCGCTAGTTAATACTTTAGATATAGCATCATATATTTTTGTATTCAATGAAGTAACTTCTGCTTTTTTATCCCCCGCAGCTGAACCAAAAAACTTATTAGCAACAGTAGTTGTTAAACTCTTGTCCCCATCAGCTTTTATATCCTTTAAAGTTGTCTGCCCAGGTGTAAAAAAGTTAGATAGAAATATACCATAAACCATGATTTCATCTCTAGAAACCCTATTCGTATCTAGTTTAGTTCTATCATCCCTAAAGAATTGTATCATTGACCTAGAAGTACTATTAGCTTGAGAATCCGTAGGTGCCGCCATTACTAATATCGCAGTAGAAAGCATAGAAACTAGCAAGACTCCTAGCATAAGACATATAAGTATCCTCTTCCAATCCTTAACTCTATTTTTCTTCTTATTTTTCAAAATTATATACCTCCTGTTATTGTTGTTACTTTCACATATAAAGTAAATAATAACTCAATTACTGGTGTACTCATTATAAAGAAACCACCTATGAACGCTATTATAAAACCCCTAATTAGTATATCTTTTAATGTAACATACTTAACACCATTCACCTCAGAGTAGCCTACCTCATCTCTTGAAGTTACAGGATATAGTTTTTTAAATGACATTTTCTCTACAAGAGAAAAATCTATTATTGTATTAAAGATATCTATAAAATAAGCAAATATTAACGCAACACCATATATAGACAAGAATACACCGAATATCATTACTATTATTCTAACAGCAGATAATAAGTAACCTTTTAACCCCTTATTTAATTCTGATTTTATCTCCTCCATCCTTTTATACTGCTCATAAGTTAATTGTGTTTCCTTTAAATCGAATGCACCAGATATTAAGTCATATAAAGTTTTAGCTTTTACTTCTTTCATAGCAGCCGCAGTAGAACTCTGTAACCAAGTCAACAAATCTTTATCCTCTATAAAAAAGTTATTACGTACCATCACAAAACCTCTCGGCTTTTCTTTATCCGCTGAATTAGTAGGTATTAAAAAATCCGTAGCTAATTGAAATTCGTCTATACCTACTCCTACATCATAATGGTCCGCCTTACTTTTATAGTCCGCCCCTGCAGTAAAAGCAAATTTCCTTAACATTATGCCATAACCACCATCCGATTTAGTATTAACACTTAATAAATCTTTATTCTCACCATTCAAATCTATTTGCCCAGAATAAGCATTGTTAAACCTTATTTCTCTACCAGTTATGTATAACTCCTTACTACTTACAGTATCCATAACTGACTCTTTATACCATAAAGGGACAACAGCGCCAACTTTTTTATCCCCTACTAATGTAAAGTACAATACTAAACTATTGTCATCAATATCAAATGCTGAGTACTCACCTATTCTTGATAGCTTATTATCCGCATCTACTGAATATACATATTTTCTGCCTATAGAAAGCTTTACATTAGGTATTTGATTGAAACCCGAAGCATATTTTATCATATACTTACCATCGTCACGTTTTGCAAATGTTTTAGGGGTTATTACTCTCATTCCCATATCTAACATATTTTGTGGCTCTACTGTTTTAGATGACTCTCTACATTTATACTTTTGTATCCCATTAGCTCCTGTTACTTTAGAAGCATCTATTACAGCCATTGTCTCCATAGTTGTATCCTTATTAGATACAAAATTTCTAAAATCATCATTAGCCGCAAAGTTTAATGTAGGCCCACCAGTTACTGCAACACTATCTAATTTAGCTCTCCATGCATCATCGCTTGATGGTACGTCAGCTACAGACATCTTACCGAATAAAGGACTATAAAAGTAATCTAACCCATAATTTACCCCTTGTTTATCCGTACCTATTGTTTTATAACCTAACTCTTTTCCGTCTTTATCCTTAGCTTCAACTAGTATATCACTTAAGGGATACTGATTGTCAGAATAAACAGAGTATATATTATAGCCCGCAGCTATATTCCCCGCTAATATACCCTCTTTTATAGCATTTTTATACCTAGTTATAGCACTAATAGAATACCCTATAACAGCCCTATTAACTGCTATATTTCTACCTATACCATCGCCCCTATCAAAAAATCTTACACCTCTAGGTACATATATTTTGTACTCAGTAGCACCTCTTCTCATAGTAAAAGTAGTACCTTCAGTATTATTGTATAATGAATTCAAGTCCTCAGTCCAAGCATTTACCCCTGTACTTTCTAAATCTCCATTTATAGTTGTACTAGTGAATTTATTCTCCGACAATTTTAACATCTCATCTACTACAGCACCTTGTTTACCTTCTAATACTTGACTAAATAATGCAGAATCTTCCGCTCCTCCAGAACTAGCTAATACGTTATCTCTACTAAAAAAGTAAGCTCCAGAAGGAACTGAGTCATCTATCTGAGCAGCCTGTACCTTTAAATTATACGAAAAACTTAAAACTACTCCAACGCCTATTGCTATTAATAGCTTTTTTAATCTCATGTTTATCACCTCCTATGAATATATAAATTTCTCTACTAAACATATCCTCTTTTCTTTCTTTTAAAGAAAAAAGGAGTGAAATTTCTTCACCCCTTTCTTTAGCTTGTCCTAACCTACAAAACCACTACCTAAAGTTAATAACCAAGCTATTAAATCTCCGATTTGTCCCATTACTAAATATAGTAAACATACTGCAAGTATAATATACGTAAATACTCTTCTACCAAAGTAGGTTACATATGGATTTTTATAACCCCCAGAAGAGTCTACAGATGACTCAGTTTCCTTTACTACAGATAAAGCATCTGCAGATACAAAAGGTATTTTTCCACCTTTCTTTTCCCCTTGACTTACAAACTTCTCTCTAGCTAATGGTAAACCTATGAATACTAAGTCTATTATAGTTGAAGCGGCTAAGGCTATTACTATTATAAATGCACCTATACCGAATAGAGTTTGTACTACCCCTAAAAATGGATTTAATATTCTCATTGCAGAGAATAAATTTGCTCTAGTACTATTCATTAATAAAGGTACTAATAATCTTGAAACATCATTATCTGACTCTGACATAGTATCAAATACGTTTTGTTGAGTTTGTTTAGATACTGTAGAGTTCTGTAATTGATTTACAAAATTATCTAATGCTCTTTTTCTTGACTTATCAGTGGCTTTTTGAAACCCCTCTAAGTTAAATACTATAGCATTGTTTGAATATTTTAATAGTTTATTATCCGCAGGTGTTTTTTCGGTTGTTTTATATTCCAATACAAGACTTTGAGAAGTCTTACCAGAACTATCTACACCATTAAGCTTGTCCACTACCTCTTTAACAGACGCTTGGTCTGCTGAAGGTATTTTGATATTTATAGTAGAGTCAGCTGCAAATACTATACTAGTAGTTCCTATGAAAGTTGTAAAAAACATTATTAGTGCTAACAACATCATAGGTACTATCTTCAATCTGTGACATTGTTTCCTGTACATGACATTCATTATAATTACCCCCTATTCCTTTTACTCTACTGTAACTAATTATGCAAAAGATTTAAAACCAAGTCTAAAAATGTTGTTCCGTATATACTACATATTATATTTATCACACAGAACAATACTGCAACTGAAAGTATTCTAAAAACAAAAGTCTCCCATGCACCTCCAGTAGCAAAAAAATTTGACCTCGGTACAAATCTAAATATTTTTCCAGGAATTATATGTACCCCTCCTACAGAAAAAGCATCTAATATTAAGTGACTGACTATCCCTATAGTACCTCCATGTACAATCAGAGATATTAGAATCCAATCATTCTTATTTAAACCCCAACCTAGCATAGTACCTAATACTACTAGTAATGATACTACTATACAAAGACCTCCAGTTACTAATAAGCTATGTGTTTGCCAACTTCTATGTCTTGGTTTAGTTAAATGTAACGCTTTATGCACAGCATAGTTTACTGCTGTCTTTTCTTTTACATTCGACCAACCATGGTCTAAATCTGGTGCAACACTACCCCAACTAGATGCAGGATACATTATTGCTAATTGTACAAATGGATTTAACCCATCTATCATCATTCCCTTAGATTGCATATACTGAAACACAAGTAACATAGATAACGTTCCACCCATCTTATGAGTACGATATAACATAACTAAACCACCTCCTCATATAGTTATGCCCTTATTCCTCTAATTTAAAAGCTTTCTTGTTTATTTTACCTTTTAAGGCAGCTGAAGCCCTAGACCTAATTATTATCTCTTCAGTTTCTTCATCTACATAACTTTTCATTGATACAACTCCATCTAATACTATATCCTCTCCAGCTTCTATAGAAGCTTTTAAACTTTCTAAATATTCCTTTATTACTCTTTCCACTGTAATTTTCGGTATATTTGTCTTATGCGATATAGTGTTAATTCTTTGCCCTAAACTTTTTTTAACTACTATCATAATTACACTCCTTATATTTCTACCTCTTTATTTGAGAATATAAAGTGATTTCTGTCTACTTGTTGATAGTCATATAATAACTCTGTATCCTCATTGAGTATATTTATAAATTCTGCTACTACATTCGGTGTTATTTCAAATAAAATAGAATCATTAACAGTTAAAAACTGTTCTAATTTTTTACTTAGTTCTAATGCTAATTTCTTCTCAATCTTTTTAGAAGTTAAATTAGTTTTTCCACTTTTTTCTCTCTTTCTCTGTTTATATAACTCTACAGACTTTAACAAAGTTTATTACCCCTTTCTAGTATTGAATACTATTAGTACCTTTTGATACTACAGAAAGTAACCACATACCTATTCTTATGCCTAAATCAGTAAATACTGTAGTACTAAATAATATTACACATACACCAAATATTACTAAGAATATAGTTCTAGACTTAAGATATGTTACTATAGCTAATTTTGTAGGTTTTTTCTCGCTTCCTCCACCGAAGCCACCTCCTCCAAAACCGCCACCATAACCTCCACCGAAGCCTCCACCACCGAAGCCTCCTCCTGAAGAACCAGTATCTCCGCCACCTAAGGCAGCTTTAGCCTCATCAGATATCCAACACCTAGATGCAGTTTGTGAACCCCCAGAAGAGCCACCGAAGCCTCCACCATAGCCTCCACCATAGCCTCCACCGAAGCCACCTGAAGAACCACCAGAGGACTGTCCGCCACCATCTAATAACCCTCTAATAGGCGGTACAGATAAATAAGCTAAGTCTAAAGCAGTTATTACAAATAAAGCAGCTGAGGCTACTCCTAATACTACTGCTGAAGCCGCATTCATTATTTTAGCAATAGGTGAAACTATTTTTGAAGCTTTTTCAGAAGCTTCTTTATCCACACCCGCAGATTTAAACATATCCCCTACTGCCTCTGCCGCTTCCTTGTTATGGTCTGTTACATTACTTTGATTAGTGTAACTATCATCATTATTAGTATTAGCATTTGATTTATTTTTATTAGTAGAATTAGTGGTATTACTACTTTGATTAGTAGAATTTTGTCCTCCTATTCCATTTAATCCAGTCTCTGCTTGTACTACTACAGAACTAGAGAAAAATATTATACCAGATAGTAAAATTACACTCGTTATCCTTTTTACAACATCTTTTGAATGCATCATTGCTTTTTACCCCTTTCTTATTTTAATCCTTTCTAAACTAATATAAAAAAACATCTTACAAGATGTAAGATGTTTTCCTTTGAACATATTATATTATCCTATACTTAATTAGGTTTAAATATCTCTCCTCCAAACATTTTAGCTATATCATCTAAATCCATTAGTTTAGTGTTGTCTTCTATGATTTCCTGTTTCTCTTCCTCTGTCATTGTTATACTCTGCAGATAATTCTCATTACCAGCCTTTTTCTCTTTTGCAACATCAGAATCCTTATTAGAGTCTAATTTAACTATTCCATCATTTAATAATACCTTTTGTGTTAAGCCAGTGTACCCCATCAGTAATAATTTAGCTTCTACATCTTTACTAGTTTTCATCTCTAACAATACTGTAAGCATATAAGCCACGTCAACACCATTAAACTTTGAAAATAATTTAGTGTACTGTTGTATTTCAGACTTATCTAAAGCCTCAACTTTAGCATTGTTACTAATATAAATACCCCTTATAGTAAATTCTAGCAAAGAAGATACAAACTGAGTTAAATCCATATCCTTTTTCAAATTACCTATAAATTCTATATACTTGTAAATATTTATTCTCTCAGCTAGTAATAAAGAGAAAAATTCAAAAAAGTACTTATCCGCAGTCACATTTAACACTTCTAAGGTATTCTCATATAATACTGCTTGTTTCTCTCTAACCACTTGTTCTAACAATATTAAGGCCTTTCTAGGTACAAAGTCGCTTCTAGTACATACTACAGATAACGCTCTAGTATCAAACTCGACATTTTCTTTCCTACAAACTCTAGCTAATAAACCACCTAGTTCATCTCTACTAGGTTTAGTTATATTAAATACATTTTGACACCTACTAATTATAGTAGGTAATAACTGCTCTGGATCTGTTGTACACAGTATCATTAATACTTTTTCAGCAGGCTCTTCCAAATTTTTTAATAACCTTGTTTGAGCTGATGGTGTCATAGCATGACATTCATCCAGTATGTATATTTTCCAACTACCATCAAAAGAAGGTAAATTTGCTTCTTCTAATATTAAGTCTACATCCTTTCTTTTATTACTTTCAGCAGCATCTATCTCAGTTACATTAGATAGTACACCTGTTTCTCCTGTTTCAATGTACTCCTCAAACTCCTTACAACTATAACATACACCACATGCTCCAGTAATAGGATCTCTATTTTCACAACGTATTTCTTTTGCAACCAGTCTAGCAAAAGAAGTCTTACCACAACCAGCTACCCCTTGAAACATTATTACTTGAGGTATATTTTTACCCCTTAACGCCGCCATAACACCCTTCTTTGTCTTTTCATTACCTACATACTGCGTTACATTTATAGGCCTATGCTTTCTATGATATGGTAAATATTTATCTGCCATGTTATCCCTCCATTCTATATATTACCCTTTTACGCTTTTACGCTAAAAGAAGGTTATAACTACTTTTATTTATAACCTTCCTTTTCATAAAATTTATCTAATTACTTTTATTACATTCTTTTTTAGATACATAATAAAATTATCTACATCAACTGAATTCAATATCTCTGGTTTGTAATACATTGTGGTTATAAACTCATTTACCAAGTATCTCCCATGCTCAGATAAATCTGAAAAATCAGTTATTTTTAAATTCTCTGTTACTTTATAACCTAACTTAGTTAATACTTGCTTAAGTTTTTTATCTAACCCCTTAAAAATATAATCTATATAGTCACTGTTTGAATCCCCTACTGCCCTTTCTGATATAGCTACTATTGCCTTTACTTTTGATTTGTTTATTTTAGGTACTATATACTCCTTCCTGCTATAAGTACTATCTAAAGTCATATATACCCCTAACTTTATTGATTTATTCCAATTAAGGTAATCTAACACCTCATAATCATCTGACTCGAATATTATTAACCTTTGTGGATGCGTAGGATTAACCAAAATACTACCTAATAGAAAATCTTGTATACTCCCTGTCAACTCTATAGCAAATATAGGATTATAACTAAATATATTGTTAATCAAATCATAGGCCTTAAAGCTATTTTCTTTTACACTATAATCTCCCCTTCTCAATACCTTTGCAACCTCTAATGGCTGATACGTCGCAAATAATTTTTTTACTTTTGGCACTATATCCACTCCTTTTTATTCCCTAAAATACCAAGGAAAATAATTCCCAGCATAAGGATTTACAACACATATACCATTCAACAACTTAATGTAGCTATTAGCTACATTATTCAATAAGTTTGTATACTTTGTATCCAGTTCTTTCACATCTTTGGTTAAATTATTATAAGGTATACAAGACTTATGCCCACTATCCTTAAGGTTTTGCCACAAAACCCAAGTGTCATGTACTTTTTTATTTGTTATTATACTCTCTCCATACCTAGTACCCTTAAAAAATGTACTATCCTCAATAGCCGTCAAAACAAGATTAGTGAATAAAGTTACTAGTATATCCTCAGTACCATGTAACTCTTGTCTTACCATGCTATGTATTCTATTTGCATAATTGATTGTTCCATAATCATTTCTTAATACATTACCTGTGAAAAGTAAAAACTCATCTAGAAAAATAGACTCAGTTAACACCCAACATTTTACCCTTGTATCCCTTAAATAACGGTTTAACACTTTAGTATAACTTTCTCTCATGCCTTCCCAACATATCTTTCTGTTTCCACGATTAATTGAACGGTTCTTATACACATTTAATAGCTCATCTGCAGCTACATCTATTGTTACTATTTCTACATCATAGCCATGTTCAACTAAATAAGATACACAATCCTCTTGACACCAACCAGTTACAACATCATACTCCCCACTATCTATTAGAGTACACCAATCATACATATATTTATCAAACCAACCATCCTTTATTTTACGATTAGGCAACCCTTTAAATTCTTCATTAGTTAGATGTTCAAAACCTGTTCTAGCATATTTGTAATCTAAGGTATGTTTATCAAAATCATAAACATTATCCCATATACCATCCACATAAGTTTTTCCTGAACAACCTACAGTTAGAACAATTCTAGATTTTCTCTTTTCGTTTTTATCTTTGTAATCTTTAGACATTACTACTCCCCCTCTTACACTGTATTTTTATATTCTTTTATTATTTACCTTATAAAAGATAGTACATAATATTATTAACTCTCTTTTTTAGGTAATTCTGTAAAATGAATTCTTACTATTTCAAGTAAACTATTACGCATCGGTGTATTTATAGGACTGTATACAGAAGTCATATTATCTTTAAATGTACTTAAATCACCATAAAAGGTTTTACGCCCCATATCTACATAAGCAAATATATCATTAAATTTAGTTCTATAAAATGTAATAGTTGCTGAATTCTCCCCATACTCCCCTATTGTTAAATAATCTGTACTTTTACTTATCTTACCATTTATAACATGCATACAACTTCTTAGTAGTACCTCACCAGCAACCTCCGTATCTATTAAACGAATATTCCCATATAATTTAGCTCTGTCAGTTATAATAGAATTTTTCAGTCTAGCTCTACCACCTACATCTCCGCTATAAGTTACCTCACAATTCTCTAAATAAGAATTATCACTAACATGAACATAATCTAGTACTTTAGTATCAACAATAATAGCTTCACCACTTACTACAGCATCGTTACTGACTAAAGATTTACCCCTTATTGTAGCTTCTTTTCTTATAATTGCATTATCCTTAATTATACTATTATCAGTAACCCTTGCATTACCTTTTACTATAGCGTTATCCATAACAATAGCATCTTTAGACACCCAACAATCCCCTAGATGTGATAAGTTTTCTTCACTAGCTATAAAACCACCTAGACAATAAGCATCTACATTGCCAAAAGCCCTTAAAGACTTAATTCGCTTTACAACTCTACCATCTACTTCCTTAGTTTCTCCAGTAAATGCATACTTAGGCTCTACTCTAATGTTATCTAACCAAATCATAACGCACCCCCTCTAGCTTTATGTTCTGCAATTTTTTCTCTTATCTCAATATCTTTAGACATCAAATCTTTTAATCTGGCATCAGCTTCCTCTTTTGTAAAAAATAATACCCCTCCAAATGACGTAAAGCTTCTTGTTACTTCCTCATTAATACCATCTTTATTTATTCTTATTGTTTTAAATGCTAAATAACCACCAGTATTCAATAGCATATCACCAGTTATGATTTCTTCAAATACATGATTAGCTATCATAGTATCTACTACGTATAAAGTCTGACCAACTTTAAAATCAAAAGGACCACAAAAATAAGGTTTTATACACCTTTTTCCTAAACTATATATACTGGAATCCCTTGAAAGTTCTCTTAAACCCTTTATCTCTACCTCTAACATAACTAACCTCCACTTAATAATATTATACCTTATTATACCATAAATTTAATGTTTTGTCAAGTAAACATAAAAACAAAGAGTGATAATTATCACCCTTTGTTTTCTAACCTTTTAACTTTTTCTATTCTCTCTATTACTTTTTCTAAGTCTGCCACCATATAATTAGACTCAGTTACTACATTTTGTTTATACTCCATCCCTAAATGAGTATTTATATATCGTACCACTTCATTAAATGCCTGAGCAGCCTCCTCCTCAGAAGAGAAATAACCTATATGCACAATTTTTTTATATATACTTATTTGTGCATACCATCTGTAATTATTGTTTACCAGTTTCTTTCCTACGCCATAATAAGGACTACAAGAATTTCTTCTCTTATATGCTTTAACTAGATGATTTTCAGTTTTTGCTTTTTCTACCTTTTTCATTACCTCTAAAAATTCTTCTAAAGGTATTCCTAATGTATATGGCTTAATATGCATATTATTATTAAATAAATAAGTGTTAAACGCTACTTTTGCTTCTAACTCTGAAGAGTAATTACCTATAAATTTTGTTTCTTTAGCATAGTTTAAATAAAGAGAATATACCCCTTGTTTAAGCTTAATAAAAGCACTATCAGTATTTACTGTGCTATAAATTAGATTAGATTTAGAAAAATCGGAAAAATCCTCATTTCTATGTATAAACTCTATACCATCCATAAAATTAGTTGCATTATGCTTATTATATAAATATAACGCTAAAGGAATTATACTTTTTTTATCTACTTTAACACAAACTCTATTACCAATTATACAGATTTTTTCTACTACTTCTTGTACTAAAAATTTATCCTCTGTACTTAATTTCAATATACCCACTGGTGTTAATAAAGTTACCACTTTTAAACAACTCCCTTTTATTTCTTTTTCCTTTTATTAGGTTTTCTAGTTATTTTCTTAGTTTCAATTTCCTCGTCATTATCAAGTAAGCTTAGAATTAACATAGGAAGTATAAATAAAGCAGTTATACCCCTAGTTAAGATATTTCTAGGCCCCTTCTCCAATTTTTTATCTATCGCTAATATACCACGTTTTATTCTTGTTATATAAGACATAAAAACACCCCTTTTGTTAACGCCTCTTAGGCCAGTTACTATAGTTTCCCTTTTTTAAGTCTGCAAAAGCTTCTTCTATGCCATCATAAAATTTATTAGCATAAAACCTTACCATACTATCAGTATGCCCAACGCATTCAAATATAAATTTTCCAGCATTTTTAGGTACTTCATAAAAAACTAACATTTCTCTTTTATACTCTTCTAAGTATTGTATAGTACCCTGAGGATATTTATCAATATGCATTTTTCCGAGTACAATTCTTGACTTTCTAGGTATAGCTCTTAAAACAACTCCATGTTCTAGCATTAACTCTTCCATTTCTTTTATATCCATTATAATACCCCCTAAGTAGGCTTCCCTACTGCTATTTGTTAATATTATTATACTATATAAATGTAAATTAGTCAAGTACTTTATAAAATAATAAGGTGTTTTACACCCTATTATTCTTTATCCTTATTGTCAGCCTCTGTATTACTTACATGTACAACCTTTAACTTCTTTGCTTTATACCTATTATACCCCTTCTTTACACCTAATTTTATTAGCATTATTATTATTATAGCTATAATGCCTATTAACACATATGAAGCTATTAATATATAGTGTCTAAACTCTACTAAATTAAAATCAAATGAATACGTATTAGGAGAACCATTGCTTAATACTTTTATACCTGCATTAATTAAGTAATTACCTTTTACATAAGTATCATTTAATTCTATTTCTGCGGTAAGATTACGCTTCTCTCCACTTTTTATTATTACATCTTGAAAGTCCTTTGTATCTACAACCATGTTATTTTTGTTCACTACTATATTCCCTTTTGGTGCAAGTAGAGTGTTACCAGTATTCTCTATCTCTACAAGAAAGTACAGTTTACTGTTAGGATATTTTAAATTTTTATCTACTATTACCTTTGAAAGTACCCAATCTAATCTAGGTTGCATAGATAATCCATTAGTAATATTATTTATCTGCTCTTGTATATTTTTAACTGTATCAGCATTATTAAATGTTAAAGTAAATTGCGTATCATCAGCTAAAGTAAAATCTACCTTATCCTTATTAAACTTTATATTTTTAACAGTTTTAGTTATGTCTATCTCCTTGGGAAGATATATGTACTTTTTACTACTTAATTTACCATCAGTTACAACATTATTCAAAGTGGTCTTATTATTTATTTTTATGTCATAATATGTTACCCCTTTATATTCCAGTTTATAAGGTTTGTTTAACAAAGTTTCATAATTCTCTACTATCTTTTCCCTATTTAAAGTTACTGAACTTATTACAAAACTAGCCATATCTTTTACTATTACTTTGAATCCACTGTCTTCGCCTTCACCTAAACTAAATAAATCTGTTTTTAAATCTAAATCCTTTAAAGAAAAGTTAGGCTCAGCGTTGTAATTACCATGTTCATCAGTAACAGTAAAATACACTGGTACTCTTAACTCACTGGTAAAGGTATTACCCCCTACATAATCTACCCCCTCTATTAGACTTCTATTTATTTTTACTACTACAAAATGTTCCCCTATATCCGCATCTTTTGGTACTGTTAATACAACATTTACCTTAAATTGTTTATTAGGCGGTAGTACAAATGTAGTTGCATCAAATGTTAACCATTTAGACTCTTTTATCAAATCTACATTTTCAGTTGCATTGGTTGTTATATCATCATCTGCACTAATATAAGTAGTATAAGAGAATAATGCATTTTTATCCCACCCCGCTATATCTGTATAAGTAGAATTATTGACTACAGTTATAGGGAATGTAGTACTTTCCCCCTGCTTCACTTTTATACCCTCTATTCTAGAATTGACTACCCCTATTCTACCCTCATCAGCCCTTACCTGTTTTACCCCTTTACTACTTAGTACTATGAAACTCAGTATAAAACATAGTGTAAAATTCAATACTTTTAAAAATCTCTTGTTCATCATTATTTTCTCCTTATATTAAATTAAGACCTCCAGAATTGAAGGTCTTAACTATATTGATTTAATCTTTAAAATTATCTTTGTTGTACTTCTAACTTCACACTAGCCTTATAAGAGTCTACAGCTACACTAGTATCCCCTATTAATTTTGCATCTAATGAGTAGTTTTGAGATGAAGTCTTAGGCTGATTTACCGCTAAAGGAACTTTCACCCCTTTTTGCATTGCTTTATAAACTGAATCTTCATGTACTTTTAAAAGTAAATTACTTACTGGTACTATGTTCCCATTAGAACTCTTGAAGTCATCTAAAGCATTTGCAACTAAGTCATAAGGAGAAGTAGAAATAATATTTACTGTCATGATATTTTGTTGCTCTACATCCACTAAAGGATTATAATCATCAAAAGTAATCATGTTATTGGATATAGCCATTTCTAAAGCAGTAGTAGTATTTATTACTACATCAAAGTCATTACTTACACTTTTAGCAGTAACCGAACTGATGGCAATAATAGCATTTACTCTATTAGATAATCCAACTTTAGCACTACCTTCTGGTAAAGCATTTACTAATATTCTAGCAGCTTGAATATCTATTAAACTACAAGAACTCTCTGCTTGTTGAACTGCAGCAGTGGCATTATTTATCTTAACTAAAAGACTAGCTTCATTTGCCGCATCATCAGCCGCTTTAGCATCATTTATTGCTTTTTGTACTAGATTTATTCTAGTAGTTAAATTAGCTTTTATAGTAGCATCTGTAACTTTTTCTATAAACATTTTAGCACTATCAACATCAAATTGAGTTTTACTAGCTTCTGCTTGTGCTACATAAGTTGTAGCAGTAGTCTCTATTTGAAGTTGAGTCATAGAAGCAAATATTTCATTTTGTACTGTAGCTAATCTATTTTGTAAATCAGTTTTAGTTGCACTTTCTGGTAATGCTTTTACTAAAGCTCTAGCCGCATCAGCATTTTCTTGAGTTTTAACCCCTTCTACTGTTGTTACAGCATTTGTAGCATTAGTTATCATTGTAGCTATATCATTTACTAACGTAGCTATAGCATTTTGTAATGCAGTTTTCTCAGTACCAGTTTTTAACTTAGCTATTTGACTATTTGCATAATCAATATCAGACTGAGTTTTAGTATTTTTTGCATTAGTAACCGCATTTGTAGCATTTGTTAGTAATAAAGTCTCATAATTAGTTACTGCTACTGTATAGTTTGCAAGTAAATAATTGTATTGAGTAGTTAAAATAGCTTTATTAGGTTCACTATTATCTATCTTAGATAACTTTTCATTTACTAAATCTAAGTTAGCCTTAGCAGTAGTTAAACTGTTCTCTGTAATAGTTTTAGATAATAAATCATTTACTGAATTTAGTAAATTCATTATAGCAGTATCGGCATCTGAAGGATTAGTTACTGTACCACCATCTCCACCATTACCACCTGAACCACTACCGCCTGTCATATCTAATATAGCTAATCTTAACATCATATTAGGTTTATCAGTAACATCTGAACCTAATGCACTAACATATTTTCTAGCTTTGTCTATATCAGCTCTAGTTCTAGTCACTTCTGCTTTTTCTAGTAAACTTTGAGCATTAGCTAATACCCCTGCAGCATCAGTTACTGTATAATTAGTTAGTAAAGTAGTAAATTGAGTGCTTTTGTACCCTTGGTAATAAGTATTGTATATATTTTTATTAAATAATTTAGTATACATAACAAATGCCCAATATCTTCCGAACCCCGTATCACTACCATATTTATTTATAATAGTTTGTAATCCTGAATAATTATCTATCCACTCACTATCTTTCGCATTATAATAAGCTATTTGAGCGTCTATAACATCTTTAACATCAACAGAATTTTTATCCGCTAAAGCATTTACAATTACCATTGTTGATGTAGCATTTACTGAATAATTAGTATCATCAAACATAGATGACCCAATATAGTTTACACCTGTATCAGTAATAAAATACATACGTTCTGAATTAGTATATTTAACTTTTTGTATATTAGCTATACCTCTTGTAGTTAAATCCATAGTAGTTACTGCAGTCTTATAAGCAGCTACCCCTGATAACCCGTAAGCATCAGCTCCAATATAACTAAACGTACCATCTGTCTTTTCAAATACTAAAGGTGCTTTTGTACTATTGACATCATAAGCGTCTTTTACATTATTAGTCAAGTATATAGCTGATGAGTTAGTTGTATTTGTATTACCAAATCTACCATTCTCACTAATACCCATGCCATAAGTATCACCATTAGTACGTATCATTACTAACCAACCAACATTAGCCACTATTTTTTCTACCGATGTTGTTGATAAAGTCTGTACAGTAGTATTCGTTGTATTAGTATTACCTAATTGACCTCTTTGTGACCAACCTAACCCTTTTACTCTTTTATCCGTAGTTAAAAAATAAGTAGTACTACTAACTAATTGAATATCAGTAATCTCACTCATAGTAATAGGTAAAGTTACAGGCGTTGTGTTTTTAGCAGTCGTTGTACCTAACTGACCACTACTAGATGCCCCTAACCCTACTAATACTCCACTATCTAACCCAAATACAACATTATAGCTACCTACCCATAACTTTGTAACATTAGATACAGGTAACTGTCTATAGGTATTTACAGCCATACTAGTTATACCTAGTTGACCATCGTTTGAATACCCTCTACCATATACATCTCCATTTGTCATCAGACAGTAAAGTGTAGCCCCGTTAAAGTACAACTCTTTAAGTTCACCCGCAGGTAATTCTACATCCATAGGTGTAGTTAGAACTCTATCTTCAAGAGTAGAACCGCCTAAAGAATAAGTTTTATTATTTCCTAAAGCTTTATACGAACCATCTTTCATCTTAAATAAAGCAGACTCTACATATGTCTGAGCAGTTCCTACTTCATTAAAATTATATGTCTTTACCTCATCTACATTAGTTAAAACAGTAGTAACTATAGTACTAGGATCAGCACCATCACCTCTATTACTTGACCTAGTAAATCTTTTAACAGTACCATCATTCTCAAATATATAGGTATATTTACCTAAATCAAATACATCCTTTACATTTGAAAAATTAATAGTTTCCGCATGTACCTCTTTAGTAAAGATATTCATCGAGCCAATTACTCCACTGAATATACTAGTAGCCATAGCTGTAGTTAATATACCCGCCATGACTTTTTTCTTCACGTTTATCATCTTATCATCCCCTTATTATATTTTAAAAGAACATGTCTAAGTTATTTATTAGACTTACCTTAAACTATAAATCCTAATCGTACGTTAAAATCTTGTTATCCATATTTTAAAATAAAATCCCTAATTACTACAAAAAATGACAAGGTCATACTTATATTCAAGCTACCTTGCCAATTCTTTGAACCCTATCTGTTTTAAAAATACCATTTCATCCTTCATATCCGCTAACATATCAAAAGTAATGAACAATTGATTATTATCTCTAGCCTTAATTACTAAAGCATTTATAACGTCTAAATAACTTTTAGCATCTTCATAATCTGGTAATAATACTAAGTTCTTTACCCCTCCAGTTATATGTATAGTATCTAATATTAATGTTACTACCCCTATATTCTTTCCATTAGCCTTGATAAGATAGTTACACATAGTTTTCACTGTAAATATATTTATCACATAGTTTATAAAAAATATAATTGCATCTAAAATATTAGCCTTAAACCCAAAAACCCATAACCTAAAAAACTGAAAAGTCTCTAATCCTACTATATTTTTTAAGTATAAACTTGAATTCGGATTTACCCCTTTATCAGTAGCTATATAAAAAGTCTTGTATTTCAAATCTACCACCACCTTTACTTATTATTGTAAAAGGTCTAAGTTATAATCCTTAAAATACATAACATGGTAAATAAGGTAAAAAACTATTTTATATAATGTATATACTAATAATAAAATTACTAGTTAAATATAAGATAACCTATAAAGTATAACTAAATAATTCTTAACTGTCCTTTTCCTCTACATTATCATTAGATTTTCTTAAATATAAGTAGGGTATTATAAACATTAAGAGAACTAAATAAAATCTGATTAAATCTACCATTTTTATCACCTCAAGTATAACTTGAAAATCCTACTTAATGTCAATAAAAAAGTCTTTAGAAACTTAGTAAAAGGTTTCTAAAGACTTTTATTAACTATTGAGCTACGGCAATTCTACCTAAACCATTAGCCGCTTTATATTCAGCTATAACCCTTTGTAACTTAGGTAGTCTTTCTGATATATCTTCACCTATCATATTTAATCTTAACTCTCTATCAGATAACCATTGCCCTTTTTCTGGTCTAAACTTCATTTCTTCACTCTTATTTACCTTTTTAAGATTTAATCTACTATACTTTTTAAGTGTATCAGCATCTACATCGTATATGTGAGTTGTATACCCCTTGTCATTTGCATACACAAATCTATAACCTACTAATTTACAATCTGCTATTAAAGCTACTAAAGATATCATTTTATACATCACTCCTCAATCTAATATATACACTATAAAATAATATCTTTATTATTAACTAAAATATCATTCAATATACATCTATATTTCGTATAAATTATTCAGCTATACCTAAAGCCATTAATGAAGCTAAATCTATATAATATCTATAACTCTTATAAATATCTTCACCTAAAGATTTTGCTAGTTTATTCATATCAAAAGGATCTAACCCTAAATAATTATAAACACTATCCTCTACTTCTTTGAACCCCTTTATTGTTATGTTACAAAAGGAAGTCTTTTCTATATTGTAAATATTATCTAAAGTAGTGTATACTACTTTTCCACTGTCTAGTACTTCTAAAAAATCACTACAAACTGAAGTAGTTAATGACATGTTAAAGCTACTAAAGTCTATTATTATTAATTCATGTACTATTTTAGTTCCTTCTAGTTTACCTAGTAACCCAAAGAAAGATACAGTTTGTTCTGATGTATTTGAAGATTTAGCAGCACCTAATAAAAACATAATCATCACCTCTTCCTAGTTTAGTGCATAATTTATTATACCATGTTTAATTTTTTACGTCAATCAAAGAACACAAATAACTTGTAATTTATATTAATATTATAGCCCTATTACACCCCTAGAACCCCCTATACACTATTATACAACCTAAGACTACCTTTTATACCCCTTTCTTTATTATAGCCCAAAATAAAAAGATAAAGAGCCTTTAGCCCTTTATCTTCAACACATTAGTCCTAGTACATACAGTACCCCTTAGGACTAAATTCCTTATTTCTCTTTCTCTTTCAGAAATATCCTCAGCATGTACACCTCTTGTTATTTCTTCTTCTGAGATTATTATATCACCTTTTACCTGCAATAATACTTCATCTGTTATATTATCTAAGTCTAATTCCTGTTTTACTATAAACCCTGCTACTACTGTCTCTAAAGCTTCTACTCCTACATCGAACATACAAGCATTATGATAATACCTTACACCTACTATATTACCATCAAATTTTAATTTTGCTACTTCCATCCACCTAACTCCTTATACTCCATTAAATCAAGTTCTTCTTCAAACTGTCTCAACTGCTTTGTTAACCCCTTACTCTTTATAAAGTCTGGAATATCCATAACTTTGTACGTTTTACAACCCTTTGCATTATATAACTGTATTATAGGAATCCCTTTATAAGTAATCTCAAAGTAACCATTACCAGCATTTCTCTTCACATAATGTGACTTCGCAACTTGCCCCTTCGCAACTTCCACTTTTGCATGAAGAATATACTCTACTACAGTCATTCGTTATACCCCTTTCTTATTTATTTTTACTTTGTAATAATAATTTATTCAACATCATAACCATATCCTTATTATTACTAGCATCTTTAGAGTATACCTTAGTTTTATACTCATAAGCTGATATCAACCCACCATTTACTTCTCTCAAATGAATGGACTCATTTTCAGCTAGTTTTGTATCTACGTTATACTCCTTTACTTTGTCTATATTTACATCGAAAGCACTATCAGAGATAATGAATCTATACCCCTTAATTCTACCTTTGTATTTTAGTCTGTATAACTTCAAGTCATTTCCCTCTCTTTTAACCAAAATAAAAAGATGAAGGTGGCCTGCCTTCATCTTTAATCGTTCTCAGAGTTTCTGTCCAAACCCTCTTAGCTTATGTTGACCATATGAGTTGGAGTTCGCTCATATAGTGAACCTATATAAGCTAATGAGAACATTGTATGTTATCACAAGCAAATGTGACTATTTGTTTAATAGGATAGTCTTTAATGCTACTGCAGCTGCAGTTGGTTTTGATACAGCAGGAGTCTTAGCTTTAGCAGTACCACCAGCACCATTTCCAGATCTAGATACAGTTTTCTTCTTCAATAAGTCTCCGAATTTTTCTGCATAGGCATCAATGATTTTCCATTGACCATCAGCACCTTTTTCATCTATTGAAAGGATGTTTTCTTTTGAAGAACCTTTGCTCTTCTTTAATCTGATTGTAGGAGTTGGTAACTTGTTCTCATTCTTTAAGAAGTTTGAAACTTTAGCTACTAGGAAAGCTCCTTCTGGATCTCCATCATAAGTTAAAAGACCTGAATACTCATCTCTAACCATTAGATACATGAACTCAAATAGAGTTAAATCAAACATTTCTCCTGCTTTTATAGCTCTGCTACCAATTTCTTCTGGTTTAACAACAGAAGATTTGTTAACTGTTACAGGTAACACTGGTACTTCTATATCGATATCAGTTTTTAGCTTAACACCTACTGGTAATGGCCAAGGTTTAGAAGTTCCATCAGTGAACTTTCTGCTTGATTTTTGGCTATCTAAGCCTAATTGATGAACTAGGTGTAAAGTACTTGACTTACTACCAATGTTTGCTCTTTCTTCTTCGGACATACCAGCTATAATAGCTAATCCTTTTTCACTTAACTCATTTGTGTTAGCAGGTTTCTTACCAGCAACTTTTTCATCAACAACTTTTTCACCAGCTTTTTCACCAGCTACATCTGCAGGTACAGCTCCATCAACGATTGGTGCTTCTTTCTTTTCTAACTCTTCTGTTTTTACCGCTCCAGCAGTATTTAAAGTTTTAAGTGTCATAATTCATTCCTCCTGAATAATTATTATTTATTTATATAACACACGCTATGGTGTTTATACCGAATTTAGTTTGTAAGTTTTAACTTCCTTACACTTCTTATTATACTCTCTTTTAATTCTTTGTCAATACTTTTCTTAAACTTTTTTAAAATCTTTTATTTTGTTTTACACTTTGTATTATACCAAATATTTTTTGTATTATACCAAAGAATTTATTATATTTAATTGTGTACCAAATTTTTGTATTAAGTGTAGTACTTATTAGTTACTACACTTATTATTATACTCTTTTCTATATGAATGTCAATACATTTATAGTACATTTTTATTCATTTTAGAAACTTTTTTTTCTTATTAAACCCCAAGACTACTCATTTTACCCTAAAAGTACCTAATTTTTATACTTAAGTTTTCACTATTAAGTATTTTTGAGATTTATAAACTTAACTCACAATATTATTCAGTTATCCCCTCTGCTGATATTATGATGGGGAACTCTATATTACTGTCATTCTTATATAATGAGTACTTTATTTTTAATTTATCCCCTATTTTTAAACTATCATATACTACCCCATTGGCATATAAAGATAAAGTCTGATTAGTACTATTACTTGTCAAATCCACACAGTAAGCCAACTGAGTCCCATTTGCTATTGTAGTACCATCTAGTAAGACAATCTTTTTCTTAGATATAATCATAACTTCATCTAACTCTTTAACAGGAGTACCTAAATCAGATTCCTCTAATGTTGTTTGCTTCTTGTCCTTAGAACTAGTCACGCTATTATTACTACTAGAATTATTAGTTGTGGTATTACTAGCGTTATTAGTATCATTATTTTTTACATTAGTTGCCCCATTTACCCCTTCATCTACTGATTTTTTATTGCTATCAGAAGAATTTTGAGTTTCTTCCTTTTGTACTGATTGTTGTGTTTTACTTACATTATCCTCTAAAGTAGAATTGGAGTGACCAGCACGTTTATCTGCTATCACTCCAATTGTAAACTTGAGAATAATGGCTATTATTAGTAGTACTATACCAGCTATCAAGCCAGCCTTCTTATAACTACCCATTATCTCAACTCCTTATTATCTATTTTGCAAAAGTTGTTAAAGGAATATCTACAAAAGCACCAGTTTCTTTATCGAATGGTGATATCTTGTAACTAATAACCGTTTTTGATAGCCCCTTTACTTGTTCTGCTTTAGACATTTTTACAGTATCTATTACTACAGCATTAGAAACATCTAATTTAGCTAAATCTTCCTCAGTTACTGCTTCTTTTCTTATTAGAGCGAAAACTTTATCTGTATCATAGTAACCTACCCCTACTCTTACTGCTTCTACTTTTCTAGTACAGAACTTTCTAAGCAGTTTAGCAGGCGATTTTCTAGAATAAAGTTGTAAGTCTTTTACGAATACCCCTTTAGTTTTTACTATTTCATAAGGAGCCTTACACTCTTTTAATACTTCTAGTATCTTTTCCTTGTAAGTTCTAACCCTTACTTCTATATTATCAAATACTGGTAGACAATCTAGTGTACTTACAACTTCCTCAGATATACCTACTACTACATAATTGTCAGATACATCAACTAGCTCTTTACCTAAAGTAAAGTAAACATTAAATGGTATACCATTCTCATTACCTATTTCATTTACTATACTAGATAGTTCTTTTAAATTAGCATCTAGTTTAGCCATATAGTCATATGTATCTAACCAAGCAGCTACAGTGTCTATAAAATTCTCAAAGAAATTATCATCCGCAGGTAAATCTACAACATCTCTACATTCTGAGCAACCTAATGCATAAGCAACTCTAGGTCTTATAACTAATCTAGCACTAACAAACTTAGTTTCATCTTGTGTATCAGTATATAAAGTCTTATTAATTATAAATCTATTAGCCTTAGAATAGATATTTAAAGCAGTTATAGCTCTATCTATTAATGCTTCTACTTCCTCTATAGTTCCCCCTACAGGTAACTTGAATTTACCCCTTAATACCTCTAACGCTTCTTTAGCTTCATTACCCCTATAAAATTCTTTTCTGCTTAACATATACTCACTTTCCTTTCTTACGTTAAATATTATTTATAATAAGCACTTATCATGCTAATTAACTTAAGTATTAATCGTCTAAACTTTCTTCATTTTCGACTTTCATGCCTTTATACACCGTTTTTGTACTACTTTTTATACTTCCAGGAATTTTCCATAAAATATTACTAGCTTTTACTATTATATCCGCTAGTTTGTCCTCCTGAGTTTTTGGTTTATCTACTTGTACATTAGAAGATATATTTGAATCACCACTATTTTTCTTAGAATGTAAATTATCTTCTTCAATTGTATAATCTTCTAAAGTTTCATCAGAACCAAACTCATCTTCTTCCGACATGTCAAAGTCATCTTCAACAGTCTCCAAGTCTTCATCATTGTACATATTAAACTCTAACTCTTCATCATCTTCTGACATATCAAAATCGTCTTCAATATCTTCTTCCTGTATAATATCTTCAAAATCTACTACATTTGTAACCTCTTCATCTTCTTCCGACATATCAAAATCATCATTAACCTCTTCTGAGTTCCCCCAAACTTCTTCCTCTTCATCTACAGAATCTTCATCTTCATCCGTCATATCGAACTCGTCTTCATTTGTTTCATCCACAGAAGTACCCCAAGTATCTTCCTCCTCTTCACCTTCTAAGTCATTATCACCATTATCTTCATCCTCAGACATATCAAATTCATCATTATCCCCATATACAGAGTAGTCTAACTCTTCCTCCTCGTCTTCTTCGGACATATCAAAATCTTCTGATTGCTCTTCATTAGACGAATCTTCTTCATTCCAAATATCCTCGTCTTCTTCCCATGCATCATTATCATCTTCCTCCACAGGAAATAAAGAACCAATATTACTCATCAATTCCTCATTGATAGAATGAAACGAGTCAAATTCTGTTTGTTTATTCATATCAATCATGTACCCCTCATCAAGTAGGCTACCACAATTAGAAATTATTTGATTTTTTAGCTCTTCACTTTTATCCGAATTTTTTATTCTTTCTATATGCGTATCTACTAAAGACTCATCTAGAAAATTATAACTCCTAAAAAATTGCATATCTCCATCTAAATACCTATTTAAAAAAGCTAAATCATCTATATCTGAAATTATACGAAATATATCATTTTCACTAGTATCTTCATCTACGCTTACTACTGCATAGTTGTCTATACACCTCAAGAGATTATTTAAATATTTTAAGTATATACCCCTTGACATCATATCACCCCTTTAAGTCTATAAGCATAATAAAAGAAGGTGTTCAATATTGAACACCTTCTCTAAATACTGGCTACTTATTCTGCTAGATTATTTAACCTCTACATATGTGATAGAGATTATATTGTTAACATCTAATTGTTTTATTAGATTTTCAGCATCTTTTGCATATACATCTCTAAAATGTACTAAATGAGGCTTCTTTCTAGCTTCATTTTTAGCTTCTAAATCAGCTAGAGCAGTAGTGATACACTGTAAAGCACCCCTTTTTCCAGATAAGAATAAATCCTTATCTATATAATCCCCTATATTATATTCTACTATAACTTTCTCTACGTCACCCTTAGTTTTTATTACCCCTTGTTGTAACATAGACTCTACTGCTTTTAATTTACTATTTATAGACTCATAACTCTTAATATAGTCTTTTCCTAACATTCTCTCTAATACTAGAGGATTATTTGTACAATATCTCTCATATAGAGTATTGTCTTTTCTCCTTACTACTATTTTAGCTATACCTATTTTTAATAACCTTCTTAACTCTATAGCCTTTTTTACAGTTTCTGAAGGTAATTCCACAGGAGCTAACTGTTTTAAGAACTTAGGAGACATTTTTTCTCTAGTTGCTAGTACTTCTTGTATATTTCCAAAGAAAGTCTCATTCTTCTTCATTAACCAATATAAATCAGCACCTTTTATAGTTTCTGATAAATCAAATAAAGCATCAATCTTATCCTTTTGAGTAGCATAAGTAGTTAAGTCCATTATACCTAATGGTTCTAATTCCCCTACTTTTGCACCCTTTACTTTTGTTCTAAATATACCCCTTAGATAGTTATAGTTTATTTGATGCTGACTTGTATCTATAGCAACATAATCTATAGGTTTAATACTTATTAGCATCTCTGGTCTAAATGAAGCAATACCTAAAGTTTCTAAAGATGCTTCAATTTCTTGACATACATAGGTTAATTGCCCTACATCATAACCACACTTTATTTTTCTTACCTTATTTTCTACAGCATAATGACTACAACCTGTATATGCTTTTCTTATTACCTCTGGACTTATAGCAGCTTTATGCAACTTTACCCCATGAGCAGTTTCTTTCTCAAATATGAAAGGTTTATCACCAATAAACTTCTCTAAATTACTCTCAAACTGTAAAAATAGGTCAAAAGGAATAAACAAGAAAGATTTACCCATACCTATATCTAAAGTAGAACGAGGTACTTTTGGAGTGAATATAGGTAATCCATTTAATTCCTTTAGGAAGTCAAGTCTTATAACAGCAAACTTTCCATCTTTTACTGCTTTTTGAGTTTTATTACCCCTTAAAGCATCTAAGGTAGGTTCTAAAGAGCCTTTATCCCCTAAATCTAACATACCTTTTTGTGCTAAAGCATGTAATAAGTCTGCATTTCTAGTATATAATGCAGTAGGATAATCATCTTTAGACATATCCGCTCCTACAAATACTAAATCTTCTAGAGATTGAAACATTGCAACATAGTCACCATCTAAAGAATCTATTGCCGCTTCTTTTATTTTCCAAGCATTTTCACTTGCTAATCTCTTAAGAGTTAATAACCCTCTATTATAATAACTTACTCTAGCCTGATCCGATACAGATAAATATGTATCCATCCCTACAAAGAAGTTTTCAGATTTACCCATTAAAGCATTCTTTATTAAGTTTTCTCCTTTAGCTAAAACTTCTGGATGAATACAGCTATTAGTTCTCAATGAACTCAATGCAAATTTACTCATTTTATCTACCTCTTTCTTATATTATTTTTAAAATAAGGTTAATCATGAACCCTCCTGTTTCTATTTCGTTACCACCAAACGCTGATATCAAACTAGGTATTAGCATCATGCAAGTTATAACAACCCCATAAATAAATCCTACTACCCCACCTGATATAGCTCCTAGTAACTTGTCTGCCTCTTTAACAAAAGGAATTTCATATATCACTTTTATTACTAATCCTAGTATAACACTAATCACTATAGATAATACAATAAAAATCAAAATAAATAAAATAATTCTTATTCCTAATATTATTATAGGTGATAGCACATCTAGCATTTCATTAGCTATACCAGTGGCTACATTTTGCTTTAAAGCTTCACCAGCTTCTGCACCTTGTCTCAATACGTCTAGTATTGAATTTTTTAAAGACTCACTCAAGGAATTAATCTCTGTAGTATCACTTAGAGTTTTTACCCCAGCAGTTATAGAGTCATTAATGTTTTCTAAAGAGTACTTAATTATATCCTCATGTAATTTAGGATACACCTTTGTACTATAGAAGCTAAAAGCCAAAGGCTTGGACACTAGGAACGCCACTAAGCTTCCAAATATACTACCTAGTATACTTGCCCCCTTAGAAATAAACCCTTTCTTATACCCCAAATAGGCTAATACAACTACTAGGGATATAGTTAATAAATCCGCCACATAATTCATGCAATCACTCCTCATATTTAATTGTTTACTGAGTAGTGTTACCTACTCAGTAATTTATATCTTAGTCTAAGACTAATCTACTCCTAAATTAAAACTAGTTGCCTTAAACTCTTGTATCTTACCATCATTATAGGTATTGAATATATTTTTATACCTAACCATATAATCATGTAGCATACGTAAAGCAGTAGTAGTTCCTATCGCTATCTTACCCTCAACATCTGATATAACAGCACTTTTAGCTTCTACTAAAGAATTAGCTACTAAAGGTTTATTTGTTAAATCTGCATATATTAACTTTAGTATTTTTATGTCATTTATTCTTTCTATTGTATTATAGAATACAGTTTCTATTCTAGAGAAATCTACATCTATATACCTAGTGTCAAAATCCTTGACAATTTCTATACTGGTTATTCTAGTAAGATTTAACGCCCTACAACCAGTTTCATCATATTTAGATATACCCAACTCTGGTAATTGAACATAGCCCCTATCATACTTTACATTTATATTAGATATCATAGTTTGGGTCATCTCACCACCATAAGTTCTTGATAGTATAGGTACACTAACTGTACTAAGGAAATCTCTAGATTGCTTGTTATCTTTTATATAAGTGAACTTTACTATGCTATGCGCCATTACTTCATTTATACCTTCTATAAACGAAGTCATAAAGAAAACTGGTGTTATTTTTACATCTTCTTTTAAATCTAGGTATCCCCTCGGTTTTGATAACTTAAAGTCCTTTGCTCTAGGTACTATCTTTACTACCTTTAATTGTTGCGCTTCATAGTTAGCTTTATAGGTAGCTAGATAACTAGCTAAATCTCTAGTCCCATCTATACCTAAACCAGATATTTCAGAGGCTATAAACCTATTTCTAGTTGCTAAGAATTTATCTACTTTGTTTTTACCAAATACCTCTACATAGCATAAACAAGCAGATAACATATAATCAACAAATAAGGCGTAATTATTCTTCTTAGCAAAATCTTTAGATACATTAGTAAAGTTTAAAGATTTTAATCTGAAATTTGCTACCTCATCTAATAGGGATCTTTCTTTATTTTCACCTATTAAAGGTGTTAACTTACAGATATCAATAACTGATTTTTCAGCAGCAGATATACCCCTTAAGGCTACTTCTCCTCTTACATTTACTTTATCCTTAAGTACTACATTAAGCATTTTTGGATTTGTAGCATTACTACTATTTGTTTGACTTAAATTAATTAATTGTCTCATAAAAGGAGTATCTAAACATTGATACTTGCTTACGTAACCCCTATTCATAAGACCAAATACTGCATTAGCATCCATCTTATATCACTCCTCACAATTACTTTAAAATTTTATGTTACATATTATAACAATAATCACTTCTAGTAAAGGTTATTTTTACTTATTGTCTATTATACCATATAATAATATAAAAGTCAATAAAAATAAGAGGAAGTTTTCACCCCCTCTTATTTCTTTATACTATTTTCATCTAAAACCCAAAACGGTTTATCTTGCTTTAAATTACAAGTTTTAAAGTCTGGGCAATTACTGCATGTATATAGAGCATGACCAGTACCTAGTGGTTCTGCTTCCGATTTACCATCATTTATGTGTACATCACAACCAGACCATTTAAACCCCTTATCTTGAGGGAATATAGTGAAATATAGCCTATTCAAGTCGTTTACTTCTCTCTTCAATTGTATAGATTTAATATCTGTTGCTCTTACTTCCGTAAAATTCATTTCTGACCACCTCTCTGCTATTTAGCTTTGTTATTGTAACATAAACTAACCCTTTTGTCAAGTCTTACATACGTTCTACTTTACCAGTAGCAGGATCTTGTTTATCTACCTTGTTAAAGTATTCCCTATCATTCTTAAAAAAGTTCTTTATAATCTCTATATAATATTTTTCTAAGTCAAAATTAGCTATATAATAATCTATCAAATTTCTTATCATCATTACAAAAACCAATTTCTCCCCATGTGTAGTTAAGTTTCTATACAAATTAGGTAAGAAAACATCATAGGCATATTTAACGCCACCCTTTTCTAATATATTCTTAGCTACTGACGCTCCTACAAATAAACTTTCTACTTTTTCAGAATCTTGCGCAGTATACTCCAACTCTTTCCTTACATCATTTTCTGCCCAAGATAGTCTGATGTTATAATCTTCTAAATGTTCTTTATGTTTAGCCTCTGCTTCTTCCATTAACTGTTGTACAGTTTTATCTAGTAATAAACTGTGTCCTATAGAATTGATAAATTCTCTATATGCTATATCAAATTCTATATTTCTTTTTTCTCCACCATCTTCTGTCTTTATTATTAAGTCTCTATCACCATATTTACCTTCAAATTCTTGCATTGTCTTGCATAATAATTCAACTGGAGCATTAGCTAAAAATTCATCTATTCCTTTTAATCTTTCCTCAGTATACTCTTTTGACTTTACTAACCCCTGTACACTATATAAAAAATGTCCAGTATAAGGATCTATATAATGTTTTATTTCTGGTTCAACTCTAGGCATAACATCTAAATAACCACATGCTAAAGCACCTATATAAGGATATACCTTATCATGCATTTCTTTTACACTTGCTATATTAACCCCTTTTAATTCTGCTACTTTTAAATACATTGCATTTTCTGTACCCTTTGAAAAATTATTCATTTCTTAAACACCCCTCAATTTATTTTATAACTTATTATACCACTAATTTTTATTTTTGTCAACTCTTTTATACGCCCTATATAAACCTTTAGCCTATTTACCCTACAGATATATAAATACACGTAATAAAGCCAAAATAGAACCTCCTAGCCTACCACAATTACACTTTATTTAACGCAAAAAGAAAAGACTATATAGTCTTTTCTTCTTTAAGCTAATTCCTTTTTTTCCTTTGTGATTTTTACCCCTAATAGTGTTGCAGCCGCTAATGTAGCAGTTACAACTAAGGTAATAGCTATTGCCTTCTTATTCATAATTAACCCCTCCTAGTTTAAGTTTAAACCATCTATCATCTCTTCCATTATAGCATATTTATCAACTTTATTCTCCCCAACTTTAGATTTTCCTATAAATACCAAGTTGTTATTACCCAAGAATACAGTTACTTTAATTATATTTTCATTGTTACTATTTTCTTCTTGCACCTTACATGAATAACTACCTATATTTGCTGAAGTACCATCTGTAGCTACCGAATTAGATTGTACTAGCATATCTATATTGTTTTTTAGCTTATCCCCTGCATAAAAATTGGCTACTATATTACTTCCATTTACATTACTAGTTTTTATATCAAACTTAGATACATTAGCCGCTTTAACCATATTTAATATAATATCTGACTTATCCTCATAGAACCAACTATCTGGATATTTTAGAGTGACACCTAATAATTTGTTAGTATATTCAACAAAGGTTTCCTCTGACTTATTATTTGTAACTACTTTTGTCTCCGAATTATCCTTTGTATTGTTTTTTATAGTTATATCTGTATCACCACTATTTTTATCATCTTCTACTTTACCATCTTTTATTACAGTAGTATCATTTTCATTTCCCTCATCTTCAATATCATTATCATCTATAGAAGGTTTTGTGTCCTCTACTATAGGTGAAGGCTCAGGAGTTTTAGGTACTTGCTTATTAGCTTGTTTTATAGCTACTATTAGCCCTATAGTCACTATAAAAAATATTACCCCTAGAGGTATTAATATAAATTTCAATTTACCCCTTTTATTTCCTACGGACTTAATCTTTTTTTCTTTTACTTTCTTCTCTTTAGGTATTTTAGGTGCTTTAGTGTTTTTAGTTTTCTTGCTTTGTACATTATTCGCAGTATCTTTAGATAACCCCTCAGAAGCTAAAGCAATTTCTAACTTAGACAGAGGTTTTTTATACTCTTCATCCTCAATAGGAAAAGGTAGAGGCTCTGCCTTTTGTTGCGGTTGAATAACTTTTTTATCTTCTTTTACCTTTTTAACTTTCTCCTTTACTATTTTTTCCTTTTTGGTACGTTTACCTTTATTCTCCCTAGCTAATCTTTCCTGCTCTAACTCTTCAGCAGTTTTCATAAAATCTGGCTTATTAGAGTACTGTACTGGCTCTATATCAACTTGTTTTTTCTTATTCATACCAAACATAGTAATCCCCCTTTATGCATATTACTTATTCTAAAGCTACCTCCTCCTTTATATTTAAAGTCTCAAATAAAAGTAGAAACCTTGAACAAATTGTATTTATTGTTCAAGGTTTCTTTTATACCCCTATACTTACTTTTAGATACTAGAGCTAGAACTCACAGCACCTAACCTCTCCAATGTATTAAAGTCTATATGCAAATCTTCTATAGTACAACCCTCGCTACATATTAATGTTTTTGCTGAGTATACCAAACCATCTTGATAAAAAGTAACTACATCCTTATCAAAGTAAAACTTAATATCACTTAAAGAAAATAATTGCTTTAGAGAACCTTCTACTAGCACTGCTTTAAAATTACCACAAATTCCACCAAACTCATCCTCAAAAGTGGTAGTATATTCATAGTCACCCAGTTTACCTTTTACCTCTGTATAATTCATACCTAAAACAACTACATTTTTATTCCCTCCACGTAGTACTACCCCTAAATCTAACATTTTTATACCCCTTTCTGATTTTTAATAATAACGTTAACTCGGTTAAAATACTCTTTATACTTATCTGTCAAATTTACATCTATACTATATCCTATATAGCATAATAAAGTATAATTTAATCTCTTTAACCAAGATTTTTGAAAATCTCTTACCCCTATAGTTTGTATGTAATCTAATAAAGGCCTTACACTTAAATTAAAATCAGCTCCAAAAGCTAGGTTGTTATCATAATTAGGCGCTAAGTCTATTACTTCACCAGTTTTAGCACTTTTTAGTACACCAAAGTTATATTCATGCCTATCTGGATTGCACATAATAGCATCTAATAATAAAATGTTTAAGTATTTTTCTGCTAATTTGACATTAGTAATCTTAAAATTATTATAAACTACTTCCTCATTCAAAGATATATTATTATATCTGTACCTAAAAGTACTATAATGCTCCAAATATTTAGTGTTGTCAGTAAAATTCAAAGAAGCTATAAAACTAGAGTCTCTTCTATATATAGCCATATCCAAGCCTAATTGTTTGCCTAAATAATAAGTAAACAATTCTGCATAAATTTGCTTTTTAGTACCCCTTTTGTATAGCCACCATTCTCTCGTATTTTCAATCTTTATCCAAGCTTTATTAAATGAACCAATGTTAGTTAACTCTGGATTTGGTTCTCTTTCTATTCTTCTCTCTATTCCACTTAAGGTGGTATCTACTATTGCTTTATTAAAAGATTTATTTCTCAAGTCTACATCTTTATATTTACTATTAGAATCATCAGAAACCCATAAAAAATCTGTTAACGTTAGTGCTTTATTAAATAATACAACTTCATGCTCAGATAAACCTAAATGCATGTTTTTCATTAGTAGTCTCGCAAAAGTTCTTGTCATATCAATACTTCTTTTACTTAACCAATCTTGCATAGCTACGACATTATTCATTTTTAATACTTCTGGTAAAAACGTATCATTTACTATATTCATTTTATCTACGTATCCTCTGTTTAGAGTAAAATCAATACAATCTATATCTTTATGTTTAAGTTTAAGCATAGAATATAGCCCCCTTTTTACAAAACAAATTTACTATATCTTCAATATTCTCATTTTTCATCCCATCAAAGTCTAAATCCTCTGAAAACCTTGATAATGCATAGAAGAATAATAAACATGTACCACCTTTTAAAACTACTTTTCTTTTATGCCCCTAAAACTTTAAAAAATCCATCCTAATATATTTATGCTTCATCATGTCCATAATTTCATAACCTTTAATCCAAATTCATTCATATATACATCCTTAGTATCTTCGTCTAATATGTTTAAGTTCTTTACTAAATTATATAATTCTACCTTCTTATCTTCTCTACCATCTAAATAGTCATTTACACAATATTTTAATGTCTTTATCTTATTAGTATTTACATAAGCCTTAAACATATCCGCTAAAGCTCTAACATGATTAGCTACGTAAACATTAGTTAATTCACAGTAATCGGTCTTCAATTCTTTAAAAAAATTCAAACCTACTAAATCCTCAGTTTCATTGTATTCTAAATCTTGTAATATATTTGAGTGCCAATCACCACAAGTATCATTACCCTCAAAAATATTTAAAGCATAAATACCAGTAATATACTTTACCATTTTTAAAAACCACCTTATTACTTTTTGCTCTATTATACCACTAAACATATTAAAAGTCAATAACCTATAATATACAATAATATAAACTAGATACTTCTAATGTAGTTACCATACTTTATATTGTATTATATACTAAACTCTTAATTTTAAATACTAAATGTACTTATTAAGTTCTGCTTCTGTCTTAATAGTTCCAGTCTCTATTAAATACCTTAAACAAGATAATTCTCTATTAGAGTAATGATAATTTAATTTACTTAACTTTTTATCTAATAAATCATGCATTTTACCAGCTATCTCCCTAGCCTTCATATACTGAAGCTTTTGCATCTTAACATCATCTAAAGCTTTAGTTAAATCAACTTCTTTTATTCTTAATTTAATAATACTGTCATTCAACCAACAATCTAACTTAAAAGCTACATCCCTTGCTTTAACCTCTTTCGCCCAATACCAATTAGCATCTTTCCCCACTGTAGCAAGATAAGTTTCTAGTATTAACTTTTTAGTCACCCCTATATTCTCTCTTTTGTTTAACCAATCCCTAAATGTTATATATTTGCTTAATACCCCTTTAACTCTTTCTAACTCTTTACTAATTTTATCAATATCCCTAGACTACCCCCTGTTATCTTTTTATTAACTTATCTATTATAGCATCATACTTAGGAGCTAACTCTTCCTCTAGCCTAAGTATCTTTGTCTTCAAATCCTTTACCATTAAATCCTTACTATTCACATAAACACCCTCATGCAATTTTTTAGCTATAGATTTTATATCAATCTCATAACATCTCATAACTTTAGTTGCATTATTTATTAAATGCTGTAATTCTTCACGCTTTACATACCTCGCTACAGGAATTTCATCCTTATATGAAAGTTCATATAAAAAACCTAATTCACGTTTACCTAAACTATGCCCCGTATTTATTATAAGTCCAGGCCTATTCTTTATCCCCCTGCAATAACTGGCTATACTACCCCTATCTAATATATCAAATTTATACTTCCCTTTAAATCCATATACTATAGTACTTTCTGTAACTTGATTAATATTAGAACAAGCATATATTTTCTCATAAATTACTAAACTTTTTTCTACATGTTCTATGCTATCTTGTAAAGTATTAATAATCTTCTCTATACCTACAAGCTTTTCCATCACTAAAAGGCCTTTTATTATTTCACTTATTTTTGCTTGAAGAGAATTTATCTTTATTACTAAACCCTTTTCTAACTCAAGTAACTCTTCTTTAGGTACTATTCTAGCAGTGGATACCCAGTATGCTAAATTAGGATTACACTCATACAGAAAGTCTAATTCCTTTTTATATAACTTTAGCCCCTTTGTTGGGTATACAACATTTACCCCTTTTAAGGAATTATTATATTCATATAAATGCATTGTATTATAAAGGTCTATACTTTTTCCATTTCTTAATTGTACCATACGTAGAATTTTTATCATATTATTACCACCTTTCCTTTAATACCTAATATATTTTAATATCCTTAAAATTTACATTATTATCAATTCTTACATTTTTATTATACTATATTATATACTTAAAGTCAAGTAAATAACGAAAATAAATAGTGTAATAACAAAATCACACTATTTCATCTACTAACAACTAAAGTCATCATAAAAATCTTGCATATTGTCTAAAAAGTATTGTAACTTTTCTTCTACCCCATAATCTTTACATCTTTCTCTTAAAGACTCTTCTGAATAGTTATCTAAGTAACTATCTATACTTTGAAATACAAACTCCTCATAGCAATCAAACCTTATTAAATCTACTACTGTTTGTAGTTTTGTAGTTACTACTAAACCATTTTCTAATGTTTCAGTTTCTATCCCGTCTAAAGATGAAATACCTATTAAATGTACCCCTTCTATTTTCTTTGTATCACCCAAAGTATATATAGTTAAAGGGTAAGGATCTGCAGTACTCAACCCATGTAATGCACTAGCAGTCTCTACACAAAAAACCCCTTTAATAGAAACCATGTTTAAATTTTGCTCTGTTAGCATACCTAATTTAGTTAAAATCCGTATAGTTTCAGTATACATTAATAATGCCACCTACCTTCTCTTACATCCCAATGTATATCTAGTATCTCATTTTTCTGTATTAAAATATATACTGGTTCAACAAAAGCTAGTACTCTATTATATACAGTATTGAAATCATGTACAGAAACTCTAAATCTGTATTTTGAAAATGCATGATGTATAGTAACTTTATTTTGTTCATCTAATATATAACTATTATCTAAGTCAAAGTCTATCCACTTATCATTTATTACGTTTAATAACTCTGACATACTTATATTACCCTTGTAAGTATAAATATATACATCGTATAGGTCCTTTACCCTCCTACAAATCTTTATACTTTTTAACACATATAATTTATCCGCTAATATTGTACAATCATTATAACCAGTAAATATTCCTCTGGTGGTTATCGTTTTATATTGTTGAATACCTACTTGCTTGTAAGAAAAATTCATATCTATCTTAAAATCAATTTGTTTGTCTCCGATTTTTGCTATTAAGGCTATACTATCCCCATTAGCATTTTTTGTGTACCCCCTCCTACTTTTTAAGATATATTTTACCCCTAACCTCGTATACTTATTTAATAACTCCTCTATGTTTAATATCAAATCTTCCCAACCATCTCTATAGCCCTCTTTCCAATGTAAATCTATGTCAGAAGTATACCTTGATGTCATGGGTAAATTATTTGCATTTAGCATACTTGCTATACAATTACCCCCTTTGAATACAAATAAATTAGAGTATTTACTTGTTTGTAATATCATTATTGTATCATCCAATACTCTACGCAAGAGCATAAAATCTTCTTGTTCCTTGATAGTACGCATAAACACACCTACCTTTTTACTTATTACCAATATTATACTATAATAATCATAAATAGTCAATATTAAATTACCTAGTTAACTTCTACTAACTTATACTTTATACTATATAAATAAATTAAGTCCCATTTTTATTGAGTTATCTTTATAAAACAATAAAAGGTGCCAACATGAGCTGACACCTTTCAAGGTTTAAACTATTTCACTACCATTCAAAATGACGTACAATTGAAGCCCATGTAGCAGGTCCTACTATACCATCAGCAGCTAAACCATGTTGCCTTTGAAAAGCAATAACTGCATTTTTAGTCTGCTGACCAAAGTAACCATCAACACCTACACTATACCCCATTGCTCTTAAATCCCTTTGCAACGTAGACACATCTAAATTATAATTGTTTACAAAATAACTATTATAATATAATAGTCTATTAGGATTATCAGGTCTAAATATTATTAAAGCAGTGTTTATAGTATGCGCAGATACTTCTTTTGTAGGTATTACTACAAAACCTACACCTATAAAAGTGAATAATAACAATAAACTCACTATACCTTTTTGTGCTTTCTTTATCACTAATCTCACCCCCTTTAAACAGTATAAAATCTAATCCTAGTAACCAACTAACTTTTTCTTTAAAAGAAAAAAGGTGTTAGAAATTAATCTAACACCTTTTTACTAGTTAGTTGTATCTAAGATAGATACGTTAGGTACTACAAAGTTTACTTTTCTTTCTCCATTTGTACCATTAGATGAATCATAAGATACATTTAGAGGTCCCATAGTAAGTTTTAATGTAGTATGACCAGTGTACCCCTTATTGAAGAATTGTTGTTTATCAACAGGAGTATCAAGTCCAGGAACTGTCATTGGTATCTTATCACCAAACATCATACCCTCTGGTAATGGGAATGTAGTTGTGTATTCTTTAACTACTAAAGTAGTTGTATCTTCATAATACCAAGGTCTATTAACACCTAAGTCATTAGTACCCCTTACTGCATTAATTAGACTAGCTACATTGGCATCATCAGCAGTCAAGTTAGCACCTGCACCACGTTCAAATGCTCCAAATACATTACTATCCCCTAGTACTTTCATATTTTCTAAAGCAGTTCTAAGTTCCCCAGAAGGTTGTCCACCATCTACAGATACTATTTTACCACCTTTAAGTACTAAAGTATGAGTTGTTACAGATTGACCATTACTGTTTACTGCAAAGTTTTCATTATGGTCACCATAATTGTTACCATTAATTTTTAACCCTGCTGAACTAAACATATTAGCAGTCCAACCACCTGAAGTCTTACTTGCAAATGTAGACAAGAAGCTATCTCTTATATTATCTGTGTTATAAGATGAACCAGCATTCCAAGCAGATTTTGCCATCGAATTAACATCTAAAGCAAAAGTTTTAACTACTACATTTCCAGTTATCTCAAATTGAGCTGAAACTGGAGAACCTTTGTAGTTTACCCCTACTCCACCAGCTCCTAGATTATTTGCTAATCTTTGAGCATCTGTATCAGTAGCAGTAGTTGTACCATTTACTGTAGAATTAACTCTCATGTTCATTACTGCACTATTATAAGACATTGGATAAATATCCCTCATCTTAGAACCAGCTACGTAAGCAACACTTGTTCTTCCACTAGCATCATCATAAGCCATAGCAACTTCTGGATTAACCTTTAATGCTTCACTAGAAGCTACTACAGAAGTATAAGAATTTCCGTTAGATGAAGAAGTACCAGTAAATCTAGGTGCTGAAGTTCCCTTCGCAACATAATTAAAGAATCTTACTTTCAAATCATAGATTGCTTTTTCTATTCTTTGAGCAGGTGACTCATTAACTGTGTAACTTCTATCATTGTATACATTGTATACCCCATATCTATTAGCAGTCCATTGCTCTTTATATTTATAAATAGCATGTGAGAAGTTAGGTGACTTTATACTATATGCAAACTTAAATGCTCTTTCAACTAAAGATGAATCATTTGTATTAGAACCATTATTAGTTGAACCTATACCATTTATAGATGCAGAGTACTTAGTCCAATTAGCTAGTTTAATATTTGATATTCCATCATTTATCTTAGTAGCTAATAAGTCTCCAGTAACCTTTAAACTTCCGTTTGTACTTTCATGCGTTATATTCATAGCACTTGAACCCACAAACTTAGCTTTACTCTTAGCCCAAGGTGCTCCATTTAAATCTGGATCAACTGCACTAAATTGAACAGAACCAGAAGGTTTTAAAGAATTCTTTATCATTTCTGACCTGTTTTGTGAAGCTGTCTTATTAGTTGTAGCATCTCTTTCGTTACCCCTTAATGCCTTTACATTATCATCTGCACTTAAAGTCATAGAGAATGTAGCATCATATTGTTGCTCTGGCTTATCTGATAGCTTATCCCAATACTTAGAAAGTCTCCATTCTGGTACTTCCTTAACTATTTGACTACCATCAGTTTTAACCTCTTTCACTTTTACGTGAATTATAGCTTTAGCATCAGAAGAGGCAGGTGAACCATCACCATTTTTTCTGTCCTTATACTTATTATCTACAGTAGAACCAGAGCCGCCATTTATATAGTTGTAGTAGTCATCCATGTCAGATGAACCTAATGTACTACCATTATCTTGTCTTCCACCTAAGTAAGTATTTAAAGCTTTTGCATCTGGATAAGAATGCACCCCTATCCAATATTTCCACTCCATAGGACTTGAAGGATATGGTGTTGCTATTGCAGAATTACTACCACCTACCCCTACTTTCATGGTAGTTTTATTTATATTTTCCTTATCTTTAACATCTAGCAATTCAACTGTGTTATTATAACTAGGTTCTATAGCATAATTCTTACCATTGTAAGAAATTTGCATACCACCAGATATAATACTAGCTATACTATTGTAACTAGACGTAATATCTACTAAAAACCTATTATCCCCATCAGTCCAACCACTTACTGGTTGAGTGAATGAAGTACCAGTCGGTGCGCCATTCTCATTGACAACTGTAACATTTAAGTCTGCAGTTATCTTAGGCGTTGCAGTTAAGGCAGCAGTTCCATCCCAATGCCAAAATCCCCAACCACCATATACAGATTGCCCCTGTACTTTATTACTAATTGGATATATCGCACTTAAAAAATGCCTAACATATGTTCTAGTAGCATAATGGAAGTTTTGATAAGTGTCAGTTTTAGCATTTCTTTGATACCCCATACTTAATGTTCTATTGTAATTAGTCATCTCCTCAGAGGTAGAGCCTATGTTATAAAGATAACTATTTAATATTGTAGTATCGTGTGGACTTATAAAATTGTATTTAGAATAATCCGAGGTAGATACCCCAGATACTCTTATGGCCATTAAGGGTTCAGCCATTAATGTTACTTTATTTTCTTTATAATATTTTTTTAGAATATCTTTATTTAGAGCATCTCCTTGTCCCCCTGAAGGTAACAAATCTAAATAGGCATTGAAAAGTTCATCCCTATTCTTTTGTGCTTCAGCAGAATCACCATACATCTCTCCTTTTATTACCCCATCTAATGCAGCACCTATATTACCACCAGCAAGACTACCACCCATGTTATCCATAGCCCTACTTACTGTACTTATAAGTTTGTTACCTGAACCAGAATTTCTTTGTTGTGTAGCTCTACTTCTATCCCCTACATTTACAGGCTTACTATTCCTCTCAAATAAAGTAGTACCGAACATTTTATATATTCCACCACTATTATCAACTGTTATATAACCACTGTGCATCCACATATCATTTGCTCTTGCACTCTCTGGAATATATATAGACTCACTAACCCTACCAGTAAACTTACTTTCACCAGCCATATCCTCTAAAGTTGCATCTTCGGTTAAACCATCTGTTATATCAAACCAAACTCTAAGTACCCCTTTCATGATATTGTTAATACCTGGATCTAACCCATCCTCCATAACAATTTCTTGGTTAGCAGCCATAGTACCACCATCTATTTTAGCTTGTACCCCTCCTGATTCTGCACCAGCCTCTACAGTTATATCCTTCGTAGTATCCTTAATAGTATACACAAAAGAACTAGCAGCCACTGTACCAACTAAAAATAAGCTTAGAAAGGAATTTTTAGATACTTTTATATCTTTACCATGCTTTTTAAACATGAAAAATGCCCCTATCATAGCTATACCGAATATTGATAAGAATATAGGTAAACTATCTCCAGTATGAGGTCTACCCCCTACATTGTCATAAGTTACCCCATCTCCTAACACTACTCTTATTAGTTTAGCATCTAAAGGTACACTTATTGTCATAACCTCTCCAGTTTCATTATCTTTGATAAGATAAGACTCTCCAGGCGTTACTGCAAATAAAGTACTCTTAGTACCACTATACTCTTTATCCTTAACACTATCTACATTTATTACAGAGAATCTATAAGCTTCACCAGCTTTAGAAACATCCATAATTGCTTTTGAAGTCATACTTATATCTATAGTACCTTTACCATCTACTACTTTTAAAGTTCTAGTCTTTAATTTAGCATCTGCATAAAGACTTTCTACTAAGTCTACTTTGTATTCTCCATCAGCTAAAGTGGTAAGTTTATTTGAATCTTTACTAACAGATATAGTTTGTGCTATATCATCTTTAGTTAAAGTCAAAGTAACCTCAGTCCACTTTGTAGACAAATCAGTGTTATCTGAAGTAGTTATATTTACCCCTACATCACTTACAGGAATCATATTAGCATTGTTATCAATAATTCCTTTATAGAATAAAGCATTTGATAGTGCCTCTCCTTTAGCTAAAAATGGGAAAGTACAAAATAATACACCTTCTGTACCATTCGATATAGCTAAATTAGTGTTCTTCATTTCCACAAAGAACTGCGGTGCTACAAAATTATAATCTACCCATGCAATACCATAGCTATCAGACTTAACCTCTTTAGCTTCCTTAGTTTTCATATTAGTAATAACTACTGTTTCGTTCTTTATCCTAGAACCTGTAGCATTTTCTAATATAACTCCTACTTTTGATGTATCTGTCTGAACCTGAGCAATAAATGGTGTTTTTACACTACCATCTAATACTGTAGATTTCTTAGCATCAGCATCTGTAAACTCAGATGAACTAATTACTATTGATGCATAAGTTTTAGTGTTTATACTGTAGTCAGTTCTGACTATATCATCTGAATCTTTAGATGGTGTAAAGGTAGAAAAATTAATAGCTTTTACACTACTATCCCCTTTATCCATGACTAATCTAAATTCAGAACCAGATGTATACTCTGGAACATTGAATACTAATGCATAAGAATTTGTAGATTTGTTAAAATTAGAACTATTAGCAATTGCAGTAGCTAGTACTTTATTGCTAGTATCTCTAAGTTGCATAGAAAACTCTGGTATATAGTTTAACTCTTTTTGATTAATAGGGTACGTAACGTTTAAGTGCAAACCACTCTTTTCTACCACTTTAACATCTGGAGTTTTCACTTCTTGAGTTTCTGCAGTAGTTTCTACCTTAGTAGACTCTGGAGGTTGTACAGTAGTTTCATCCGCAAATACTGTAATATTTGAAAAGACCATAGCCACCATAAGCAACCCCGCGAAAAATTTCTTTTTCTGCATAACTTATTCTCCCTTCATATTTAATTTACAAATAACAATTTTACCCTTAATATAATTGTATATCATACAATATATCTTAAAGTATTACTTAGTCAATAAAAAAGACTTAACAATCAATGTTAAGCCCCCTTTTTCTAAAAAATATCTTTTGGTAATTCTACATGAGAATCACTGTACCAATTATCTACATAAATAATATAGTTATCTAAATCTAACTCTTTATTGGACTGTTTTAACTGCTCCTTAAATAACTTTAATCTGCTAGTATCTATATTTGCTTTATTTGTTTCCTCAGGTGTATCTATGAACTTTTCCGCAAAAGACTCTACAAATTTACGAGTTTTTATTACCCCACTAGGATCAATTAAATAAGGTAAGTAACCTTCTTTATCTTCTATACTAGAAAAATCTAAAAACCCCTTCTTATTTTCTTTAGGTATAAGTGCATATACAATTGTGCTATGTAATTTTATTACCTTAGTATCCGTATATTCAAACTTTTTATCCCTAAGCCTTATAGAGAAGAAGCTAGTTAAACCATTAGCTTCAATTTTATAAGTTTCTATAACATTATCAAAATCTAACTTATCTTTTTGCTCTACTGGAATTAACTCTTCTACTAAATCAAAAGTATTCATTTGAATAGCTTTTTCTTTATCAGTTTTGTTGCAACCTAGTAAACTAATAGACATAATTACTAAAATTACTACAGTTATAATCCTTTTCATTCTATACCCCTTCTTTTATTATTCTTGCTATTTTATAATCTGTCACCACAATATCTAATTTATCTATAACAGTTATACCATATAATTGTTCTATTTTTTCCGTTATAACATTAATAATATCTTTATCCCTAGTATTTTGTACTAATTCATCATTTAAAACCTCATACACTTTGCTATCTACTACAATTTTATTACCTACGTTTATTTTAGTCCCCTGTACATAAGTTTTTGTATTTACTATTATTGCCTCACATAAATATACTATAGAATCTACCTCATCTACTGTAGGGTTAGATATATTTATACCTTCTAACTCAATTTCCCTATATAAGTGTATATTATTTCTACCTATTATAGTAGTATGCATAATGTTATTTTCTAAGTCTATAATAGAATCTTTTATAGCTAAAGGTATAGCTAGTACTCTAGGTTCTTCCTTACCCTTTTTTCTTTCTTCTAATTTCTCACTTACAGTCCTACCTATAATTATAGCTAGTACTAAAAGTAATCCTAGTGTAAGTAAGTGTAATGTAAAATTTCCATTACTACTGTTACCAATAATATCTGACATATTAACCCCTCCTTATATTACTATATTCTTTTTCTTATTTCTTATCAAAACTAAAAGGTACTATTAAATAGTACCCCTTATTTTCTAGTTTTTTAATCTAGCATTTTTTGGAATCCTTTACTTTCCATTTTATACCCCTGTTTTTGATAGAAAGAATGCGCCCCTGTTCTATAATTCTCAGATGTAAAGTATATTAGTTCACAGTTATTTTCTTTAGCTATTTCTTCAATACGCTTAAATAGCTGAGTAGCTACCCCTTTATGCCTAAAGTCTGGATGCGTACCTACCCACCATAAAGTCATGAACGGTCTTAAACCATCAAATAGATTATAGGCCATTATAGCTGAAGTATACCCAACTATTTTGTTATCCACTTTAGCTACTAAAAATCTGTAAGTATCCTTTTTATCACTAAGCTTTTGATATAAGTCTTTTACATCTTCTAATCCATACTCTTCATCAAAAATTAATTTGTTTAACTTGTAACATTCCTCAATATCTTGATACTTCAAATCCTCTACTATTATATTCATTTTTGCCTCCTTTTAACTTATTTTTAGGTTACTTATACTACTATAGTTTTCCTTGTTCTTATCTACAATATTCATTTTTCCTTCTTCTATACTACCTATCTTTTTATCCTCATACATCAAATCATATTTAAGCATCCATAATATCCTTTCCCTTATAATTTTCTATGTTATAAGTATATTAACACCATTAAACCATTACTTCAATTATTTTAACTCATATTTATACTACATATTCAGCATACTATAGCATTACAACTCTCTAAATTATACCTTTTTCAATAGTGTAAATATTACTAAGCCTACTACAGGTATCCATAAAAAGACCATAATAGAATGTCATCTATAACATTGCTACACCCCTTATTATCTTTATTCGGCATAACTCTAACTCACCCCCTCAATCTAAAAACCCTCTAGGAACATTTAAATAGCTATATTCTTTGTTTATTGCAAACATTATATTATCACTACTTTTTAACTGGTCTCTTATTACAGTTTTACCTAATTTGTATAAATAGTCATCATTTTTATTCATCGCTTTTAAATACTTGTAGATATCTTTACTCTTATTAAGGTCTGTTAGATTTGCTTCCTTCAAACCTAGTGGAATTGAAACCTCTCCGAGATTATTGCTAAAAGTATATGCAAATAGAGGTAATTTATGTACTCCAGTTCTCTCTAATAGGGAATAATCATATCTTAAATTTAATCTAACTTCATCACCATCATACTCTTTAATAGGTATACCCTCTATATCTATAGTCCTTGTACTGAAAGTACTTTCAGTATCTTGATAAATATCCTCTACTATACCCCTTCTTATATCTCCCTTATTCACATCCTTTAATACTACAACTGTATTAGTACTATTTATTGCAGGCTTACTGTCTACCACAAGCCCTAAATAAAGATACAAAATAACAAATAATATAAGAATATAACCTAAGACTTCCTTTTTCTCCACACTAGTTAATTCTAATTTCATACTTAGCGCCCCTTTAATTTAGATAATTTGTAGGAACTTCTATATAACTCTGTTCTTTATTAATAGCTACTATAATATCATAATCAGACGAATATTCCGTCTTATTCTTTAAATTATCTTCTGCTAATTTTATAAAGTAGGCATCGTCTATATTGTTTCTATCTAAATATTTGTACTTTTCAGAGTTGTACCCCTTTATGATAGTATTGGTAAACTTAGGTAAAATAGTACCTTTGCTTATATTTACAACTATAATATCTTGTACTCCCGCCACCTTTTTACTATTATCTATAGTACCTATATCAGTAATAGGCCCATAAATTCTTAGAGTAAATTTATTTCTTACCCCTACATAGTCATACACCAAATGTACTCTAGGAGTTTGCGTATCCCCTGATCTTACGCCTAAACCTGTTATATCCGCTCTAGTATAATTTTTAGGTATTTCATCGTTATACAAAGATACTATTCCACTTTTTATATCCTCTTTAGTTACGCCAGACAATATAACCTCAGTGCTTATAGAATTCGTACCTTTTATACGTTCTCCCCCTATTATTATATTGACTAAAAAATAGACTATAAACATACATATTAGTATAAACACAAAATGCATAAACTTACTACCTATACTTAGAATTTTATAATCTTTAGCTACATCTATAAGAAACTCTTGTTCATTTTCATTCAATGTTATTTACCCCCTTTTAATTTAGATAACTTTGAGGAACTTCTATATAACTCTGTTCTTTATTGATAGCTACCACAATGTCATAATCAGATGAGTATTCTGTCTTATTATTTAAATTATCTTCAGCCAATTTTATAAAGTAAGCATCGTTCTCCTCAGCAATATTCATGTTTTTATATTTAGAAGTATTATTGCTTTTATACTTAGACATTAATATAAGAGATTGATTTCCACCCCTTTGTATAACCATTTCTACATCCCCTATATCAGTTTTATATCCAAAAACCCTCCAATTAAGACCATTAGGTACACCTACATAATCATAAACTAAATTTATTTTAGGTGTATCCGTAGCGCCTTCTCTTATAGCTAAATCAGCTATACCTACTTTAGTATAATTTTTAGGTATTTCATCACCATACAAAGGTACTACCCCTGAATTTATATCTTCTTTTGTAACACCTTTCAATATAATTTCAGTACTTAGGGTATGCGTACCTTCTATTTTTTCTGCACCTAATATTATATTCACTCCAAAATAACCAACAATACAAACCATTAGGAATATTACTAAACGCATTAATGCTAAGTCTATATCTAGTGAATTACTCTCATTCTTATTCAACCTTAGCTACCTCCTTAAATAAGCCAACTGGAATATCCGTACTCAACCATACGCCACTAGGCTCTTTATAAAATTTTACCCCTACTTTTAATGCAGTTAAAGTATCCACCTCCAATATAACTGGATTATTATCTCTCCTTTTTCCCACAGATACAGCTACATTTATATCCTCAGATAAATGTACTTTATCCCTTTGCATATGCTTAATACCAGTATCCTTTATACTAGTATAATTCTTATGCGATGTACCATGATAAAGTATAGCAGGTGGCCTACTTTCACTCTTCTTTATACCTTTTATAGAATGACCATAATTAGCCTTTACCTCTATGTCCCTATTCCATCTAAGAGTATCTTTACCCCTATAGTAATAGCGTTTAGTATCTGACATTAATATATCCATTAGCACCCTGTCCATATCTTCACTAGATTGAATAAATAAGGAGTTTACTGGCTTACTCATTAGACTATCTATTATATCTCCTACTCTTACATAACCATGCTCATCAAGAGTTATACCAAACTCTTCTGGCTTATGCCTTAAAATATAAGATAATGTTTTACTGATTTTATCTAAGTAAGCATTGTACTTTTTCCTATACTCTTTCCCATATTCCCTTATTTTAAGTAAATTAGGCTTACCATCTTTATACATAGTATCATGCAACTCATAAAAAGTACCTTCTACTATTTGCATAGTATCTTCCATGTCTATGCTTATGTCACAACCCCTATCATACAACTTATGCACTTTACATAATACAGGTGTTCTGTCCTTTTCCCACATAACAATACTTTCATTTATGTAAATATAGTATTCTCCCTCTTTGACTTCTTGTATTGGCTTTAGTTTAAACATACTTCCCTCCTAATTTAAAGAGGTTGAATATTCAACCTCTATTTATTATTTACTCACAGCACTATTTAATTAACTTTACTCTAATCTTTCTACCTAATGTTACATCATTAGATTTTAATGCGTAGCCCAAATTAGGCTCTTTTAGTATATCCGTTAAAATCATTAACATGTCCCACTTATTTTTTACAAAATAAGGGTTTGCTTCTCTATGCATTAAACTATCTACTATTTCCGCTAATCTCGCATAACCATCTTCATCAAAATATACCCCTAATTCTTTTGGATTAGTCCTAAGTATTAAAGAAAGAGTTTTATGTATATGTTGTACATAAGCATTGTAATTGAACGCATACTCTCTCAGATACAACATTATATTCTCCAAATCTATTTTACCATTAGTTTCTAATACTTTATCTAGCCTATAAAAATTACCTGTTTTTATCGCTAATTCATTAAACCCTTGCCCTAATCTTACTACATAGCCGCTATCATGAAAATTCTCTACTTTACATAATTGAGGTATTCTCGATACTTTTTCGTTTGTTATATCCGTATTCTTATACAAATAAAATGTTCCCTTTTCAATGACACGTGCTAGTGCTAATTCTACCATAATAATCCCTCCTATTTTAACCTTATATGCAGGCCTTGTTTTCCACTCTTTTCAAATACTTCTTTATCCCTATTTACTACATCTAATACTAAAGCATCATGTATAAACCTATCTAATACCTTACTTACTAATTCTGCTAGTGTAGATAAAAATACTGGTTCATTATTATTTAGCCTTAATTGGACTACTATTTCTTTCTTTATTTTATCTAATGAGTCATTATAAGCCCTATTTAAGTCTTTTACTACCTTTTCAGCTTCTTCACTAGTCACAGGAATAAACATGAACCCATATTCCCCTCCTGTTCCTACTTTTTCTAAAGTAACAACATCTATTATATCAAAATTCCAAAAATTACTGAATACCCCTAAACCTTTATCTTCGACTTCTATTATTCTAACTAACTTAAAAGGATCATTTATAAATTCACCTTCATTCTTAGCATTTATTTTTACTACATATAAATTACCAACCTTTATATCCGTACCATTCACATAATTGTAGTGTCTCATAATTATTCCTCCTTATTTTATAATTATTTTTATACCTAACCCGTTAAAATCATTAGCAAAGTGATTGTACGTACTTACTATATCTTCTACTTCTATGTCTATACCTAAATCTGAAAATATATCACTTATTAATAATTCTACATTTAATTCATTATCTCTTACTAAACTTTGTCTATTATCTAGTATATAGTCCCTTATATATTTTAATAACGGATCTTGTTTAACTGATAATACTAGTCTAGTTGTAGTTAAATCTATACCAACTGGTATCTCATAAAAATTTCTATTGTCAGAAGCTAACTTTCTTAGAGTTTCACCTCTGAGATTTAGTTTTCTATACTTACATAGATTTATTACCCCTTCTTTTGTTTTATTTAAATTTAACACTTCTATTAACTCTAGACTATTGTTGTAAGTTACTAAGTGTAAATAACGTTCACCTACTTTCATGTCTAACATAGAAATAGCTTTTAACTCCATATTATCACTACTCTCAATATTTATATTAACTACATAAATTAGAATTATCCCCTTTTGTACAGAACTCCCACGCTTCATCTGATAAATTTATATCTAACCCAAGTAATCCACCCCTTCTGAAGAAAGCTTTATTCCTAGATATAGTGTCTACTATGTCACTATGGGCTATAGGGTCATCCGCTAATTCATTGACTCTATCACTAAGTATGAATATACTACAAGGAGTGTTGTCCACTTTAAACATCTCCACAAGTATATTTTCTATTTTGTTCAGTTTTGTACACCTTAATAATTGATACTCATTAAACAAATCAATAATACACTTCTCTGTCGGTCTTTTATAGAAAGAAGATAATTTGTCATATGAAAAACCTATTACTTCATCTGTATGTATATCTATAATGCTATAAAAAACAACCTCAATTTTGTTATTGTCCCCTTTTACTAAGTCTAATACCTTAATTAGTTCTAAACTATTACTCAAATATTCATCAAACTCTGGCGCTACATTATGTAGATAGTACCCATTTACTTGAATATCTTCATCTTTTAACCCTTGTAACATTTTTACTACCTCCTAAATTAATTGTTACTAATATTATACCACATATTATTACTTTTGTCAATATAGGTACGTAGAAAAAGTGCGGCCACTACTAAACCGCACTTTCCCTCTATTTTATGGAAGAGTTTATGTGTAAATTAGAAAACACTTAAAACTAATCTACACTATATAATATATACCTCATGTATCTTTTCTATACTAGAAAAGTAATCAATAAATATACTTAATCTCCTATTAATTTGGTGCTGAATTTGGTACTGCATTACCTGTTAGCCCTACTGGTTGTCCACCTGTATTCCACCATGTACCATTTATATTTACAACTAACCAAGCATGACCATCAGAGTATCTTACAGATGTAGAAAACCCTGCTGAGTCTAATACTGCGGCTTTTACTTGTGCATTAGCATCACAGTCTGTTAATCCCCCAAATAAAACATCATAGGCACTAGAAGGTGAGCCATTGTAAGGATTTCTAGCATTCGTAGACCTAGCTAAATCAGTAGCCTCCTGCAGTACTTTTAAAAATTTAAACGCCTGATCTTTAGGGGCTTTACTTAAAAAATAACCCCAACTCTTATGCACAAACAATAAGTTATTATAATCATCCGAACCCTGTGCATAATTTTCAGCCCTATCTCCATTTACATATCTTTCATAATAGGCTATAACTGGTGCATTTATACCCCTATTAGCCGCCGCTTTAGCCTTACTCATAACTGCATCATATTCAGATTGGTTACGTGTACCATAGGTATGAGAACCATAAATAGTATTTATACCCTGTTGTACAGGTGCCGAAGGTTGACTCGGTTGTGTAGGGGCTGAAGGTTGATTTGGTTGTGCAGATGTACCGCCCCCAGGTTCTCCTACATAGATTGGAGGCCCTTGTTGTACTCCACCACTATTATTATTATCTACTATACCAACTGTAGACTCATTTTGAGCTTCATTGTTACTCGGAGCTTCTACAGTTTGTGCTATGTCCATTTGCTCTTTCAATCTATTAAGTATTGTAGTAGCATCTTTTTGCTTCTGTTGTAGTATTTGATAGTTTGGAGTATCCTCTTTAAAATTTACCCCTGTTATAGATTTATCAGCTTCTATTATAGCGTCTCTTAAATCTATGTTATCTTTTATAGATGAGTCCTCAGCTAGTCTATCCTCTATTTCACTTAGCCTTGTACACAACTTAGTTATAAATGAAGCATCCCATTGATTAGCAGCCTCAGCTGACTTTATCATCTTAGTTGCCATCTTTAAATTAGTTGCCAAGGCAGAAGCATCTGTGACCTTTGTACCACTATCATATGAGTCTGCTACATCCGTTATAGGTATATTATCCGTAGGACTAGCATCTGTATACTTATCAAAACCACCTAAAGCTAAACCACCTATAATTGCAACACTTAGAGCTATACCCCCTATTACTAGTGCAAATTTTCTCTTTACCGATTTCTTTCCATCCTTACTACGCTTATGTGTAGCAGTTAAATAAACTTGAGTCTCTTCCCCTTTTATTTTTACATTCTTCTTATCCCACATTACAAACCATCCTTTCTATATCATATATCACCTGTAGAGGTATGCCCCCTCTGTAACGCATAACTAGTATATAATTTAATCATACCTTCTCTTACCTGCCCTTTAATTGTATGCGTAATATCTTCACAAACTAAGATACCTTCTTTCTCCACTTTTATATTACCTAATTCATCGGGTTTTATAACTCTAGGTAAGTATAAGAAAATCTCTTCCTTAACTATATTACCCCTGTTTAATTCTAAACTCAGTTCACCTATATACATAGTATCCTCATTTATAGGGAAATATAAATGCTTCAACTCTTTAACCCTTTTACCAAGTAATTTTAGCATATCTATATTAAGTTCATTTGCATATTCAACTAAAGGAAAAAATACCCCTGTCTTTTGAATAAAAGGATCACCAATAGTTAAATCTTTTTTTATAGTAAATGTCACTTTTATCCTATGTTTATCCTTATCATCTACTATATATAAATATTCTTTTAACGCTATATTATTTTTCATATCACTTCTGTACTTAAATTCTTTTGTTATCATAATTACCACCTCTTTATACAATATAAAAACAAGTGATAGAAAAATTTCTACCACTTGTTTTAAAACAAATATTATCTTATAATAAATCCCCAAATACTAAATTATCTACTGTGAGTTCCTCTAATGGTTTAAAGTATTTATGCATTGTAGGTAAAACATCCTCAATGGTTAAATAATCTTTAATTTTTATACCTACCCTTGAAGGGGTTATATGATTTATTATAATATCACTAGGTACTAATGCTGAATTACCCTCAATTTCAGACACAAGGTTGTTTACAAATATCCCTAGAATGTTCATTGTGTGCGTTCTCATTAGGGTATCATATATATTAGACTTGTCTTTATTGTAGCTAGGTAAAGCTTTCATCTCTATTTCAAGCTCTTGTAACTTAGTAGAAAATATACCTTGAATAGCAGCTAACCCATCAGTTAATACCATTTCAGTAAGCTTATTTTCTATATCTAGAGGTAAATACTCACAGAATATACCCTCCGTTCTGTTGTTTATAAAAGCCTTAGCCTCTTCAAAAGACATTCCAGTACAAATTAAAAAAGCTATTTGATGTAAATTAGAAGGTTCTAAATAATATAGCTTGTACCCCTCATTGTTATCCATATGCATCATGTACTTTCTAGTTACATAAGGACATTTCTCCCATCTAAATAATACCCCTAGATTCCCATACTTAGGATATAATTTGCCTTTTACAGTAGTCTTTTTTAATACCTTCAATTCATTACCTATCCCTATAGCAGCAAAAACATATAGTAACCCTAAAGCTTTATTCACGTTTTTATGCTTCTCTTTCAAAGCCTTAAAGTATAAAAGTAACCCATGCTCTATATCAAATCTCAAGTCCCCTTCTAAATCAACTATAGATAAGAAATACCCCTTTCCTAAAGTATTTTTTATATACTCTCTTAAAGGCATAACGTCATAAAAATCTACAGTATCATCATTTATATCTTTAATACAATAATTTAATATATGATAATCCATATCCTCCCCTAGAAATTTTCTAGCTTTTGTCAAACAATCTCTTCTTAAATTTAATAGTTTCACCTTTTCTTTATCAAAATTTATTCCATTATTTTCTGCATTAAGTAACTGTGACTTCACAGCCTGTAAATTCATTAACATATTTTTAATATCCCCCTAACTTTATCCCGTTGTAATTTTCCTTCTTTAAATACATATAAAAATTGAGCGCATCTAGTATCTTCTACTAATAAATCTTTAGTAAGTATACTTACCAAACCAGTAGCCCTATTTAATAAAGGTAATATTTCATGTAATTTTAATTCGGTTTTACCCTTTTCCATATACCCCTCTATACTAAAAGCTATCTCTAATTCTGAACCTATCATTAGTATACTTATAACATCTACAAACTCCAAGAACAAATTACTGTCCATAAATGGTTCAGTTTTCATATACTTTCCATTAGTATTGTAATAATGCCCTTCTTTTTCATTTACTACAACTAAAGTTTTTTCAAACCCATAATCATACAAACCATAAGCTATTTTTGCCACATTATTCACCTCAACTTTACATAATATATTATAACACATAATATCATTATTGTCAATACTTGAACTATATAAGTAGTATAATCTTATACTTTAAACATAAAGGAGGTAGAGATTATTCAATCTCTACCATCTTCAACTATAGCTAATTCAGTATCTAAACGTTCTTCTGCTAAAGATACACTGTAACGCTCATAATCCTCTATACTACATGTACCTAATAAATTCATTATGCCCAAATTAGTTAAACCTTTTATATTATCCTCTAACTTAGTTAGATTAGGATTAAATATTACCCCTATATTAGACCAATACCTTAATATAGCCTTAACTTCACTATCAAAACTAACCCCCGTCTTTACCCCTAGAACCCTATATGTGGCGTTTGTTCTATACTTATAAGGTATTACATATAGATAGACATAGTTACCATTTTGGAGAGCCAATTTGCACCCCTTATAATAAGCCTTGTGAGGATTTAAAGCTATAACTAGAGCTGAAGCATTAAGCCTATATACGAAGCTTTTAGGTACGATATAAATATACTTCCTACCCTCTTTAGTCTCCCTATAATCTACATACTTAAACCCCTCTGTTACTTTATGCCTTTTCTTTACACCATTCTCTACTATAAAATTCTTTAAACCTATGCTTTTATTCGTTAATATAGCAACACAATTCATCGGAACTGGTACTTGTATACAAACAAACTTACCTTCATTATCTTTTCTAAACTTTCCATCGGACATGACTTTTCTTTTCTGTAACGTTGTTCGAGGAATTAATTCCACCTCAAGATTATTTAATCTATCAAAAAACGGTTCTTTTACCCCTTTTATTAAAACTAAAGCCCTAGTTAAAGGTCCTACTCTCATTGTAGTTATCTCTGGAATTGGTAACTCGACCAAATTAAACGCCTTATTTAGACTCTTCCTACCATTCATCATGTCCCTAAATTCTCTGTTAAAAATAGAATCAAAATTACTCATTTGTTACCACCTACCTATATTTTATAACCATACTAAAATTAAATCGTAAAAATTTAACCCTTATGAGTAATTACTTTCTATTTAATTATGTTTTATCTATAAAGGAGAGACTAAGTCTCTCCTTTCTACCTTAAATGTATATTTAATGGTAATATAGCTTTTTGAACCCTACCTTCATCCATTAGTAAAGGTTTCTGTATACCTATATTCATATCTAAACATATACCTTTATAAATATAACGCATTACTTTTACCTCATCTTCTGTAAAGTAATTCAGTAACACTGGTTTCATTACTGTGTCAAAATCAACACCATATCTGAATATGTCAAAATCAACATAATCATTCTCCATATCCTCCATAATAGAAGAATACTTTTTAGCCCCATACCCCTTTATTTCTAAAGTACGCCCCGTTTCCTGATCCTTAAATTTAGCAGCAACATCATCTGATTTATCACCTTTTATCATCTTAAATAATAACATAGTGTTAAAAGGTATATAATAATTTTTATATTTTGACGAATAGCCTAAAAAGTCTTCCCAACTATCTGGCGTTACTTGATAATATTTGTTAAGTACAGGACATCCAGGCTCAGAGTATTGTCTCGTCGCTCTCATGTATACAGAAACTTGACTATCTACTAAAGGTAATAAGTCACTATCATTAGTTACTATATCTATAGCATAGTCTGGATATTCCTCTTTAAATTTTCTTACTGCTGAACCTATCAAGTCATCCGCTTCTTTTCCAGCTACTCTATAAAGTCTTACCCCTCCATTGTTTAGTAAGTTTACAGTTAAATCCGTCCCCTTATAGAAGGAATTTTTCTGCTTAGGCCTTGAACCTTTATAATCCTCTGTAGAATTCATAGCTTTAAAATAAGCTTTTCTAACACTATTTCCACCTTCTAAAAATACACCTATAGGGTAGTCACCTCTACCTGAATACTTAAATATAGACTTAATAGTTATCGTAGGCATTGTAGTGTCTACTGTCTCTACTACACCACCTATTTTGCAAGTAGTACTTAATGGTTGAACATTATAAAGTTTATGCATCAAATGCATAAAATCAACCAATACTATTCTTTTCTTACTTTTATTTACTGACATGTACATATCCCCTTTTCTTATTTATTAGAAAGATATAGAATTTATTAAAGTATTAAAAGCCTTACTTCCTTCTATACTTTTTTGACTCTCTACCTCTTTTTTAACTTCTATTTTTTCCTCTTTTTTAATTTTAACCTCTTTCTTTTCAATTGGTAACTCCTTTAAAACAGGTTTTTGTTCTTCTTCTATAGACCTAGTAGTGACTTCTAATCCCTTAACTTCTACTTTTTCAACTATATCTTTATTTTTAGAAGATGTCTCATCCTCCCATAGCGGTATATCCTCTTCGCTAACTTGCTTACTTGTAGTATCTACTACTTTAGTACTAACTATACTCTCTGTAGGTGCTAATTGAATTATAGGTACTGTACTACCTGTTAAAGTAGCTAACACTAAATTAATTTTATTTTCTAAATCATTTAACTTAGCATTTACTTCTTCATTTAACTCAGAGTTATTAGCATTTTGAGAGGTTGAAACTTTTTGAACATTTGCAGTATCAGACATTCCCCTATTTAAAGTATCTACTGCACCATCTACAGTATATTTTATACCAGATAAACTCGCAATATTCTTCTGATGATTTAAGCTTATATTGTTCAGTATATCACTCATTTGAGCTAACATAGAACCATCATCCATATAACCATCTACAGCCTGTTTCACATTCTCATTATTATAGTAAGCCTCCAACATACGTACTATAAAACTAGCAAGTTGTTTCTGGTCTTTCTTTAGTTTTACGAACTCTTTATAAAATTCAGTGTTTTGGTCGAATTTAAGCTGTACCCCTATTTTTACTACTTCCACATTTTTACCCTCCACTAATAACTTCTTTATTACAAATAATATTATCCTATATATTATCTACTTTTTAAACCTAGTCATGTTTTGTTTTAAAATACTCAAAAATAGTGTGTAGCTATTCACTACACACTATATACTTGTTTAATATCTATAATTAGAATTCAAACTAGTTAATTTCTTCTCCAATTCTCTAAATTGTGTTGGAGTTATATGCAATTCTTGTAAGAATATTAATCCTTTAGGTTCGCTCTGACCTATCCCATATCTAAATAACCCTTCCACCTTTTTTCCATTAGGTAAAATCTCATAAATTATTGCCGCCCTTCTTACCTCTTTAATCATACCAGTTGTATGGTAAAATATTGGTTGTGCTATTTTCATAATATATACCCCTTTCCTTGTAAAGAATTTATTATTTCTAAGTATTCGCAGTATTCTCCACTATAATTAGTGTATAATTTAGTTTTAAACATTTCAGTGTAATTACCTTTTTTCTTGCACTCTATAAGAACATTTAAATCTTTTAAAGTACCCTTGCAAATAGTCCTACGTTGTTTCATTAATTCTTTAAGTAACCTAGCAGTTATCTTATAAGCCATTGTAATACCCCCTTATAACTTTGTTTTCTTCCCTGTGATAACATCCACAACTGTAGCACCTTCACCAAAAGCAGCTCTCATTTCAAATAAGTCTTCATCCGAATGTTTAAGACTTAATGAACGGTCTCTATAAACTTTTAAACTTTCCCTAGTTTCTCTAGCACTAGCAGCCTTTGTCTTAGCCATATTGAATTTAAAACCCATATGCTTCCAAAATTCTAATAGTTCTTGTGGTGGTACTCTACCATTTTGTTTCCATCTAAGTACCCCTTCTATTTTTACTGTATTAGCAAATTCCTTTATAGCTCTTTCACTCTCAGCTCTAAATGGATGTGGTAATGAATACTTTAAACCCTCAATATAATTGTTTCTCATAATTATACCCCCTTGCATATATTATCTATATTGTTTAGTAAAACTATAGGATTAAATTTCTCACCCCTATCTAACTTTCCCTTTACTAAATTAGCTACAGCTCTTACTCGTTTACTTCTATCCTTCACTAATCTATCTAAACCAAAACCATAACATGCTACCCCTGCTCTTATTATTGCTTTTTTGTCCTTTATAAATACATCTAATAACTTACCACTGTATAAAGCGGCAAATCTTACCTCATCATCAACATCATTGACAAATAACTCTGGGTTATAACCCTTATAAGCTACTACAGCCCTAATTACCGACTCTGAATCTTTAGCCAATATATCTAAGCCATACCCCTTATAAGCTACTTGTTGTCTTACTCTAAAGTCTATATCATTTATTAACACATCTAGACCTACACCAGCGTGAGCTACAGCACATCTAACAATATAATGCTTATCCCTTATAAAGCTATCTACATTGTACCCCTTATCTACTACAGCACATCTTATTCTGTAATCGGCATCCCTAGCAAAGATAGCTATATTTCGAGAACTCATAATACTTACTTTACACTCATAATCTATGTCTATTTGTGATAGCCCTCCAGCTACTCTATTTTTAACTTCTTGACCTCCAAAAGCTAAAACTTCTACTATAAATACCCCTTTAGCATTCCCTTCACTAAACAACGTTACAACTGGTGAATGAGAAGGCGTAAGTATGACTTGTTTGTCAACAGGTCTTTTTATACTCTTATACCCCTTTACTAGTAAAGCTAATTCCTCTTTAACATGAGGTGCAGCACTGTACGATTTATCTATTACATAAGTCTCATTCTTAAACATTAACAACCTACCCCTCTTCATCACTTAACTTTCTTGTATACCTACATTAACTTTTAATCCTAAATAAAAAATAGAGTATGATATTAAATATCTACTCTATTTCACATCTAGCGTATTACCCATGCTTTATAACTACAACTATCTCCACAATCCCATATGTCATAATAATTACCATTTACTGCTACTGCAAGGTGTCCTGCTATACTAATTATTACTGTATTTCTCGAATACTCCTTAGCTAACTCATTCACAGTATACCTTTTGTTTTTACCACTTACTTTATGCATTATAGGTATAGTAGGGTATTTTGCAGAAAGATACTTATCATAGCATTCCTTAACGTTAGGTACTGTATACCATTTTCTAGCTAACATTGTTAGCTCATCAAATACATCTAACCATGCTCTATTCTCGGCTTTTGCAATCGCTCTTATTACACAATCAGATTTTTTCTTTCCAGTTGGATTTATATTTTCTTTTATAAACATAATATACCTCCTTAGTATTTCTCAAACTTAATTTTTATTCTATTGTACTCTTTCTATTGTTATATTATCCCTCGTAGAACTACCTTTTATTTTTAAAAATATTAACCAAGGATCATATTTATCTAACCCTAAGTCTTTTAGTATATCTCTCCTATCCATACGTTCTGGAGGAAATATTCTTGTAGATATCCAATATCTTACTCTATCATCAGAAATATAAAAATTACCTTTTTCTACCTCCCCATGAAATAAAGCAGGATATTGTAATAAGTCTAGCCCTTTTTTTAGATGTATACTTAAAGTACCCTCATTATTATGCAATTCACCTATTTCAATACTAGCTGACCTCAATAAATGGTAAATTTCTAACATACGCATATCTCTCCTTTATCAATAACCATATTTTTTCTTTTCTTTGTTTGGAAATTGCTTTACCTAAACCATAAAATAAAATTTTCTTATGCCTATCCTCTAGTATGCCTATTGTCACTTTTATAGGTATAGCCTTTACATTTTCCAATAAATTTCTACTTCCTATAAAATTATTGACAGCCATATTAATGTTATACCCCTTATCTAAGTTGGACTCTTCTCTTGTACCATAAAGACTACAGCCATTATCAAATAATGATGTAAGAACATAACCTTTTGGAGTTACTAATAATTCTACATTAGCGCCATGTCTATCTAAGTTATTTATTATAAAATCTAATATAAATATTTTAGCTATATAGTCACTAAAACCATATCTCACACATATACTTAATGGTGACTCATTAATGTTATTTCTCTTTATAGCATAGAAATCTTCAAAAGGTAAAGTATCATACCCCTTAGTATTAAAATCTTTAGACATGCATATATAGGTATTAAATGTCACACCATCTTTTTGTACCAAAGCATATATTAATTTACACTCTATACAAGGAATTCCCAATATTTTAGCTAATCTACTTACTATTACCTCTGAAACTGATTCATAACCATATACACGTCTAGCAACATCATATTGTGACATTTTTAAATAACATTTAATACCTTTTTCAATTATTATATCTTTAGGAAATGCACCAACAGTAACCGACTTACCTATTATACTAGACAATTTTAAATGTCTTAAATCCATTACTTTTCTTGCATTAGTCTACATAACTTTCTACGCCTCCTTAACTAAACTATTACTTATTATACCACAAATAAACCATTTTGTCAATAGTATAACTAATAAAATAGATTAGCAATAGTAATACTATTACTAATCTATTCCCTTATAGTATTGAACCCTTTTCTATTGCTTTTAATTTTACCTCTACAGATTTTTTAAATAATTTACTTACTTGTACTTTATAACCCCACATAGTTATAAAGTAGCCATCTAAAAATCGTCTTTTTATGTATAATAATACTGTGCCTTCCCTATATTCATATACCTGTCCTTTTATACTGCAAGTAGCCACTTCATTTTTTGGTATATACACCGATGCAGTTATAGGTATCTCCTTTATTCTTTCCGTTTTCCTACCTACTATAACCTCTAAATAATCTTCTAATTTAAAATAATCAGTACTAATTATTAAATGGCTACTATCCATACAAGGATATAACATACCTATATCCTCAATAAAACTTATTACAAAGCCCTTTTTAAAATCTTTTGCAACACCATCTGCCCATTCATACCTAAATGGTGTTTTAACCCTAAAGCCTACTACATATTTCATTTTATCACCTTTAGCCTAACATATATTTAATATAATACTTTTCTGCCTCTTTTAAAGTTTTAAACCCCTTAGCGTCTTCATTACTATAACACATTTGCGTATATTTTGGTTTGTTATTCTCAAACTCTAAAAAATAACAGCACCAATTATTAAACTCATTCCTCGCTATTATTTTGTAGGGTAATTGTGCCGCTTCTCCAGGCAGAAATACACCTATAAATTTCCTTGTACCTATTTTGGGTATGTAACATATATTGTTACGTGTCAAAGGATTTTTATACCTCTCTAGCATAATCTAAACTCCTTTCTTATACCTATTTACTATTAGTTCTTGTAAAGGTACTATTCTAGTGTAATCCATTATTAATATCTCCTCACTGATATCTTCATCTGTACACAATATACCATTATGCTGATATAAATTTTCTATTCTAACACCACTTAATTTATCTTTATCAAATAAGACGTTTTTAGCCACCCCTATATCAAATAAATAGTTTTTTCTCTTAAACCTAAACCCACTTATTACGCCCCTATATAGTAATATGGAGTATATTTGTGACTGACTCACATCAGTTAATAATGACATGTATTCACTGGTATCTATCCTATTGCCAAAAGCATATAGATTCACTAAATTAGATAACTTAATAACCTCAATATCCGTTAAATTACTTTTAGTTACATATAATGGTTTATTAGCATACTTAAGGTTGAAGGCCACTGCATAACCTACTTTACCATTAACTTTAAGGGTATTTAGTAATATACCCCTATTTCCTAACATTAGTTGCGCCATCTTCTTTAAGTCCCCCGTTAAATTGTATGTATTTGCTAAAACAACCTCTTCGCCTATAGAATACCTCATAATAACTACCTCCTTTTTATAGAATTACTATAGTTATTTTTCAGTTAAACTAAGTACTAAATTAATAAAAAGGTGAACATTAGTTCACCTTTTTATTACACTTGTAAAAAGTCAAAATCATTAACTGTAATCCTATGTTTCATATTACCCCTAACAATCTCATTGCCACAAAGTACCAATACATCTAACCATACAAAATAATACACTTTATCATTTACAGTTATTTTCGGTAAAGCTCTTGCAATATCATTATACAAATCAAAATAGACTAAATCTTTACTCTTCTTATCTTTAAATAAAACTCCTTCTGAATCAATATCCCCTATTGGGTCCTCTAGCTTAGTGTATTTGATTACTACCTCTCTTCCAGTATAGTGTTCTACCACCTTTTTAATCGTGTCTAAAGTAACGACTTGTTCAAAGGATAAACCCAATTTAGACAATTCCTCGACTATAGTAGCATATACCTCTACACCATAAGTAGACTTTAAAGCATCTAAACGTTCATTATTTTTTATTAAATACATCACATACCCCTTGTTTATTAATTTCTTCTTTAGTATACCATATATTGTTAAATTAGTCAATAGCCCTAACACCAAATTAGTTTACATAATATACCTAAAATTTTATAACTCTTCTAATATAAATACTACAGGGTTAAGTTTACCACTAGTAGAAGGTACAAACACAGTAACTAAAAATAGTGCTTTATCACCAAACTTAGGATCTACTGAAGTACACCAGTTACCAAAATTTACTACACCTTGAGCTTTTAAATTGTTTCTACAGTACAACTTAGCAGTTTCTTTAGCTTGTTTTTTAACTGCAGGTGTAGAATTCTCATAATAATCTCGTATACATATTTTAGGACCTATATCAGCCCTAATAGATAATCTCCAATGCTTTTTTGATTTAGTCATTACTACTACCCCCTATTTAATAGGGTATAGGGTAAGTTATAATCTCTTACCTTATACTCTTAGTTTTATTTCCCTATTATAGACTCTCTTAACTGTCTTAATTCACTAGCATATTCTTGATTTGCAGTAAAATCACAAGTACCATCTATGTAGAATGAAACCCTATTATGTAACCAATATACTGCAGATTTCGCTCTTAACCCTTCTAAAGACATATTTTTAACCATGTATATTTTTCTAGGGGATCTCAACCCTTTACCTATCAAATTTTTAAAACTCTCTAAATGTTGTTCGGTTAACTTGACTCTACCTCTCATAAAATCAAATAAAGTAACATTTTGCATACCCATCACTCCTTTATAAATCTATTATTTACTTTCTAACTCAACAATATACTTTATTCTTGCTTGATTTTCTCTATAAACAATAAATTCATTATTTATCAACGAACTTCCTCTGCCTCTAGGTACTTCACCTCTAGTTATCATACTCTCTAAGCTACTTCTACCTACTCCCATTACACTATCATACCCAGAAGGTGCTGAAAGATGATAGTTACTAGAAAAATCCATATGTACTCTACCTAGAGCAACCTCACATATAAACATATAGAATGTTTTATATTTATTGGGTTTTCCACCCCAATTAGCCATTGAATAATTAGCACTTTTAGTACTGTCAGAAGCAAAATAAATACCAGGCCCAAACATAGCCCCTGCTTTATAAATATTTCCCCCTAGAGTGTTAGGCATTTTTAAATGAGAACTTAATATACCTACTAAATTAGCATTTCTAGAACCATGAAATAAATGTCTAACATTACCATAACTATTATCAAATTGAGGTGCATTCTTTTGATTTAACTCAAATGCGTTTAAAACATTCAATTTGAACCTATGATTTGAAGCATGAGTGGTACGAATTTTTTCTTTAATCCAATCTAAAGTCTTAGTATCAACAACACGCATATCAGTATACAAAGCATTAAACTTAGCATCTATATCTGAAACACCCATAACTGGAAGTAGTCTTAATGCATCCTCATATAAATCTAATACGTCTAATTCCTCAGCTACTTTAGCTTGAGAACTTAATAACCAAACACTTTCATCTTTTAAATTTCTAGGTAGTTTTCTAGGTATATTTTTAAAGTAGTCTATACTGGCATTTCTTACAGTTTGAGCATCCGACAACTTAATCGCTCTTTGTATATGTCCTAATATAACTCTACCTTTTTGAATACCCTGTACCCCTAGATTACCTAAAGGTGACTGAACATCACTCTTAACACTACCAGATATAGACATACTAACAGCTTGATTAGCTTCATCATATATCTTTGTTACAAAGTCTTGTATTGGTTTAGGTAATTTACTAGGTTCTGTTTTTATATTCTTAGCAACTGAACCTAAACTAGCAACATTGACCTTTTGTCTATTAGCTGAACTACCCCTAGCATTTACAGCTAAGTCTATTTTCACATAACCTTTTCTAACTTTTGAATTGACCTTAGAATTAAATTCCTTTAGAGCATTATCTAAAGTGGTAAAAGATTGAGCAGTTTTCGCACCTTCTACTCCTACTTTTCCGTAATTTATATAGTACCTAAATTCAGTACCATTTTTGTTTCTATGTACTTCTGCAACATAAAACTTATTATTCCCCTCATCGGGATAAAATTTATTAAGTGTTATAGCGTCAACAACTTCAAAGTCTTCACTATAAAATGGATCTTGTCTTATATCTATCTGCTTTCTAACTACTGTTTTCTTAGGTTTATCATCTTTTATTACCTTAGCGGTACTCGTCCTAGCCATATAAATCACTCCTTTAAACAATATAAAAACTTCTCTTTAAATTACTTTTTAATTTCAATAAAAATAGTATTGTAATTTTCCTTACAATACTATTATACTATACTTTCTTATTGTAGTCAATACTATTTATATTGTTTTAATATACAACTACATAAATCCCCTCTCATTTCCACTTCGTGATAATCTTCTTCTAAAAGTAACTCATTGAGTGTTTTCTCTAAGTCTTCCTTATTCGCACCACTTATAATTTTTACTTTTTTAAGTACTTTATGCGGTGGTATGTCTACTGCCTTCACTTCAATAGCTATAGTCTCTGGTATTGAAACTGAAGTCCCTTCTTCCTTATTTACAGAATCTTTTGTATTAGCAGATTTTTTATCCTCTGCCTCTATCTTAGCCTCTTTTACTTTAGACTTACCTACTTTTTTAGGCTCTTTAGCAGAATCATTATCTTCATCATCTGAAAAATCAATTAACTCAACTCTATCTGGTGTAAAATAAGCAACTACGCTATCCTTACTTCTAAATATCTCGCTTGAATTAAGTACATTCTCTAATGCCTTGTACGTGTCTAAAGAAAACTCACCAGTTCTTCTTGTACCATTAGTATTATAATAATAGGCATCTATAACACTTTTTACAGTTTCAGTTGTTGCTACTTGAGTACTTAAAAACTCCAAATCAGTATCTTTGCTCTTCTTAGAGTTATATATAACAACCTCCGAACCAGCATCAAACACAATTATATTCCTAACATAACTTAGTCCATCTTCTACTTCATCTCTAGTCAAATATACCTTAACTAGGTTTTGTAATGGACTTATCACCTTGTCATTTATAGTAAATAATGGCTTATTCAAAGAACAAAAATTCTTAGACCTAGCATTACCCCATAGCATCCAATCTGTTGTCTCTTTTCCAGTTACTCTGCCCTTAAATGGTATATGTGTTAAATGAATTAACCCATGTGAAGTTAAAACTAAGTGACATACTGGTACAGAAACATTTGAGTTATCCCCTTCCTTAGGATCTACTACCCTATGTGAAACTAACACTTTATAATCCTCTTTAATATCATCTAGCCAATTAGTTGCAGCCTTATTTTTTATTACTGCATTATAAAACCCCTTAGAACACTTTTCTGCATTTGGTTGATTTATTAATATACTCCCTTTTGTTTTATACTTATCATACCCAAACGTAGGATGATAATGCACTACCCCTAGCTTATCGTTTTCCCCTGCTATTTTTAATTTTGTTATTGTCATTTTAATACCTCCTATATTGTATTAATTATATTATACTATATATTTCTATAAATGTCAATATAATATTGTACATAATATCAGAATTTTAACATTATTGTCTTGTCCACTTTTTAAGCAGTCTTGCACTATTTAACACCTTTTTGTGCTGAAGAAAACTAAAAAAATATACGCCTTTTTGTGCTGAAACACACAAAATTAACACTAGATTAATTCTATACTAATATAGAAATTTCTGTATAAAATTATCCCTAAATATTTTTATATCCTAATACTTTTCAGTAACACTTATAATTACTATAGCATATATTATTTATATATAAATAATTTAATAGCCTATTTACGGCCTTTAAAAGTAGGGTAAACAATTTATACTATAACCCTACTTTTTACGTTCCTAGACCATACTAGCCCCATAGAAATACCCCTTGTTACTTATTACCCCTAGCAGCCCATAAGGTATCTAAATATTCTTCCCTAGCCTCCTCACAAGCACAACCCTCACAAAGCTCAGAAGGATGACGTGACTCCTTAATCCAAGGACAATGTTTGCATAATTCATCCGTACCTTCTACTTCAGCTAAAGCATCTAATTCCCAATTTTCACGCTTAGACATAATTAACCCCTTTCTATTATTCTATCTATTTTCATAAAAGAAAAATCTAATATATTTTTATCATCTATCTTTAATGCGTAACCCTCTCTTATTATTTCTACTTTCTCACCAGTAACAGAAAACGGAACTATCTGACCATCTCTATAATTTACATAAACATTAAAGTTTTTCATACTATCAACTCCTTATCTTTATGTTATTATCATACCCTATAATTCCGTCTCTATACTATATATTTAAAATTATTTTTAGATACTATATAAATTAACACTTTTCACATTTACTTTTACATTATCTAGATTTGAACAAGCCATATCTTCCATAAGAATAAAGTCTCTTCTATTAATAAACTCTATATCTATATTTATTACTTTTGAACCGTCTGCATTTTCTGTACCATTAAAACTACAGTTATTATCCGAGGTTACACCATCAACTAAGAAATCCCAACCACATATTTCAAAATAAGGTGTATCATTTACAACATCGCTTATTTCGTCTAAAGTCAAAACTTTATTTTCTAACTTGCTTTTTATATATTTATAAGCCGTATTAAAATCCATTACTACCCCTCCTATAATCTCCATAAATATTTCCATCTTTTTAATTCATTTTCAGTTAATGAAGTATATTCTCCATCTGGCCCCATACCTATAACTATAAATGTACCCGCTATATAATCTGTAGAACCCCATTGAATAAAATCTCTACAATATTCTTTATTTATAAGCTTACCTTCTTCATCTAATAATATTGCACTATACCTTTTGTTATCATCAGTATAAGGTAAATTTACATGTTCTATAAGACCTGCCCCTATAATCTTACGTACTTTAGCATATAAACTATCATTCTTATTTACTGCTATTTCAATTACCTCAGGCGTTTTATTTCTCTCTACTTTTAAACATTTATAAACTTTCATAATTAATACCTCCAACCTTTACTATATTTATATTATACTATATATTTATATTGTTGTCAAGTAAAATATAAAAATAAAATAAGACTTTAAAGTCTTATTTCAAATAGCTAAAATATTTAAAACGTGTACACTTATCTGTATCTACAGAATTAAACCCCTGCTTACTATAAAAATCTTCTACCTCAGAATCTATAATATCTGCAAATAATACAAAGTTAGAATCACATGCTAACTTCAAGAAATCTATAATCCCTTGTATTAATTGTTTACCTATACCTTTGTTTCTATACTCTTCGCAAACAAATAACCCATTGACTATATACCCCTCTTTTTCTTGTAATAATTTCTCCTCTTTTACACTACTAGGGTTATCATAATACCCTATATGTATAGCCCCTAGTAACTCATTTTCTTTAGAGAAATAGCCTTTAGTATAAGATAAATCTCCATCTTCTTTTATACAATTTATAATATCATCTAGTAAATAAAAAGTATCACTTTTTACTAATCTTTCCAACTGAAGTATGTCCGTACTAACTATATTTCTTAACCCCAAAAATTAACCCCCTTAATATATTATTCTACCATGTTCTTCAAACAAGTAAGCGTAAATTTTCTTCACATTACCATATTTATCTTGTAATAAAACTGTAGCTTTAGAAGCGTCTGTGAACCCCTTATATATTACATTCGAATACATACCATAGGACACTATAGTATCTACCTTTAAAGTGCTTAAGTCTATTCTACTACTCATACCAGTAATAGTTAAAGGAATACCTTTACCCCCTCTATTCAACTCCATAGTAACAATCTTTACTATTGCACCTTTAGAGTATAATTCATCTAATCTTGAATTGGCACTTTTAACAGAACTATGTACTGAGTCTATTTCTACATTAGTTCCATCTTTGGCTACTAGTATTACACTTGCTTTTGCCACTTCTAACACCCCACTATTATATTAATCTAACTATATAAACCCTTTGTTAGATAACCTTCCCCTTGTCTATATAAAGTCACTATTTTCATATAATCCTCTTCTCTAATCTGTCCAGTTTCCTTAAAATAATACGCCCATCTATCTACTGCACTTTTTGGAGAATGCCCTTTATTTAGGGATATTATAAATCTGTCTAGTGTTGGTATACTCTCTAATTTTTTTATTGCTAAGTCTACTAAATAATGTTCTTCTGATGACTTAAAACTTGCCAATGATATTCTTAATGATACTACAAAGTCACCCTTTACACCTACATATATAGTAGTCTGAAACTCACCTTTTTCAGCTAATTCTCTACTAGAAGCATAAAATAAAAAAGCCCCTATCTTTTTTATAAAAATACAATCTATTAACATATAACCACCTTTTGATTTACCACTTAAAGACCTTCTCATTATAGTTGCATTAGACTTTAATCTTACAGACTCTTGAAAAACAGCATTTTCAAAAAATAATACTGAATCTATTGACTCTGTTTTACCATTTCTACGTATTATTACCCTTCTAGGATCAGTATCATACCCAACATACTCTACAGTATTACCCCATAACTTAACTAAACCACTTTTATTTTGTTTGTTAATATTTCCTTTAGTACTATCTAAACCCATAGTAACTTTCTTAGATGAAGTCACTTGAGTCGTATTTAAACATTTCTTACAACCCTCGCTATTTTCCTCTACTGTAGACAATATAACATGTTTGCCTTGTTTTATTAATTCCTCTCTTCTAGCTATAGCAGCAGCCTTAGAGGTTTTTACACCATCTAGAAAATAACCTACCATATCCTCTGTATAGTTCACTACATAAAGTTTAGCCACTTCTAACACCTCTTCTTTATTTTAATAACCTAACTCCACCTTTAGTACTATACCTTTTACACATAGAAGTATACTCATATACGCTTATTTGCCCAGTCTCTACAAAATAGTAACCCCAAGTACTGATTAACTCACTATGTAAGTCTCCTTTGTGTACTCTAGCCATAAAAGTATCTACTGTAGGTATTGAACGTAACCTTTTATTGATTAAATCCATAACTTCGTTGTCTCTACAACTTTCAATCCTAGCTAAAGTACTAAAAGGTATAACAAAATCCTGATCTAAATCAAAGTATACCTTCACATAATTTAAATTTTTGTTCTGTGTATTTCCATCAGTAAATACAGTAAAATTTCCAACCACTTTAAGTGGTTTAACTTTTATAAACACAGCAATTGCAGCACCACGCTCTTTATCTAATATTCTCTTTTTTACTAAGCCCGTATTTCCACTAGTTTCACTACTCCTATTTAAATAGGAATTACAATTCTCAGCGTTCTCCTCTACTGTAGATATTACAACTTGTTTACCTTGCTTTATTAATTCATCTCTTCTAGTTTCAGCAGCTACCTTAGAAGTTTTTACCCCATCTAAGTAGAAACCTCTCATATCTTGTGTACATGTTATAACATAAAGTTTCGCCATCTAAATACACCACCTTCTTATTATTAATTATAATAATAACAAATGCACTTACAAAAATAAATAATGCTACTTATTTTTTATTTAGTTTCAATATTACCTTTAATTTTCTTAAAATCACTTAAAATTTCAATCATTTTTTCACATTTATCTACTTTACTCATACTACTGTAACTACTTTCAGTAGTAAAGGGTATAACATGTTTATCACCTATTTTTAAAAATAACATTACACCTATTTCTGGTGTCTCTAAATCACTTAGTCTCATTACAATTACATTACTTATATAGTCAAAATAAGTGAATTTCTTTACATACCCCTTGGTTACTACTAACATAGGAACATTATAACTCTCTAATGTAGGTATGGAATTTTTTAAGTACTCAGTTGCCAACATTCTTCTGAGTTTCCCATCAAGTTCATAATATACATAATCTTTATTATTAGTATCAAAACCTAGAAAGAATATTTTTATCCAATCTTCACCTATTTTTAATTTTGCACCATATTTAGTGCTTTTATTAGAGTCATATCTAGTAGCACAATAGTCTTCAAATGAAAAATTCTCTGTATCACTAGCATTTTCTACTTCCTTTACTATAGCTACAGCCCCTTTTTCTCTAACCTCTTGTGCTTTAGATTTTGCTTTATCACTATTAGTTACTACACCCTCTAAATAAAATTTTATATAGTCAAATGTACTACCTATTAAATATACTTTTTCCATACCCCTTCCCCCTTAATTACTTTCACTACGTAATATAACATGCCCTAAATCATCCACGTAACCTCTTTTATCTAACTCTTTCTCTACAGCACTTAATTTAAGAGTAGTATACTCATCTGCAGTACCACACAAAGTAGCCATATCCAAATCTACCCAAGCATCACATAAATAACTATCACTCTGATTACTTAAATCCTTCATAAATTCATTGAACCTTTTTTCTTTACCTCTTTTTAAAAAATTGAATATTCCCATATTTACCCCTTTCTATTTTGCACTAGGTATTTTAACCTAGTGCATGAATATTAAAATTATATTTTTCAGACATATAAATCATATGCTTACATACACCATGTCTATAAGTGTGATGTGGACAACTACAACTTACTATAACATCTTCTTTTATATCAATTCTATACGCATTACCTTTATGTATAAGTATTGAACAAGTTTTATCCATTTTAACCCCTTCTAATACTTCAAATTCATCTTTTTCTTTAGTAGCCTTATCAATCGCATTTTTTAACATTTCTAAGTTTGTCATTTTAATCGACCTCCGTATTTAACTTGATACTATTATTATAACCATATCATAAAGTTATATACACAAATCGTAAAAATATTTTTGTACTATCTAAAAATACACTTAAAATCTAACATCGCATACCCTTTACCCCTATCTTATATATTTACTATAATACTTTTCTGCATAAGGTACTTCTTTACATATCCATTTAAGCTTATTAGCTATCATATACTCAATTATAGCCTTATATTCTTTCTCCTTATCCGTAGGATTTACAAGAACATATACATTTTTTATTGCACATCTAGAAAGTTCATGTTTATACATACCACAAAGATAATATACTGATTTTCCCTTTATTACCCCTATAGTCATGTAGGCACCACTACTATTAGGAATAGACTTTATTACTAGACTTCCCTCTGTAACTTCCGTACCAAAACTATCAAACATAAGACCATCCTCCATTTTATATTTATTATTTTTTACTCTGTAGTACATTCAACTAATACTTTATACACATCTTCTAACTTAACTCCAATTTTTTCTGCAGTATCCTTAAAAGCCTAACCCTTTTTTCATAATCTCTATAACGTCATTTAATCTCTCTTCAACTAACTCTAACATTCTTTCCTCAGAAGTTTGTTCTTCCATAGTAACACCCCTTAAAAATAAAAACTATTAATTTAGTCTTATTATACTACTAAATTAATAGTTTGTCAAGTTATTAGTTAACCTATATTAAAATTCATCTGGCATTAAAGCATCTATTTGTGCATCTTCCTCAGCTTCATAGTATTCATAACTGTAAGCTATTAGTCTCTCTACACACTTCTCACAAAACCATACTCTTTTTAAAGCATGTATACCTAAATCAATTATCTTTCTTTTTATATCCTCAATTTCATCTGAAGTTATATAGTTTGCTATAGCTAATTCTTCCCTTATTTTTAAAGCAGTTAAAAGTATATCTCCTTTAGATAAGGATCTATTACAACCACTACAACACCTATCACTTTTTATTTGTACGTATTTAGGTGTTACTATACCTAATTCAGCACTAGCACTATAAGAAAGAGGAGGTATTTTATTTAAGAAGTCATTCAACAATTTGTCTTTATCACATTCAGAATTTACTACTTTTTTAGTACCCCTTTCTTTTTTCACTACTATTTTAGTAGTATTATTTACCTTGCCTGCATTTTCTAATGTGTTATACCCCTTTAATATTGTTTTAGTACTTTCTGATAATCTCTTTAAATTACTGAGTGTCATAAAACTTATCCCCCTTCTTTTATTCCCAAAAACAGCAATAGAAATCTCTAGGCTCATATATTTTAGGACTTATTTCTACAGTTTGACTAACTACTTTTAAACTTTTTAGAAATAACTCTTCTAAAATAGTTATTACATTATCTTTTATATCGTCTAAGTCTAATAACTTATCTAACTGCTTCTCTATAAAAGCTTTTTTTAATTGTTTAAGCCTTTTTAATTCATCAACATACATATCTCCCAAAGCTAATATAGACTTATCTTCTTCTTTTAATACCTCTGCAAAAGTACCATCTTCAACAAAGAAATGACCTTCATCATCTAGCTTTATACCTACCTGTGAATTAAATTCTTTATTCTTACATTCACCATTACTGAAAAATTTACAAGTCAAACAACATTTATCCATAGTTTTACCTCCAAGTAAAAAACATCTTATTTGTAATATATTATACCACAAATAAGATGTTTTGTCAAGATTATATATCCCCATATAATGGGGTAATATCCTCTTTACCATTTAGCACGTCTAGAAAAGTGTGTTCAATACAATCTTCATTATTAGCAGCTATATCTTCTAAATAAGACATATTAGGATAAAATAACACTGTGTAGTCTTCATTTGATAGTAACTTCTCTATTTCTGGAATCTCTTCTTCTTCCTCAGAGTCTATAGGATCGTCTACATTACTTACTAAAGCAATTATATAATCACTATTAGTTTGTATACCAAAAGCATATACTACATCAAAAATACCCTCAACTCTATCTAATAGTTCATCTAATAACCCTATTCTTCCCTCATCTTTAGCACTATCATGTATAAAAATTTGCGTACTTTCCATATTATACCCCCTAAGTTAATATATAAATTAAACCTGCTAATAAATAGCTTAGTATATTAGAAACAAAATAGAGTAACAAGTCAATAACAGTAGCTTTAATATTATCATTTAGCTCAAAACCTAATCTTTTAGCCTGTTCATTTGTATAATAGTTACCCATATAATCACTGAATAAAAATACCCCTAGTAATAAGGGAATAAAATTCAATTCTAACTTTAATAATAATAATAATTGTGTTATGCAAAATAGTGACTTTAATGCAACACCTTTTAGTTTTACTTTAATAACTAGCTTGTCCATAATATCACTCCTCTATTCTTATGTCTAGACCACCATTAGAATATGCTTCATCTATTATTATATTATACTTATCCAATGCAAATGTAGCCCTACCATTGTATACTGTTATAATAGTTTCAATTTGGTTACTCACCTCTTTAGTCTTAGAGTTGTAACCAAAATCTACCCTCTTAAAGTCAAGATAACCAGATCTAATAGAACTTCCAATATAAATTAGCTTTATACAAGATACATTATCTATAGCTACATCATCAATACCTTTACTGGTATCTATTAATACTGCCCCTGGAATTTTATACCCATCGTCAGTTTTAGTCTTATTCATATCAGAAATAAGCCCATTTTGTTCCTCTTTTCGTACTTCCTGTTGTTCATTACTAGAGTTACTATCTACTATCCTAATTCCTCCCATCGACACTATCAATAATATTAGTGGCGTTAGCACCATCGCTGCTCTTTTTATCATCCTCATTACTACTTACCCCTCCTATTAATTCTACCTGTTCCCATACTTCAACTCCATCCGTATATAATAATTTCCCATCTTTAGTATATTCTTTGAACTTAACTTTCTTAGACATACTTCCTCCAAGCTATACGTGCCTTACATATAGAAGTAGAATAAGTTTCTGCTATCTTTTTCAACATATTTCCTACAACTTCGGTATACTTAACAGATATTATTTCTACTCTCTTAGACATCAAACTTAAATCCCCTAGTAAAGAGGTTAATATAACTGGATTACTTAAGGCTATTACTAACGATGTACCTACTGAAGTAAATTTAGATACTAAATATCTTACTGTAAAACTAGTAGTTGAATTGAATAAAAATACTATATTCTTCCCATTAGCTACATTATCTAACCTCTTTAATATTGTTATCCAGTCAAATGTTAGCAATACTATATCATTACCCACACTAGTAGGTATTAAAAAGTTCCCAGAAGGTAAATTTACAACTAAATCTTTTATCAATTTACTAGTATCATTTAAATCTAAACTAGAGGCCTTATGAGTTATTTTATACTTAGTTCTTAAGTAATTGTCCCCTGTAAAATCTACAAGTATAGTATTTTGACTTACCCCTAGTAAATTCTCAACCTCCTCCATCATATCTAAAAAACTACTACCAGAACATGCTATAGTTATAATCTTAGAACGTCTACCAGCTAATTCAGATAATTCCTCCCTAGAAAAAACACTATTTATTATTAATCTAGGTGTTTTTAAATACTTATCTATATCAGTACTAATACCACTAGTAGTACCCCCTGCTAGTTGACTTAATTCTTGTACCTTTTTAATAGCTACATTATATTTATTCTGCCAATTACTCTTTATACTTTCAATTTCAGAAGTATACTTCAACTCTACTTCTTTTAATTTAGTATCTAAAGTAGTTTCATTTGAAGCTATTTTCTTGTTAGCTTGTATTAATTGCTCTTTTAATTGTAATATATCTCCCTTTAAAGAAGTTGTCGCCTCTGTTATAGCTTTTTGATGTTGTAGTTGAATTTCAGATATTTTAAAATTATGTTCTTTTTCTACTGCAGCTAACTTTTCTTCATAATCAGATGTTAACTGAATTATTTTCTCCTCATACCCCTGTTTAGTTTTCTCTAGACTATCTATATATTCTTGTTCCTTTAATTGTACATTTATAGAGAACTCTTTCTTTAAATCACTCTCAGAAGAACTTTTATCTAATTGTAACTTAGCCAATTTAGACTCTAAAGCATCTTTATCCTCTTTTAAAGCCGACAATTCTTTATTGAACTTTTCTAATGTTTTATTTAGGGTTTCATCATAAGAACGTTGTAACGTGTCTATCTCTTCCTTCTGAATATTAGATAATTCTTCTAACTTATATTCATATTCAGCTATCATAGCATCTTTTTGCGTCAACATCTTATTTTTCATTTCTAATTGTATTTTAGTATTGTCCCTATCTACTATAGCAGAAGGGTCACTTACTAAAGACTCTACTAAAGCATTCCTATCCGCATCAGATACGGAATCATCATCTAATTTAGATAGCACGTCAAAATCAACCTCGTCTTCTGCCCTACCCCCTAATATTAACTCCTTTTTTAAATCCTCATCCGTATTAAAATAAGTAACCTTCTCTTGTACAATCGGATCTAGTTCTATATTTTTTAAACTACTGTGTAAGTATACCTTTATACAGTCAGTACTCTTAGCCTTAACTCTCAATTTTATGTCTAGTGGAAGGCTTTTATTCTCTATTTCATACATCATAACGTCATTAAATGGTAATTCATTTAAACTTATACTAGAACCACCTATTAAAATCATATTTAATCACCAGCCTATACCTATTTCAATTTTCTTATTAAGTCCATTACAGATAATGCTATACCCTTTGACCATTCAGTATCAGAAGCGTACTTTTTATTTACATCTAATAAAGTATAACCACCACCAAAATGCTCCCCTTGAGGATTTAAATAATCTTTATTTAATAATTTTGCCCCTTCAATTAAACATTCACCTTTGGTTGTGAAATTTCTAGCAGCTTCTACATTGTTATCATAAGCAGCATAACTGATTATATTATTCTTACTCTTTGCTAAAGGAGAATTACCCCAAGTAGACTCATGACCCGATAATGCCATATATACTAATGCATTGATACCATATTCTTTTTCAGCCCTTACAAAGTCATCACCTAAACCTACAAGTCCAGTACCTTCTAACATTTGATTTATTTGTTCCGCATCTAAATTAGTCGGTATTCTTAAATCCATACTCATAAAGTAACTACTCCCTTTAGTAAGTAAATACTTTAATTCATTATAAGTATTTTGCTTTCTTTCCTTATCCTTTATTTTAATATTTACATCCGCTTGTAACATTGCTACTCTCTCTTGCAATGTCTTTACATTTTCTTTTAATTTAGCTACTTCTTGCGTATTTACCCCAGCTACCACCTCAGTAGTATTCGCAGTAATTACCTCCGCAGCCATAACGTTAGTAACTAAAGGTAATAATATACTCATAGACATTATAGTTACTAAAGTCAATACCCCTATCTTCTTAGCACACATTTATTCTATACCTCCTATTTACCTTTCTCTAACTGATTTAGTGATGTTTCTAATTTACCTACATTATCCCCTAGAGTATTTACTAAATCTTGTAACTCTTTTACCTCTTTAGAGTACTCTTCTATTTGTATATCTTTATCCTCTATTTGTTTTTTCTTTTCATTATTATCTTTTTTAAGCTCAATTATTTGGTTATCTCTTATATTTATTACACTTTTGTGATATACAAATTCAATTTGTAACCCTAGTGCTAAAATACCTATAATGGTTACTAATATAATATCTTTTTTATTATACTTCTTCATTATATTTACCCCTTTCTTTTGTATTATACTATTTAATACAAAACTCACACTAATTATCACTAAAAATAAAATAATGCAAGTATGTTATACACACTTGCATTATTTTTATACTAACTCTTAATTTGACATATGCTTATGCACAATTTCTGCACCCTCTATGTTTAAAAGTCTCTTATTTTTACCATCTGTTGATACTGCTTTTATATTTGGTGCTAACTCTTTAAAATAAGCATTTAATTCATCCGCTAAAGCAGGACTTAAAGGTTTTTGATTTTCATCTACAGTCTCAGACTCTAGAGTACCCCCTCCTACTATTAGAGTTCCTTTTATTTCTTTCATATCTATCATCATACGTTCAAGATATTGCTTAATATCTTCCATTAAGGATCTAGAGAACCTAGACTTAGCTACATTTACTAAGTCTGGTATACGGTTAATTGTACCATTCTCATCTAGTTCACATCTGCAAATTACTGCACCTAAATCTCTAGGAGAATAACCATACTTCTTCTTTATCTCATTTCTTACTGAAGATTCAATGGAATTTCCACCCTTCTTAAACGTATCCTTACTATCTTCTATTAACTTACCATCTCTAATTATAGCTACATCAGTAGTACCAGCTCCAATATCTACTATTAAAACATAACCAGTTTGATATATAGCATTATCTGGCACTATCTCTAATTTACCATCTACTTCTCTGAACAACGCTCCAAAATAAGCAGCAACACCCTCTGGAATTACTAACACGTCTGATACCTTGAAATCCATACTCATAGATATAGGTAAATGCATTACTACCTTAGATATTTCCTTAACTTTTTCTTTCATAACCTCTTTTTTCACATCTTGCTCTAAAGGAGGTAATAAAATTGTTACCTTGAAAGTAGCATCTATATCACTTAACTTAGTAGCTGTGTGAACAGATATTCTTTCTAATGCCTTTGCAAATATTAAATTCAAAGATAACTGAGTAGTGACTAATTCAACTTTTGGTTGTAGAGCTGAAGGTCTTAATAAAGAAGCTGAGAACTCTTTATCCGCTAATTCACCATTAGCAAATCTTATTCCCCCTACTTCTATTAAAGAAGTTTCACTGTCTTCATATACTTCTGGCACTTCGTACCCCTTCGCTAATTCTGCGAATTTGTTGCTCATTTCTAGCAACTCACTTTTCTTGTTTAAGATTAGTTTTACTCTTGTTCCAGAGTTTCCTAAATCAATAACTAAACCCGCCTGTACTATCATTTACACATTCCTCCATAAATTAAAACTAATTAAACAAATCAACCTGTACCACAAAATTTAATCCCTCATCTTTCATGAAACTAGGATCTACCACTAATGGTTCTTTTTTATGTACTAACACCTTAACTTGTTTACTATTATATTTTTTAAATCGTAGCATAACTCCATTTATTGTGCTATTTTCATTAGACTTAGTATAGAATGTATCCTCTTGTTTGGTTTTCTTAGCAAAAAGCTTACTAGGTAATTTCGCTTCTTTTATTTTAGCAGATATATTTTTCACATCCACTACTTTCTTAAGACTACTTAATTCAAAATTCTCTACTGACTCTACTACTTTTTCTTTTTCTACTTGTTTAATGTTGCCAAAGAATAAATCTCCATAATATAAGTAATAAGGTATTTTTAACCTTCCTAAATCCATATTACTCATTAAAGTAATATCTCCAGCATCTTCTATATCTTCTGTACCCCTATTCTCTAATAAAGTATTTATTACCTCATAAATATCTTTTACAGTTAAATCTGTTAACCCATGTACTATTATTAGTACTGTATCTTCCTTAGAGAAATATGCTGACCTCTCTTTAAACCTACTAACACTAAAAAATACCTCATCTGGATATACATTATTTTTATTGAGATATTTTAATAATGTCTCCCCACCTTCTGCTACTACTATAAATTTTCCCATACTTTTTCCTCCTTTTAAGGTGTTACAGCAAAGTATCTAGTATACTCCAACATAGTGTTACCAGATGCCCCTCTTTTCCCATTGCTATTACTCCTTTGTAAATCTAAAAAATTAGTTGTAGTTTTATCTAAATTACCTCTAAAATCCCTAGCTATTATTGTTGTGTAGGGTACTATAACATCTAAATAAAAGGTTACTTTTGCTACTACTATATTCTTTTCATCATAAGGCCTTCCAGTCATAGGATTTATTACCCTATTGTCTAATGACTTAAGATAAGCAGCCTTAGAACCCATACCCCCTGTATTAGCACCAAATAACATTACTAACAAATCATTATTAGCAGGATCATACATATTTATTACTTTATAATCTATATCTGGCTGAGTACCCTTAAATGCTTTTACATTGTTAGCACTAGTAGTACTCTGTGTACCCCTTAATACGGTAAATAAGCCATCATTAATTGGATTGTAGGCACTTAAGTCCCCTTTTACCAAACTAGCGTAGGTAGAGCCTTTTAAGACACCATTACCACCCTTAGAAGTATTTAAATTAAAGCCTGATTTAGCATATTTACTACGCATTAATAAATCAACATTATTCATGTATAAAGTAGATAGCAAATCTTTATTTAAATAAGTTATTCCTAAACTTATCGGTGTATTATAATATGTTACCATACCACCATCTTTCTTATGATTAGATAAACCATAAGTATTAAATAACCCATTAGCTACAGTACCACTAACATACGCACCTGAAGAATTTTTAACCCCTGTCACACTAGCACTACTCTTATTCAAAACATCTAAACCCATAAAACTAATTTTTGGTACTGAGTACCATTCAAACCCTGTATTAGAAGAATTGTAATATCTAAGAGGTGTTCTAATATTTCCTAAAGTTTTACTAAATTCTTTAAACTCAGCATTATCATATACTTTCATAAAAGCTTTTTCTTTGTTTTCTGATTTACTAGTATTTAAATTATATATACCATCAAACATATCTGTAGCAGTATAACCACTACCATCAGCAGAGGGCATACTAAGTTGATACGCAGTCCCAGTTGCTCTATACCCATTATTTTTAACGAAAAAATCATCAGTTACTTGAGCTTGTTCTAAAGACATATCTGCAGCAGTACGCATTATTAATTGTATATGTTGAGCCACATTTCCAAGAGCAATTATTTCAATTACTGCTGATACAAATATTATAGCTAAATAATTCACAACTAAACTTATAACTACATTTCTAGGTTTCATGCTATACCCCCTATTTCAAGTATCTTAAACAAGGTACACTATACACATAAGTCATGTTATAAGTATATCTAGATTTTGTTAGAAAAGTTCCACCACTTTTTGCTCTATTTCTAACATATAAGACTCTCGTTGGACTCATAGTTATTGATATTGCTAAATTCTTTATATCCCCATAGTTTCCTACGTTACTTTCAGCTAATGATGAATAAGTAGTATTCCCTATTTTTAAAGAACTTTTTAAATTTGAACCCACCTTAGTAGCTACATTTGAATCCACTACTATCTTATTTAACTGCCCATTAAATAACTCTTGTAGCCCATTAGGTACACAATTGTTTCTAGATATCTCATTTTGCATAACAGTAGATATTGAAGTAACCTTATTGTGTACAGATAAAGTGTCCATAACTACTAAACTAGTATCGAATACCAACATAAGTATTATTGATATTCCCAATACTTTGAATACTGTAAGTACCAATTTAGGCATCCTCTAACCCCTCCTTAATTTGTTTTTAAGTCTTTTGCCTTACTAAAAGTATTAGATAAGGTAGCGTTTATTGTAGTACCATCTTGATAGGTATACATGCTCCAATTATTCTGTAATGCAGGTTTTATCGCTCTCCACATTATAGTTCTACCTGTATTTCCACATACTGCAATATATAGTAAAATAGCTAATACACAAGTACCAATAATCTCAAATACATTTCTAAGTATCTTCGTAGACATATTACTACCCCCTTTGTTCATTATATACTTTTATCCTTAAAAATATTGGCGTATGATTAATTCATACGCCAATATCTATTATAATGCTTTAATTATAGCTTACCACTAGTTTCATCAAGACCAGATGAACCATCATATCCACCTTGAGCATCTTCAAAAGTAGGTATTAAAGGATCTGTATTACCAGATATCTTTTCCCATGTTTCATTAACAGGAGTTATTACAGTATTCCAACCTCTTTGTAATGCTCCACCTTCATTAAAAAATACCATCCAAACTATAAGTGATAGCACAAGCGCACCTATAACTAAAAATACCTTTGTTAATTTTGACATTGAACCTCGCCTCCTTAATTTATACTTATATTATTTGGTAATGCACATTTATACACTTAATATCGAAAAAATACCTTGTAGTTATTTAATTACCAAAAATTTGTCCTAACCCATTAGCATTCGTTAACTTAGCTAACCAAGAAAGTATTACAAATTCAGCCAGTATTATGTATATCATATTGACTACAAATCTACCTTTCTTTATTCTGCTTTCTGCAGTTTCCTTCATTTGTTCTAATCTCTTCTGACTTAACTCAATTTTAAAAGCTAATAGTTTGTCCGCATTCTTTACCCCATTTATGGATTGTAAAGCTAAATTACAAAAGTTTATTATCATAGCGGATCTATATGTTTCTTTTATCTTACGTATAGCCATTTCATCAGAACCATATATTTCAATATTGTTTCTCCAATCTACTACAAAGTTTCTTATTACATTATGTGACGTACCCCTATACATTATATCTAGAGATTTTATAAAGTCCGTTAACGTAGGGGATAGCCTATTATACGAACCTTTTATTAACCTTGTGTAAAGCAAAAGATACAAATCTGGAAACTCTTTCTCTAATTCTAAATCTTCATCGCCAATTTTAAAGTCACAATATACAGAAAATCCATGTGGTATCATTAAACCAGCTAGAAAAACTAAGAATATAGTAGAACTAGTGAGTAAAGAGCCAATTATAGCTATCATAACTGAAAGTATTTGTATACCTTTCAATAAGCCTAAAAGTTCTATCGGTTTATACCCTCTATCTACTGTTTTTAATACTATCCTTAATCTAGCTAATTTGTACTCTAAATCTTTTATATCCCCCTCTTTTGGTTTGTACCCTATGTTGTTAGCTACCCATTCACACTTATCTAAAAAATAAAGAGTTCTTCTTCTTGCTCTCTCTATTTTCTTTAAAGTATTAACATCCTTTTTAGCCTTTTCAGTTCTTTGACTTACGCCCCACATATTGTTTATTCTAGTTACATATAATGCTAATATTATCAATAGTATATAAAGCACTATATCCCAAAAGCCAAACATACTCTAACCCCCTCTATAATGATTTTGCTTTTATAGAAGTTATGTAAGCTAAAACCCAAGCTACAATCACAACATCTATTATAATAAGCAATCTACCAAAAAACGATTTTAAAAAGAAGTATGCTATAAAGGCATCAGTATTTATAGAAAATAAGCCATAACCTACTATTACTAATACAGAGAGTAAAAACTCAGTTCTTAAGCTATTAAACTCCTTATTATTTATATCTCTTAACTGTCTCTTAAATCTATTTACTTCTATCAAAGAAGAGAATATATCATCCATGTCTCTATCCGCTTTTTCTTCATACATAATAGCTTTTTGTGCAAAATCTGTGAAAGTAAAACCTAGTTTTTCATTTAAGTTTAGCATAGCACTCTTAAAAGAATAACCCTTGTTTGCTATATCATCTAAAAACTCTAGAAAATAAGGTCTTATATTAGCGTGAAAAGAATACTTATACCTAGTAATAGCGTTTTGTACCCCACCTTTTACATCTGATACTAATAAATCTACAGCATCCATTATCTCAGCTTCACGTTTTTCAAATCTTACTAATGACATAAATTTAAAAACTACTACTGTTAAATAGAATATAGCTAATGTTGCAGGTATCAACAACATAAAAGCATCCATAAATATAACTAATATCAAAGCCAAACTAATAGATAAACAAGAAATAAAAGTAAGTAACCCTGTAGGCGTAACCTTATCCTTATTCATATCTAAGTTCTCTATTATACCTTTAAAATAATTAGATATCTTATAAGTCTTAGAGTGTTTATTGATACTAGATACCCTTTCTACACGCTTATTAATACGCATTAGCCTTATACCTACTAGCCTATAGAAACGCTCATTAGAACCCCTTTTTGTAGATTCTAGCCACGTAAGAACCCTATTATTATACATAACTAACAGACCAAAGCCTAAGAGTACCCCTATGACTACTAATAGTCTTATTAATATCATACTCTCACCTCTTCCTCTGCTTCCTCTTCATCTTTAACAATATCTTTAGGGTTACAGAACTCTGCAATATCATCATAAGATATACCAGCTTTATAGAAAACTTTCTTCAACTTAGGGGATAATATACCCCTTTGCACAAATTCACCTTCAACTACAGTTCTTCCTCTTTCATCAGTATGTACTTTACCACTTAATTTATATTCAAATAACATATTTATCTTAGGATATCCCTGATCGTCTACGCCTTGTACTTCCGATATCTCCATTATTCTTCTATCACCATTCTCAAATTTATATTGAGATATTATAATATTTATAGTATCAGCAACAAGTCTTACACACTCAGTATAAGTTGCATTAGTAGTAGTACTTAATTCAGTTGCGAATCTACCTATAGCATCATAGGCATCCTCAGCATGGAATGTACCCAATAACTTATGTCCAGTCTTCATTGCTCTTTGTATCTGGAAGAACTCTCCAGGCGTTCTTGCTTCACCTATAAGTACAACTTCTGGTGTTTCTCTTAACGAGTTGGATATTAAATTCTCCATAGAAGCAGTTACTTTATCATCTGTCTTTTCTCCTGTTTCCCTAACTTCATGATGTACAACATTTCTTATATTTCTACCCATGTCATCCCTTTCCATGAAAGTAATTTCCGCAGGATTTTGAATCATTATTATTCTCTTATGTCTAGGTATAGTACTAGCTATAATTCTTAAAAGTGTAGTCTTACCACTACCTGTAGGACCTACACAGAATAGCTTAAGCTCTGCTCTACCTAGTTTATCTACAAGTCTACCCATCTTCGGAGTACAAGCTCCACCCTCTATTATATGATGAAGTTCTAACTTAGTTTCTTTAAACTTTCTTAGTACTACTGTTGTAATAGGAAAACTAGCAGGTGGCTTATCCCTTGTATTAGCAACATGATGCACAGCATTAACTCTGTATTGGTCTTTAGCTGTCTTTGCATTTAATAAAGGTAATCCAGACGTAAATTGAGGCGTATTACCTTGTCCATCATCTATAATCTTGTTAAGAACAATATGTACTTCCTCATTATCCGAGAATTGCATTATTCTACCTTTTGAGTCTACATATGGCTCAGTAACACCGTTTCTAATTACAAATATAGTATTTTTATCGTTTATTTGTATTTCATCAACCTCTGGGTCCTGTAACGCTTCTTTTAATACAGATACCCCTGTCATTACATCCCCTAAATCCTCTAATAAAAGGGTTTTGTTTACTATTCCATTATTTGTGTACCCCTTTACTTTTACAGGATGCTTTCCTACGAAATCTGTTACTAACTTATTTAAAAAGTCTGCTTTCTTCTTTTCATCCCAATCACCATTAGAGTATTCTTCCGATAAATTCTTACGTACGAATAATCTACAATGAGAAACATAATCATCAAAAGTCATTTCTGCTTCTCTATAGGCCCTATCTAGCACAGAAAAGTCAGACTGTATTTGAGAAATCTTTTTTATATCTATCATTTTTGAACCTCCTCCTTTAGTACCTAATTACCTTAGAAGTAAATCCAAACAAAAAACTCCCATTTATAAAAATAGGAGTGTTCTTCAAAAAATTCTATTAAGTTTTCTACCTAACATTATAGTACTCACATAAATTTATTTACTTCCCCTCTGAGAGTTTCAAATTCCTTTTTGAGTTTAAAATACTTAAATACCTTATAATTTGCTAAAGCAACTTCTACCTTGGTTATCTTAGTAACTGTATCTAAATATTCTCTCATGAATAGTTCATTATCCATATTACCTTGAACTTTATTATTTAATTTCTCCTTGTAACAAAAACACCCTATATACATGTTATTATATTCTACAGTAACTTTACCCCATATAAAATCATATAACAGAAGTGCAGCAGCTATGGCACAAAATACTGCACCAATATATTGTCCTTGCACTACAAATATTACACCTCTAATTATATCTAATATTACTAATGGTATATTTATATTTGTAAAATCCGATAATAACCCTTTAATAAATATTAGAATGATTAATGTATTTATTATAAATTCTAACAAGTCCATGCCCTCCCTTTATTTTTAATACTTAGTTATACAGTTATTAATAAACTACCATCTAAATTATTTTAGGTGGTAGTTTATCGACTATTTCTTATACAAATTTACCCCTAATGCTACTATCAATATAATAAGTATTATTAGTATAATACTACTATTAGCTAAAAACAACTATTCGTCATCCTCAATATCTGTTATATTTCCTAGTATAGTATCTACATCATCATCTTCTTCAATAGCATCTGGTTCTTCAACTAAATCCTTTAACTTATTGGTTGCTTTATTTTTAAGCCCCTTCTTACCTATATAGTCTACATTTAAAGGTGTTTTTTGTACTATACCATCCAATATACTATTTATACATTCTGAAAATTCATTTATAGTTTCATCGGCTGTCACGCTCACCCAAATCTTTTTACCAGTTACCCCATGTATGGCTATTTCATTTGCTAATGGTATTTTACCTATTACAGACATACCAGCATTTACAAATACACTATCAATATCAAGTATCATATTTTTTAATACCTTGTTAATTACTACTGTATTGGCTTTAGCAAATGGTACAGCTAAAGTTGCCATAGAGTTTAGAGACTTTCTTAGATTATGCATACATTTAACACTAGGATCACCAACCATTATAATCTTATTACACCTTATAGCACTAAATACACTTATATTAGTTAACTCATAAGACAAGTCTATTAGTATTATATCAAAGTAATCTTTTAATTCATTTAGAAAATTATCCAGTACAGCTTCATTGTCTTTTGAAGATAGCATATCTACTGCAGTTCTATTAGCTAAAGAGGCTAAATAAACATTAGAGTACATAGTTGGCATTAATACTTTTGATAACTCAGACTCAAAATCTAAGTAATCCTTACGCTCCATATCTTCATCCTTAACAAATAAAGGATATAAAGAAGGATATAAATAATTAGTATCTAATACGCATATATTGTAATCAGTAGTTTCATTTAACGCATACGCTACATTATGTACGATAGTGGATACCCCTACTCCAGGCACTATTCCTTTAAACCCCACTACTTTATCAAACAATAACTGCTCAGATAACTGTAGTCCTGCATTACCACTTAATGCTCCTAAGATTTTCCCTACTACGCTCATATCTTTTCCACCTTTCTAATTTAAAACCACCTAATATTATATACGAGGTGGTTTTTATGTTCTATTTGCTATTTTTTAGTGTTACTAGAACTTTGTTGTCTAGCTAACCCTGTTTGTAACTCATTTAATGCTTCTGTGATTAAATTACCACTTGTTCTAGGTAATAATGTCATCATGTAAGATGGCCCTTTACTTTGAATTCTCATATAATCATCAGCTTCCTCTGGTGTTACATTTAAAAGTATTTGTGCAGGCTTAACCTGATCTTGGAACTCCGCTGAACCTAATTTATTTAACTGCGCTGTCTTATTTAATGTTAATAAGTCATAGTATAAATCGAATATACTTTCTCCTTTAGAGTTTAGTATATCTAGAACTACTACATCATTAAATAATTTAACTTGTCTCTTTATAGATGTCTCACTACGTATACCAGCTTGTTGTTGTAATTCAAACTGTTCATCATCTGGCAAAGTATAGTTATTTTCATCATAAGTAGCTCTAATATTTATTTTATCTCCAGGAACTAACATTGTACCAAACTGGTCTGCCTTTATGTCTAATTTTAATAATTCACCATCCATCTTATATAAATAAGAGTATCTCTTAGGTGTTTCACCACTTAAAGAGTCCCAATATATTGGAGTACCCTGTCTTATGTAGTTAGATGCATAAGCATTGACTATTCTACTCCTATCATTCCATAAAACAATAGCTCTCTTTTTAGCACCATCTTTAGTTGTATAATTACCAGATTTTTCATACTCACTCTTAGTCATAGTATCTTTAACAAAATTCTCTTCCGTTAATCTACCATCCTGTGGTACTGCAATCTTTAATTTTACAACCTCTACCTTTTGCCTTAACGTAAATGCACTACCTATGTTTATAAGTAAAGCAGCTGAAATACCTATGACTAAATATTTAATTTTACTATTAGACTTAGATACTTTTTTCACTTTCTTAGGTTTATTCGCTTTCGCAGCATCCCTATTTAGATTGAACATATTTCACACTCCTCTAATTAATATTCTTGTAGATAAAACTGAATATATTTACCCCTTTCTTTTAAAGGCAATATTAACGCTCTATCTAACCTTATATTTTCATCGAAACAAAGTACAGGTATTCCATCAATTATGTACTCAATCCTCTTACCTTTTACTATTTTTCTTACATTACTTAAATCTCCTTCATATTTAACATAAAATCTAAATGCATCTCTAACATAATTATTAGTATCAGCTATACATATATTTGTAGATTTTAAGAAAAATGCAAGATTATTAATTCTAAGCAGCCTCCCCTTGTATTTGGACTTCAAATACAGCATCTCTTCTTGCTTTATGACATCATTTAACGCCTTTATATTAAATACAGCCTTATCTATATCCTGTATACCAAAAGCATTTTTATGCCCTTGACAAGTAATACCAAAACTTCTACATAACTCTAAATAATCAACATTATCAGCTAGACCCCTTAAACTTCCTCTTAATATCTTCTCGTTATCTTTAACGAATAATATAGACGTTTTACCCCTATTCTTAACTTTAGAACATGCTAAACCTATAAAATTAGTTATATTAGCATTATGTATTAAAGGTAAATCTTTATCTACATAGCCACATATTAAACTACTTAAATTTGAAGAGTCTGGATAATACTTTAAATTATCTATTATACTGTTTTGAATATCTTTCTGAATAGTTCTAAACAAAGATAATTCATTTTGTAACCCTTTTACCCCATGCACTAATTCTACTGCAAAATCATTGTAATTCAACCTAAATAAAGCATTTAATTTAGGAGATAGAGTATAATCTATAAAATTTCTGTCTAATACTATTTCTCCAAACCCAAAATCAACCGTATCCCTTGTTACTGAAATGAGATACTTAGAGAATTCTGACTTACTTGTATACACAGTATGTAGAAATTTTCTTGCTACCTCATTCTCTATAGGCCTTACATCTGACAATAAGCTTATACCTACCATCACTTTTTCATCTTCCTTAAATAGCCCAGGCCATATTGATTCTATAACATAATATATTACCCCTGCTCCTGATAAAAACCTAAATTCCTCGGGCTCAAAAGAATACTGATTATTTATTTTTACCCCTTCTGCTTGGTCTGTTTTTATATGTAATAAAGTATTTTCCTTAGTATCATGATGGTCTATATTTATTACATTTACGCCATTATCTACTAATAACTTCATTTCCTCTTCGCTTATAAACGCATCTACCATTATTAAAGTAAACCCCTTAAGCTTTTTAATTTGTTCCAATGTGAGTTTTAGACCATGTTCCCTATCTTTATTTATTATATAGCTAAACTGCTTCTTAAAATGTGTCAACACCCTATCTATCAAAAATCCAGAAAATAATCCATCTATGTCTGGATCATAATATATAATATATTTAGAACTTCTACCCAATATATTTAAGAACTGTTGTAACCCACTTGGAGTATAATGTTTCATGTTATCACCTCTCATGATATACTATATATTATATTCCTATAGATTTATAACCAACTAGTAAAATTACTCTCTTAAATCAAAAAAGGTAGTCTATTTCTAGACTACCCTTTATTAGTTAAAAAGCATCTTCGTCATCTTCATCATCTAAGATTTCATCAAGTACTTCTTCGTCTAGAGGTTCATCCTCATAATCACTTGTTGTAGCTACTTCTTTCTTGGTAAACATAATAAACTTAAAAAGATTTAGTGCAAAAGCTTCTAAAAATTTTGGCTTAGTAGAAAGTGTAGCTCCAAACGTACCACCACCATTATCTACCCTTTTAAAGTCTATTTCAAATGCTAAATTAGCAGTATACCTACCAGCAAGTAAATCATCTAAGTGATAGTGATTTCTAACAGAAGCCTCTAAATTATATTTAAAACTACTTTCTTTTACCCACCAAACTTGATTATTTCCAAACTCCTCTGAATAATATTTAATCTCACCCATAGAGTTTACAGAATATATTATATTTTTTTCCTCATCTTTTAAGAATATTTCCCCTTCATGTAACTCTATACACACCCCATCATCTACTAAAAAAGCAGATGCATTTACACTAGCATGTATTCCAAAATAATCAGTCAATATAACAACTGAATTTCCTTCTCTCAATCTTAAAATTTTATCTTCTACAGATATGTCTATCCAACCAAAAGGAGTTCCATGCCCAACTTCTACAAGTACTTTATCTAAAACTCCAGCTCTTTCTATTACTTCTTTACCCCTAAATTTTTTACCTATTATCATTATTACTCCTCCTAAAATATACCTTTCTTATAACCCTAAATTGGAATTATTGTTTATAATGTCTGTAGGGTTTATATCTACACTACTACCCCCTAGTATGTCTGTGAACCAACTAAAATCCATACCTAATGTTCTTTCAACTTTTCTAAACAAATTTGTTAATCCACCAGAAGTCATACCAGTTGACCACATAGGAATACTCCCTGCAGTAGACACAGATACTCCTAATAAATTTCCTAAACTAGTGGTAAACTCCACCATTAAAGTTACAGGAGATATACGTCTTACTATTAAATTTACTAAAAACAATACAAAAAATGTTGTCATACCTACTCTAAATAAAAAATAAGTAGTTCTCATAGTAAAAACCTCCCTCTGTTACAATATAACTTTAATGCTTGAGTACCATATAAGTTAAACGTTTTTACCCCTATTACTTTTGTAGGGTATTTTCTACTCTTTATATACAATATAGGATACAACTCTTTAGGTGACTTAAACATCTTGTAATACCAAAAATCTACATCAGACCAATTTATAAATTCAATATCCTCTTTATTCTCTACATTGGTATAAAGATAATTGCTATGTACACTTATACCTAGCTTGTTCATTCTACAAACTTCGTCCCCTAAATACCCTTTGTCTATAATCCTTATTACATAACAACCTACAAAAGGTATTAAAGTTGCCCAACAATTAATAGGATCTGTTAAGTCAAACAATAGTGTTACTAACATACTCAAAGTAATGAAAATTATAACTTGCATCAGTACATTAACATATAACCTTCTTAAAATAAAGCTAGTTGAATAGCCAGTTTCTTCACTTTCATACATCACCAAACCAACATTATTTTCTAAAGTTTGTATATCGTTTAAACTTAGCTTATTTTCTTCTTTTAATTTTTCTATTACACCATCATATGACAGTTCTTCGTTTTCACTCATAGTTTTACTTACAGTATCCACTAATCTCTTTAATAGTAAAAAACTTTCATCTTTATCCAAATTAACACCGCCTATCTTATCTATAGGTATAATAGTTTTAAATCCTCCTTACATTCATCTAAAGTCATATTGTCAAAATTACGTTTTAACTTCAAATTGTCCTCTAATATCGCTTTCTCTCTATGTAACGCACAAGCAGTCTTAGTTATAAAACGACCAATTTCCTTATTATCACGTCTGTAACTAAAGTAATTCCACTTTTTAGATACCCCTACAAGCTTTTTACTTTCTAATGTCCTAAATAATCTAGAATCTATAAGAGTTAAATTGCTCTTAGATAAGTTTAAAGCATTCCCATCCCTATGCAATACAATCATTTCTTTTATATTCCCCGAATAATACTTAGCAGCTATCACACGTGATAAATACTCGGTATTCATTGTTACTCTAATTCCTCTAGAGGTTAACTTCATACCAGGCTTACATATTTGCAACTTGTTAGGTAAAAATAAACGTAAATTGGCTGTTATTAACTCAACATCCTCTTTATCTATAATTACTTCAAATACGCCCCTTTTGTTCTTAATAGGTATTTTATCATAATCTCCACTCGAAAACTGTTCTAACACTACACCCCTCATCATCTTGTATCTCCTCCTTATCTTTAGCTTATTTTCTCTATACCCCTAGGTAATTTCAACACTAATTCACCATCCTTCATAATAGGCACAACAGAAAACTCTAATATATCATCTGGCTTAAATCCTCTTTTCTTAAATCCTTTAATGTTTTTAAAAGTATAATTTGTCGCTATAGTAGTTCCACCTTTTGTAACTATATTGCTTACATGATAGAGCATTTTATAATGCCCTGTAAATTCCCTACTCTGACTCCAACCATCATATCTACAAGTTACTGTAACCCTTTGATTTAATAAATCTTCAAGCATAATAATCCACCTCCTAAAATGGGTAATGTATTTAATACACTACCCCACTAATGTTTTTATTTCTTTACTTCTAATACCCCTAGTTTGCCATTCTTAGCTACAAATGCCTTACCTTTTACAAAATTACCTACAAAGTCAAAAGTATCTTCTAATACTGCATCTCCAACATCATCTAATAATATAAAGCTTGTACTATCTGACATATTTGGTTTAACCCATGCAAAACCATCACTAAAAGGTCTTACAGTATCATATATGGCTCTTATAGTTGGTTGCCCCTCACTATTTTTAAAACCCATTTTATTATTATCATCAGAGAAAGGTATTAAACCTGAAGAAAATTCATCTGCACCATAATAACCCTCATTGTAGAACTCAAAATCCATTTTACCAGCTAGTATATTATCTTTGTGAATATAACCCTCTTTTAGTTCACCATTATCTAATAATGCTACATGTATTAAGTCTTTTGAAGTTAGTTTTAATATACCATTTTTAGCTACATAAGGTACTATAGTTACAAAGTCACCTAATTTTTTACCTTCTTTAGTGATTAAAGACATATATTGCCCTTTAGCTACTACAGCAATTCCATCTTCATATACCATAGGAGCATAGTCATATTCTAAAGGAATTGCTACTACCCCTGAAGTATCTATGTAACCATATTTACCATCTTTACATACTGGAATTAAGCCATCACTCTCATTCCCTACCCAAGAATAAAGTGGCTCAGTTATAAACTTGTTATCCTTAGATAGTACTCCCCATAAGTTACCTTGCTTATAAGCAGCATAACCATCTACAAAATCAGTAGCACCATCTAATCCTAGAGGTATAACCTCTTTACCAGTAGTATCTATAAAACCCCACTTACCTTCTATGGCTACCCTAGCTAACCCATTAGACATTGCTAAAGCATTTGTGTACTTTATATCTGTTATTTGTTTACCATCTGAATCTACATAACCGAGTAATCCACCTTCTCTTACTACAATGTACCCCTCATTATCTTCTAGATAATCATCATATTGTTTATCAAAATATTTGATATCCTTAAAGGTGGCTTTAGAAGGTATATTTTCCTCAACTGCAATTTCATCAGTACTATCTGGCTTCTTATCCCTTTTACACGCTACCAAGCTTGTACCCACCAAAGATACTAAAGCTAATGTTACAATAAGTTTTTTCATATTCACTTTCATTTACCTATCCCCTTTTTATTTACTATTTTCTATTAAATTACATAATCTTTTATACGTTAATTCTTTAGTTATATCTAAACCAAAAGCTTCCAAATACTTTAATATCGCAAGTATTTCTATATTGTTATCTATTATTTTATACTTTTGTATTGTAGGTGAACCATAATCTGGTACTATAGCTACTAACTCATCTTTTTCTAGTATTATACTAGCCTCTGTCCACCTATAGTTAGTAAAAAACAAATCATGTAACCTAGTTTTTATAATATCTAATAAAAAAATTTTTAGTTACTTCTATATTAAACATAACCTGTATAACCCCCTTTCCCTTTATTATTTACCTTTAAGCCTTCTTATACTAATAAGCTATAAAAACCTAACGTGAAGCCTCCTAGCTAACTAGAAGGCACACTTAATAACTTATTTAGCTTTATACTCTTCTATATGTTTCTCAACATCTTTTACAACATTAGTCAACTTATTTAAGTTACCTTCCATTATTTGAGTTCTTACAAAAGCCCTCGTTATATTAATTCTACTTAGATTATCAAAATCAAAATTAGCAGTTATATCCCCTAAGTCATGTAAGTCATTTGCAACCGCAGCACTCAAGTAGTAGTCAAAACCATGTTCTTCATAAGTATCTAAATGATTATATAAATCAGAAATTAATTGATAAGGATTTATATTGTTATTTACCCTTAGTATTATTGTATCCTCACCTATAAACGCAGGTTGAACTTGTTCTCCTTTATAACTTCTTAACAAGTCATATAATTTACTTATACAACCAAATAATATTGTATTATTTACACCCTTTAATGCAACGGAATCATCACTACTAGTAATACTAGGAATACCTAGAGAATTAACCTTCTCAACTAAATCTTTATATGGCCTTACTCTTGCACACAATTGGTCTAATATTAACTCTTGAACTAACTCCATAGAAGTCCAAACTAGATATGTAACTATAGTTCTTTCCTCTTTAGTTATGTCATTATACCCTTTATTATACAGCACTTTAGCTACTACACGCATAAAATCATGTTCATTATACTCTTTATACTTATTGTATAATTCTTTGTAAGTTGCCTTGTATATAGCACTAAAAGCATCTAATCTTACATAATAATACTTAGACTCATCTAACTTATACATACCCTTTAATTCTGAATAATAAATTGGGTAATTCTGAGTAAATAGACCATTACGTCTCATTTTAGGAAAGTTTAAGTTATCCCAAGGTTTTAATACTCTTCTTAGAGTATTCGCAGCACGCTTGAGTTTTTTCTTTTCTTCTAAAACTAAAAAGAATTCTCTCAAATAAGGGTATTCTCTTTTTAAATAAGCTATACTAGTACTACTATTAATCATTTTTCTTACCCCTAATGGTAGTTCTTCTATAACTATCCCTAACTCTTTAAACCTTTTTAAGGTTTCAATATAATTAAACCCCCTTATACCTGACTTCTTATCTAAATCTAATATTTTATCATCTATTTCATCCCTTTTAGTATTCACTAAGTCTTTATCTAAGTCCACAAAAGTAGAAAAATAACCAGTATACGCTATCATTTTTCTAACCTTCAACACATCTGAGATATCTGTTAATGTACCCCAGTCTTTATACAACTTTAAAACCCCTGCTTCTCTTAGCTCCAATGGAATTCTTTCTACTTTAGTATTATACTTATCTAAGGTATATACACCATATTTAATACTAAAGAAAGACATAGTCTCCCATACAATATTAATATGCACCCTATAAAACAGAAATATATTGTATAAATGAGTAACATCATCAGTTATAAATTTCTGAGTAGTAAAGAAGTCTTTCAATACCCCTGATAAGTTACCTTCTTTAGGTAAATAAAAACTACACTCATTACCTAGTACATCTTTCAAAGTTATACAAACATCATAAGGTAATATAGCCTTTTTACTATTAGCAAGAATAAATCCCTTTACTTCTATTACATAATAATTTTCAGATGCCCCTTTATCTTTTCCTTTTAGTAAAAATTCACTTAGTCTAGTCTCCGCAATGTCAATTAAATTAATTTCTTGAGTTTTATCCATAAACTCACCCTCCACTTTATTATTTTTGTTTGAAGTTTTAACTACCACTTCTAAGTTATGTTTAATAGTAATTATCTATAAAAATATCTAAATTATAACCCTTTTCTTATATAGATTGTAATCTCACTTGATACAGATTTGAAAAGTTAGATAATGACTTTTCATGGTACTTTATATTTAAATTACTTATCTCACTATGATTAAAACTCTCCACTATCTTAAAAGTGTCTTCATCTGAAAAAATAGGCAACACTAAAGAATATACCCCTTTATTATCCAAAACACCTTCATCTGCTATACTACTAGCAGCAAATAAAGTATTACCACCTATTTCACTTTCTGAATAAAATACAGCTACTCTACCATTATTCAAGTATATAAGTCTTAAATGCTTAGATATCTGTAACTCCCTTTTCATTATAAATTTTCTTAGCTCTGCATTCTCCCATATTAGACGAATCAATTCAGCTCTCTCTAACTTCATTATTTTTTCATTTAACTCTTTTACTTTAGCATATACTGAAGATACATGTCCTTTATTACAAAATAAGTTAAACTTTAAAAGGTTACAGTAAACAATATAGTCACTAGAAGGCTTACCATTATAGATACCAAACGGCCTTAAGAACCCATCAATATTGTTTTCCGTATTATTGATTAATTTAATAGCATTATTGTTTAAAACATACCCCATATTTATCATTTTTTCACTCTCCATATTATTAGTTTTTATTATTTATTATACTACAAAAACTAATATTTGTCAAGTTTAGACAATAAAAATAGATAGGTTATTCGACAACCTATCTATTATTCTGTTATATATATACTGCATTTTTACTTTAGTATTATTACCCCTTAACTGCAGTATTTTTTATTCCTTTTAGCAGTTCTTTTAGCATTACCAGGCATATAAAATTCAAATCTACCACGAATATTACCAAAAAATTTCCCATAGGCTAGAGCATAATCACCATAATTTATTAGTACACATTTAGCAGAAAAAACAGCCTCATTTCTATCCATACCCTCAGACATTCCTAATTTTATAAACCTCTTTCTTGTCATTTAGTCCTTCCTTTCTAATCCACGCTTTAATACTATTTTACCTCAATCCCTGTATTTTCTTAATAATTTAAAATCTATTACAAATGCAGTCATATGCCCATTTGTCTCTCTAATTACATTATCTAAACTTTCAACATCAGCATAACTTAAAATTTTCTTATCTCTTGTTATACATATACGCCCTGTACCATTACCAAATGAATATATTACCATATATTCATATTTCATTTTATTTCGCCACTTTTTGTGTATTTTAGATGACCTACCTTTTCTTACTATTTTTATATTATAGAGATATATTTATAAGCCCCTGTTACTACCATGCCAGCCACATACAATCCTACTAATACTATTACCACTAAAATCTTTGTGACTAGAGAAGCCTTTGAATAGGCTATACGCAATTTGTCTAAATAAGTTGATACCCCTTTTACTAATGATAACATATTTTTAGTCAATTATCTCCCCTCCACGTTTTAAATTCTTTTTCTCTTTATACAAAGTCAAATAGCTTTTTATCAATGGTACTGTACTTACTATGAATGCAACAATCCAAGTAACTCTATAAAAGTAAAAAGATTTAATGTCTAATAACCCAATCTTATAACTTGTTAACAACAAACCCAAAACAAGCCCAAGTATGCTAAAAATACCAATGTGTATAAATAATTCCCCTAACCAATAGGCTTTATGATACTTATAAATCAATAATTTTTTCAATTCTTCTTTTTCATTCACAGTATCATACTCCTTTTACTTTCTTAACTCCCATGTTTTTTAACTCTTTATAAGAGGTAATTAACTTATACCCCCCATATAGACTAACTCCAACTATACATATCCCACTATGTATAACTGAGGCATATATAACTGGCTCTTGTTTTGAAAAAGGAATACCTACTATTAAATTTAATGCTAATAGTATAACACATAGACTACAACTTAATAATTGTTTAACCCATAATTCTTTTTTCTTTTTATACTCAAGTACATAAGCTTCTTTAGTATTCACTTCTCCATTAGAAATTTTTATCTGCATCCCTACTAACCTCACTTTCATTATAATTATTCTACTAAATTTACATTTTACACTTTGAACACCATTAAAGTATTACATGTTATTTCTTAACTCAAAAATTATTGCAATATTCTACTCTGAATACCTTGTAAATCTTCAACTGTGTAGTCTTTTGATACTACATCTATTGTATCTTGTAATAACCTAGGGAAATTATTATCTACATAACCTATAGTAATGTGTAATGCATTGTTGTTATCTATATACATGTCAATTATATTATAATAATCTACTAGGTCTATATGCATAGCATATAACTCATTTACACTAGTATTTATATACATCATAGTGTCCACAATATCCAAAGTATTATCATCCAATATAACTGCATTTGTATAGAGAATATCATCTACATGAGATTTGTATAAATCTTCAATAGTCTTATATTTTTTATAAGACGAACCTATGGCCCAACTCAATAGTATAGTTATGATTAAAATCACTCCTAGTCCTTTTTGTACCACTTTCTTCATAACGAATCTCCATTAAATAAATTATTTCCTTTATACCAATATCTCGTAAATAATCCTACCCCAAACTTTACTATGAAAGATGCTATGACTAATACTCTAGCTACCCCTACAACTTCTTTATAGTCACTTAAAAATACTAGAATAGTACTTAAGAATACCTCAAATATACACATTAAACTCATTAATGTAAGTAATAAGTTTTGATATACCTTATCATCTTTAGCATCCTTGCAACTTAAAGAATATACAAGTAAATTAAGACCAACAATCAAGCAAATTAAACCAATCAAATATCCTAACATAGAACTAGTTATGGTTAAACTCATGTCACCATACATATTATTTCCCCCTTCTTTTTATTCAAAATAAAATATATCCTTATTATTATCAAAATAATTTATATTGCAATAAAAAAGAAATAGTATCTAAATTTAGATACTATTTCCCAGGCATGATAATTAAAAATCTATATGAAAATACTATGGAATAGTATTGAATTTTAATTGTAGTATTTTAATAAACTTCTAGTAATCTCAAGTACCCCTCTTTTATTGCTTTTTCTAATAATGACTTACCTGTAGTTAGATTTTTCCCTATATGTATATCTTTATTGCATATCTTGTTAGCTATTAATTCATCCTCTATATAACTATATATGTCCTTCTTAAACTTGAAAGTCTTAGCCTTTTCTTTATTAACTATGCACAACTTTAATACTGTAAATTTAATCATTTCTTCCCATATAGAATTATGTACTATCTTTACAGGCTTAAACGTTCTTACTACTTTATACATAACAACACCCCTTACCTCTCACTATGTATATACTCTGTTAACTTTTTAATTATATAATCTACTAATGTATAGTATTGAGCATCCGTATAGTTTCTTAACTCTTCACACATAGCTACCTTACCCTCAAACCATGGATTTATATAGTATTGCTTTAATAGTACACCTTTAGGATCTACCCCTGTTACTGACATTAAAGATATATAATTAACCCTTGAGTCTTTAGCATAATTATATAATATTATGTCATAGTGACAATCTATACCCTTTGTTAAATGTTTTTTATTTGTATTGAATATTAATATTCTATCCCCATCGCATATGCTGAAATCACTCTTAGGTAAAGACTTCTCAAAATTTAATATGGCTTCTTTACCAACTAGTTTAATCATCCCTATACCCCTCTCTTAAAGAAAAATGACTACTTATGTAGTCATCTATCTTATAATTATAACTGTTACATCACTAACTTTAACTTTTTGAGACTCAAATTTATCTAATTTTTGTACTATATTTTTAACACCATTTACTTCAATTAGAAAACCATTTACTTCATTTTTGGTATATAAATCAGCACATACTAATATATCCTCTGAAAAATCGCCCTTATACTTAGGTACTCCACTCTTATTAACTCTAGATAAGTTAAATATACTAAATAACTCACTCATAGTTAATACTATCTTTTCTTTTCCTAAATGTAGTACAACTCCAGGAATTTTTGTTTTATCATGTAGTAAAGTGTGAATTAGCCCTACATACCCCTCAAGTAATTTTTCTGCAACTTGCGCCTTAGTAACATTACTATTCTTATACACAGAATAAGTTACATTAGTAGCATTATATGCTAAGTATACTTTAGCAGCTTCTCTGAAATCCTCTAGTTCTATCATAGGTATACTAGGATTATCTATCTCTCTTTGTGTTATACCTATTCCATCTTTCAAAAACATAGTTTCTTGAGCATCTATTTCTTTAGGTACAATACCTATTGAATTAGCTACAGCTATACCAATATCATATATCTGTTCATGCCCTTCTTTTTCTTCTTCAAATCTTATGCCCACCACTTGATTGTCATACATGAGTTTTTTCATCTTTAACATGGTAAAAACCTCCTAGTTTTTAATACTTATTGTATTCTTAGATGCTTTATTATTTCTCTTGTCTCCATCTAATTTTTATTATGTTATTATTATACTATGTATTATATCAAGTGTCAACTCTTTTTATACATAAAGAAATACAAATTCATTCAACAAATCTTGGAGGTATTGTTATTATGTGAATTTGTATTTCTCTCTATATAAATTTAGTTACTTACTGGATCGACTGCTTGTAACAGCAGTCTGAAATCACATACTTATCTGTCTGGGGGACAAATAAACCGAAAAAATTCTTGGAGATTAATTTCTCCTAAAAAGAAACTTAATTTCCTTTTAGCAAAAATTATATTTATATTACTTAGGTGCACTCTAAATAATTTAGATAATTTGGGAATATCTCGCTTCATATGTAAATGAAAATATTGCTTTATTTATTTTATTAGGCATGGGTAAGACCTTTATAACCCCAGCTATTAACCATTAACTAGTATAATTAATATTATTTCTCGTTTCTCATCATTAAGACTCATACCTAAGTCTAGTGTAAACATCGTACAGACGATAAGCACACCACTCTAAGTGTATGTTCGTAAATTTGAGGACGAAAGGAACCTGTTATTTATTTAAATTTATCATTATAAGTCTTTTGAAGGTGAAGATGTAAATTACTTAGTGTAATAAGTCTCCCCAACGATACCCATAAGATATCTTAAGTATCACTTACTTCCACTTAGCTAAAATACATCTTCAAGTAGTCTTTCCTACAGTCACCTAGGGAATGTACTGTTTGACAATGGTTATGCCACTATAGCCCATGTACACTTGGGGGTCATCATTTACTGCACTTGCATCTTAGACCATTCTTCCATTTTGATATTCAAAAAGAGTGCATAGAACGATTGGTGGATAGAGATGGACTCGAACCATCCGAGTCGTTAGACATCTGATTTACAGTCAGAACCGCTACCTGCTACGGGATATCTATCCATATTTGGCTGAGGTAGAGAGGCTCGAACTCCCCCTTAAATTACATCGGTTAACAGCCGACAGCTCTACCTACTGAGCTATACCTCATTATTAGTTGTTCTAGCAATTTTTAAGAACATACTTAGTATACCATAGAATTTTTAATAAGTCAACTATTTTTGAAAACTTTTTTATATTTATTTGGTTAAATATACTAATTATATTTAGCTACTAATTATAGTTATACTATTCGTGTATATTATCCTAAAATAATATACACTCATAGTTTAATTCAGTTATTTATTTCTACTCATAAAATTATCTAACGCAGCTACACTAGATAACTTATCTTCTAAGAGTAAAGGTGCTTTAGATAGAAAAGCATCTACCAACTCACTATACTCACTATCTGTGAATATAGGTAAACAACATGAATTTATATTATTGAAATCAAGACCTATATTTACTCTAAAAATAGTTCTTGAAGTACATGCTAATAAATGTACCCCTTTTTGTTCTTTCTCATTTACATAAAGACTAATAGACTCTTTATCGTCTGCTACTATTCTTACTAAAGTTAATAAGTTAGTATCTATTTTTACAAACTCAGCCCAATTTAGTTTTATAGCCTTGCAAATATTATCATGTTTGTTTTTTAAAACAGTTATATTCTCTAATAATAACCCTTTATGTTTGTTATACATTAACTCATTCTCCATACTTACTTGTAAATTATATAAGTCCTTAGCATACTTAGACTTCATAGTCGTAAGATACTGAGCAACATTAGATATTCTTAAGTCATATTGACAAGGTAATTCTAAAATACTTTCCTTTCCATAATATACCCCTATTAGCTTTTGCTCATCCATTAATATATCCTCCTATCAATTATTCTAATAACCCTTCCTTATTTTTAATAAAAAAAGCTGTTATCAAGTTTAACATCCCTGTCTTTACCCCACCATCTCATATTAGCCTTAGGATGTCCTGTAGAGTACTTAAATTCATGCCTATAAATCCTACCCCCTACATCTTCAATCACCAATCTATCTATACAGAAAAATCTAAAATCTACCCAACTCCACAGTAGCCTTTCTACCTGATCAAAAGAAGTGAACTTTACTTTACCCCCTGTTATATAATCTGGTCTGTTGTACCCTAAAGCTAAATGACCATGACGGAAGTACCAAGAAGGCCCACCTAATTCACCGTCAATTTTACCATAGTATAAGCGTATATGTTCTACTTTTCTATGCTTATCACACCAAAAGTCTGCTATCAACCCAGCATCTATATATACTAATACATCACTACCCCTTCTTTTACTATTTAAAACGTCTAAAGCTTTTTTCTCCTCTTCGGTTACTTTCATTGTATAGTCAACTCCTCAATATTAAGCATTATACTCAAAGTCACAGTAATAAGCCTTGCCCCTACAAGCTAAAGTCACACGTCTAATCTCTAAAAAGCGATAATCTCCCCACATTTTTAAGTATTTTTCTAATAAATCTATTGAAGGGATCTTTGCTATTTTACCACCTACTACTACATCATCACCATCATGTGTAAATGCTAAATGTCCATGTTTGAAATACCAATAAGTTCCTTTTATACCCTCTACCTTACCCCTCTTTAATAATAAATCTAATACTTTAGGTCTAGTATACCATGTAGATGCTAACAATACTGTTACATAAACCTCTATATCTTTATTATTTCTAGATTCATTTAGCAATTCTATAAAGCTATCTGCAGTAATACCCCCTTGTAATTTATACACTATAATCAACTCCTTATCTTTTCTCAGCTATATAAAAATTTTTATGTACATTTCTACACCACATTTTCGTACACCTACCACATATAGGCCAACAACCATAAGTAAACATCAGTCTATCCTCACTTAAATCTTCAAAATCAAAATTATCACTCGACCATGTATATGCCTTACTGTATAAGTCTAATTTATTATCTCTTAAAAAAGATATAACTCTTAATAAATCTTTTTGACTATGTACAAGTTTTAATTGCTTATTGCCTTCTGAAGCTATCGGATATAATTCATCAGTTTTATCTAATCTAATCAACCTTAATTACCTCCCTTAGTTTACTATATTATACCATATTTTTTAATATTAGTCAAGTAATAAATAATTAAAAACTGCTATATTATAGCAGCTCTACTTATTTTAAGAATTTTACCCTAACATCGTAAATATTCCAACTACTAAAACCCCTATTCTTAAATTTACTTATACTTTCACCAGTAATAAAATGTTTACGCCCTTCAAAGTCTACCATTATACCACATGGTTTACTATTGGCATTAAATACATAAGACACTAAACCACACTTGTATTCATTGCCCTTTATTACCTTTACTTCTTAAAGATAAAAGTTTCATCTAGTAACACCCCTTATTTGGTTATTAACCTTATTTTTATCCCTGAAGGATTATTTTTATCTACTAAAAAAGGTATCTGCTTAAACTCATCTACTCTAGCCCCTTTAACTAGGTATCTGTAATACCCTATAGATACTACTAAAGCTACTATATTTTTATTTTCATCAAAAAGGTAGGTTAATAGTTTTGCTGAAGATATTAAATTTTCTGGTGCAGTATCTATAGACCTTATTTTCTGCGTTGCTTCCACATGCTTTAATTCTAATAGCTTAAATATTCTTTCTCTATCTAAGGTTATAAACCTATTAGTTAACATCAAACTTATACCCTTTATATTTTTATCTTTCACTAAATTAGTCATCAAATTATGTAATGAATTGTGTACTAATAATTTAGAAATATAATTTTTGTGTATTCTAGCACGTTCATATACATTGTAATTTGGATGCTCTTCTAAATATTTCAAGTATAAAGAACTAGCTTCATCTATAGTTTTTAATTCTCTCACTTTTTTATTTGCTAAATACCCCTCTGAAACTCTATTTTTATAAGGAAGTATAAGACCTATCTTCATAGCTAGTTCTACAGGTATTTTGTATACATATCTGTCATCTTCTATCAATGTAGCTTCAATGTCAAGCCTACTTTTACCCCTCATTGTTTTTATATTCATTAATGTACCTCCCTCTAAGCAAATAATAGATTTACCCCTATATTCATTTCATTTATATCTGGTCTTGCTCCTTTTAAACTTTCTAGATACTTTCTATCTTTAACATTCTTTATCTTAAATTTATATCTAAACCCCTTCATGATTATTACAGCTCCATCTACTGTTCTTCTACTATTGTATAAAAATGTTACTATTCTACCTTCTGGTCTATAAAGCTCCTTAGAATCTTCAAAATCTCTAAGCTTTAATTGAGTTCTGTTTATGCTATCAGATTTTAATAACCCATAAATCCTCTTAGTATCTAATACAATTATTTGCGGCTTATTAGTAGGAATAGTTAATACTATACCATCTAATTCATTACCTTTAACAGCTAGATTTAACAATAAAGGTGTATTAGTATTTCGTACTAACGCAGATACTACAAGAGCTTCTGAAACCCCTATATTAGCAAATACATCATACTTAGGATGACTCTTTAAATACTTAACATAAATACGAGCCGCCTCTTCTGGATTTGTTACGTTTATTATTCTTCTATTTACTCTTGTCGTTACATTTCTAGTAGTCCTTATTTGAGGTAATAACCCAATAGCTTCACATACTACTCTATTTAGTCTAAATATTTCATTTTCTGTTTCAAAGTCCACCCCTATAAATTTACCCCCTACACCTGAAGTCCTTATTACTTTCATATCTAACAATTATACCACCCCTTTACATTCTCTTAATTTATAGTATTACAAATTCTAAAAAGTAATATACTTAATCTAACTTATATATAACATATAATTAAAAGGAGTGTATTAATACACTCCTTTTAATCTATTATACTTTGAATACCCATACCCCTAAATGATTGCAGATAGGTTTGTCCAATTCAAATAATTTATTATCATCTATACCTAAAGACATTATTTTATAATTATCTAAGGTAGATGGTAAATTAATCACATCTTCAATTTTAGAACCTTTAGACTCTGTTTCTGCAAAAGATACTTTTATAATTTCTTTAGTCACATCTACAGTAATCTCTACCCCTATACTAGATATTAGTCTTTCTTCGCCTGTCAACTTACTACCATAAATAGACATCTCTAACTTACATTGCACGTTTACACCATTTAAGTATTTCTTTAAATTCCCTAATGTCATTTGTTAAATCCCCCTATTGGTTTTGTACCCATAATAATTGGTTTAAGCCAGCTTCTAATATAGCTAATTCCGCTTTTCTAGTAGTAATATAGTCACAATTAGGATCAAATTGAGCTACTTTAGCGTAATCAATCTCAGAATTTATTTTATGTACTTTCTCGGTCAACATTAATACTTTAACTTCAATTTCTTCTGCACTACGCATTAATATCCCCTCCCTATATGCTTATATTATACTACTATAATCCATTTTTGTCAATTATATACTAAAATAATAAGAAGATATAAGTCTCCTTATTATTTTATTATTAACACAACCTCTCGACTATTAGCGTCTACTATAAATCTACTGAAATGAATAATATTACCATCATCATTATCCCATGATATTAACTCCATAGTATTTTCTATATCTGTTATCGCCAGTATATCCCCTATTAAAGCTGGTAATAAAGCAAATTCTACCTCAACATTGGCCTGATCCACATAAACACTTACGGGTATTGCAGTTTCTAAATGTACCTTGTCTAAATCTGATTTCATATTACTCATAGCTAATGTATACTTAGGATCTACATTTTTTAGCTTCTCTTGAAAGTCTAAAAATAACATTCTTTCACCTCATCTTTCTTGAATAATTGTCTTCATTACCTATTTTTACGTTATCACTAGTTATATACT